>Ga0187875_10001573_pt1 | contig 17520 bp, 12 predicted proteins | sample June2016WEW_17_1_2_FD_132978 | JGI IMG/M metagenome (GOLD analysis project Ga0187875, IMG submission 132978) | Peatland microbial communities from SPRUCE experiment site at the Marcell Experimental Forest, Minnesota, USA - June2016WEW_17_10 | ecosystem: Environmental > Terrestrial > Soil >... | reverse complement strand
CGCCCTTCCCTCCCCGATGCACCCCAGTCACACTGGCCCCTCCCGCCCACGTTTCCCGCGTCGCGTGCGCCGTAAACGGATAAAACGCCCGCCAGGGCGCACGTCGCGCGGGAAAACGTCGGCACCGGCCCATGATCAAATGTGGCCCATGGTGCTGGTGGTGCGACTTGTATGGGACCCGCACGGATGGCTAGGCGCCTGGGCCGCGAGGCCGGCGCACCGCGCGGATGGCCGGGTCGGTGGTGTCGGCCTTGCCGGGACGGTAGATGTCCGGCTCCAGGTAGATCATCTCGGCGATCGGCACCGCGCTGCGGACCCGCCGCTCGGCCGCGTCGATTCCCGCGGCCACCAGCGCCGCGCTGTCCGCCCCGCTGATCGCGATCTTGGCCGCGACGAGGAGGCTCTCCGGGCCCATGTGCAGGGTCCGCAGGTGGATGACCCGCTGCACCTCCGGGCCGGATTCCAGGGCCGTGACGATGGCCCGCTCCACCTCGGCGCTGGCTGACTCCCCGATCAGCAGGCTCTTCATCTCGACCGCCAGCACCGCGGCCACACAGCCGAGCAGGACGCCGATGGCCAGCGAGCCCGCACCGTCCCAGACCGGGTTGCCGGTGATGACCGACAGCGCCACCCCGGCGGCGGCGAAGACCAGCCCGGTCAGCGCGGCCAGGTCCTCCAGCAGGATGGCAGGCAGCTCGGGCGCCTTGGCCCGCCGGATGAACGCGGTCCAGCCGTTACGGCCGCGGACCAGGTTCGACTCGTGCACCGCGGTGCGGAGCGAGAAGCTCTCCAGGGCCATCGCGATGCCCAGCACCACGAAGGCCACCACCGGCGAGTGGATGCGCTCCGGGCTGATGATCTTCCGGACACCCTCGTACAGCGAGAACACCGAGCCCACCGTGAACAGCACCACGGCCACCACGAACGCGTAGAAGTAGCGTTCCCGGCCGAACCCGAACGGGTGCTCCTCGGTCTGCACCCGCCGGGCCCGGCTGCGCCCGAACAGCAGCAGCACCTGATTCCCGCTGTCCGCCAGGGAGTGCACCGACTCGGCGAGCATCGACGCCGACCCGGTGATCACGAACGCGGCGAGCTTGGTGACCGCGATGCCCAGGTTCGCGCCCAGCGCGGCCAGCACCGCGCGCAGTCCTTCAGAGTGGGGCGCTTCCGCGTGCGCCTCGGGCAACTGCGCGTCAGGCAACTGTGCGTCGTCAGGCAACTGTGCGACCAAACAACTGTGCGTCTAGCAAATGTGCGTCTAGCAAATGTGCGTCTAGCAAATGTGCGTCAAAAAACTGTGTGCCAAACAACTAGGCGATCCGTTCCTTCAGGTCGCCGATCACGGCGATCGGGCCGGGGTCGACACCGATCGCGATGCCCAGGTACACCGTGGCGTAGTCGATAAGCTGGATGAGGCTGGCCAGCCGCTGCAGCGCCGTCTCGCCGTCCACGGCGAGCTCGCTCACGCCGATCCCGTGCTGCTCCGCCAGCTCGGCGGACACCTCGCGCCTGCGGCTCACCTGGGGATGCTCCTGGCTGTCGCGCAGCATGACCAGCCGCAGCGGTACGGCGGGGCGCGGGTCCTCGTCGCCCAGGACCGCGGGGCCGTCGGCAGGCCACGGCGCGAAGGGGCCGTCGAACACCACCACCTGGTTGTGGTTGGCCTCCGGCAGCACTCCCCGGATCGCAGGGTACTTCGCGTTCTCGTTCAGCTGGCAGGCGAACCGGGTGGCTGCCACCCCGGTCAGCGGCGAGCTGCCCCAGATCATCGGCAGCGTGCCGGCCAACTCCAGGGCCAGCGTCTTGGCCGGGTTGACGAACGATTCGCTGTCCGGGCGGCAGAGGTGCGAGACCCGCTCCAGGTCGGCGGCGGCGCCCTCGAGCGCGGCCGCCGGAATATCCGCGACGCCGAGGCGATCCGCGACGACCATCAGGGGCACGGCCAGACCCCACAGCGTGAAGCGCGGCATGCCCGCCGGCTGGACGGGGATGAACGGGGCCCGGGCCTGCTCGGCCACGTGGGCCAGCGGTGAGCCGGCGCCGCCCACCCCGAGCAGCGGGCAGCCCCGGCGCACCGCTTCCGCCGCGCTCGACAGGGTCTCCTCGGTCGCGCCGGAGCAGGACACCGCGATGACCAGGTCGGCCGCGCCGACCCAGCCCGGCAGCCCGTAGTCGTGCTGCGCGACGACCGCCGAGGCGGAGCCCGGGCCGCACACCGCGGCCAGCACCTCACCGGCCACCCCGGAGCCGCCCATGCCGGTGATCACGATCGACCGCGGCCGGCCGGCCGAGATCACGGGGCCCAGGTCGGTCTCGGCCGTGATGCGCGCCGAGGTGCGCACCTGCGCCGCCGCGGACGCTACCTGGCGGAGCACGCCCACCGGGTCGGCGGCTTCCAGCAGGCCTGGATCGTCCAGGCGCTCCTGGTCCGCCAGGGTCACGGTTGTGCTCCGGGCTGCCGCGCCTCGTCCACCAGGAGCACCGGGATGTCGTCGCGCACCGGATAGGCCAGGCCGCAGTCCGCGCCGGTGCACACCAGTTCGCTGGCCGCCTCGTCCACGCGCAGCGGCGCGTGGCACTTCGGGCAGGCGAGGATGTCGAGCAGCCAGTCGTCGATATTCACGAGCTCTCCAGGAAGGCGTGGGTCTCACGGGCGCGCGGGCGCTCCGGCAGGAGCCGGTCGCGGGCGGCGAGCGTGCCCGGTGACCCGGGGCTAACCGCGCACGATGCCGAGCACCTCGTCGCGCAGCCTGAGCATAGTGTCCTCGTCGTCCGCCTCCAGGTTCAGCCGCAGCAATGGCTCGGTGTTGGACGGGCGCAGGTTGAACCACCAGCTATCGGCGGTGAGGGTCAGCCCGTCGAGCTCGTCGGCGGTGACGCCGGGCCGGCTGGCGAATTCCGCCCGGACCCGCCTGGTTGCTGCGGCCTGGTCCGCCACCTCGCTGTTGATCTCGCCGGTGGCCACGTACCGGCCGTAACCACCCAGGATTTCCGATAGAGGGGCGTCCTGCTCGCCGAGCGCAGCCAGCACGTGCATCGCCGCGAGCATCCCCGAGTCGGCGTACCAGAAGTCACGGAAGTAGAAGTGGCCGGAGTGCTCGCCGCCGAAGACCGCGCCGGTCTCGGCCATCCGCGCCTTGATGAAGGAGTGCCCGACCCGGGTGCGCACCGGGGTGCCGCCGCGCTCGGTGATGATCTCGGGCACCGCGCGGGAGGTGATCAGGTTGTGGATCACCGCCGCGCCGGGCTCGCGGGCCAGCTCCCGGACGGCGATGAGCGCGGTGAGCACCGAGGGCGAGACAATGTGCCCGCGCTCGTCCACCACGAAGCAGCGGTCGGCGTCCCCGTCGAAGGCCAGGCCGATGTCGGCCCCGGAGTCGAGCACCGCGCGCTGCAGGTCGCGCAGATTCGCGGGCTCGATCGGGTTCGCCTCGTGGTTGGGGAACGTCCCATCCAGCTCGAAGTAGAGCGGCACGACAGTGATAGGCAGCCCTTCGAATACCTTGGGCACGGTGTGCCCGGCCATCCCGTTACCGGCGTCCACGGCCACGGTCAGCGGCCGGATGGCGGACAGGTCGACTAGCTTCTTAAGGTGGGTGGCGTACCCGGAGAGCAGGTCCCGCCGGACGATGACGCCGGGGGTACCGTGGTAGGGCGGCAGCCCCTGGGCCGCAGCGTCACGCAGCTCGGTCAGCCCTGTGTCCGCTCCGACCGGCCGGGCCCCTTCGCGGCACAGCTTGATCCCGTTGTACTTGGCCGGGTTGTGGCTGGCCGTGATCATCGCGCCGGGCATGCCCAGGCTGCCGCTCGCGTAATACAGCATATCGGTCGAGCCGAGGCCGCCCTCGATCACGTCGGCCCCCTGGGACGCCGCGCCCCGGCCGAACGCCTCGGCTAGCGGCCGGGACGAGGTGCGCATGTCGTGCACGGTCACCAGGCTGGGGGCGCTGGTGAGCCGGGCGAATGCGGCCCCCACCCACTCGGCGACCTGCTCATCGAGTTCGTCGGGGACGATCCCGCGGATGTCATACGCCTTGAAGATCTTCTCGTAGGAGCCCACTGAGGCTCTGCCTCCCGTATCTGACCGGGAACCACGCACCCGGTTTTCGTTGCATATCATGCCTGCGCGCCGCACAGACTGCTGTGGGCCAGCGGCGCTCCGGCGCCTGTTTGGTGAGGCGCTGGGATATCTGTGCCCAAATATTCCGTGGGGACCCCCGCCCCGCCGTCCGGCCAGTGGCCGCCTGGCCGCCGGAAGCAGGACACCGAGCCTACCGGCCCCCCGCGCGGCAGGAGGCCCGCTGGCTACCTCAGCCGGTCCCGCGCGTCCGGAGAGGAACGCAGCACCCGGAGGTGGCCCCGCCTGCCCACCTCGATGCCCTGGCCGACCGGCTCACCTGGCGGCGGGATGGCCGCCTCACGCACCGCGTTGGCCAGCGCTTCCAGGTCATCGGTCTCCGGCGGTGCGGACTCCACCGGGAGCCGGACCACTTCCCAGCCGAGCGGTGCGGTCAGCCGGTCGGCGTGCGCCGAGCACAGGTCGTAGCAGTGCGGTTCGACGTACGCGGCCAGCGGGCCCAGGACCGCGGTGGAGTCACGGTACACGTACGTCAGCGTGTAGACCGCGGGACGCTTGCAGGCTGGCCGGGAGCAGCGGCGGGCGGTCACCATGACGCCCCGTCGGCCGGGCAGGGCCAGTTCGTGGCGTGCCTGCGCGACCGGAGGGGAGAGGGGTCACGTGCATCGCTCACAACGGCTGACCGTACCCATCCGCGGGCGGTAACGCCACCACCCGGGGCACACTGCACGATCGTGTCTCGCTCCGCGCCCCGCTTCCCCCGCCGCGAGCCGGCATCTTCCGCCCTGCCCGGCCGCCGGTCACTAGGCCGCGCCGCGGGATACGCTCGGCAACTGTGCGCACCGGTGACGAGGACGGCAAGGCCCGGATCAGGCGGCGGGACCGTCATGGGCGCGGGCTGCGCGGCGTGCTGGCCCCGCCTGGGGTGCCCCTGCACCGTAGCCGGTCTCAGCGTTTCGACGAGCTGATCCTGGAGGCGGTGGCCCGGCTGGAGCCACGCTGGGAGGCCCAGCTGTCCGGGGTGGAGTTCGCGGTCGAGGAGATCCCGCCGCCGGACCCGCCCGGCATCGGGCCCGAGAGCGTGTCCCTGGCCCGGCTGGACCCGGGCTCGGCGGGCACAGGCTCGGCGGGCACAGCGTCGGCGGGTACAGCCTCGGCGGGTACAGGGGACGGTGCGATGGCCCGGCCGCCGCGGATCGTGGTTTACCGGCGGCCGCTGGCGGCGCGTGCCGACAGCGAAGAGGAACTGGGCGAGCTCGTTTTCGAGGTGGTGGTGGAGGAGTTCGCCCGGCTCCTCGGCGTCGACCCCGAGGATGTGGACCCCGGCTTCGAAGACGAGTGACCCGGCTCCCGCGCCGCTCCACGGCCCGCTGCCCCACGGCCCGCTGCTCAACAGCACCCTGCTCACGGCACGGCGGCGAGGTCGGCGTTGTGGACGGGGGGCAGCGGGACCGTGGTGAGGGAGCTGGCCACCGGAAGCATCGCCTGGAGGGTGCCCCCGGCCCCGCCGGGGCTGATCACGCGGCCCGCGTACACCGGGCCGGAGCCCGGCAGCGGCGAGATGACCACCGCGAACGGCATCCCGCGCGGGGCTCCCGGCACCGGCTGGAGCGTCACCACGACACTCTTCCCGGAGCTGACTTGGACGGTCTGGGTACGCCGCGCGGAGCCCGCTGAGGAGATCTGGGCGACGCTCACCCGGGCCGTGGCGCGGGGCGCGGAGAGAACCAGCGCGGACACCCGCCCGGGCCCGGTCACATTGTCCGCGATCACGCCCTGTTCCTCGAGCGCGGGCGCGGCGGCGGTGAAGAAGCCGGGTGAGCCGTTGTTCCCCCCGGGGATCATGACGCTCGCGGTGACCGGGGCACTGGAGGTCAGCTTGATCGCGGCCGGGATTCCGGCCAGCGACGGCAGCGAGATCTCGGTGGCTGACCCGCCGGGGACATCGATGCCGCTCGCCCCGGTGGGCTCATAGGTGCCACGGGACGTGACCGCGGACACTTGGACGTTGGCATCCTTCACGCCGGGCACGGCGAGGTAGAGCTCGCGGCTGCCCGCGACGGCGGGCAGGCCCGGGATGACCAGGTGGGTGGCTGGCGCCTGGGCGGGCGGCAGCCAAGCCCCTTCGCCAGCCCCGGTGCTCTCCTGGACCGCGGCGGCCACCTGGCCCACGCTGGTCCGCACCTGCAGGGTGAGCGACCGGGAGTTGCGCAGCACCGGGGCCAGCGACTGCACGATCATCCCGTGCGGCGGGACGGTGATCCCGTTATCAGCGGTCTCCTGCAGCGGCCCGGCATCGGTGAAGATGTCCACGCCCGCGTCGGCTGCCTGGTTGCTGGGGTTCATCAGGTAGACCTGGATACGCCCGGCGGTGCGCTGTCCCGGGCCGACGAACCAGAAATCGGTGCCGGGGCTGCTGCAGGCCGCGGTGGGCACGTTCGTCCCCGTGGTCTGCTCCACGTCCAGGCCCTGGGCCAGGGATCCGCTGGCCTGGACCACGACACCGCCCCGGACAGCTGTGGACACGACCGTGGTGGTGCTGGGCTTTCCCCCGGGCGTGGCCTGGGCGCGGGCGCTGTGGTCGACGCTCACCGTGGCGAGCCGCGGTATCCCTGGCTGGGTGATTCTGAGCAGCGCCGGGCCGGGCGTGCTGCTTCCCAGGCCCGCCAGCCGGGTCACCATCGCCACCCCGTGACCTGCGGATGCCGCGCCGCTGCCCGCACCGGCGGGCGCGGCCATCACCGCGATGCCGCTGCCCTGGCTGAACTGCGTGCCCGGCTCGGGACAGGCCCGCACCACCGAAGTCACCGGGACCGAGTGCGGCGCCCGCGGCGCCACTCCCGCGGTGAGCGAGATGGAGTGCTTCAGGCCACCCAGCGCGTACAGGCCGCCCAGCAAAACGACCACCACAGCCGCGAACAGAACCCGGCTCCCGCGCAGGTTCCTCACCAGTCACCCTCCCCTGGCTCGTCGGCGGGCTCAGGGCCCCAGGCCACGTGTGCGCGGCTGGAGAAGTAGTCCTCGGGAGCGGGATAGTCGGGGCCAGGGAACTCCGTCCCGGAATACGGCCCGGGAGCGGGATCGTCGGCTTCCGGGTATGGGCCGCTGGGGTACTCACCGCCCGGGTCCCCGGCGGCTGAACGTCCGGCCGCTGGATAGCCGGCCGCTGAGTCACCGTCGGCTGAGTACTCGGGGATTTGGTACTCCGGGTCCGCGTAGCCGGTCCCCGGGTAGCCGGTCCCCGGGTTGCCAGTAGCTGGGTAGCCAGTAGCTGGGTACTGGGTGGCCGGGTATTCGGGGGCTTCGTACTCGGCGTCCGGGTACCCGGTGGCTGGGTCGCTCCAACGGGCCTGCTCCCAGACGGAGCCAGAGGACCCTGGGCTGGCCTGGGCCGCGCCGGCCCGGCCGGCATCGGACCGAGATGAGTCCCCGGGGTACGAACCCGGCCCGGCGGAGCGGAGGGAGTCTGGCGTGTCCGGCCGGACGGAGCCGGAGTCGTCCGGCGCGTCCGGGTAGACGTCGTCCGGGTAGGCCGCCCCGCCGTGGCGGGATCCAGTTGCCGGGAAACCCGCCCCAGCCGGATAGCTTCCGGAGCCCGTGCCCCGCCGCGGCGGCGGCAGCGCATCGTCGTCGCCGGGCAGCCGCCCGCGGCTCACCCGCCGGCCGCCGCCCTGGCCGGCCTGCGAGTACTCCCCGCTCCCGTAGGCGGCGCCGCCGTCGTGGGCAGCCCAGCCGTAGTCGGCACTCTGATAGCCGCTACTGGGATAGTCGGCACTGGGATAGTCGGCACTGGAGTAGTCGGCACGGGGGTACCCCGCACCGCTGTGCCCGGCACTGGTGTAGTCCGTGCCGCCCTCGTCGGTGCCGCTGTGGGCCGCTCTGCCGTCATCGCTATCTCGGCCGGCGCGACGAGAACCGCGACGGCGGCCGGCTCCGGAATACTCTCCGCTGGGATAGCCGCCGCTGGCGTACGAAGGACTGGGGTACGGGCCGCTGACCCCCTCGTCGCCGCGACGGCGCGGGCCGGTGCCCGAGGCCCTCCCCGACCCCGATCCGGCGTACTCGCCGGGCGGGTACGCAGCGGCAGCTTCCTGTTCTGGCGCGTCCTGCTCCGCTGCTTTCTGCGCCTTCCGCCCCCGCCGCCAGAGCCTGCGACCGCCGCGGTCGGCGGCTGGGGCGTCGTCCTGGTCGCCGGCCGGTCCCACCCCGAGCGGTCCCACCCCGACAGGTTCCGCCTCCACGGATCCCTCACCCACGGATCCCGCGCCCACCGGCGCCAGGGCGGGCGGCCGCACCGCACCCGGCGGCAGCACACCCGGCGGCACCGCACCCGGGGGCACCGCACCCGGCGGCATCGCGGAAGTCTCGTCGGCCTCGTCCCAGGGCGCGGCCGCAACGCCCCCGAGCATCGTAGAGCTGTCGTCCCAGATGCTCCCGCCGGCCGAGGAGCCGGGCCGGGCGGGGGGCGGATCTCCAGGCCACCCGGCGGGGTCAGCCCCGAATCCCGTCGCCACCTCCGGTCCGGCGCCGGTGGCCAGCTCAGCCTCAGCGCCGGCGCTAAGGTCCTCGTTATCGTGCCGTGCGGAGCGGCGGGAGGCGCCCAGGGTGCCGCGCCTGCCTGCACCCGCCCCGCTGGGCGGTGCGCCGGCTCCCGGCCCGCTGCCCCGGCCCGTACCCGTGCGGCCCGCTGCCGCCACGGCCCGGCGGGACAGCCTGCTGCGCCGGGACGGTTTCTCATCCTCGCCGGCCGGCGTGCTCCCGGGCTCCAGGCCCGGCTCGTCCAGGGCGTCCGCGGCCTTCTCGCGACGCTCCCGGCGGCCGCCTGCCGTGCGCTCTGCCGGGGCTGCGGCGGCGCTCCCCGCGGGCACCCGGGCGCCGGGCAGCGCGAGGCCGACCACCACCAGCAGGGCCAGCGCCTCCAGGACCACGATCAGGGTCCGGCCCAGCTGGCTGTGGGAGATGTCGAGGGTGCCGCCGCCGGGCGGAAGGCGGAAGGCCTGCGCCCACGTGCCGGCGGGCGACGGGACGGACTGCAGCGCGGTCCCGTTGAGGGTGGCGGTCCAGCCACCGGCCGGCTCGGCCAGCTCCAGGGTCCCGCCGCTGCGCGGTGCGGCCGCGCCGGAGACGGTCACCTGGCCGGAGGGCACTGTGACCAGCTTGCCGCCCGGCTCGGCCACCCGGACCCGGGCCGTGGTCTGCGCGACCCGCCACAGCTGGAAGGCGGCCGTCTTGCTCAGCGGGCGCAGGCCGGCGACGCTGCTCAGCGTGCCGGCCAGCGCGCCGTTCCCGGGGGCGGGCAGCAGCACGTAGCCGATGTCCAGCGCGGCCAGGGCCTGGCCCTGATCCTGCGCGTCCCCGCCGCCCGGCGCGACCAGGGTGGACACGACGGCGTCGAGGGTCCGCTGGGCGGCCGGGGGCTGGGTCAGGTCCGTGGCGCCGAGCAGTGGATCGGAGCCGCGGAGCACCTCGTAGGTGATGGTCCCGTGCTCGGCGTGCAAGACGAGGGTGCGCGGCCGCAGCCCGTTGTCGGAGGAGACGCTGACGAAGGGGGGCAGCACCGGCGCGTCGGCCCCGCCGACCGGGCCCCGGACCCCGGTGGCTATCCAGGACCCCGCCGCCAGCAGCGGCGCGCTGCACGCCGCCGCGGCCAGGATCAGGACGCCAAGCCCGGCCGGGCGGCGCCACCGCCCCCCGGCGAGCTGGCCAGGCAGGGCGTCAGCCGCCACGACCGCCGCGAGCACCAGGCCTGCGGCCGCGATCGCGAGCGAGATCCCGGGCCACCCGACCACCCGCTTGCTGGCGTCGTCCGTGGTCAGCAGCATCCGGCTCACCGCGACCGAGACCAGCAGGCCGAGCAGGGTCACCGACCAGCCCGCCATGACCAGGAACCGGCGGGCGGTGAGCAGCAGCGCGGCCAGCGCCGCGAGGGCCAGACCGCCGGTCACCCAGAACGGCGGCAGGCCCGGTCCGCCCGGGGAGAGCAGCAGCAGCGACCGGGCAGGCAGGGCCGATGTAGCCAGCCCAGGCACCTTGTTGCCGGCCTCGAGGAAGAGCAGCGACGGCTGGGCGGCGACCCGCAGCGTCCACGGCAGGAGCAGGATCGGCGGAACCACGGCCGTGATCCCCAGGTTGAGCAGCATGCCCCGGCCGGACCGGTGGAAGACGACGGCGGCGAGCAGGGCCGCCAGGACGGCGATGACCCAGATCAACGGCACGAAGGCGGCGGCGATCCCGATGACCAGGCCCGCCGCCCAGGCGGCACGGCGGGCGCGGCGCGGGCCCTCGGTGAAGATCCGGGCGGCCAGCACGGCGATCAGCGGGATGAGGGCGAAGACCACGGCCGAGCCGAAGCGGCCCGCCGCCACCGCGCCCATGCCCACCGGGAGCAGCGCGTAGGCCGCGGCGGCCCAGACGCAGGCCAGCACCGACCTGGTGACCCGGCGGGCCGCCAGGAAGGCGGACAGCCCGGCGAGCGGGATGCAGGCGATCATGATGACGTCAATGGCCAGCCAGGGCTTGCCGCCGAGCACCGTGGCCAGCGCGGCGATGACCGCCACGTAGGGCGGGGTGGAGGTGGCCGAGCCGATCCCGGCCGGGTGGAAGCCTTGCAGGTACTCGCGCCAGAGCCCGGAGGCGCCACCCCAGGCCGGGGTCAGCGCGCCGCCGGACAGCGTGCCCGCACCCAGCAGCGAGCGTTCCGCGATCAGCGCGACCACGGTCAGCCCGGCCACCAGCAGGACGCCCGGATGAGTGAGGATCCGCTGCGCGAACCCGTTGTCCACGAGCATGTAGTCATCGTCGGAGGGGTCGTCCGTGGCGTGGTGACTGCCCGCCGTGTCGATCTGGGTCGAGGTATAGAACACGCTGGCGGCGAACTCGGCGAGCCGCCGCACGGAGCGGCCCGGGGGCAGGTCACCGCGCAGCCGGCTGTAGGCGGCCCGCCTGCCCTGGGCACGCTGGCGGCGGGCCGCGGCCAGCTGCAGTGGGTGCCCGACCACGGACGTCACCCCGGTGAACTCGTCCAGGGCGGCCCGCGGGCGCTTCGCGAGCAGGAAGAACACGGTGCGCAAGGTGGACAGCACCAGGTTGCCGGCCAGGGCGGAGAGCGCGGGACCCAGCGGCAGATTGGCCAGCAGGGTGAGAAGCGCATTGTGCCGGTCCATCCGTCGCGGCCGCGGGGCCGCGGACGGCGTGCGCCGGTTCCGGGCCGTGGCCTCGAGGTGGTAGACGATCGCATCGGTGATCACCCGCACCCGGTGCCCGGCCGCGTGCACCCGCCAGCAGAAGTCGACGTCGTCGCGGAGCAGCGGCATGGCCGGGTCGAAGCCGCCGACCTGGTCCCAGACGTCCCGGCGGACCAGCATCCCGGCGCTGCTCACCGCCATGACGTCGCGGTCGCCGTCGTGCTGGCCCTGGTCCGCCTCGCGGGGCTCCACGCCGGTGATCCGCCGCCCGGCACCGTCGATGGTGACCCCGGCCTCGAGCAGTACCCGGCGGTCGGCCCAGTCCATCACCTTGGGCCCGAGCACCGCCAACGAGCGTGCCTCGGCCGCGGCGCGCAGCAACTGCTCCAGGGCGTCCGGGGCAGGCTCGCAGTCGTCGTGCAGCAGCCAGACCCACTCGGTCCGATCGCCCGGCGCCAGCCCGGCCGGCCCGGGGACGTTGGTGTTGGCCCCCCGGTGCCGCAGCGCGTGCGCGATGGCCGCGCCGTAGCCGGTCTGCCGGTCCATGCCGAACACCACCGAGCGGCCCAGCAGCTCGGCGAGCACGGCCCCGCTGCGGTCCTGGCTACCGGTGTCCACCGCGACGACCCGCTGCACCGGCCGGGTCTGGCCGAGCAGCGCCTCGGCGATACGCGGCAGCCACGCGGCGCCATCGTGAGCGACGATGACCGCGGTGACGACGTGCTGGCCCTGCGTGTTAGTTGTCGACACGAGTCCGCTTGCTGGTCAGAATGGTCACCTGCTGGGGCACCACCAGCTGTGCGCTCGAGGCCCAGCCGGGGCGGGTACGCGTGAACAATACGCGACCCGATACCGGCCAGGCAGGCACTCTGGACGCTTCAGTGCAGACCGCTGCCACCCGGGCAGCCATGACCGCCTGGATGGCCGGGCAGCTTGCGCTGCACGGCCATCCAGGCGGTTAACAGGCGGTGACCAACCGATGGCCCGGACGGCAGCAAACAGGCCATGCCGACGAGAACAGGCGGGGCCAGACCTGGACAGGCCAGACCTGGACAGGCCAGACCTGGACAGGCCAGACCTGGACGGGCCAGATCCACACCAGCCGGACCGGGACGGCCCGGACCGGGACGGTCAGACCGCCTCGCGCTTCATCCGGCGCCGCTCACGCTCGGACAGACCGCCCCAGATGCCGAAGCGTTCATCATGCTCCAGCGCGTACTCCAGGCACTCCATGCGGACCTCACAGCCCCGGCAGACCTTCTTGGCCTCCCGGGTGGAGCCGCCCTTCTCAGGGAAGAAAGCCTCCGGATCCGTTTGTGCGCAGAGCGCGCGATCTTGCCAGCCAGATTCGGCGGCCTCGTCAACGCTGATGCCGAACCCGACGGACGCCAGCGGGACGATGACATCTGCCACCGTGCACCTCCTACCCCTTCGATGCCCGTGCCCTCTCCCCCGGGACACGGAAACTACACGCATGAAATTACACCTGCGTGTCTTGCACTGAGTCAAGCTGGATACGTGGTAGTGGCAGCGTTCTTGACCCTGATGACGGGAAAGTCCGGTCAGAATCCTGGGGCCCCAGCATCGCCGCAGGGCCGTCACCCGCCGGAAAACGGGCTTCCCGGGGGGCTCACCGGACCTGCCCGAGCCGGGGTTGCAAGACTGGCCGGCATGCGCATCACCGTGCTGGCAGGCGGAGTCGGGGCCGCGCGCTTCCTGCGCGGGCTGAAGGCCGAGGCCCCGGACGCCGACATCACCGTCATCGGTAATACCGGGGACGACATCAGCCTGTTCGGCCTGCACGTCTCACCCGACCTGGACACCGTGATGTACACGCTCGGCGGCGGGATCAGCGAGGAGCAGGGCTGGGGCCGTGACTCTGACTCGTTCACCGTCCTGGGCGAGCTGAACGCTTACAGCGCCGGCCGCGGCTGGTCCGGGCCGGACTGGTTCAGCCTGGGCGACAAGGATTTCGCCACACACATCGTCCGGACCAGCATGCTGGCGGCCGGGCAGTCGCTCTCGGCGGCCACCGCCGCGCTGTGCCAGCGCTGGCAGCCGGGGGTGACACTGATCCCGATGACGGACGACTGGACCGAGACCCACGTGGTCCTAGCTGGCGGCCCAGGCCAGCCGTCCCCGCCGGGCCAGCCGTCCGGGCTGGGCGAGGACGGCTCCCCCGGCACGGTGCACTTCCAGGAATGGTGGGTGCGGCTGCACGCCGCCGTGCCCGCGGCGGACATCATCGTCGAGGGGGCGGCCGAGGCCCGCCCCGCCCCGGGCGTGCTCGAGGCGATCGACGCGGCCGACGTGATCCTGTTCCCGCCCTCCAACCCGGTGGTGAGCATCGGCGCCATCCTGGCCGTGCCCGCGATCGCGGACGCGGTCCGGGCCAAGACCGTGGTCGGGGTGTCCCCGATCATCGGCGGCGCACCGGTGCGCGGCATGGCCGACGCGTGTCTCGCGGCCATCGGGGTCCCCGCCACCGCCCAGGCCGTGGCCGCGCACTACGGTCCCGGGCTGCTGGACGGCTGGCTGGTCGACGAGCAGGACAAGGCCGCGGTGGACGCGCCGGAACTGGCCGGGATCATGGTCCGGGCGCTGCCGCTGTACATGACCAGCCTCGCCGCCACCGCCCTCATCGCCCGGGCCGCCCTCGACCTGGCCCAGGACCTGCGCGGATGACCGGCCCGGGGCTGGGCGCCTCCGCCGCCAGTCGCAGCCTCTCAGTGACCGGCGTACCCGGCATGCCCGAGATCAGCGCGGGTGACGACCTGGCCGGCCTGATCGCGGACGCGGCGCCGGACCTGGCCGACGGCGACATCGTGGTGATCACCTCGAAGATCGTGAGCAAGGCGGAGGACCGGGTCATCCGGGCCGATCGGGACAAGGCGATCGATGCGGAGACGGTCCGGGTGGTGGCGCGGCGCGGCGCGTCCCGGATCGTGGAGACCCAGCATGGTCTGGTGCTCGCCGCGGCCGGGGTGGACGACTCCAACACCGCCCCGGGCACGGTGGCGCTGCTGCCCGCGGACCCGGACGAGTCGGCGCGCCGGATCCGCCGCGGGCTGCGCGAGCGGCGGCACGCCAACGTCGCCGTGGTGATCACCGACACGATGGGGCGGCCCTGGCGGATCGGCCAGGCGGACGCGGCCATCGGCGTGGCCGGCCTGGCCCCGCTGCGCGACTACCGCGGCCAGGCGGACACCTTCGGCCAGACACTGGAGGTAACGGTCACAGCCATCGCCGACGAGCTAGCGTCCGCCGCCGACCTGGTCAAGGGCAAGGTGGCCAGCATCCCGGTCGCCCTGGTGCGCGGGCTCGGGGACCTTGTCACCGAGGCCGACGGCCCCGGCGCCCAGGCGCTGATCCGGCCCTCGGCGGAGGACATGTTCCGCTACGGCGCGGCCGAGGTGCTGTCCGCGCGGCGGACGGTGCGCGAGTTCACCGATGGCCCGGTGGACCCCGAGGCGGTGCGCCGCGCGATCGCGGCCGCCCTCACCGCGCCCGCGCCGCATCACTCCACGCCGTGCCGGTTCGCGGTGCTGTCCTCGGCCCGGGCCCGGACCGCGCTGCTCGACGACATGCTGGCTGCGTGGATCGCGGACCTGCGCGGGGACGGGTTCACCGAGGAGCAGATCGCGCGCCGGGTGCGGCGCGGTGAGCCGCTGCGCCGAGCCCCGCTGATCATCGTGCCGTGCCTGGTCACGGACGCGGCTCACGTCTACCCGGACGTGCGGCGGGGCGCGGCCGAGCGGGAGATGTTCGTCGTGGCGGTGGGGGCGGCGGTGCAGAACCTGCTGGTCGCCCTGGCCGTGGAGGGCCTGGGCTCGTGCTGGGTGTCCAGCACCATGTTCTGCCGGCCGGTCGCGGCGGCCGCCCTCGGCCTGCCGGAGGGCTGGGAGCCGATGGGCGCGGTCGGCGTCGGCCACCCGGCGGCTCCGCCCTCCGACCGGCCCCCCCGTGACCCGGGCGACTTCATGCTCACCCTGTGACCTGCCCGGCCTTCCGCGAGCCCGGGCCCGCCCCCAGGGCTGCTCTCGTGATCATGACTTAGGTGTCATTCCAGCGACACCTAAGTCATGATCACGAACGGATCGTTGTGGCTGGTGGTCTGAATTGGGGCCGATGGGACTCGCGGTATCAGCAGCGCGGCGAGCCAGGCCGTCGACATGATCACGAATGCGGCGGGCCGCGCTAGATCTCCAGGCGGCGGGACAGGTCAGAGGCGAGCACGCCGCCGGGGTCGAGTTCGGCCCGGAGCTTGCGGAACTCCTCCAGCCGGGGGTACATCCCGGCGAACACCTCGGGCCGCACCCGGGAGTCCTTGGCCAGGTAGACCCGGCCGCCCGCGTCCAGCACGTCGCGGTCGAGCTGGTCGAGCAGCCCGGCCAGGCCCGGCGTGCCCGCGGGAAAGTCGAGGGCGAGCGTCCAGCCCGGCAGCGGAAAGGACAGGAACCCCGGGTCCGCCGGCCCGAACCGCTTGAGCACGGTCACGAACGAGGGAGCGCGGGCGCCGCTGATCCGCTCCAGCGCCCGGCGCACCAGGGCCTCCTGGCCGAACGGCACAACAAACTGGTACTGGCGGAAACCCCGTGGGCCGTACACCCGGTTCCAGTTCCTGATCGCGTCCAGCGGGTGGAAGAAGGCGCCGATGGTCTGGATTTCCCCCTCCCGCCGGCGCGGGGCTTTGCGGTACCAGACCTCGTTGGCCAGCCCGACCGTGACCGGGTTCAGCAACCCGCCCGGGACGCCCCGCGGGGCGCCGAGGCGGGCGCCGCCTCGGAACGCCAGCGGGTCCCGCCGGTCCTTGGGGGCCAGGTCGCCGGGGGCCGCGAAGTCGCCGCTGGTGATCACGGACCGGCCGAGGCCGGCCCCGCGGGCCAGGCAGTCCGTCCAGGCCACGGTGTAGCCGTAGCGGTCGTCGGTGGCCGACAGGTAGGCCATGGTCTCGTCGATGTCGGCGGTGCGAACAGTGTCCACCCGGATCCGCGAGGTCCGCACCGGCTTCAGCTGGACGGCCGCGGCCAGGATGACGCCGGTCAGGCCCATCCCGCCGGCCGTGGCCCAGAACAAGCGGGAATCGCCCTCGGGCGTGACCCGGCGCTGGCGGCCGTCCGGCAGCAGCAGGTCGAACCAGGGCACGTGCTGGGCGAAGCTGCCCGCGGTGTGGTGGTTCTTGCCGTGCACGTCCGCCGCGATCGCTCCGCCCACGGTCACCTGCCGGGTCCCTGGCGATACCGGCACGAACCAGCCGGACGGCAGGCCCGTCACCATGAGCTGCTCGAGGCTGACCCCGGCGTCGCAGGTGACCAGCCCGGTGCTGGTGTCGAAGCTGGTGATCCGGCGCATCGCGGTGGTCCCGATGACCAGGCCGCCGCCGCATTGCGCAGCGTTGTTGTAACTGCGGCCCAGGCCGCGGGCGATCACGCCGCGGGCCGGGGCGGCGGCCAGCAGACCCGCGACCTGCCCGGGATCGGCGGGCTCGGCCAGCTGCGCGGTCGACGGCGCGATCCGGCCCCAGCCCGTGAGCTCGGTGGCCCGGCTGGCCGGAGCAGCCGTCACTGGAGTCCCGCCACTGCGATCAGCCATGTCCCGTACCTCCCGCTGGCACTCATGCCTGTGCTGGGCCACGATCATGCCCGCTGCGGCCCGCGCCCGGGCAGGGTACAACGGCTCAGCGTCGGACGGGCCGGCATCGGACGGGCGGGTCGGCTCAGGTCTGGTTAGGCCGAACTTACGTGATCTTGGATAGCTGATCGCCTGCCTGACATGCAGACATCCTCGCGACACGCCTCTCAGTGTAACCACTAAAATAGTGGAATCTGGGTGACGGGCGTGGTTGAATCCTGCTGTGAGAACACGCGGCGGCAGGATGCATGTGGACCGGGCTGGTCGCCACTACACCACGGCCGATGGTGAGCGCCGGTCCTACCCGACGTACCTGCTGCGCCGCTCGTTCCGCGACGAGCATGGCCGGCCCCGCAAGGAGACGCTGGCGAACCTGACTGGCCTGCCGGAGGAGTCGATCGCCGCGCTGCGGGCGACGCTGAGGGGCCGTACCCTGGTGGATGCCGGGGACGCGTTCGAGGTGCAGCGGTCGGTGCCGCACGGGAACGTGGCCGCGGCGCACGTGATGGCCTCGAAACTCGGCCTGCGGGCGCTGCTGGGCCCGGCCTGCGCCGAGCGCGACATTGCCTGCGCGCTGATCATCTCCCGGGCGGTGCGGCCGGAGTCGAAGCTGTCCACGGCGCGCTG
>Ga0187875_10001572_pt1 | contig 17524 bp, 13 predicted proteins | sample June2016WEW_17_1_2_FD_132978 | JGI IMG/M metagenome (GOLD analysis project Ga0187875, IMG submission 132978) | Peatland microbial communities from SPRUCE experiment site at the Marcell Experimental Forest, Minnesota, USA - June2016WEW_17_10 | ecosystem: Environmental > Terrestrial > Soil >... | reverse complement strand
TTCCGCAAAGACGCGTACGTGGTCGGAGGCGCTTACCATTGGCAACTTTTTCGGGGGCGGCTCCTCCGTGCTGGCGAGAGCCAATGCGATCAGGGCCTGCGGCGGCTTCAATGAGGCGTTGCGATCGTGCGAGGATCAAGACATGTGGCGCCGCCTCGCGTTAAGTGGGGCTGCGCTGCTGTTCATCGATGATAAGTTGGCTGGATATCGAATTGCTGACGATAACATGACCGGCGACGACCGACTGATGCTGGCAGGCGCGCTCGCGCACCTTTCGGAGATCATATGGGATTCACGGAGCGTGTCCGCTACCGCTTCTCAGCAAGCAACTGAAAGGGTTCTTGCTCCTCTTTTGCGATATCTGGTGCAACTTCAAGACCAGCAAGTCAATCATTTTCCTTCCCACGAGTGGGAAATAGATTTAATCGGACGAGAGTTTGAAGGGAACCTTGCTGCGGTTTGCGCGGAACTCCACAAGCTGAGAGCCGATTTGGTCAGCGCGCGCTCTGAGTTGGAAGACACAAGAGCCGAGCTGGTTAGAACGCGGTCTGAATTCGACGGCACAAGAGCCGAGACGCATTGCGCGAGAGATGAACTGCCAGCTACCGGCGATTTTGCCGATCGAATTTCGACATCCTCCCCCCCAGTTGGCAGGCTGCAAAGCGGTTATTGGATGAGAACGACTGGAACCAAGCATGGACTGTGGGGAATCGCGATAGGATTAGCCATCGCCGATCCGCGTGTTTTTTGGTCGCTGCTTGTGCGCCGCATCCGCCATCGCCTATTGGAAGGCGCAAGCGCCGAGTGGCGTCGCGCGAGAGATAAACTGCCGACTGACGATGATTTTCTCGATCGAATCTTGACTGCCCCCGCCCCTGTTGGCAGGCTGCAAAGCGGCTATTGGCTGAAAACGACTGAAACTAGGCGCGGACTATGGGGAGTTACGATAGGATTAGCCGTCGCCAATCCGCGCGCCTTTGTGTCGCTGCTTGGGCGGAACTTCCGTATTAACTAACGGTGTGGAAGTGAAGCTGTACTTCCCCACGCGGTTGCGTTGGCCATTGGGAGTTCAGAAGGCTCCCTGCGTCTGCTCGTATCAAAGCGCGTGACCTGACAAACACATCGTATTTGCGGATGTGTGCACAATGCCAATAGTCTCAGTCATCATTCCGACTCAGAATCGTCCGCAGTGGCTCGTGGCGGCGGTCGAAAGCGTGTACGCACAAACATTTCAAAACTTCGAAATCATCGTGGTGCTCAAAAATGCCGACTGCGAGACCTGCGCCGCGGCGGATCGTCTTAGCGCCGATTCGCGCGTCAGGGTGCTAAAGACAAAAGAGCCGACCGTAGCTGGCGCCCGTAACCGAGGGCTTGAGCTGGCGCGCGGCGATTGGGTGGCATTTCTCGATGATGACGATATCTGGTTGCCGGACAAACTGGAAGTTCAGCTCGCTGCGGCGCGCGAGACAGGCGCGGACCTTGTAACCTGCAACTTTATACAGTTCAACGATGCCGAAGACATCGCGCCCTCGGGCCTCACGCCAAGGCCGTCCGGGTTGAGCTTTGCCGAAGCCCTCTTGCTCGACAACTACGTATCTGGTGGGTCCGCAGCATTAGTCAGGACCGCGGTTATGCGTCAGCTCGACGGGTTCGATGAACGCATAGTCGCAGCCGAGGACTGGGATATGTGGCGTCGGCTCTCATGGGACCACCGCATCCATTTCGTCGATCAGGTGCTCGTAAGATACCGCCGACACAATGCGAATAAAGGGAGTGACCCCGCATTCGTTCTCCCCGGAAAAGCAATCCATTTTGGTAAGATTATGCACGACACGCCGAGTCGACTTCGCCATTTGTTGCCGGCAGTGGAGTTGCAGTTCTTCAACTACCTAGTGAATACCTTGGTGGCGGAGGAACTTATCGAGCAACCGATTGATCCGGCGGCTTGGCGCGCTGTCAGCGCCGAACGTGACTCGCTTGTTGCGAAATACGAGGCGCTGGAAAATAACGCGGACGGACCGCGCGCCGAGCGTGAGAGACTGCGCACCGAGCGCGACGCACTGCGCGCCGAGCGCGATGCACTGCGAAGCGATCGGGATGCGCTGCGACACGTCATCGATGCGTGGCGCCGACGATTGCGTTGGCCGTTGTGGGTTCGTAGACAGCTGCGCGAATTCTGGGCAAAGCACATGACCTAGGGCGCCGCATTTGTGGAACAAGATTTTCGGACGCTAAACCAAGATACGCTGACAGGTCGTGCTCTGTTACGTCATTCTAAGTGAGACGTCGACAGCGTTAAATCATCCCTCTGACTGGCGATCTTGCAGACGCGCTCTCGCCAATATGAAAGGGTCAGTTTCTCCCACGCGAACGGCCCATCGAGCGTAAGGCGCGCGGCCTCCAGCTGTTCTAGCGTCACGTTAGCAATGTCATCCACGGCAACGCAGGGCAGATGATCGAGCAGACCTCCGGCGGTGGGGACCACGATCGGAATTACGCCGAGATATAACGCCTCCCACGTACGATGACAGTCGACGCCATTACCCGGCGGCGAGGCACAAAAGCGCCACTGCGCCATGTCCGCCAAATAATCGGGATAGGGCCTGCGCTGGCCCATAACGGCGCACGGCTTGCCGCGCAGCGCGTCCAATAACGGCCCGCGCAATTCCGGATTGGTGCTGACCTCGAAATTAACATAGAGGCCTGAACGTCGGGGACGCGCGCGCACCGCCACTCTGGCCAAGGCTGCGGTATCGCCATGTGGCCATTGCGCGTTGGCGATACCGATGGGTAAGGCTGTCAACTTGCGATGGCTCAATTTGGCGTTCTGAGCGAACCAATGGATGATTCGCGGACCATCCAAAGGGGCGCGGAACCGTTGATCCACAGTGGCATCGCCATTGTGCGAGATCAACACGATGGGCTGCTTCAGCAGCGGCAGTACGCGGCCGAGGAAGTGATCGATCATGTCGGAATACACGAAAACCACGCGAGCGCCATTCAAGGCGGTCAATGCCGCCTCGCTGGTCGCCAGACCGGGCGGAAAACGCGCCAGCCGCATGGCTGGGCACGACTCATGGAACTGTGCCTTTTGCTCGGTAATCACCGCCACGTCGGCGATGGCCTGAAGCCGCTCGCCGGTGATGATCTCTGCGGAAGAGATCGGCGGAGGTGCCGTCGGTGGAAGCGGCAATAATCGGTGATAGGGAAGCGAAATCATGCGATAACCTAAATTATCTACTCACTGCGCGAGTCGACCATCTTAACTTATCGGTTCAATGCGTCACGAGGAAAACCGTGCCAGGTCCTTACAGTGGATATGCAAATTTGCGATCGGCATCTGCTCCCCCTTCATCGCCATATAGGGCACACGACGCCGCTGCGCATCGAAACCCCACAAATAGGTGAACAGCGACGAATCGAACAGGCAGCTTTCATTGATAAAACTAAGCTCGGGTCTCGAGTGCTCAAAATTTCGCGGGTCCGGCCCACCGAGATATTGGCCGATCGCCGCAGCATCGAACACCAATCCCAGCCGTAACACATGACGGCTGAACAGGCTCGGCTCCTTCGTTCCGTCGCCAATTTGATTTCCCAGCGGGCCGGTATAAAACGGCGGCAAAATGGGCAACCCGTCCAATATATCCGGTCCAAGCCGTCGACGCGCTTCAGCCAACAAGATCATGTCGTTCAAATGATGATTGGGCCGCTCACCAAGCCGCTCGACGATAAACTGGCATATCGCCCCGAGTGCCTGTGGCCGACGGGCGAACAAGACACTGGGGATGCAGCGGTCATCATTGTCGAACGGCGCGGCAAGACCAGAATAAAGACCGGCCAGCTTGGGCACTAATAGATCGACATCGGCATAGAGCATTACGTCGTTTTCGACGTGAATGACGTTTTCCAGACCCAACCTCTCCACTAGAGTTGCTAGATAGAAAAGTCGCTCCGTCGTATATGTCCAAAACCCGTCGCGGAACGTGTTGTTCAGTGGATTGATGTCGCGGAACGCCTGATGCAGGGGCGATATGCTCAGATCCTCGCACGCAACAACCGTCATTCGCGCCATTTCCGGCAACGTAAAGGCCGCCAGTGCCTCTTGCTCCGCCACGAGATACAGCGGCCCGGTACTAAAACGTGCGGCCTGGCTGATTGCACGCGCAGTGTAGGCCGGAATAACAGGACCTAGATGAATAAAGACAATGCTGCTTAGCTTATCCTGCATGCGAACGTCGCTCGATGTTTGATGAAAGTTAGGCCACCTATTTTGCGGAATCTGACAACATCGGTCAATCCGGTGAACATGAAGCTGCGGCTAACAAGGGTCATCACCCGAAGAAATCGACTAAGATTGGACCAGCCTGCGTTCTTCGTCTGCGTGTTGATCGTAAGCCTCGATCGCCGTCCAACCGGGCGGCAGCACATCGCGCGTGTCGAGTCCTTTGTCGAGAAACCATGGCGTCGGTGCGATCACGATCTTGTCGGGCGAGGTATTCATCCAGGCGCCCCACCAGCTGAAGGAACTGTTCGCCAGAATGTGGTGTTTGCACGCGCTCATCAATTGAATATCCCGGAAGCCCTGTTCCGGCCCGTTGACGGTCATCTGTACCAGGGGCGCCGGGTGACGCAGGTTGTCACGCACCCAGTCGTGATCATCGGAAAATACATAAAAGACCGGGTCAGCGACGTGCAGCGCGACGCTGTCCATCGCGCGCCGGTAGTAACCGAGCGACAGCACGCCGAGAGCGGCCGCGGCCAAGGGATTGGTCACATAGTCGCCGCGGCGGACATGAACCGCGATGGCGTTCGATTGGAGAATATTCGCAAGCGCTCGCTCATTCTCAGAATCCATTGGCTCGATCGGCGTAAGCTCGTGCCTGATCGTGTCGGCGATGTGCCGAAAATAACGCTCGGACTGCCAAAAGCCAATCAGTTGGACGGGCGGAGCGGCTCCGCGCACAGCCGAATCAAAGTGATAGTGTGGTTCACGATAGCGCGTGCAGCCTGTTGACGGGCCTGCGGGGCCGTCGCCGAACATCATCAGCTCGTCTGCCGTGGCGATCGTCGCCCGGATCGGATACTTGTCCAGCTCATAGCGGCGTAACGGGTATTCTGTAAGAACGCTGAGGTCGAGCTTGAGCGTTGCGTCATAGCGCAATGCTTGCGCGCGCCCCACGGCGTATTGGAAGAATTGATTTCCGAGGCCCCCGTCGAGGCGCGTAACGACGAGATTCATATCGCGTGGTCGGCGGTACGCCGGGCGCGCCACCGAAGTTGTTGTTGCGTCGCGACGGCGTTGGATTGTACTTCGAAAGGCAGATTCAACATCCCGGACCGTGCCTGCTTGGACTACATCATCGAGACCGCGGGGCACGATCGCGAGCGGCACTCCGTTTGACGGCACGTTGTAAAGGTCGGTGATTTCGCTGACGTCTGCCCGACTGTTCACGACGAGCAGGTCGGCGTGCGCCAAGCACCATTTCTTGGCCTCGATTAATTCTTTTGCAGCTGTCGTCACGCCCTCGTCACCGTGCCGGTCGGGTCGATCGGCGAGAGCCGCCTTTGTCGGGGCGTTCACACTGACGACCACAGGCAGCCACCGGTTCGCCAACAAGGCGAGGCCCTGCACATTGCAAAGCGGCGCGCTGACAATATCGAGGCCACGGACCGCGTTAATCCGCAGCACTTCATCATAGACGTTGAACAAGTCGTCATGCAGATCCGGGGGGACGCTTGGCACGCCGGACATACGACGGTACGTATGCCGGCGCCGTCTATTTATGCGATGGACCCAAACCTCATTTTCGAAATCAACCGTTGACTGCGACTCGCCAAGAGTAACGATCGATATTTCGTGCCCCGCCGCCGCCATTGCGCGCGCCAACGCCAACGTCCAATGCCCGGTGCCGCCGGATTTTTCCGGCGGCAATTCCTCGCTCACGAAGCAGACCCGCAGCCGCTGCGATTCGGGCATCATCTTGGCGACCGGCTTCAATGCGCGCCTGCCGCTCAATTCTTCCAGCGTCCGCAGCAACGGCGGAGCGCCACTGAGCGCCCTGTTGATCCCGTCGGCCATTCCCTCCTTGAGCTCGGAACTCAACCGCTCGAAGTCGGGTTTCGCCAGTAGCTTGTCACGACCGAGGTGCTCCACCCAGCGCAGATGCTCATCCAGGAAAACGTTGCACCCCGCGATCACTTCATCCCGTGTGAGCCGGCCGGCCCCGTGGCGAGCAGCATAATATCCGCGGCTCCGCGCAACCATATACAGTGATTTTGGCAAACGTTTCTCATCTCTAATATTACTGCGAGCAAATTTATGGTGTACTTGGGCCAGCGGCATGCACCGTATCGAATAGCCGCGCTGAATCAGGCGCGCGACCAAATCAAGTTCTTCTGCGTAATAACAGTAGTATTCATCAAACCCGCCAACCTCGAGCACAGCGCGACGAAGGAACGACGAATTGACGCAGGAGGGATATAAAATTCCAGTATCAGTGCGATGCCCACGCAATCCCGCTGCCATTGGCGTATCGAATGACCGACTATTGGCAAACCAATCCGCTATCATGTATTTCCATTGAAAATTGTAACCGGTGTGATCGCGAGTGAACCCTCCGGCGGCAACAACATTGGGATCAACGTAGGCCGGCTCCAATTCACAGAGCCAATTCGGTTCCGCGCTAGCGTCGTCGTCTAGAAAGGCGACTATTTCGCCCGCAGCGGCCGCGATGCCAATGTTCCTGGACATCGCCACATTTTGCTCGGAGCATCGCTCAATTCTGATCAATTCGCGATATTCCGACAGCACCTCCTCCGTGTTGTCGGAAGAGGGTCCATTGACGACAATCACCTCGAATTGAGGGTGCCGCTGACGGCGCAGTGACGCTAATGCGGCGCTTAGTAAATTTGCTCGATTATAGGTAACTATAACAACAGAAAACGACCTCCTGCTCATGACGCCAACTTCCCGACAATCTCAATCACCAGGTCTTTCACTCCCCTTATCCTCTACAGGAATCGAGCGGAGCTCAGACATGAATTCTCTTCGAATAAATTCTACCCTTTCGCGAACCAAATGAACTTTCCGCGCGTCATCCTCTATTCGTTTCGACAGCTCGTCAACTTTAGCCGAAAGTTCTGCTTTTAGCTGCTCAATGGATCGGAAACCGCCCGACTCACTCTGCAATTCGGCAATCCTGGTTGAAAATTCGCTTTTTTGCTGTTCAGCAAGCTGACGAAAATTCTTCTCGAAGACCTGGAGGCGCATGGCCTCGCTTCGGAGCCGTTCGATTACGCCCTGCACTTGCCCCTGCAGCTGATCCATGTTGTCCCACAGACTACGAAGCAAATCGGCCTCACTGGCTTGAATTCGCCGCCCGATGCGTGTCTCGCCGGCTTGAATTCGATGCTCGATCCGCGCCCACACGCGCGCCCAGATCGGCCGCAGAAGCTTCTTGCCAAAGCTCTTTGCCGTTGCCTTTACCTGCATCATCGCCTACGCGAATAGTTGACGGATGAAGAGACCGTGTCGTTCACGTCTTGCTCGCCTCAATATCTCGGCGAGCCAGAGAAGCCCGAGGCCAACGCCGCCGTCGACCAGTATCCAGGAGTGCACTTTAGGTGAACTTTTTACCACGCCTATACGATACAGCAAAGCCACTGCAACAGCAAAGCCACTGTACCAATCGCGACTTAGCGAAACAGGAAGCGACGATGCAACAGCCGCCTGCGACTTTGCGTTCGTTGGGCATCGCCGGCGAAAATCCGGTTTGAACGTGGTCGACCGAGCGACTGCGACGTCGTGATCGCCGCAACTTTTTCTGGTAACAGCCGAGTCCGGCGGCCGGGAGAATAGTTACCCTGGCGGCTCGTAAGAAGCAGCGACACACCATCGAAGTCACAGCGACGGCAGTTCAGGGACACCTTTTTATTGAAACCTCGGTATTTTCACGACGTGAGGGGATGTTTTGTCGAGACCTATAGGGCACGCTCGGCGCAGCGGGGCGGCCTTCCGGCGATCTTCGTCCAAGATAACCAGTCGCTGTCGCTTAAGCGTGGAACGGTCCGCGCGCTGCACATTCAGGTGCCGCCAAAGCCGCAGGCGAAGCTGGTTCGCGTCGCGCGTGGCAGCATCTATGATGTTGCCGTTGACCTGCGCATTGGCTCGCCGACCTACGGCCGATGGCATGCCATAATATTGACAGCCCAGACACCACTATTTTCTCCTACTGGGTCGAAAATCCGCAGCGCTACGGCGTGATCGAGTTCGGCAGCGATCTGCGCAACTTGAACTCTTCAGCGCTGATCCAGCGTCAGCCGTCTTATTGATCTCTTACAAAATATTGCCGCTCTCTCAATGCGACTTGGCAACCGTTGGGGCGGACTTGTACCTTCCATATTATCGGATGCTCGAACGTGGTGGGACACAGTCGGCTTGCCGCTGCAAACTGCGGCACCGAGAGGCAGCCAATTCGCAGGCAACCGAAGTCCACGCGACGCGGCCGCCGCCGTTTGGTCCATCGCCGCGAGTAGTTCCGGGCGCGCGAGCCACCCGCTCAACGGGATCATTTCGTTGTTGCTTGCAGAGCGAAGCACCTCGAATGGCTCTAGAGACATGAGCCGCCGCGTCTCCCTTATGGTCACGGCATGATCGACCTTAAAATTCGGTTCTTCGAAATAGGAACCGTCACACCGCACCAGAATGCAGCCCGAATAAGCGAGCTTGCACGCGGCGTTCCATTTCAGCGCCGCATGTAAACTCTCTAGGTGAATGGGGTCCCATGTGCAAGTCGGATCGAGCCAACTGAAATAAGGCGCCCTGACTGCTCCTGCCCTGGCATTGAAAAGCGCACTTCGGCCTCCACCAATAGGTTCAGGCGTCGTCTCGATAGCACGGCCGACATGCCGGTATTGTTCAACAAATTGGGATACCTGACTTGTGCGACCGACAAGGACAATCCGGAGATGCGGATAGGTCTGACCGCAGACCGACTGTATCGCTCGATCCAGCAAGGCTGGCTTGCAGTTCTCCGCCCGAATAAATACATTGATCGTCGCGGCGTCTTCGCCGATCAACGTCCCGCTTAAGCGATTCGATCCGGCGACACTCCGCACTTCGAATCCGAATTCCACAATCTTGGGAATGACAACGTCAAGCGAAAGCTCCCGATCGAAGATTTCCTTGACCGTGGCGCCCATCTCGCCCGCGACCCTCGGATGATTTTTAACAAAATCGAGACGATCACGGATAAAAGCGAGCTTATCGTCGTCGTCAAGCTCGCTCGGAATGACAAACACCGCGTCGCCGAAGATGCGCCGGGCAAAGGGAATATCGTCAGATAAAACGACGCAGCCGGCCGAGGCGGCTTCGAAAATCCGCATGCTCGGCGTATCGAGTTCGCGATGATCTTCGAGGTTCAGACAAAGCACCACACCGTGCTTAGCACAGGCCCGTATGACACTCGTGCCGTCGAACGGCAAAGGACCGCAATAGGCCCCGGGCAGGTGGCGCCACGCGGCAGGCGGACCGTATAGGGCGAGAAGACGCTCCGCGGCAAGCTTTGCCAAGAGACCGGCGTGCCGGCTGCCATCCCAATTGGTTCCGAGATACAGGAGGCTGGAAAATTCCTTAGCTTGAGCAATTCCGCTCGGCGATGACGGGTAGACACGAAAATCCGCGATTGGTTTAGGAGAGGAAAAGCGCCCCGCCGATTCGCAAACCGCCTTTAGAGTAACGTCCGGTCCGACGAGATATCCATCATAACTGCAGACCGAACGAAGAATACGCGGGTCATTCTGAAAATATTGCGGTGGACTCCACATTGAACCGAGCGTCGTAAATTGCGTAAGCTTCGGAGTATTTGGATGCGTTGCGATTACAAAATTCGGACAAGCAGCAATGATGTCATTTGATGTGTCAACAATTGTGGTCTTGATGCCAAAGCGTTCCGACACCAGAACAAAGCGCTTGATGTATTCTAGCTCGGCAGTCGCGCTCGACCCTGGATAAGAATTCTGAATTGCAATGTGGGTTTGCATGTTCTCGTGGCGATAGCGCTAAAACGGTCAATGCATGATTCGAACCGCCACGCGGCAAATGGTCCGTGCAACCTAGGGATACATAGCTGATGAACTCGTTCAATGCAACACCAATAAGCACTAATGACCCGACTTTGACTATTGGGATAGTGCGACCCTTTTGACATTTACCGTAGGCGAGCGTGCGTTATAAAATTAGAGATCGGACGGGGGGCGTAGACAGTGTGGGCATTGCAGAGGTCCAGTCGAGGGAGCACCAAGATCAACAGCATTGTGCTTCGCAGGTCGCTCCCGCCGCCCGATCCACTTTGTCGCGCGTGTATTCAACTTGGCGGTGCAACGAATGTTTCTAAAGAAGAACGTCATTAGTTTTTCATTGTGGGGCGATTCTCCGATCTATTGGATCGGCGCACTTCGCAATATCGAATTGGCGCGGACGTTCTATCCCGGCTGGATCTGTCGTTACTATGTAGACGGAAATGCATCCAACAGGCAGCTCAGTTCCTTATCTGGAGACAACGTTGAAGCGATCCTGAAGGAACGAAAGCACGATTTTGACGGACTGTTCTGGAGGTTCTTCGCGGCGTCCGACCCTGACGTAAATTTGGTAATGTTTCGCGATTGCGATTCTCGAATTGGACGCCGTGAAGCTGCCGCCGTCGATGCGTGGCTAAAGTCCGACAAAGACTTTCACATCATGCGCGATCATCCATGGCACACGACCGCAATACTAGGCGGAATGTGGGGCTGCCGCGGGGGCAAGCTTCCAAACATCGACAGCCTGATAGCTACTTGGACTTCGTTCGACCATATCGGCTGCGATCAGGAGTTTCTGGCACAGCAAATCTACCCGCTAATCGCGGAGCAAGCGCTGGAGCACAGCGAATTTGATCTAGCCTATGGGAATCCCACGAGCCCGTTCCCATCGCAACGACAGGATTTCGAGTTTGTCGGTGAGGTATTCGACGAGAATGATCGCTGCAATCGGGGTGATCGCCTCATAGTCGCAGAAGCACTGCTTAAGCGCGCCGATCCGGAAATCGATCGGCGGCAGGCCGAGGCAGTTGGGCTTCGGGCCGAAATCGATAGCATGCGCGCCTCCGGCTCTTGGCCCCGCACCGGACCGCTCCGCTATCTAGTCCAGCGGATGCGAAGCGTAATCTCATCCCGGCCTCAAAAGCCTCGGTCCCGCCATTAGAGATCAACTATGGTTGGCTCAGCCAAATGCTGCGGATACGGTCACGTCTCATTCAAGTGCCGCCGTGTAGCACGGCGGATGTTCTTCACCACTTGTGTCGCCGGTTCCTTGCCCGGCAGGGATTTCTGTCTCATCTGCGCTCCTTGAGAGGGCTACGATACGCCAGAAATCCCCCCTTCCTCAACCCACCCAATCTGTCTCATGAGCGCTGACGGCGGACACGGGATAAGCGAAGTAGCATCGTCTTTATCCATCTTGCCTGCGGGTATAGAAGCCAGCGTTTCGTCGCATCATTAGCAGGGTTTGCGACAAGGTGAGGCAGAGTGCTTTGGCCGTCCTTAGACTCCGTTTGACCGGTAGTTCACCTAGCTCTTCACCATGCAAGGCATTTTGTTATAAACAGAAAATGCACTAATTGAAGGGCGGTAGCAACAACAGAGCGCTACCGGCGCGCTCAGGCTAGGAACCATGCGGCTCAGTACTTGCTTGACGTCGTGCGACCTTAGTGCCGGCTACTACAAGTTCTTCCCGCATTATCGACGGGCGTGGCGCGACGTTGCTGGCGTCAGTCCAAAGCTAATTCTTGTCGCGGAGAAAATTCCATCCGAATTTCACCAATTTGCCGACGACGTTATGTTATTCCCGCCTATCGAGGATATGCACACCGCGTTCCAAGCGCAGTGTATTCGGCTCCTCAGTCCGGCGACTATGCCTGAGGAAAATGGCCCGGTGTTGATCTCGGATATTGATATGATTCCGCTCAACAGCTCCTATTACACCCAGACAATCGCGACGCTGCGCGACGATGCATTCGTCGTCTATCGCAGCGATGCGTTGCCCGAATACCCGCAGTTCGCAATCTGCTACAATGCAGCCCTACCAAGCACATGGAGCGAACTGTTTGGCGGCATTCGCAACGACCGCGATGTGCGCGCTAGACTTAGCCAATGGTGGTCGCGTTGGTACCAGTACGACGGTCAGCCGGGCGGCAAAGGTTGGGATGCGGATCAGACCATCCTGTACGAACAGGCCACGACGTGGAAGAAGCTTGGGGGTCACGATCGGCTTGTTCTACTGCACGACGCGCAGACTGGTTTCAATCGGCTCGACCGGCTTCTAGGGGAAACGCTCCTGGGTCGGCTCACGCCTCAGGTTCGGCGCGACATTCGTTCTGGTCGATATTCCGATTATCATATGCTCAGGCCACACGTGAAGTACGGGCAGATCAACGAGGAAATCTTGAATCTCGCAATTTCCGGCCAACGTTTTGATCGATTAATCGCGTCAGCACTGAGTCCGTTCCGTCGCGCCCGACCGTTTTAGAGGGACTGCGCGCAATGAGTCCCACGCATAGTTGTTGGGAGTGACACCATCGATCCCTTTGACGTTTGTTAGGAAGCGCTATAGATTCGGATTAGCCTTTCCGCGGGCGCGAACCTTGTCCCCAATAGCGCTGAGAAAAATGACGCTGCAATCGTCATCAATTAAGAGCCGCGCTAGGCATATCGATGCCTGCATTTTTTACAATGAGATCGATCTTTTGACGGTTCGCCTTGAGGAGCTGTGGGATTGCGTCGATTATTTTGTGGTTGTTGAAGCCGACGAGACTCATTCCGGGCAGCCGAAGCCGCTGTTTTTTCTCGAGTATCAGGCGCAGTTCAAGCCCTATTCTGACAAGTTGATTTATCGGTCCGTCACAGACCTGCCGCCTATCCTTAGACAGAGTGAGGAAGCTCGCTTTCTGCGCGAACATACGCAGCGCAACGCCATCACAGGGGTGGTATCCAAACTAAACCTTCCGCCGAATGATATCGTCATCCTCTCCGATGTAGACGAAATTCCCCGGGCACTTCATATTAACAGCTTGGATGATCTGCTCAACGCTTACGAGTACATAATTTTTGTACAAAAAAACTGTCGCGGTTACATTAACAATATGTCGGACTTGGCGCTTAACGGAACCGATTGGGCAGGGTCTGTTGCATGTCGGGTCGGCACATTGCTCCGACAAGGCGCCCAGCAGGTTCGCCGCGGTAACAACAAGTCTGGTGGCGTACTTGTAAATCGCTCAAGAGATTACCGTTATATAGACGATGGTGGATGGCATTTTTCTTCTTTTGGCGGTCCGGAGGCGTTTTGGCTCAAAGCTGCAAACTTCGCGCACATTGATGATCCATATGGAGTTATTAGGCTTGGAGAAAAGATACCGGGGCAAAAGGTATTTAGCGCGGCCCTCAATCGGGAACAGTGTCGGACACTTCAGCAACAATATCTGGCCCACTGCGTGGCTCCGGAATTTTCGCCTCTCGGGTTCGATACCTTTGATGTCAGCCAAGACATTCCCGCTTTCATTCGCCGAGAGAAGGAGCGATTTAGAGGTTATTTTTTCTTCACGGATTTAGTTGGACTGAGTTGCCACGCTCGCATCTTATACCGCCTCCGTAGCTGGTTTAATCGGTATATTAGCAGTGCTGTGTGCCAGGCATGGGATAACGTTTTTTCTCGCGGTGAGACGTGACTCCCTAAGGCCTTTTGATTTGGGGAGAACAGATGGTCAAATACACCAAACGCAACGTTTGTCACTAAAGGACAGCAGTTACCGCTGGCAAGGAGATCCTTGGGCGTGGGCGCATGCATGTTGTCGTGTCAGTGCGATCCAGGGCTCGCACGTCAACTGCAATCTTCCGGATCGGTCAGCAATCGCCTGACATAGGCTCTGTCATTCTCGAAATATTCTAGAAACAAGTGGCTTGAGCGCCATTCATCCATACCAAACCTGAGCGCGAGAACGCTCGCTGCGAGTTGATCGGATCGGTGACCTTTGACCCGCGGATCCGCTGATGCGGTTCGCGGCCAGTTTCCAACTCCACTCCATTTGGGTCCGGGAAAGGTCACTTGATCACTTGCAAGCTCGCGCCACCGCCTTAGAAACTGCAAAGACCTATGATTTGTAAGGTCCAACCCGATCACGGACGCCGAGCAGGACGGCATGGCAAACGACTCCTCCCTGCCGATGCCCAGGGTCGCGAGCGCGGGATCTTTGCAATATTCGCCTACAGTGTGGCCCCCCGCAAATATCAGATAACCGTCCTGCTTGATGAATTCGAACATAACGTCGATGGGTTGCTTGATCTTGATCGATGCATCCAGCCAAAGCACCAAATCGCATCCCCCCGCTTTGGCCTCGAGAAAACAAAACGGCTTGAATGCACAACGCGCTTCGGAGAATGTCGGTGAGCCCGCCGGATATTCCCGATCCCAAGCGAGAAAGCGGCCGGAAAATCCCAGTTCTTTCAATTGTCGGCCGATACGCGCCACGCCGCGCGGATAATCCTGAAGCAGCGGGCTGGGGTGATCAGCCGGCACGGGTCCATTAACGCCGAGAGCAATGACGCACGTGCGATCGCTGGAGCTCACGGCGTTCATAAACACGATCCAAGTCGCGATTCAGTCCAAGATTGGAAAATACACGAGGGTCGCAAACTTACCGTCGACTACTGTCAGTCGATTGTTTCGCAAGACGACTCGCCGCCCGCAGCGGCCGTGTTATCCACCATGATCGCGAATTGCGCATTGCCATTAACTCTCCGTGCATCGCCGTAAACTCTCCGCGTGCTGCTGCCAGCGCGGCGTAAGCTTGAGGTAAAGGCCGCACCTCCTTGACGTACGCGTTTAGCTGCCGTGAAAAAAGGCTTCGCACCTGACTGGGTGCATTTTCCCGCTCTGGCAAACTCTCGCAATCGATTTCCATAAGACGCACGCGTATGCTGTCATCGATCCCGGCATAGTGATTGATGATTGGATCCGGCACCGTCGCTATGCCGGGAATGGAATTCCAGGCGGCATCGAGGTGTGCGACATGAGATCTTTCCGGATGTATCCAATTTTCCAAGCTCGACACATTGCCGCAGCCGAGCACGTGATGCATCGTCGATTGCTCACGCCATATTGTGTTTTCAAGTTCGCCGGTCTTCCACACGCGCTCAAAGAAATCCCTGGACCACGAACTGACGCGGATCAGTAATACCCCGGTGTTAAAATGTGGAGGAAGGTCTGAGGGTGCTTGCCAATCAGTAGTCTCGGGTCCGTGCCACGAAAGCTGGAGGTCCGCGGTGGGGTGGATCGCCGTGCGCACGTCAACGTCGTTTCGAACAATCAGTGCGTCCGCGTCGAGCCACAACACGAAGTCAAATTCTTCGGTCAAAGCTTCACAGACACTTGAAATCTTTATCCAGGCAGGGTGCCGATCAACGGTCGTTTTTGTGACAACGCGTAGCTCACAGAGGTGCCGATCTGCGTATCGCCGCATCGCCGGAATGGTAATTTCCGCGAGCGCAGCGTGCGCCGAATCGTAACCACTCAACATAAGAACTCTCAACATTTTGCCTTTCAAGTCCTCAACTTCAATCCGTTCGAGCATCTACCCACGTACACAAATCAAGATCGGTGGGTCGACCTGCCGCAATCCGGTCACGGGCAACTGGAGATCACATCCGGTGCTGTCAAAGAAGGCGTAGTGCGATCTCGGGTTACAACAGATTATCCTTTTAGCGACAAACGCGCTCACGGGGAGACCCGAGTACTATCAATTTTCTTCTTCCCGCGAAAGTCCAAAAATTGGATACGCTCGTTGTTTCAAATCCGTTGAGGTGGTCGGCACTGGCGATTAGATCCGGCGGTGGAAACATGATTGGGCCTGGAGACCCGACCGAGACACCTCGACGGGCTCACTTCGATAGTCTAGACAAGCTCCGCCATGCTGCTATCCGTCGTCATTCCCGTCTACAACGAACGCTACACCCTCGGCCCCATTCTGCGGGTGGTTGCTCGCTCGTTGCCCGACGTCAGCAAGGAAATCATCGTCGTCGACGACTGCTCGAACGACGGTACGCGGGAATGGCTGGAGGCCAATTTTCCCGACGGCGCACGCAGCGGATCGTCAGTCGATCTCGACACCGACGGTGACCTCGTTTTCGCCCAAGACTCGGGGCTGTCGCGCGTCACCATTCGCCCGATTTTTCACGAGCGCAACAGAGGCAAAGGCGGCGGACTGCAGACCGGATTTGCTGCATTCACCGGAGACATCCTGGTGATCCAGGACGCCGATCTCGAATACGATCCGAGCGACTGGCAGCCGATGTACGATCTGATCGCGGTGCGCAAGGTCGCCGATGTGGTGTTCGGTTCCCGCTTCTACGGCCGCCCGCACCGCTCGCTGTATTTCCATCATTACTTCGCCAATCGGCTGATCTCGTTGCTTTTCAACATCGTCTTCAACCAGACGCTGACCGACATCGAGACGTGCTACAAGATGATGACGCGCGAGGTGGCGCGCTCGCTGCGGCTGACCGCCAACGATTTCGGCATCGAGGTGGAAATGAGCGCCGAAATCGCCCGGCAGCGCAATCTGCGCATCTATGAGCTCGGCATCAGCTATTACGGCCGCACCTACGCCGAGGGCAAGAAGATCAACTGGAAGGACGGACTGAAGGCGCTGTGGTACGTGTTCAAGTTCCGCTTCAGGTGACGGGACGATGACGAGCGGCGATCACGAGCGGCAAACTCCGTCTGCCGGGCGCAACTGGAGGCGCGCAACCATCGGCTTGCTCGGCATCGTTATCGGCGGCGTATTCCTTTGGCTGGCGCTGCGGCACATCGATCCTCGCGACCTCGAGCGCGCGCTACGCGAGATGGAGGGCAAATGGCTGATCGCCGGCGTCGCCGTCTATCTCGGCGCCATCGGCCTGCGCTGTCTGCGCTGGGGTATTCTGCTGCGCGCGACCGGCAGCGTGAAGTGGCGCCACGCCGCTGAAGCGCTGGTGACGGGATTTGCCGCCAATTACATCCTGCCCGGGCGCGTCGGCGAGCTGTTCCGTGCCGATTACGCCCGCCGCGTCTTCAACATGAGCCGCTTTACGGCGCTGGGCACCATCGTCGTCGAGCGGGTCTGCGACGGCATCGTTCTGGTTTGCGCGCTGTGGATCGGTTTTGCTTGGATTTTGTTCGCCCGCTCGGCGGCGCCCGAGAAGGCTTGGGTGCTTCTGGTCGGCGCCGCAGCGAGTATACTCTTTGGCGCGGCGCTGATCTTCATCCTGCTGTCGCAGCGCATCGATTTGCGCCGGTTCGGCGTGATGGAAGGCGTTGCCACGCGCTGGGATCGGCTGATCGACGGGGTCGCCTCGGTGCTGCGCGGCCACGCGACCGTCGTTGCGGCGTGTTCAATCGGAGTGTGGATCCTGGAGGTGTTGGCGCTGGCCAGCGTGGTGCGCAGCTTTGGCGTCAGCC
>Ga0187875_10001571_pt1 | contig 17530 bp, 12 predicted proteins | sample June2016WEW_17_1_2_FD_132978 | JGI IMG/M metagenome (GOLD analysis project Ga0187875, IMG submission 132978) | Peatland microbial communities from SPRUCE experiment site at the Marcell Experimental Forest, Minnesota, USA - June2016WEW_17_10 | ecosystem: Environmental > Terrestrial > Soil >... | reverse complement strand
TGTACAACCCCGTTTCAATTAGGAATCGCAGGATGCGTACAGACTCCTATTTCATGCAACCAGACTGTGAACATCGACGCAACCGACGCAGAAGCTTGGAACACCGATGCGATCACGGCTGTGAACGCCCTTACTCACGCGACTGCCAACGGAGCGGCAGACAGCATCAACCTAACGGTCAGTCCCACGCCAGTTCCATTTCAATTCATCGCGGGCAGTGAGAACCCGATTGTCCAAAGCAGCGCTCTTACGGCGGGGGCCAATACGATGGTCAGCGATTCGTTAGTCACCGTGCCAGTTTTTGACAATGCCAGCATGAATTTCCCCACCGTTACCAGCGTTCAAGTAATCGGCTTCCTGCAACTATTTCTTAATCCAAACGGAAATCCGGCGCCCGACCCCGTCTATGGACAGATCGATGCCAGCATCATCAACATGGCCGGTTGCGGAGCGGCATCAACCGGGAACAACGTTCTCGGCAACGGTGGATCGGCCGTGCCAGTGCGCTTGATCACGCATCCATAGAGATATTATTGAGCGAATGAACGGGAGAGAGTCCCGTTATTGGGCGGAGTCGCGGCGCGTCAGGATGACTCGCTCCAGCGTGAGTTCGTTGCCCACGAAAACGAAGTTGTAGGAAGATCCGTTCAGGAGTTCTGATAACACATCGCGAGCAGGACCAGGGCCCAGATCGGCAATCACGCGTTCCTGCTCCGCGCCTGCCGGAATGGCGATGTCAGCTTGTGTCTGCTGCTGCACTTCAAAGAGTACCTCTGCCAACGTCGCTTTCTCGGCGTGAATGCTGAGCAGACCATTCTCGTAACTTACTTTCACCGGGGGCAGGACTGGCTGCAGTGGCGCGGCCACTGGCACGCTCGCGGCATCCTGAGTTTTAGCGGAGACAACGTCCGCGGTGACAACTCCGGCGCTGGGCACAATCGCTGTTGACGGGGTCTGAGCAGAAACGGTTGCCGCGGCGATCCTCGGTGCAGGGGTGGGAGCAAGGGGAGCAGCGGTCAGCGAGGCATTCTGGAGATGTGCGCTTCCAGCGGTTGCCAGACTGGTCTCTTGATTCTCTGTTGCTGCAGCGGGACCAAGCTTGACGATGATGGAATTTCGCGCGGTTGAAATCCGATACGACTGCGGCTCGCTCAAGTCGAGCACGATGCGCGTGATCGGCGGGTTGCTGAAGAACAATCCAGATCGAATTGCTTTTAGAGCACCCTGATTGACCTTCAAGGCGCGCAATTCAGCAGATGGGAGCATCCCCGGAAAATCTACGACGATGCGGTCGGGCCCCGTAATTGCCTGCGTGTCGGGAGATACGGAAGCGCTGGAGGTCTGGATCTCGATTTCCATCGCGCTGCCCGTGCCATGCACCAGCACGCGCTGGACCTCGTCATGTTGGGCGGAGGCACCCTTCTGCGCAGCCAACGGGGCGGACACCAGCACGGACGACAGCGCGAGAAAAAACACCGCTCCCAGGTGAGAAAAGCGTGACATTGGTGACTCTAAACAAAGTCTAGCAGCAGAGCGGGCGGTGGATTTACTCGGAAGTCGTAGAACTACTTGCAGAGTGGATGCAGACGGCTAAGCGGCAAGCGGCCGGCGGCTGGACTGGTAGCGCCACAGGACCATCGCCAGGCCGAAAGCGATCAACATGAAGGCAGCCGGTTCGGAAGTTCTCGGCGGTTTGTGATGCGGCTTGCATTTCTTGTCGATGGCGCCGTCTTCATATCTGCAAACGGTAACAGGAGCACCGCCTCCCATCGCAACCACGGGAAACGCGAATCCGCCGCTAAAGGCGGTGGCAGAGGCCATGGGCGATCCGGCAGGCAAATTGGGCGCGGGGGGATGCAGAGGCGGAACAAATTCTGCCATCGCGACGGGCTGGTTTAAAACATCCTCATCCGGTTCCTGATCCGAAACCTCGGGCTGAGGAGTATTGGAAATCTGGTTGCCGCACTTGGCCCGGAGAGACATCTTGCCATCGGTCAACAGCGTTTCTCCGGCAGGCAGGCGAATCGTCTTTCGCGACCAGAAGATGGTGTCGCGAATACGATAGGAAACGTAAACATCAAGCGGCTCAGTGAGACGCACGAGATGCGCCTTGTTGTAGTCGAAGTGTGCGTAATACCTGCCGATTGCGCGGTCGCGGGCCGCAATTTCACGCAGCGAGGCGGGATTCTCGACGCCTCCCGGCACAAGCGAGTACGGATACACACCGGGAATCCGCGAGAGGTAGCTTTTGTGCCGGCCGCCGCGCACTGGAGTCCAGGACTGATCGTCTGCCGTGCGGAAATCCTGACGCGCGCGAAAGGAATCCGGCAAGACCTGGGAAAAATGGAACGCAGGCAACTCGAGAAGGCGGGCGGCGTTCTGCCAGCAAAAGGCAACGATAATCACCATCAGCACGGATGTACCGAGGATGCGCTGGTTCCGCAGGCGACGCCGATACCAGCTTCGTCTGCGACGCGGCACGTTTCCGGTTGCGGGGTCGTTCAACTGACACTCCTGAGCAAACAGTTTCGCAGCCAATTAGGGAAAACTAATGCTGCAGCAGCCTTCTCGCTTTTGCAGCCGGACCCATTCATCCGCTGTGAAAACAAGTACTTAGCTCGTAATAGGGCAATGCTACCAGAGTCTTCCGTGCACTTTACGCAAAACTACGAGCCAGCCTTAAACCAAAGTCACCACCTTGTGAGCGTTACCTTACCACGGAACGGATCCAAGGCTCCGGCAGTAAGTAGTTTATGCCCATCTCGGAAGTTCATGTATGGCCCAAATTGGCCACTGAGAACAAAGTTCGCCCAGGGAGCCGGTCGCCACCGATTGCCTACGATCGGTTCGGGCTCACACTCAAGGACCATTCTTGCGGCCAAACCTATAGGTGAGGTTGAAGCTTATGTAGGAAGGTATGCGCACACCCACAACTTCGTTCACTGGATTCACGGGAACCACTCCATTTACGAGACCCACTTTCCCGGGCCCATAAACCGACGCGGCGGCGAAATTTTCTGTCGTCTGGCCCGTCCAGCCGCTGGCAATCATCATGTTCAGGCCAGCGCTCATCCTGCCGTCAAGGAAGGGCCGCGCTAATGCCATGCGGAACTCCTGGTTCGGCACGCCGAGGCAGTAGGCAGTTCCTCCAGTGAGGGGTTGGGATGCATCGCAGGAGGTTCCAACGACTTTTCTGCCCACATATTCGAATTCACCTTTGGCCTGCAAATGAAAGGGCAATTTTTGATATGTCCCCAGAACATCGCCGATCAACCTTGGCACTTCAGGCGTAATTGACGATATTGGTACGCCAACCAGGCGCGCATCCGCCTGCTCGAAGGTTACCTGCAGCGATCCATTGGCGACCGTCTGACGAAGCGTGGCCGCCAGGAAACGGATGCGTCCCGGCCCCAGCGGCTCTTGGATTCCCTGATCCGGATCGATCTTGCCGTACTCGTTGCTTTGCGTCTCGCTACCCAGCGTCAGCTTGAGGTCCGTTTTGTGGAACGTCTTCATAGCAACCATCTGGTACGAGCGCGCCCTCTCTACCGCGCTGACGTAAGCAGGCTTGCCGGTCGGACCGGTCGCCAACCCCTCTCTGGGATCTTCGGTAAAGAATGATTTGCCGAAGCTGAAAGAAATCAGCGGTGCGTGCTGTCCGGGGAGAAAAGTGATCGTCGCTTTCGGCAGATCGAGGCCCGCCAACTTGTATGTGGAATCCTGGGGAGCAACAAGGTCCTGGTTGTCGATCCAAATCTCATCATGCCGCCAGCCCAGGTAGTAGTGGACATATTTGCTCAGATCACCTTGCCCGGCCACACAGGAAGCCACATCGCTGATCGTCACATTGTTTCCGGCGATCTTGACGAAAGGGCCGTAGTAGGAGGCTTCCGCGGGATTGTAGAAATTGTAGTGGTCGAGATCGTCGCGGCGCGGCGCCTCGCGGTTGTAGTCCGTTCCCGCCAGAAGCGTGAAGTGCTGCGTGATCTTGTTCACATACCCGACGCTCGCGCCTTCCACGGTGCGGAACTCGCTCTGCCGGATCAGTCCCAGTCCGAAATCGGAGAACAACGAGAGGTTGTAAGTGCGGAAGAAGCCAGAGAGCTGTAGTTCCTGATGCTCGCCCAGCTTCCAGACATCGTTCAAGGCCACGAGCGCAGTGTGCGTCTGGTCCTTCTGACGCGGATCGATCGTATCCGGGTACACTTGCCAACCGGCAGCCGCATCGATGGAATTGAATCCGTACATCGGCTTCAGTCCCGCGACAAAGCCATAGCCGAGGTAGCCGATCCCGAACACGTTGAACGTGTGATCTCCCGCGTGGAAGATGCGCCCACCGTTCAATTTGAATTGCTTGCGGTGCTCGAGGCGATCGAGAAATCCGTTGCCGAACGAGCCTTCCATGGCGATCCAGGAATTTGGCGAAGGACTCATACCCGCCGTGGCCGTGATATCCCGGTAATCTCCGGTCAGAGTGATGAAAGGATCCAGGCGGGAGCGCAGCCCATAGATTGCGGCCAGATTCAGCGCGTGATTGCCCTCGCGCACGTTGTAGGCCCCGCCATCCACCTGCACGCTCTCAATCACATCCGCAATATAGATATTCGGATCGGAGTAGCCGTTGCCGTGCGCATTCGCCGAAAGATTGTTCGGCACCAGATAGCTGCCCACCTGTATATATTGCGCGATCGGCTCGCCGTGGTCTCCGGCTACGCCCGGTGCAAAATACTGCGGAGCCTTGATGCCGCTGGAAGCCGTTTCAATCGGGTAGCCCGGGATGGAGATGGGCGCACCCGGACGGCCAGGATTCGCGTCGATCAAATCCTCGGAGGCAAAAACTTTCTCGGCGGGATCGGGCGACATGACGTCGCCTTGGATCACGTCCGCGGTCACTGTCACGTTTTCGGTTCGCGGCGCGAGTTGGGTCATACGGATTTCGATCGCGGAGGACGCGGTCGTAGCGGTTGCTGCTACCGTGACCAACTTGTTCACGGCACGAAATCCGGCGGCCTCTGCTCTCACGTCGAACTGGCCCGGTCGGGGTACATGGACGGTGAAGAATCCGTCGCTTCCCGAGATTGTCCTTCGGACGACCTGGCCGTGTCCCTGGGGCTCGTGAATGAAGATCTCGATCGAGGCTCCCGGCAAGGCATTGCCTCTTGGGTCAAGAACACGTCCCTCCAAAACGAATGGCTGGGTTTCGATCAGCTGGGAGAAGGCGTGCTGACTGGAGAAGGGCAGGAGGGACGACAGACTTAAGAGAATCCACCACAAGCTCAGCGGCGTTATGGTTAGCTTGTTGAGCTTCATGGATTTCAGTTCCGGGTTTCGATTTTACCTTGTCCAACTTTCCCGGCCAGGCATAACCTTCACGAAGGGGCAGGCATTACTCTTGGGCAATTGGCACAAGTAACTATCGGACTAGAATCAGTTAATCCCAGGGGACTGGAAAGCGGCTACAATTGGAAAATCCAACCGCAACTGGAGGCAGCCGTGAAGTCTGAACATCTGCATGGTGCTCTGACAGCATTTTGCGTGGGATTTCTATTTCTTGCTTCGGCAGGTGTTTGGGCCCAGGAAGCGGCCGCTCCGACGCACATTGGCGTTCCGCAAGACTGGTCCGACCACAGTCTCGTGTTTACCCTCGACGGGCTCGCCAGAAATCCGGGCCTGGCAGAGCGGGAACCTCGCATCCAGCATCAGCTCATGCAGCGTTTCCCCGCAGCGAATTCCAATTTTTTCCAGGGCGCGGACGCCGTCAGCGATCCCGCAACCACCGCGGGGCATCATCGGGACTGGAATATCAATTTAGTCAGGGGCCGAGTCGCTCCCAACATGTCTCCCGCCAAATACACCTATGATCCAGGTGCTCCCCCGAGTTGCGCCAATGATTATGTCGTATTTGGATTGAACGTCGCCGGAAAGACCGCTGGCCAAGCAAATTTGATCGGCGTGAACAATCTCTATTCGGGTACGGGTGGGTTGTGCGGCGCGACTCCTTCAGTGATGTTTGCTTACAACATCACAACCAGCTCAGGTGGATACATCTCGGTGTCTCCAGTGATTTCCCTGGACGGAACGAAAATCGCCTTTGTAGAAACCCTGAGCAGCTCCATCGTGTTCCACGTGCTGACCTGGACTACCGGTCAGGGCACAATCGCGAAAGCCGCCGCTCCCGCCTCGATGACATCTCTTTCTTTTGGAGCAACCAAGAGTACGTCTTCCTCGCCCTGGATCGATTATGAAAACGATGCGGCCTATGTCGCAGTCGACGGCGGCTATATCTACAAAATTACTGGAGTCTTCCACGGCACGCCGGCGCTTTCCACGGATCCCTGGTGGCCGATTTCAATCAGCGGCGGGCGAATTACTCCTCCAGTTCTGGACAGCAGCCTTGGCCTCCTGATGGTTGGAAGCAGAGCCGGAAATCTTTACCAGATCAACGTTACAAACGGGGCGGTCGCGACAATTCCGATTGGCAAGGGTGCCAGTATTGTTGCCCCGCCGATCGTCGACGTCACGAACGGCACCACTTTCATCGTGAGCTCGACGAATGGTCATTCCGCGGTTCTGGTCGAGACCGATACAGCCACTTTGGCGAACACCATCACGGCGAATATCGGACTTGGCGGCACTTCGGTCACGATTCCACAGCCTGCCTTCACCAATGATTACTATCTTGGCCTGCCGGATGGGCAGATTCGCCTTTGTGGAACCGGCGCCGCGGACGATACTCCCTGGCAATATGCCTTCGGCTTCACTGGAGCCACGCTGAATGTTCCCCCAGCGTTCTCTCAGCAACTACTGACAACCACGGGCGCCAGCTGCACCAACTGGACGGAGTTTTATAACCCCAACGTCTCCGGTGGAACTGACTTCTTCTTCTTCGGATTGACGCAAGATTGCACCGGCAGCGGCACGTCGGGCTGCGTCATAGCAGCGACCACCGAAACCTCTCCGCTCACAACAGCGGCGGTCGATGGAGGTCCCAGCGGGATTGTGATCGACAACTACAGCACGGCCGGACAAGCGTCCAGTATTTACCTGACCGCTGAGACGGGAAGCACGGCTTACAAATTCACGCAAAACGGACTGCAATAAAAGCTCATCAGATTGCGGGAGTGCGAAATTGATGGTCACATCCCGGATGCGGGGACTGGGAATGACCTGCTTCAGACTTCACACTCTCCGTCTCGCTTTGGCAGCAATCGTAGGCTTGGCATTCTCGTCGTTAACTTTCGGCATTCCGCAAAAACCTGATCCGTGCTCGGCCTCTGTTGCCACTACCATCGAGTCTCCCAAGGAACTGGTGAGCCATAACGGGCGGTTGCGGGTCAGCCTCCGAATGCGCAACTCTCTGGATTCCGCGGGTCACATGCGCTATTGCTATGTGGATGAGCCGGGCGACCGCTCGCCTACGCTGCGAGTGCGGCCCGGTGACCTGCTGCTCTTGAGTCTCAAGAACGAACTTAGCCTTCCGTCATCGGCGGGGCATGCCCACCGAGTGGTGACACCTACCTGCACGTCGTTTGCGATGACGGCGAACGCAACCAACCTCCATTTCCACGGTCTTAGTGGGTCGCCTGTATGTCCGGGCGACGATTCGCTTCATATCTCGATTCCGCCTTCCAAGAGCTTCCTGTATCGCGTACGCATTCCCAAGGATCAGCCGCCCGGGCTGTACTGGTACCATCCGCATCCTCATGGACACAGCGAAGAACAAGTGCTTGGAGGCGCGTCTGGAGCTCTCATCGTCGAGGGCATTGCTTCTGCAAATCCGCTCGTGGCGGGACTGCCCGAGCGAGTATTGGTAATTCGAGATCAGAAACTCGATTCTTCAGCCGGCGCATCTTCGGATCACGATCCCAGCCGCCCGGCAAAAGACCTTTCCGTCAATTTCATTCCGGTTCCCTTCCCCGAATATCCGGTCGCGACGATCAATACGAAGCCGCAGACGCGTGAACTGTGGCGGGTGCTGAATGCCTCGGCGGACACATATGTGAACCTGGGAGTCTTGTTCAACGGCGAGTGGCAAGGTTCAGGGTTGGTTGTCAGGAATGGAAGTTGGCAGAGTTTGGGCCTGGTCGCAATCGATGGAGTTCCAATCTCCGACGCCACCTCACACGCGGGAACGGCACTGTGGAAGACCGAAATTCTCATCCCTCCCGGTGGGCGGGCAGAATTCATATTTCAGACGCCGCCCGAGGGAACGAAGGCCGAACTGATCACAGCCGGGGCCGACACCAATCCTCCCGAAGATGAAGACAGTGAGCCTCCCGCACCCGGGAGTGAGGCAGCGGCCATCGCGGACACAGACGATTTCACTCCTCCCCGGCCATTGGCTAGAATCGTCTCGTCCAGCGACGCGCACGAGCCGCACGCGCTAGCGGAGGGACCCGTAGCAAATGGAGGTGTCAGACCACGGGCAGCTCTTGCCGCGATTTCGCCCGTTCGCCAGCGCAAGCTTTATTTTTCTGAAAAAATCATGGACCTTAAGCATCCGGAGACGTCCACGATTTTTTATCTCACCGAAGAAGGTCGCACTCCAAAAGCGTTCGATCCCGCATCGTTGACTCCGGATATTGTCGTTCATCAAGGCGATGTCGAAGACTGGACGATCGAAAATCGCTCGATGGAATCGCACGCGTTTCACATCCACCAGTCCCACTTCCTGTTGCTCGATCGCGATGGTGAACCGGCCAGCGAAAGTTATCTCCTCGACACTGTGGACGTCCCTTATTGGGATGGAGTTTCGGCCAAGTTCCCGAGCGTGAAACTTCGCATGGATTTCCGCAGCCCCGAAATTGTCGGCATTTTCCCCTATCACTGCCACATCCTGCAGCATGTCGACGGTGGGATGATGGGGCTGATCGAGGTGCGGCCGAAGTTGGACAGAAAAAAGCGCCCGAATCCGGGCGCCCCTTCTCAATAGCAGTCCAGCAGAAATCGAAGACTAAAACTTCCCGTCAGAGACCGTCGTCGTGCAACTCAATGCGACTTCGGGTACGTGCCGGGCACCAGAGAGACGCCATCAGCGCCGCTTACTACAACAGTCTGAGTAATCGCACTCGTCGGAATGTTGAAAACCACTACATTCCAGATCCCCCCGATATAGAGGTTTCCCAAGCCATCGGATTTGATGCCATCCGGGGCAACGCCCTTACGCGAAAGCAATGTGAACAGGTAAAACGTGTAGGTCCCGCTCAGACCGGTTGCTGTGATCGGAATCTGTAAAACACCGGGGCCAGTGGTCCCATCGTGGGTCGCCCACAAATTACCCGAATAGCTATCGTAGGTAAGCCCGTCCGCCCCGTTGATGCCATGGTGAGGCTCAAGGACCAGCGTATTCAGAATCGTTCCCGCGACCGGATCGATCTGGACGATGGTGTTGTGATTGGCGACCGCATAGAGGTTTCCATATGGGTCATAAGCAATGCCATCGCAAGTCCCTAGTTTCTTTGCCAGCGTGGTGATTGTCCCGGTAGCAAAGTTGAAGCGAACGATTCCGCCGGGACTGTAGATCGCGATGAGCATGCTCTGTCCGCCCGGCTCGATTTCCAGATCGCGAGCCAATTTGACGCCCGTGACCAGAACGGAATTTTGCTGGGCAACCGGATCGTACAGATCAACTTGTCCAAGCGAAGGTATGGAATAAATGAGTTGGCCCTGCGCATTCAGGGTCAAGTCATCAAGCTTGGCCGGCGCCGTGAACAGAGTGGTCAACGCCGGAGGCGTAACTCCGAAATCCAGGAGCTCGAGGCTCATCTTCGACTCGTTTGAAATGTAAAGTTGTTGCGCAAACGCCGACAGGGTCATCAGCAAGACGAGGGTAGACAGCAAGCTTATTTGCAGTATTTTTTTCATGTCTTTTACCTGGAAGGAACCAGACCACCAAACGTGAGTATAACATCGCATTCTAGTCCGACGGATGGCCCAAGCGTGCCCGTTTTCATGCTCCAACAGCAATTCTTTGCAACAATTTACCAAGTTCATTCTCCTGGCGATCCGCATACGATTATCGGAAAAAGCGTGCCGAATGGAGCCCGTTCTTCGGTAATAACCGGCTATCCCCCGAACTCGACGCGTGCATTCCAAACGTGCATCTTTCCCCAACTTCAGTAAAGAAGCAGCACGGCCATTGCCAACGTAATCCGGCCGCTCGCTCGTCTCTGCCGGCGTTTAGAAATCCCGTGGTAGGCTGCTAAGTGACCCGTCGCGCAGGGGGCACTGCGACCAAGTGCGCCGGGATTTACGGGAAAAGGGATACATCGAGTGCGAGTGCTGTGGGTCAAAGCCAGCAAACTCCTGCCGGTTGATACGGGCGGCAAAATCCGATCCTTCAACATCCTGAAGCGGCTCGGGCGGGACCATGAGCTCACGCTGATCTCGTACTATGGTGGGCGGCGTGATGCTGAGTACGAAACGGCGCTCCCCCAGCACTTCCCGCAATCGCACATCCTCTGGACCGGCGTTGCAGATGCTCAGGGATTTCGCGGCGTTCTTGACTACCTCTATCGTTTGCCGCGTTTAGCGCCGTATTCGATCTCGAAGTTCACGCATCCAGCAGTACGTGAGATGGTGGCCAGCCAGCTTTCGAGCGGGCGCTTCGATGTGGCGATCTGCGACTTCCTGCATCCCACCATGAACTTTCCCGCCAAATTGCCGATTCCCTGCCTGCTCTTTCAGCACAACGTGGAGAGCGCACTGTGGCAGCGCATGGCAACGACGGAAACGAACCCACTGAGGAAAGCTTCCTACGCGCTCGAAGCCGCGCGCATGTCGCGTTACGAGCAGCGTGCCCTGGGACGCTTTCACCACATCATCGCGGTTTCCGAAAACGACCGCCAGCAGATGCTAGAGATGGATCCCTCGGTCGAGATCACCGTCGTGCCGACCGGAGTGGATATCGAGCAATTTCAGGTCGCTCCGCCGTCGTCGGCCGCACCCCCGCGTATCGTATTCACAGGTTCGATGGATTGGGAGCCGAACATTGATGCCGTGGAATATTTTTGTGAGCAGATCTGGCCGCGGGTTCTGGCCGAGTTCCCAGATGCAATTTTTCAGATTGTCGGACGGCATCCTTTTGAAAAAGTTCTGCGACTCGCTTCGAAGTCTGTCCAGGTAACAGGAACCGTACCATCGGTCACGGATTACCTTCGCGATGCGACCGTGGTAGTGGTGCCGTTGCGGATCGGGGGCGGAACGCGGCTCAAGATTTATGAAGCAATGGCGATGGGCAAAGCGCTGGTCTCGACTTCCATTGGAGCCGAGGGACTCACTTTCCAGAATGCCCGCGACCTTCTGCTGGCGGACGAGGCCTCTTCTTTTGCCGAGGCCATTTTGCTTTTTCTTCGCGATGCCCAGGTACGACGTAGATTCGAACAGGCGGCCGTGCAACAGGCGGCCCAGTTTGACTGGTCGGTCGTGGCCGCCCAATTTGCTGACGTGTTGAAAAGAGTCGCGTCGAGCGCTGCGTCGGGAAGACAGGCAGGCAAGCCGGTAGCAATTTCTCAGTAGGAAACATTTGCCGATTAAACTTTTTGAATAATGATCGAACTTTTTGAATACGGAATTGGTGTACTGGCGGTGTGGCTGGTGGCCATGCGGCTTCGCTCCACGACCGCTCGCCAGGCGCTCTACCTTGTCGCGAGTTGGATTTTCTACTTCAGTTGGGGAACATGGCTGATCGTAGTCCTCATCTTCAGCTCGCTCATGAACTATGCGCTGGGCGAGTGGCTGAAAAAGAAGATCACGGTCGGGCGCCTTTGGACTGGAATCCTCTTCAATCTGGTATTGCTCAGTGTTTTTAAATACCTGCCGCTGCTTGGAAATGTCGCGCCCTCCGGATCTCCGCTTTCGTTGCTTAAACGAATGATCTTCCCTCTGGGAATCTCATTCTGGACCTTTCAGGCGCTGAGTTATCTGCTGGAGCTTTATCGGGAAGAAGAACTGGACCCCACGCTGCTCGAGTTTTGTCTGTACATGTCGTTCTGGCCAACGGTGTTGCAGGGGCCGATCTGCCGGATGTCGAGCATGCTGCCGCAATTTCGGCAGGATTGGGCTGTCAACGAAGACGATCTGAATACGGGAGTGCGCCGCGTCGCGATTGGCGTCATGATGTCGGCTCTCGCCAACGTCATGGGCGGCGGTCTTTACGAGGGAGCCGGCGTTGATGCGATCTTCAAGACCGCGTTCTCCCCGAGCGGTGCCACACATTTAGGTGGACTCGACGTCTGGCTGCTGATCATCGCCTACGGTTTTCAGCTCTACTTCAGCTTCTGCGGCTGGACTCACATCATGATCGGAGCGGCTCGACTGTTTGGCATACAGTTGCACGAGAACTTTAACCGGCCCTATCTGTCGACTACGATCTCCACGTTCTGGACGCGCTGGCACATGTCGCTGTCATTCTGGATTCGCGACTTCCTATTTCTGCCCCTGGCGACCGCCCGGCGTGAAGTATGGTGGCGCAATCTTTCGCTCGTGATTGCCATGTTTGTATTCGGAGTGTGGCACATTTCCGCGGGACACGAGGGCAGCGTCCTGCTGTTGTTCTGGGGCACCTACCATGGCATTTTGCTGGTACTGCACCGGCAATGGCAGGAATTCCGGAAGCGCGTGGGATTTGAATGGACGGGTGCGCTGGCAACTGGAATCTCATGGGCACTGACGTTTCTTGCGGTCTGCATCGGCTACATCTTCTTCCGCGCCGAAAGCGTGCGGCAGGCATTCGCCATGCTGAAGGCGATCGCTTCTATCTCCTCCTACCATCATCTAGCCTTGGACCACAGCTTCTACGCGATGACGCTGCTGGCTGTGATCGGATACTTCGCGGTGATCGGAGCGGGCGCACTCCTTGATCGTTTGGGGGAGGCTGCACGCAACTGGACCGAAACCGCAACCGGCACGATCCAACATCTGTTCGGAGCTTTGGTCGGCGCTCTGACCAGCGAACGCTGGGTGTGGATCACTCCGGTAGTGCTTGTTCTGGCTTTGTATTTGAGCGTAATTTTCCAGCCTGGCCAAAGTGATACCGGACCAGTCATGTATGCCTTGTTTTAGCTCGCGCGGATCAGCATTACTCCGGTGATTACGGCGGCGTTTAAGAGCAAAACCGCTGTGCTAGCATTCATTGAGACTCAGTCCAAGAAGTGAGGATCAGCCGTTTGTGCCGCAAACAGTAAGTGATTCGACCGTGCAGACCAGTCCGGCGCCCGCAACACCGTACAAATCCATTCTGAGAACTTTTGCTGTCCGCTTCTGCGTGGCCGTGACACTCGGCGTCGCTCTGCTCGCCCTGGTCGAGCTTTACTCATACTGGCGATACCGTCCTCCTGCGCAGGACGCAATGGAACCCGGCGTCGAGATGGACTCCGCGCACACCGGAAGCTCTGCGCTGCGCGAGTACAAGAAGGAGTTTGCCGAGGCCAACAAGGTGATCTATCACCAGTATGTTCTCTGGCGCCGCGCTCCTTATCAGGGCGAAATGCTGGCCATCGATCAGGAGGGCGTGCGGCGGACACTGCACACGCGATGCGATGACAAGACCTTCACGATCTGGGTGTTTGGCGATTCGGTGATGTGGAGCGCGGGCGCGCCGGACGAAGCGAGCATTCCATCGCTGGTTGCGCAAGACTACGAGAAGGCCGGCAAGCCCGTTTGCATCGTGAACTACGCGGAAAAGGGCTGGTCCAACACGCAGGAGATGGTTGGGCTGATTGAGTACCTGAAACACGCGACTCGCAAGCCCGATATCGTGCTGTTTTACGACGGCGGCACCGAGGCGTTTGCAGCTTACCAGAACGGCCACGCCGACGTGCACAGCAACTACAACCAGTTCCGCAACTTTCTGGACAACTGGGGCGGCGCGCACAAAGCGGGCTTTTCCTACTTCCGCGAGACCAACACCTATCATTTCCTCGAGCAAATCGGCATTAAAGCGCCACTGCATCACAAGGAAAAGAAGAAGCTCGCCTTGGATACGGTGACGCTTCCCACCGAGGTCGTGGCTAATTACGAGCAAAACATGAGCCTGATCAGCCTGCTCGCAAAGCAATATGGATTCCGTCCCGTCTATGCGTGGTATCCGAATCTGGCGGTCGGACACAAGCAACTGACGCCCTCCGAGCAACAAGTGCTGAGCGCGGAATATAAGAAGTTCCCCGATCTTGGGCTGATGTACCAGGCGGTCTACGCCAAGGGCCGCGAAGTGAAGAGCCCGGATTTCTACTATCTCGGCGACGCGCTCGACGACCAGAAAAGTTCGCTTTATGTCGGCATCTCTCACCTGAATGCGGAAGGCGATCAGATTGTCGCCGACCGGTTGTTCGACATCCTGGAGCATCGACAGACCAATCCTTGAAGGGATCGGAGGAACTGCGGCATCCTCAAGCGGTGCCCTGACACGAAGCATGGCGCAACCATCGAGAAGCTTGATCAGCGGGTTCTTCAGCTCCCTCCGGTCTAAGCCTGGCAATTCGGCGCTCGAGCTCGGCGAACAACTGCTGAGCTACGCGCAGCTCTGGGACTATGCCGGCCGAATTACGGCTTGCCTCAAGGACACGCTCGATCCTTCTGAAAAAGTCGTTGCCGTTCTGGCCGATCGCAGCGTTGGCGCTTACGGCGGAATCCTCGGCGTGTTGGGCAGCGGACGCGGCTATGTTCCCCTGAATCCGAAGTTCCCGCTGGAGCGAACGCTGGTGATGCTGCGTGCGTCGGGTTGCAAGACAGTCATCGTGGGCCGCGAGTGCGCCTCGACTCTGGAGTCTTTGCTTCCCCGGCTGGACAAAGCCTTGACGCTGATCGTGCCCGACGCAGATTGGGGGCCATCGGTCGACCTCGCCTCGTCGCATCGCGTAATTCTGGCGCGGGAGTTGTCGAAGATCGCGGACCCCAGTGATCCCGTTGTCGACAGAAGCGATACCGCGTATCTGCTGTTCACCTCCGGCAGCACGGGCGTTCCAAAAGGCGTGGCTGTCAGCCAGTCCAATGCCGTCGCGTACATGGAGTATGCGGCGAAGAGGTTCCGCATGCATAGCGGGGACCGCTGCTCGCAGAATTTCGATCTCACGTTTGACCTCAGCGTGCACGATCTGTTTACCTGCTGGGACGCGGGCGCAACGCTGGTTCCCTACGCCGAGCAGACGCTCACGCCGGCGACGCTGGTCGATGAGCAAAGGCTGACCTGCTGGTTCTCCGTGCCATCGGTGGCCATGTTCGCATCCAAGCTGGGAATCTTGGAGCCGGGAGCATTTCCCACCTTGCGCTGGAGCCTGTTTTGCGGCGAAGCGCTTTCCGCAAGCCTCGCCGAGGCGTGGCAACAAGCGGCGAACAACTCTGTCCTGGAAAACCTTTACGGGCCCACCGAAGCGACGATTGCCATCACCTACTACCGCTGGAATTCGGAAACTTCGCCGGCCGAATGCGTGCGAGGACTGGTGCCGATCGGCTGGCCGTTTGACGGGCAGCAGGTCTGCGCGGTGAATGAAGACCTCACGCCCGTGCCGGTGGGCGAGAGCGGCGAGCTTTGCCTGGGCGGATCGCAAGTCACGCGGGGATACCTGAACGATCCGGAAAAGACGGCCAAGAGTTTTGTGCGCCTGAAACACACCGGAGACCAAATCTGGTACCGCACGGGCGACCTGGTGCGGCAGGACGAACGTGGATGCCTGTTTTATCTTGGCCGCCGCGACTTTCAGGTCAAGGTCAACGGATATCGTGTCGAGCTGCAGGAAATTGACCTGGTGCTGCGGGAGGCGGCGCGAACCGAATTGGCGGTTGCGATCCCATGGCCGCTGTCGGATGGCTCGGCATCCGGGATTGTTGGGGTGGTATCGGGCTCCGATCCGGAGCGGGACAGTGACATCATCGCCGCGTGCGATAAGCGGCTGCCGCGTTACATGGTTCCCAACCGCATTTACCACTTTCCGCAGATTCCGCTAAACGTCAATGGAAAGATCGATCGCGGGAAGATTACAGAGATGCTGGCCGAATGGGGGAAGTAAAGCAGCACCTGCGTGGCGACTGACACCCCCCCATCTTTTTTTAGAACCGCAGTCTATTAGAATCATCATGTTAGCGAGAATTTCCTTGCAAAATCTTGAGCCCGTGAGAGTTAGAGGTAAAATCTTGAGCGCGTTGGACTTAGCTATGAAAAATCCACTCTTTTGTCGGGCAATAATAGACCTGCCTAACCCAACTGTGCTACGGTCAAAAGACCGTGACAGGGCAGTCGTTATTGTACCCGCTAGAGGAAAGGTTGCGTAACTTGATGATTGAACAAGACATTTGTTCCACCTTGGATTGACAATCCATACGCACTGGTAAATTGGTGGGATATGGAAAAGTTTTCGGCGGAGAAATTTGTCAACGTTGGTAGTGGTCTGACGTCGGTTGCTTATTTATCTGCTAGAACTCCATCTAGCGCTCGGCTTTTGCGGGCGTTAAAAACACAAATAGAGGGACTTCAACTTGAATGCCAAGAGCTTGGTCTGCGTGTATCCGCTCTACAGTGCGAAACAGTGGCCGATAGTTTTGGGAAATTTTCCGATGATGATGAGTCTGCCGATCTCGTAAAACCATTACAGATTAGTCAGTCTCTTACCAGTTTGCAAAACGTTATCAGCAATGAGATGCAAACCCATCTATTTTTGCATATTCTTTCTAGCAAACAGGACTACTACGAACAGGATCGCTTGTTCGGGGAGGGTTTTTACGCGGCATTTCCGAGTGCAGCGGAGGATGTAAAAGAATCCGGTTCTTGCTATGCTGCTGATCGCAATACTGCCTGCGTCATGCATCTTATGCGGGTGCTGGAAGTCGGGCTTAATGTTCTAGCAGCGAAACTGGGTGTGAGTTTTGACCGACGCAACTGGGAAAACGTTATCAACGATTGCGAATCAGAAATTAAAAAGATCACTGGGCCATCTTGGGGCGCGGATTGGAAGCAGAAGCTCGAATTCTATTCGGGAGCTGCCAAAGACTTTAGGTACTTCAAAGATGCGTGGCGAAATCACGCTATGCATTACCGTGAGCGATACGATGCAAATGAAGCAAGAACTATTTTGGAGCACGTCAAGTCATTTATGAATCATTTAGTGGATGGAGGCTTAAAGGAATAGAAATAGAAAGCCCGGATCCCAGTCCGGGCTAATTCGACACTCTCAAGGCAGATCATGCCATAGGAGTGTGTTCAATGTCTACTGATAACTGTCCGACCAAATACGCAAAAGAAATTCTTGATGTATTGGACTCCGCAGACACTAATACTGCGCGTGCTGCGATTCATATAGCCGAGATACTTTTGGAGCATAAAGTCAACGTCGAGATCGGTGCAGGGCTGCCGCCTCTTCAACCCTGATCGGAGCAATCCCAAGTTTCTGCTGCGTAACAACCATTACGTAACGGTTAAGCTGCTCAAACGACGTTGCAATTCTCTTAAGGGCGTCTATCAGTTCTAGCTCTTGTGTCGGGGTCATAATTGTCCTCTTAGGGGGCGCACTGAGTGCGTTATGATAAGCGCATGAAGTGT
>Ga0187875_10001569_pt1 | contig 17546 bp, 18 predicted proteins | sample June2016WEW_17_1_2_FD_132978 | JGI IMG/M metagenome (GOLD analysis project Ga0187875, IMG submission 132978) | Peatland microbial communities from SPRUCE experiment site at the Marcell Experimental Forest, Minnesota, USA - June2016WEW_17_10 | ecosystem: Environmental > Terrestrial > Soil >... | reverse complement strand
GAACACGCCTGCGGCGCGCCCTGCTAGCCCGGGGGGGCGACCCCCCGGAACCCCCCGGGATGGCCGACTCGGCGAGAACACGCCTGCGGCGCGCCCTGCTAGCCCGGGGGGGCGACCCCCCGGAACCCCCCGGGATGGCCGACTCGGCGAGAACACGCCTGCGGCGCGCCCCGCCTCGCCGGCCATGGGCGTGGTCGTGTCCGGCCGCGGGCACGCCTACGCCGCCGCGCTGGAGCTGGCGCTCAAGCTGAAGGAGGCCTGCTACCTGCACGCGATGGGGCTGTCCTGGGCGGACCTGCTGCACGGGCCGGTCGCGGTGGTGGACGCGGCCACGCCGGCCATCATCGTGGCGGCCGACTCCGGGCCGGCCCTGCCGGGCAGCATCGAGCTGGCCCGGCGCGTGGTCGCGGCCGGGGCGCGGGCCTACGCGATCGGCGGCGGTCCTGGCCTGGCCGCGGTGAGCAGCCTCGCGGTGCCCGGTCCCCGGCTGCCCGAATGGCTCGCGCCGCTCGGCCTGATCGTGCCCGGGCAGTTGCTGACCGAGGCCCTGTCCCGGCGGCTCGGCATCGACCCGGACAGCCCGCGCGGGCTGAGCAAGGTGACCCAGACCGCGTGATGGCTGAATCGCCCGACCAGCTGACCGTGGAGCCGCGGACCTTCCGCGCCGCCGTGTTCGATCTCGACGGCACGCTGGTGGACAGCGAGACGCGCAGCCACGAGAGCTGGCGGCACGTGTTCCGGTCGCGCGGCATCGTCCCGGACGACTCCCTGATCCGCGCGTTCGTCGGGCGGCGCGGCATCGATGTCCATGAGCTGCTCAGGGAGCGGGTGCCCGGGCATGACCCGGCCGAGCTGATGGCCGCGTCCAGCGCGCACTTCCACGCCCCGCACCAGCCGCCGCTCGGGCCGCTGGCCGGCGCGGTGGAACTGGTCCGGCAGATCGGCGCGGCCGGTGTCCCGCTGGCCCTGGTCACGTCGGCCGGCCGCCGCTACGCCGAGGAGACCCTGGACGAGCTGGGCGTGCGCCAGCTGTTCTCGGTGGTGGTGACGGCTGAGGACGTGACGGTGGGCAAGCCGGACCCGCAGGGGTACCTGGCCGCGGCCGGGCGGCTGGGCGTGCCGCCCGCGGCCTGCGTGGTGTTCGAGGACGCCCCGGCCGGCGTGGCGGCCGCGAAGGCGGCCGGGATGCACTGCCTGGCGGTGGCGACCACCCACCCGCCGGAGGACCTCGCGGCCGCCGACCAGGTGGTGCCCGACCTGACTAAGGTCACCTGGCCCCTGGCCGCGGACTGACCCCGCTGGCCGTCGTGACGGGTTCCGCCGCCGGTTCGGGCGCGTCGCGGCCTTCGTATGCCGTCAGCCCTGGCCCGGCCGTGATCCTGGGCAATTGATCGCGGTGATCTTCTGCGGGCTGCGTGCCCTGGTGCAGGTCCAGATGGACGACAAGAGCGTCCTGGTGGTGCTTTACCCGGCCGATGACCTGGGCATCAACGTATGGCGGCTGGGAAGTGCCTACTTGTTGGATTGATAGTGGGCACACCCGGTGCTAGGAGGCATGATCGCTTACATGCAGGACAGCAAGGACTTCGATGAGGACGAGGACTTCTACGAAGAAGACGAGCCGCTGGAGAAGATCACAGCGGCATTCGCTTCGGGTCTCAAAGGCGTGACACGCCGACCTACGGTGGTCGAGCTCTCAGGCCCGGCGCAAGCCTTGCCGAACTCGCGGACCTGCCCGGCGCACGTCACGATGCAGGGTGCGGCGGCCACACCCATCCTGGTTCCGGTAGGACACTGACTGATGCGTGCAGGGATCGTACTTTGTGACTTCGCCGAGCAGAACGGCCCTGGAGACAAGGTCCACATGCTCGGGGCAGGCTGGTCAATGATCGGGCCACAGCCCTCCCCACACGCCGTCGTGGCGATCATCAAGATCGAGTCGACCGAAACGAACCGTCCCCACGACTTTGTCCTCAGGCTCACCGACGGTGACGGGACCGTGGTCATGGCCCCAGGCCCTGCAGCGCAACTCCCGCTGGAGATCTCCGGCAAGCTGGAGGTGGGACGACCTCCCGGTATTCCCGAAGGAACCGAACTAGATGCCAACTTCGTTGCCGGAATCCAACCATTGCAGCTTGTCCCGGGCGAGAGATACACGTGGCGCCTCACCATAGACGGCAATGAAGTCGCAAGCGAGGGCTTTACCGTGCGTCCACTTGCACGGTAAAGACGCAAAGAGCCCGAAACCCGTCCGCTCCGGATCGCCGTTTACTGCTGGCGGTAGACCTTGTGCTGGGCGGCCTGGGCCCGGGGGCGGAGGACCAGGAGGTCCACGTTCACGTGCGGCGGTCGGGTGACCGCCCAGGCGACCGTGTCGGCGACGTCGTCAGCGGTCAGCGGCTCGGCCACGCCCGCGTAGACCGCCGCGGCCCGGTCGGCATCCCCGCGGTAGCGGTTGACCGCGAACTCGTCGGTGCGCACCATGCCCGGCGCGATCTCGATGACCCGGACCGGCTGGTCGTACAGTTCCAGCCGCAGTGTGCCCGCGATCGCGTGCTCGGCGTGCTTGGCTGCGACGTATCCGCCGCCGCCCTCGTAGGCCACGAAGCCCGCGGTGGAGGACATGATCACGATGGTGCCCTCACCGCTGGCGATGAGCTTGGGCAGCAGGGCCTGGGTGACGTGCAGGGTGCCGAGCACGTTGACGTCGAACATGGCCTGCCAGTCCGCGGGGTCGCTCTCGGCCACGGTCTCCCCGCCGAACGCGCCGCCCGCGTTGTTGACCAGCACGTCGCAGCGCTCCAGGTCGGCCGCGAACGCGTCCACCGCCGGCCGGTCGGTCACGTCCAGGACGACGGCGTCCGCCTGGCCGCCGTTCCCGCGGATCTGGCTGGCCAGATCGCCGATCCGGTCGGCCCGCCGCGCGGCCAGGATCACCCGGTAGCCGGCGCCGGCCAGCCTGACCGCGGTAGCCGCCCCGATCCCGCTGCTCGCCCCGGTGACGACCGCAACTGGTGGCATGGGCCCGCCTTTCGAGTTCATCGGCCTTCCGGCCTGGTCTGGCGATGGGGTGATTCTGCCAGGAGGCGATCCGCCGCCGGGCCCCGCGGCTCATGCAAAGAAGGCTTTGGATAGAAGTTCTCTTCCGGAACTCCGGCCGCCCGGCGCCCGCCTGGTCGCCTACCTGCACCTGGCCTTCCCGCTGCTGCGTCCGTTCGGCCGCCGGCCCGGGGAGGCGGCCGCCAGCCTGGAGCGCAGGGATGAGCGTTACCGTCGCCCCCGGACGGCTCACGTCCGGATCCCCCCACTGCTACGCGAGACCGCGTTCCGGCGGTACTGGGGTGCCCGGAGTATCTCGCTGTCGGCGACCAGATCTCCTCGATCGCGCTGCCGCTCGCCGCGGTCCTCGCGCTGCGCGCGAGCCCGGCCGAGATGGGCTACCTCAGCGCTCTCATCTGGCTGCCCAGCCTGCTGTTCGCCCTGCACGCGGAGGCCTGGGTGGACCGGCACCACCCGGCCGAGCCGGCCCCGGCTCAGGACGACCGCCGGGGCACGCTGAACGTGACGGCCTGATGAGCGCTGCCGTCAGCCGGGAGGTTGCCCGTCTCTCGCTGCTCTACACGTCCCCGTGGGCGATCGGCTCCCGACGGTGGCCGGGTAACGATCTTTACCGTGCGGGGCCTGGCCCTGAGCCAGGGTCTCGGACAGCGGTGAGTACGGCAGCCGACAAAATTCCTTCACCAGAACCTTTCGCCAGTTCGATTGAGCAGGAGCCGCCCACGAGCCGGTCAGCCTGCCTCCCGTCGGTCAGCCCATGGACTTGGCGCCGTCCAGGGACTCCCGGATGATGTCGGCGTGGCCGGAGTGCTGGGCGGTCTCCGCGATCACGTGCAGCAGCACCCGCCGGGCGGACCAGTGGGCGCCCTTCTCGAACCAGGGCGCCTCGGGCAGCGGATGCGCGGCGTCCAGGTCGGGTAGCGTCCTGACCAGTTCATCAGTCCGCGCGGCCACCCGGTCATACTCCTCCAGCAGCCCGGCCAGCGTGTCGCCCTCGAGCATCCGGAAGCCGTCCAGCCAGTCCGCCATGCCCGACTCATCCCAGGCCATCGCGGCCGGGCCGACCTGGACGAACGTGATCCACTGCCGCTCGGTGGCCGTGACGTGCTTGATCACCCCGCCCAGGCAGAGCTCGCTGGCGGTGGTGTGCCGCGCGGCCTGCTCGTCGGTCAGCCCCCGGACCGTGAAGCGCAGGAAGTGCCGCTGCTTGGCCAGGGCGCTCAGCAGGTCCGCCCGCTCGCCTGCAGCGACTTCGGTCGTGGTCATGGTGCAGTCCGCCTTCCCTCGGAGCCGTACAACAGCACGTTACGGCGGAGGGCCGACAGTTCCGGACTGACGCCGGGCGCAGGGACACAGGGCACAGGGGCATAGGGGCCACAGGGATGCAGGGACACATGCATGTGACCGAAATTAACGTCGGCGCGCACATTCATAGGGTTCGCAGAAGCTTTGCCAACAGCAAGCAGAATCCCGCTCGGCAACCTAAGAACATCAGAAGCCGGCTGGGGCCGCCGCCGGCGAGGAGCTACGAGGAGAGACGCCGTGACCGGCATCGTGATCGCCAACTTCCCCATCATCGCCCTGATCGTGGCAGCCATGGTCGGTATCCCGCTGTGGATCACGTTCAAGCACCCGCACAGCCACCCGGACTACGCCGAGGCTCGTGCCCACTTCGGGGCCAAGGCCGCCGCCGAGGCTCACACCAGCGATTTCGTGCCGACGACCAGGGTGGCCGCGTTCGACGGCCTCACCGTCGCCCGCCAGCACCTGGCGCCGCGCACCATGGTTCCGGGCCGCCGGCACGCGACCGCCGGGCCGCCTGTCCGCACCCACAGCCAGGGCACCCGCACCAAGAACACCCAGGCCCGGACCACCCAGTCGGCCGGCTCCACCGGCACCCGGTGACCCAGGGTGCAGGGGGGATCACGACCTAGCTCAGCACGACAGCGACACGGCGGGAGACGGGGAGCTCCCGCCGTGTCGCCGTTTCTGAGGGTTCCCGGCGCCGGGGACCACCCCGGAGCCGCCCTTCGAAATGACTAAAATGGGGGTTTAGGACAACCGCAGCCGTCCCATCCGGGGCGGCTTTCGTGATCCCGGGTATGGTCCTGTCACCTATCGCAGCAGCTGGCTAACCGTTCCATCACTGTGGTCGCGAACCAGTCACAAACCAGGAGCGGGCCGGCCGGGAAAGATCCGTTGCTGCCCTTGAGAAGTAAGCGGGTCTACGTCGCCGGACCGGCAGCCGCCGGGCTCACCGCGGCCCTGCAGCCAGATCTGGGGCCACGGGCGGGCGGATCGTCGCGAGCCCAGGGGACGCCCAAGTGATCGTGGCGGCCGCGGTGCTGACCGGGCAGCTGCGCCCGGCCGGCCGGCTGCCGGTGGCCATCCCCGCCGTGGCCGGGGGAATCGCGTTCCGGTACAAGACCGGTCTGTCTTACTAACCACGGGCCTGGGTTAGTCAACCCCGGGTGATGCCCGCCGTTTGGGTCGCGTTAGCCCGGGACGCTTACGATCGGAAGCGTGCCTGACCCCCAGCTGACCTCCCGGCCGGACCAGCCCTTTCCGGACGCCGCCCCCGCCCCGGCCGCTGGCCGGGTGCCGTTGCGCGGGGTGATCGCGGACTGGGGCGGGGTGATGACCAACCCCATCATCGAGACCGTGCGCGCCTGGATCACTGCCGACGAGATCGACTACGACAGCTACCACGCGGTCATGAAGGCCTGGGTGACCGGCGCGTACGACGGGACGGGCGAGGACAACCCGATCCACGGGCTGGAACGCGGCGAGTTCAGCAACGAGGAGTTCGAGCGGAGGCTCGCCGCCCAGATCGTGCGCCGGGACGGCGGCCCAGTGCTGGCCGAGGGGCTGCTGGACCGGATGTTCGCGGCCACGGTGCTCAGCGAGCCCATGCAGGACCTGCTCCGCCGGGTCCGCCGCGCCGGGCTGAAGACGGCCATGCTCTCGAACTCCTGGGGCATCAGCGCCTACCCGGCCGACGTGCTCGCCGAGTTGTTCGACGCGGTGGTCATCTCGGCCGAGGTCGGCATGCGCAAGCCGGAGGAGCGGATCTTCCGGCACGCGACGGGCCTGCTGGGGCTGGACCCGGCCGAGTGCGTGTTCATCGACGACATCGAGGCCAACGTGCAGGCCGCGGAGGCCCTCGGGATGACCGGCGTGCTGCACACCGAGCCGGCCGCGACCGCGGCCCGGCTGGCCACGCTGCTCGGCCTTCCGTAGCGGCGCTACTTTCCTTAGTGACAGCAGCCGCAGACCCGGCGCACGCCGGGGCTGGCTGCTCTAGCCTGACCCCGTGGCTGACCAGCCGAGCCCGCTCCCCCCGATACCACGGGCCCTGATTCCCCCCACCCCGGGACGATCGGCGAACATGCGCGCCAACCGGCGCACCGACACCAAGCCGGAACTCGCGCTGCGCAGCGCCCTGCACCGGCAGGGCTACCGTTTCCGTAAGGACTTCCGGCTCGATCTGGACGGCGGCGCGCGGGTCCGGCCGGACATCGCGTTCACCGGGCGCCGGGTCGCCGTGTTCGTGGACGGCTGTTTCTGGCACGTCTGCCCGCAGCACGGCCGGGACCCGGCGGTCAACGAGTCGTACTGGTCACCCAAACTGCGCCGCAACGTGGAACGCGACCGGGCCGCGGACGCGGCGCTGGACGCGGCGGGCTGGCGGGTGGTCAGGGTGTGGGAACACGAGCCGCTCGAGGCGGCTCTCACAGCCGTGATCGCCGCGCTCACCAGATAGCCCTGCTCGTCCAAGCTCTGCTCGTCCAAGCTCTGCTCGTCCAAGCTCTGCTGGCTAAGCTCTGCCCGTCTAACCAGGGGGAATGATGCGCGTCTACCTGCCGGCCACCCTGCCGGCCCTCGCCGCCGTGCTGCGCGCGGCCGAGATCGGCCCGGCGCCGGTGCAGGCGTTCACGGTGACGCCCGCGCTGCGTGAGTGGTACGCCAGCGCGGACCTCGAGGAGCTCGAGTACGCCGCGATGATGCACGCCGCGAGGGCCTCGCTGCGGCTGCTGCGCGGCGACCCGGACGCCCCGCGCCGGCGCGTGGTGCTGGCGGCCGACGTGCCCGACGAGCAAGCCGGCCGGGGCGGAGGTTTCGACGGCGGGTTCGAGGAGCCGACCCTGGTGCTGCTGTCCGCGCCGGTCCCGCTATCCCGGGTGGTCTCCGGGCACGTGGATGACCTCGGGGCCGTGGCCGACGTCGGCGAGGCGGTGGCGGCCCTGGCGGCCGCCGATGCCGGCGACGACGACGCGCGGTTCCTGGTGGACGGCGCGGAGGGTCATGAGCTCATGTGGTACGCAACCCAGGAACTGGCCTACCTGGCCGGCTAGCGGGCGGGCGGGCCGGGGCACCGGCCGGAGCGTGGCACGATGGGCTCACCGCTAGTGAAAACAGTTCTGGGAGACCCCTCATGGACGTCGTCAGCAACGTTCCGCCGCCGGTCAACGAGCCGGTCCGGGCCTACGCGCCGGGCAGCGCCGAGCGCGCCGCCGTCGAATCCAAGCTCAAGGAGCTGGCCGCCAGCCCGGCCGAGCTGACCATGGCCCTGGGCGGCCAGCAGCGGATGGGCGGCGGTGACCGGATCGCCGTGGTCGAGCCGCACAACCATGCCCACGTCCTCGGTCACCTCGGCAACGCGACCGGCGCGGACGTGGCCGCTGCGATCGAGGCGGCCGCCGCCGCCGCGCCGGGCTGGCGGGCGCTGTCCTTCGACGACCGGGCCGCGGTGTTCCTGAAGGCCGCGGAGCTGCTGGCCGGCCCGTGGCGGGCCACGATCAACGCGGCCACGATCCTCGGCCAGTCCAAGTCGGTCTACCAGGCCGAGATCGACGCGGCCTGTGAGCTGATCGACTTCTGGCGCTACAACGCGCATTTCGCCCGGCGCCTGCTGGCCGAGCAGCCGTCCTCTGTCACCGGCGAGTGGGACCGGCTGGAGTACCGGCCGCTCGAGGGGTTCGTGCTGGCCATCACCCCGTTCAACTTCACCTCGATCGCGGCCAACCTGCCCACTGCCCCCGCGCTGCTGGGCAACGTGGTGATCTGGAAGCCGTCGCCGACCCAGCAGTACTCGGCGCACTACACGATGCGGTTGCTGGAGGAGGCCGGCCTGCCCCCGGGTGTGATCAACCTGGTCACCGGCGACGGCCAGGCCGTGTCCGAGGTGGCGCTCCCGCACCGGGACCTGGCCGGCATTCACTTCACCGGGTCCACCGGGACGTTCCAGCACCTGTGGCGCACCGTGGGCGAGAACATCGCCGGGTACCGCGGGTACCCCCGGCTGGTCGGCGAGACGGGCGGCAAGGACTTCGTGATCGCGCACCCCTCGGCCGACCCGGACGTGCTGGGCACGGCCCTGATCCGGGGCGCGTTCGACTACCAGGGCCAGAAGTGCTCGGCCGCGTCCCGCGCCTACATCCCGCGGTCGGTCTGGGACCGGATGCGCGACAGTTTGCTGGCCCAGGTGGACGCGCTGACCGTGGGCGACGTCGCGGCCGACCTGTCCCTGTTCATGGGCGCGGTCATCGACGCCCGCGCGTTCCGGAGGCTGTCCGACGCGCTGGCCCGGGCGCGGAGCCGGCCGTCGATCCAGGTGCTGGCTGGCGGCGACGCGGACGGCTCCCAGGGATACTTCGTCAAGCCGACCGTGCTGGAGTGCAGCGACCCCGAGGACGAGGTGTTCCGCACCGAGTACTTCGGCCCCCTCCTGGCTGTCCACGTGTTCGAGGACGCTCGGTACGACGAGGTCGTGGCGCAGGCCGCGGACGTGGCCCCGTACGCGCTGACCGGCGCGATCATCGCCCAGGACCGGGATGCGATCGCCGCCGCCACCGAGGCGCTGCGCTTCGCGGCGGGCAACTTCTACATCAACGACAAGCCGACCGGCGCCGTGGTCGGCCGGCAGCCGTTCGGCGGCGCGCGGGCCAGCGGCACCAACGACAAGGCGGGCTCGATCTTCAACCTGACCCGCTGGGTCAACGCGCGGGCCATCAAGGAACTGTTCGCGCCCCCGACGGACTATCGCTACCCGCACATGGGCTGACGGGTGAGCGGGCGGCACCTAGCCGCGCCGCGGCTGATCCGACCGCCATGAGGCCGGCCCAGAAGCGGCTGCGACCGCGTAGACGACGACATTGCTGAGGTAGGAGCGCCGCGCGGGGTCGAAGGTGCCGCCGCAGGTGATGAGGCGGAGCTGGGGTCCCGGGGTGGGGCCGTAGACGGCGGCGGTCGGAAAGCGGTCCTTGCGATAGGTGCGGACGGCGGTGACCCGGAACACCGCGAGGGTGCCGTCGGAGCGGCGGACGTAGGCGCGGTCGCCAGGGCGCAAGGCCGACAGCTGGTAGAAGATCCCCGGGCCCGCCACGCTGTCGACGTGCCCAGCGATGACCGCCGGGCCGGGCGCGCCCGGCCGGGGCCCCCGGTCATACCAGCCGGCGACCTTGAAGCTGGAGGGGACTTGCAAGGCGCCGCCCGGAGTGAGCCCGAGGTGGATCAGCCGGGTCCGGACACCGATCGCGGGGACGGTCAGCTCGGCGGGCAGGGCGACGCGTGCAGCGGCGGAGGGCCAGGTGACCTGGGCGGCGGTGCCATCCGGCGCCGGCACGGACACGGCGGCCGGCCGCTGCGCGGGACGGCCACCGCGGGACAGCCCCAGGCCGGCCGCGCCGGCCACGACGGTGGCCAGGCCGGCCCCGAGCATCACGAACGAGGTGACCGTGCGGTGCGTGCGGGTCCCGTGCCTCCCGGCCCGCCGACTGCTGGCCCCGTGAGTCCTGGTCCTGTTTCTGTGGGTGCTCTGCCTGCTGATGCCGGGCCTGCTGGTTCCCTTCCTCCAGGCGTGTGGCGGGGTCACGGCCTGCGGGCGGCGGGGAGGCGGCCCGGCCGGCGCGCGCGGATGCCGAGGCCAGCCAGTAGACCACCGGCCGCGATCACACCCAGCCACGGCAGCGGGGACGAGGCTGGTCGCGGCGCGGTGCCGCCCAGTCCGGTCGCCGCACCCCCGTGGGGCAGCACCTGGCTGCCCGCCGCATCCTGCAGGTCGATAAGGCGCAGGCGGCCCGCACCGTCCAGCACGACCAGCGTGTGCACGGTGTCCGACGCTAGCCGCAGGCGCAGGGATGCGCCGCCGCTCTCCCCGGTGACGCGGACGATGCGGGACCCGGCGGTGACGGACTGGTAGGACGTCACGCTGCCGAACCGGAGTTTCCGTGCGAGCACCAGCCCACCGAGGGCGACCCTGACCACGTGGTCGCGCAGTGACGCCTGGATCACCCGGACCAGCGCCCGCCCGGTCCCCAGCGTCAACGTGTCCTTGAGCACGTCCAGCCGCAGCCCGGACGCGGGTCCCATCCCGGCCACCGTGTAAGCGCCTTCGTTTCTCACCCAGAACGAGGTCGACAGCACCGGGTGCTCTGCTGGCGGGGCACCTGCCGGGCGCATCGATACCGTGTACTCTCCCGCCGGGACCTCCTGGTACGGCGAGACCATGCCGTAGCTGACATGGTGTAGGACCAGGCGTGCGTGGCTGTCCCCGAAGGAGTACAGGTACACGTCCACCGCAGGAGTATTGGGGGACAGGTGCGCGAGCCTGACCCACCCGGTGCCCGGCGACGCCCACGCCGGAGCGGCGCCCCCCAGACTGGCCAGCAGCATCACGGCTATCGCCGCGAGCACGTACCGGCCCTCGCTTGCCAGTCTCATGATTCCCCGTCTCCCGCGCCTCCCGGCTTGCGGCCAGGTCGCGCTGTGCTGTGGTTTCGGTCAGGGTTGGTGGTCAGGTGCCGTATCTGGTCAGCGAGCCGGCTCCGGTTGAAGCAGTCCGGCCGGGCTGGGCGCGGCGAACTCGATGCTCAGCACGGGTGAGCCACCCGCCCCCGGCGCGATCAGCGCCCGGGCAGGGAGGTAGGGCGGTCGCTGAGCGCGCAGGAACGTGATCATTTGCCGCAGGCGGGCCAGGTCCGAGTGGAAGGGCGCGGTTATCTCGGCCGACCTCAGCGGCATGCCGTAGCCCGCGCCGGGACCGGAGTCCCCGAAGGCGGTCACCTGCACGGGCCCGGTGGCCGCGAGGGCGGCTAGCGTGGTCAGCAGGCGTGAGTCCACCTGGCCGGCCCGCAGCTCAGCCTGGGCGCTGGCGGAGACCCGGAGGCGCCAGTTGCCCAGCAGCTGACGACCAGCGTCCCGGCGGGCGACCTGGTCGGACGCGAGTGCGTCCCGGTAGGCGGCCGCACCGTCGGGGGCGACGGCGCGGACGTCGATCCGCAGGCGGCCGGCGCCGAAGCTGGCCAGGATCCCCGGCGCGTAGACGCTCGCCAGGCGGCCGCCGAACTGGTTGCGCACCGCGGCGGTCGCGACCACCACATCGGAGCCGAGCGGATCCGGCGTCGCCGCCCGCAACTCCAGCAGGTTCGCGGGCGGGGTCCCCTGCGCCAGCAGCGCGGAGCACATGTCCGGGTCGCACGCCACGATCGCGTTCCGGCTGATCTGCCGGGCCACCCATGCGGCCGCCCAGGAGCGGACGGCGGCCGCGTCGTCCAGCACCGCGGCGAGACGGGGCCGCGCCCCAGCGCCGGCTGTCACCGTGGACGACCCGGGGTGCCACGCGACGAAGACACCGGCGGCCGCGGTCGCCAGGACCGCGGCCCCGGCCACGGCGGCTGTCCTGCGGGACCGCCAGACCCAGGCGTGGCCGCGGTGAGCCCCGTTCACCCGCGAGTTCCTCGGCGCTTCGCCCCGGAGCTCGCCAAGCAGAAGGTCGCTGGCGGCCAGCGCGATCGTTTCCGCAGCCGCCGGGGGGAGTTCGGTGGGCGCGGCGGGCCCCATAGGCCGCGCTGGGTCACCGGTCGCGGCCCCGATTGCCTGCGCGAGCCGCCGGGCCACCTCCGGGAAACCGACCTCGCTCGTGACGAGCAGCGAATCCAGGTATTTCATGGCGTGTGGATGGCCGCCGAGCAGCCGCCAAGCGCGGTCGAGTTCCTGTTCGCTCAGCCGCCCGAATGCCGGTAGCGATTTCGCCATCTCGAAAGCACCGGAGCGGGACAGCGGGCCGACATGGCGGAATCCGAGCGGCGGCCCGGCGGCTGGGGGCTGAGTGAATGGATGGCGGCAGGTAATGAGCAGTTTGCCCCGATGAGTTCCGCTAGCCCAGCTTGCTATCAATTCAGCCAAGGCGGGATCACGAATTTTCCAGCCGCCGGAGTCGGCCGACACGTTGTCATCGAAGTCGTCCAGAGCCAGCAGGACCGGAACGTGGGCGAGGACGTGTTCGCGGAGCAGTGTCAGCCGGTGCGCCCGCGGCACGTCGGTCTGGTCCGTCACCCGCGCCGATTCCGCCCTACTGCTGCCGGGGGCCGTAGCCGGATGACGGCGGAGGGCGGCGGCCACCCCGGCCAGCACCCCGTCCACGGACGTTTCGCCGCGGACGACCGCCGTGACCCACTCGGGATCGAGATGGCTCACCCGCGAGGTGATCTGGCTGGCCAGCGTGGACTTGCCGATTCCGCCGACTCCGTACAGCACCAGCCCGGCCAGCGTGGGGCTAGTGAGGTCCGCGGTCCAGCGCCGCCGCGCGGCGGAGCGTATCGGAAGAGACACCTGCGGGTCTGGATCTGGGTCCCACTCGCCGGGACGCAGGCGCCCCGCTCTGCGCACGGGTTCGCTGTCTGGTGCCCCGGCTGTCCCGGGGAGTGCGGCGGGTGGCCTCGCGATCCCGGGGACCGCGGCGAGTGCCTCCGCCGTACCGGGCGGTGCGGCGATGGCCGAGGCCTTTTCCGTTGCTAATGCAAAGTCACAGGGCCGCGGGCGGACTGGCTTCACCACCTCTAGTGTCCCCCTTGCCTGACGACCACTCCGAACAGACCGTTATATAGCACGCAGGGTGGTACCGGGCAGCTCAAATTTTTTAATCTTTAGAGTTCCTGTCTAATCGTTATCTACTAATAAATATCGTATATTTTGAATTCTGCGGTATTACACCGGAAAATAGAATTTAGAACAAAATAGTCTGCTTTCTGGAGCGCGAGCCGGTGCTGCCCCTGGCGCGAGGGGCGCGCCGGCGGCAGCGAGCGCAGGGTCGCGCCGAGAAGCCGGACCGTTAGCGCGAGCGGCGGGGTGCCCGGGGCATAGGCTGGCGATGCCCGCCACTAGGGGGATGCCAACCCCGGGAGGTACCCATTAACCGCCTGGTCCTGTGGAACATCGACCTGACTCTCCTCGACGTCGGCCGGGTCACCCGGGAGGCGTACGCGGAGGCGTTCCGCCGGGTCACCGGGCGGTCGCTCAGGCAGTTGCCGCAGATGCCCGGGCGGATGGAATCGGAGATCTTCTTCGACGCGCTGGCGCTGAACGAGGCCGGGGCGGGTGCGGCGGCCGGGGCCGTGGGCGCTGACGGTGTGGCGCGGCTGGGCATCGCGGCGGGTCAGGGCAGCGAGGAGCTGCTGGCCCGGTTCAGCTTCGAGCTGGCCAGCGCGTTCGCGGCCCGTCGCGACCTGCTGCGGGAACAGGGACGGCTGCTGCCCGGCGCCGCCGAGGCAGTCGCCGAACTGGCGGCCCGGCACGGAGTGGTGCAGACCGTCCTGACCGGCGGGATCAAGCCGAACGCGGTCGAGAAGCTGCGCGCCTTCGGCCTGGAGCAGTTCTTCGACATCGAGATCGGCGGGTACGGGTCGCAGGTGTACCCGAAGGGCGTCCAGCTGATGATGACCCGCAGCCGCGCGGCCGACAAGTACGGCACCCGGTTCGACGAGGGCTCCACCGTCTACATCGCCGATTCCGCCCGTGACGTGGCGGCCGCCCGGACCGGCGGTGCGCGGTGCCTCGCGGTCGCCAGCGGCCGGTCCACGGTGAGCGGGCTGCGGAAGGCCGGGGCCGACGTGGTCTTCGATGATCTTTCGGACACGGCCGCGGTCGTGCGCGCGGTGGACCGGCTGACGCTGGCCGCCGCAGGCTGAGCCGGGCCGGCGGTGGCTGGCGGCTGGGCGGGGCTGGCCGGCTGAGGGGCCGGTGGCCGAGGAGGCCGGTGGCTGGTGGCTGGGCGGGGCTGGCCGGCTGAGGGGCCGGCCGCCGAGGAGGCTGGCGGCTGGGCGGCATAGGGTAGCCGCGTGTCCGAGCAGGCCGCGGGCGGGCCGCCCTCCGCCGGAGCGCCGCGGGTCCCGCTGAGCATCATTGCCCGCGAGTGGGGCCGGATCGGCTGCCTCGGGTTCGGCGGCCCGCCCGCGCACATCGCGCTGCTGCGCAAGCTGTGCGTGGAGGACCGGCACTGGCTGCCGGCCGGCGACTTCGAGGACGGGCTGGCCGCCTGCAACTTGCTGCCCGGGCCGGCCTCGACCCAGCTCGCCATCTTCTGCGCCTGGCGGCTGCGCGGGCCGGCCGGGGCGGTCCTCGGCGGGATCTGCTTCATCGTCCCTGGCCTGGTGATCATCCTCGGGCTCGCGGCCCTGTTCCTGGCGCCCCGCCCGCCGGGCTGGATCGCCGGCGTCGCGGCCGGGGCAGGCGCGGCCGTGCCCGCGGTGGCGGTGGCCGCCGCGGCGGGCCTCATCCCGGCGAGCTGGCGGCGATCCGGTGAGTCCCGGTCCCGTGAGTCCCGGGCCGGTGGCTCCGGGGCCGGTGCTTCCGGGGCTGAGGAGAGCGCACCGGGGACCCGCGCCGCGCACGGCCGCTGGGCCGGCTACCTGGTGGCCGGGGGGCTGGCCGCGGCGACCGTCGGGCCGTGGCTGGTGCTCGTCCTCGCGGCCTGCGGGCTGACCGAGGTCGCGGCACGGTCCCAGCGCAGCCGCCAGAGGCGCGACCCCGGACATCGCGGGCTGCCGTCAGTCATGCTGCCGCTGACCGCCGCGGTGCCCGCCGCGGCCGGCCTGCTCGCGGTGGCCTGGGAGGGCTTCAAGGTCGGCGCCCTCTCCTACGGCGGCGGCTTCGTGATCATCCCGCTGATGCAGCACGACGCGGTGCACACCTACCACTGGATGACCGCGGGCCAGTTCCTCAGCGCGGTCGCGCTCGGCCAGGTCACGCCCGGGCCGGTGGTGCAGACCGTCGCGGTGGTCGGGTACGCGGCGGCCGGACTGGGCGGCGGTCTGCTGGCCGCGCTGGTCGCGTTCGCCCCCTCGTTCGTGTTCGTGCTGGCCGGCGGCCGCTACTTCGACCGGCTCCGGGCCAGCGCGGCGGTGCAGGCCTTCCTGACCGGGGCCGCCCCGGCCGCCATCGGCGCCATCGCCGGGGCCGCGATCCCGCTGGCCCTGGCCCTCGCGCACCTGTGGCAGCTCGGCGTGCTCGCCCTCGCCGCGGCCTGGCTGCTGGGCCTGCGGCGCGGCGTGGTCAGCGCGATCGCGGGTGCCGCGGGTCTCGGGATGCTGGCGTTCGCGGCCGGTGCCCCGCTGGGAGGATAAGCAGGGGCACCGCGCCGGGAAGGCCGCCACGGAGATGGCTGGCGCCGGCAGGGTGAGCTGGACCACACTGCGGGCCGCGCGCCTGGCGTTGCGATGCGCGGGCTGAGCCTCGATGCTGGGGCCTATGCCAAGAAACGACGAGGTGGCGCGGCTACTCGGCAGTGATTACGGCAAGGTCCTGTGGGAACCGGGACCGGAGGTCGTCGAGCAGGCCCGGATCACTCAGTACCTGCGCTGGCTGGCCGAGCATCACGGCGTCGCCGCCGCTGACTACCAGGATCTCTGGGAGTGGTCGGTCGGCGAGCCGGGCAGGTTCTGGGACACGCTCTGGGAGTATTTCGGCGTCCTGGGCAAGCGCGGTGACGGTCCGGCGCTGCGCGGGCAGCTGCCCGAGGCCAGCTGGTTTCCTGGCGCCACGCTGAACTACGCGCGGAACGCGCTGCGCACGGCCCGCACCGAGCCCACCCGCGCCGCGATCATCGCCTGCACCGAGGACGCCCCACCGCGGACCTGCACCTACGGTGAGCTGGCCGCCGAAGTGGGACGGGTCCGCGGGGCACTGCGCGCGCTCGGCGTCAGCCAGGGGGACCGGGTGGCCGCGTTCCTGCCGAACATCCCCGAAGCGATCATCGGCCTGCTGGCCACGGCCAGCCTGGGTGCCATCTGGTCGTCCTGCTCGCCGGATTTCGGTGCGCACAGCGTGATCGACAGGTTCGCGCAGATCCGCCCCACGGTGCTGCTCGCGGTGGGCGGCTACCGCTACGGCGGCAAGGAGTTCAGCCGGGACGAGGCCGTCAGTGAGATCGTCGCCGGGCTGCCCGGGCTGGCCGCCGTGATCATGGTAGATGGGCCGGGCGGTGCCTCCCCGGGCGGTGCCTCCCCGGGTGCGGGACCTGCCACCCGGGCCGCGGCCGGCCAGGCGGGGGTGCGCACCCTCAGCTGGGCCGACCTCCCGGCCGCGGCCGGTGACGGCCAGCCGGAGTTCGTCGAGGTCCCCTTCGGCCACCCGCTCTGGGTGCTGTACTCGTCCGGCACCACCGGGCTGCCCAAGGCGATCATGCACGGTCACGGCGGGATCGTCCTCGAGCACCTCAAGGCGCTGGGCCTGCACCAGGATCTCGGTCCCGGGGACGTGTTCTTCTGGTACACGACCACCGGCTGGATGATGTGGAACTACCTGGCCGGCGGCCTGCTGGCCGGGGCGACCGTGGTGCTCTACGACGGCAGCGCCACGTACCCGGGCACCGACGCGCTGTGGCGGCTCGCCGCGCAGACCGGGGTGACCTACTTCGGGACCGGCGCACCCTACCTCCTCGCCTGCGCCAAAGCCGGGCTCGCCCCGGGCCGCGACCTGGATCTGTCCGCGGTGCGCGGCATCGGGTCCACCGGATCCCCGCTGCCGCCCGAGGGCTTCCACTGGGTCTACTCCGGCGTCAGTGAGGACGCGCAGCTCGGCTCGTTCTCCGGGGGCACCGACGTGTGCACCGGGTTCGTCGGGCCCACCCCACTGCTGCCGGTGCGGGCCGGCCTCATCGCCGGCCGGTGCCTGGGCGCCAAGGTGGAAGCCTTCGACGCCGCCGGGAAGCCGGTCACGGGGGAGGTCGGCGAGCTCGTCATCACCGCACCCATGCCGTCGATGCCGGTCGGCTTCTGGAACGACCCGGGTGGCGGGAAATACCGGGCCAGCTACTTCGCCGCCTATCCTGGAGTGTGGCGGCACGGTGACTGGATCACCCTGCTGCCGGACGGCGGATGCGTGATCTACGGACGCTCGGACGCCACCCTGAACCGGGGTGGCGTGCGGATGGGCACCAGCGAGTTCTACCGGGTGGTGGAGCGGCTGCCGGAGGTCACCGACAGCCTGGTGGTGGACACCGGGCAGCTGGGCCGCCCGGGACGGCTGGTGCTGTACGTGGTGCTGGCCGAGGGACGCGACCTGGACGACGACCTGACCGGCCGGCTCCGCGGGGCGTTGCGCAGCGAACTGTCCCCCCGGCACGTGCCCGACGAGATCCACCAGGTTCCCGGGATCCCGCGGACGCTGTCCGGGAAGAAGCTGGAAGTTCCGGTGCGCAAGATCCTGCTCGG
>Ga0187875_10001564_pt1 | contig 17581 bp, 15 predicted proteins | sample June2016WEW_17_1_2_FD_132978 | JGI IMG/M metagenome (GOLD analysis project Ga0187875, IMG submission 132978) | Peatland microbial communities from SPRUCE experiment site at the Marcell Experimental Forest, Minnesota, USA - June2016WEW_17_10 | ecosystem: Environmental > Terrestrial > Soil >... | reverse complement strand
GCTGCCCTTGGCGATCTGATGTCCGCTGCCCAGTCCACAGGAACTCCGGCTGTCGCCGCCGAATCGGTCGCCCAGGCGCTTGAGCTCGCTCACCAACAGGTTGTGCAGCGCGCCGGCGACGGGGTGATCGTCATCTCCGGATCGGTATTTCTAGTCGGTGAGGCCCGGCCCCTGCTGCTCGCCCGTAGGAGTGATTCAGAATGAGCCGCCGGCCAAATCCATTGCCCAGGTTCCATCGTTGGCGCACCAACCTGATCCAGACTCCAATTTTCACGCTGATTACGGTCGTTTGCGGTTCCCTGGCGCTGCTGGTTTCGTTCATGGATAAGAGCGGCCGCATCCAGCACCGCATCAGCCAGATTTGGGCGAGGGCGCTGGTGCAGGTCTCGGGATCGAAGCTTATCGTCCGCGGGGCAGAGAATCTGCGCCGATGCCCGGTCGCCGTCTACGCCTCCAACCACACCTCGTACATGGATACCCCGGTGATCTTCGCCGGGCTGCCCTTCCAATTTCGCATTCTTGCCAAAAAGGGCTTGTGGCCCATCGCATTTATCGGGTGGTATTTGGATCGTTCCGGGCAGATTCCCATTGATACCGACAATGCTCACAGCACGCTTGCGAGCATGGGCGCCGGCGTTAAGGCCCTGCGCTCGGGAATGCCGCTTTTCGTCTTTCCCGAGGGCAAGCGTACCCTCACCGGCGAGTTGCAGGAGTTTTTGTCTGGCGCGGCCTACCTCGCCATCCGTGCGCAGGTGCCGCTGGTGCCCATAGCGCTCAGCGGCGTCTACGACCTGCTTCCGATTCATACCCACCACCTCTTTCCCGGCGAGTTGACGCTCAGCGCCGGTGAGCCAATCCTGACTACAGGAATGACCCCGCGCCAGGCAAATGAGCTGACCGCACGACTCCGCGATGCTATTGAGAGCCTGAGGCAAGCGGCGACCACCGGTGACAGGGAAGCAGTCAAGGAAGATTCGCTTCGCGCGGAAATTTGATTCCTCGACAAAATTAAGACAGGCGCAACAAAGATGGGTGCCCCATCCTTTTCGCGTTCTTTGCAAAAAGGGTGGGAAACCACGAAATCCCTATCGTTGCGGCCGCAACTCTCGGTAAACTGGTGCTTCAATGTCTGTCCACATCGCCATTCCCGAACCCACCGGCAACAACACAGCCTACAATGAGCGGGCTCTGCCGCAGTACGTGAAAGCCATTGAAGCTACCGGAGCCACGCCGGTGATCGTTCCGCTCAATGAGCCCCAGGAGAAAGTTGCAAAGCTGCTGGCGGGGGTGCAGGGGATTCTGCTGCCGGGCAGCCCCAATGATATTGACCCGCAAAGATATGGCGAAAATCCAGTTCCCGAGTGCACCGAACCAGATCCAGCGCGCACCGCCGTCGACGAGCTGCTTTTGCAGGATGCTTTCAGCCTGTACAAGCCCATCCTCGCCATCTGCGCCGGTGCTCAAACCCTGAACGTCTGGCGCAACGGTTCGCTGATTCAGGATCTGAAGACTCCGGTCAATCATCGCCCGGGGCGTGAAGTGGTCGAGGCGCACCCGGTGCGGATTGTTGAGGGGTCGAGGCTGGCACGCCTTGTTCCGAAGCGCGAGCCTGCAGAACCCCAGGTCAACTCCAGCCACCACCAGGCCATCTGTACGCTGGGCGATAATCTGCTGGTGACTGCGCTTTCCTCTGAGGACGGCGTAATTGAAGCAGTGGAGCTGGACTCAGACGAGCAGTTCGTATTGGCAGTTCAGTGGCACCCCGAGCGGACCTATAACCAGAGCGAATTTTCCCGCGCCATCTTTGAGGCTTTCGTAGAAGAAGCAGAAAGATGGGAACCTCGCCGCATTGAAGATTCGATAGCCCAAGGGTGAGTGAACAGATGGGCAAAGATGAGAACGCAGCGGGGGCTCGACTCAGCACCCTCTTGATCCAGGCAGGATACGACCCGCTTGATCCCGCGCTGGCCAATCGCTTTGAATCCTACCTTTCGCTTATTCTTCGCTGGAACGCTCGCATCAATTTGACTGCAATTCGTGATGAAGAAGGCATTCTCTCCCGTCACTTTATCGAGTCGATCGCCTGCGCCCGCGCACTTCCCACCGGTATCGCTACGCTGTTGGATTTCGGGTCCGGCGCGGGCTTCCCTGGAATCCCCATCGCCATCTGCCGGCCGGAGATCGACGTAACTCTTGCAGAATCAACAAGTAAGAAGGCAGCCTTTCTCCAGGAGGCGATCCGCGTCCTTGGTATAGCTGCCAAAGCTCATTCACAAAGGGCAGAGTCACTGCCCGATCTATTCGATTGCGTCACGCTGCGCGCCGTCGACCGAATGGAGCTGGCCGTCCGGGCGGCGGCTAAGTTAGTTCGTCCAGGTGGCTGGCTGGCGCTGATGACCACGCGCAACGAAGTATTCCGCCTTCAGGAGACGGCGGGGAGTTCCTTCGCTTGGGCCACGCTGGTTCCGCTTCCAGGCGAGGAGCGATTGATTGCTCTAGGAGAACGGCGGAAGATCAGCGCCTGAATTCTCGAGGTCCCAGCTTAAGCAATTTGAATCAAAGCTGCGCTGAGCGCGGGAACATAGAACTGCAGTTGAGTTCCGCTTGGACTTAGGATATAGGCGGCCGAGGGAGAGAACGACCCGTCAAGATTGACGTTGGCGCCCTGAATGGCAACGCCCCCGGTTGCTGTGAGGCTCGGCGCAGAACCTCCCGTAGTGAGCTGCGTCATCCCGAGGAGCGTGGCGGAAGTGGCCGCCTGCGGAAGCTGCGCTGAAATATCGAGATTCTGGGTGGGGTCCTTATTGACGACCAGGAGATTCAGGCCGCCCGAAGCGGTATGAACCGCATAGGCTGTGACGTTCAGTCCACCAGCAGAGAGCGCTGTCGAGTAAAGCGTGCCCTGGCCGGCGAGCGTGAAGAAGAGTATGCCGTAATATTCAGGCCGCACTTCAACGACGGTGCCGTTGTTGTCCGCAATGGGTGTATAGGCCGCCCCGGCCCCGTTTCCACCGCCCATCATGTTCACTCCCACGGCTCCGCCCATTGCACAGTCGAAGAGAAAGTCGATCACCCAAAGCGAGGATGCGTAGGTATCGCTGGCGCCCGTCGCTCCGCCGTTGTAATAGGAGTTGCATTCAGTCATCGCATAGGGAATGCCGATGGATTTGGCGCCGGCCAACAGCATGGAGAGCTCAGTGACCAGGTTCGTGTCGGGTGTGATCAGGTATGCGGAGGTTGAGGTGGACTTCTCGCCATTGGCACGGTAATAGTGCTGGGTGAGCAGTGAGAGCTCACTCTTGGTGACAGCCTGGCCGAAAGGGATGGTCCAGTTTGGAAATCCGGTATAGGTCAGATCATATGCGTCACCAGGCCCGGTAATGGTCACATTGGGCGTGGTGGCTACAATCGCGCTGCGGAACTGGCTCCACAGAGTAATAAAGTCATTCACTGACCAATTGCCCGGAAAGTAGGTCCCAGGAAAGAGGTCGGGTTCGTTGCCGATCTCGATTCCCAGCAGGGACGATCCGAATTGCTGCGCTGCATATGCGACCTCGGCTGCAGCAAGCGAGGGTGTGGTCGCGCCGGTAGCAGCCCCGCCCAGGTTGACTCCATAGAGACATTGCCAGCCCGCGGCTTTGACAAAAGCCGCAACCGCATCCACGTCGCTGGGTGCAATTTGCCCTGCAGTCTGGCCGACCCCGTTCGGAGTCCAGATGTTCTGGTCGACGGAGTTCCCGCCAATGCGCAATATGCTCGGACCCAGACGCTTGAACAGCCCAATGAGATCGGTATTCGAAGCAGTAAAGAGCGGCTCGTAGAGAGAACTCTTCTCGTAGGACAAACCAGCGAACGCGGAACCGATGGAGCCGGCGGCAGCGGCGGTAACGCCCAATGTGGTCTGGGTTATGGGCCCGCTGGGGGTGGGCTGCGGATTCGTGTTCGTCGGGGGAGTCGGCGGAGGTACCGTTCGCTTGCTCGACGTAGAGCATCCGGCCAACAACGACGAGGCAACCGTGGCAATTGCACCCTGAATAGCTGCCCTGCGCGAGATTGAGAATCGATAAGGAGATAGCGGTACGTTGAACATCGCCCTGCGCCTTTCCGAACGCACCTTTATACCACAGCACCAGGCTGGAGAAATACGTTTGTTCCACGTGGAACGTTTTTGCGAACGGACTCCAAAATGGGAAATGTTCCACGTGGAACAAACGCAGGAAAATCCCGAATTAGCACAGTCCCAAATTTGGATACCCCCGCGGAACAATCATCAGCAACAGCAAAAATCACCCCTCTCAGCAAAAAATTCCGGAAGTTTTCCACCGCAGGACCCTTTTTGCCCGTATCCCTTTGCCGCAGCCTGCCCCGCCGCGAAGCCCTTCCCTTGCTTATATTTGCTCGATTTTCGCCCCCTCCTATCCCAGAAGCTTTCCACAGACGCGTCCCGTTCTCCACAGCGGAACTCCCTACCCAGAAATCCCCCTGCCGCTTTACTCTGAAAGGCCATGGGAAAGATTCTCGGCGTTGTAAATCAAAAAGGCGGAGTTGGCAAGACCACCACTGCCATCAACCTCGCCGCATGCCTCGCTCTCGAAGGCCTCAAGGTCCTCCTTGTCGACTGCGACCCCCAGGCCAACGCCTCCTCCGGTCTCGGTTTTCAGCGCGACGACAATCGCCACTCCATCTATGACGTACTCATGGGCGACTCCCCCGCTGAGCAGGTAATTCTCCCCACGGAAATTCAGCTGCTGTTCCTTCTGCCCGGGTCGAAGAACCTGACGGGCGCCAACGTCGAACTCGCTACGGCGAGCGACCGCGCCCTCCGCCTGCGCCAGGCCCTGGCCCCGATCCAGGACAGTTTTGACCTGATCATTCTGGATTGCCCCCCGGCCCTTGACCTGCTTACTCTCAACGTCCTGGCCGCCGCAAACACCCTCATTGTCCCCATGCAGGCCGAGTACTTCGCTCTCGAGGGCATCTCTGAGCTCATCTCCACGCTTGAACGCGTTCGCGCCGCCTACAATCCAGACGTCACGATTGAAGGTGTTCTGCTCACCATGTACGATGACCGCACCAATCTGGCCCAGCAGGTGACAGAGACTCTCCGCGAGTACTTCTGCGAACGGCTCTATCACACCGTAATTCCACGCAACATTCGGCTGGCCGAGGCGCCCAGTCACGGCAAACCCGTGGCCCTTTACGATCCCCGCTCCCGTGGAACCGAAGCCTACTTCGAACTGACCGGGGAGTTTCTCGCCCGTAATCAAATTGAGAGCCCTCGCAGCGCGGCCCTCAAAGCTGCTGCCGCTGCAGACTCTGCCAGGCCGGACTCCGCCGCGGATGACGAAGTCAGAATATGGCCATACTTCTAACGGACTCTTTTGTTCGTTCAGAGGCCGCAGGCATCGCCGGATCTCCGGCAACGACGATTGTTTAACCCCGGGAGATCACCCCCCGGATTGAGGAATTTGAAATATGACTACCGCCGCCATCGATCCCAAACGCCGCGCCCTGGGCAAGGGTCTTGATTCCCTTCTCCCTCGCGTGCAAGCCCCCGCAGTCGCGGCCGATGCCGAAGGCGGCAAGCCCCGCGAGATTCCCCTCGATCAGATCGATCGCAATCCCTTCCAGACCCGCTCCAATCTAAACGAGGAGCAGTTGGCAGAGCTGGCTGCCTCCATCACCGCCAACGGAGTCGTGCAGCCGGTATTGGTCCGCCCGCTTCCTAACGGCCGTTTTCAGCTCATCGCCGGAGAGCGCCGCTGGCGTGCCTCGCAGCTTGCAGGCAAGACTACTGTCCCCGCATTCCTGCGCCAGGTCTCTGACGAGCAGGCGATGGAAATCACCATTGTCGAAAACCTGCAGCGCACCGACCTCAACCCCATGGAGCAGGCCCGGGCATTCGACCGCCTATCCCGCGAGTTCCACATGACTCAGGAGCAGATGGCGCAGCGTACCGGCAAAGACCGCACCACGGTAGCCAACTTCCTCCGCCTTCTGCGTCTGCCGTCTACAGTACAGGCCCGCGTCGAGTCCGGCGAGCTGAGTTTCGGCCATGCACGTACGCTGCTCGCCTTCGAACATGCCGAGGAGATGGAGAAGGCGGCCCAGCGCATCGCTAAATATTCGCTTTCTGTTCGCCAAACAGAGAACTACGTCACCGGTCTTCTGCACCCTGAAAAGTCCGCAAAAAAGGATCACAAAACCGAGCCTGCCATCGATCCCAACGTCCGCGAAGTGCAGGAACGTCTGCAGCGCGCCCTCGGCCTCAAAGTCCACATTGAAGATCACAACGGCCACGGCAAAGTCATCATCGAATACGCCCGGCTCGAAGACTTCGATACGCTGCTCGAGCAGTTGGCTGGTGACTGACGGGACTATCAAGAAAACTTAAGAATTGAAGCGGGTACTATCCGCAGTTCGCGATCTCTCCGAACGCCCTCACCGGCACAATGAATCGAGGATTGAATGACCGACAAGCCCTATCGCCCTCGGGAAGACATCGTCACCCTGATGAAGCAATTCAACCAGGAGGTAAAGGGATCTCCTGAGCTTCCCGATCCGGAAACGTGCCTGCTTCGTGCGCGCCTGGTGTTTGAAGAAGCAATCGAGTTCGTCAAGGGTTGTGGTTGCACGGTCACCATAACCGCTGCCGGGTCGAACGGAGAAGCGGGGACCGCGGTCATCAACGATATCGGGGTCGTGCTCGATCCCGCCGGCACACCCGACTTCGCTGAATACGTTGACGGCTGCATCGACCAGCTAGTCGTCACGTATGGAGCACTCAACGCCGCCGGCGTGAAGGCTCAGCCTGCCTGGGATGAAGTGCAACGCAGCAACATGAGCAAGGCCTGGCCGCATTGCAGCGTTTGCGACGCGGTTCTCGAGCGAGGCGCAGGCCCGGAGCTGGTCCATCCGCAAGACGCCAACGCCCATCATGGCGATTGGAAGCCGATTCTGAAGATTCATAAGCGCCCCGACGGCAAGGTCATCAAAGCGCCAACTTATTCCCCCGCAGATTTAAAGCGCGTGATCAATGAGCAGATCCAGCAGACCAGCAGGCCTTGATAAGCCTGCACACGAATAACATAAAGAAGGAAATCTCGCACTGTCGCTCCAACGGGCTGACCTTCTTCCGCATTCGCGCCGACGCAACCACAATGCCTGTTCCGCACCATCATCCCCCCACCCACAGCACTGTCATCCTGAACACAGTGAAGGATCTGCGGTTGCCTTTGCAAGTTTCAAAGCGGCGTTATTTCCGGATGACCGACGGCCCAACCGAGACGCCAGTCCGGTACCATCATCCTCTACCCTCTACCCACAGCAGTGTCATCCTGAACGCAGTGAAGGATCTGCGGTTGTTTCATCCCAGTATCCAAGAAAATGATCTGAGACATCCGCTCCCCAATGCCCGCATAAAAAATCTGCATCCCAATTTGCAGATAATTACACTCCGTTCGCGCACAATGAATTCATCAACTAAAACGCAAACGGAGAAACCCGCATGAGCCAAGCCATCCAAATCCCTGCCGAATACTCCGCCGGAGACAAATCCAGCCCCGCCCGCCAGATCCCTGCCGTCGCCCATTGTTGCGAAGCCTGGGAGACCACATTCCACGCCAAATACTCCCAAACCAAAAATGAAGCAAGATCGCGCATTGAAGCTGCCCAGGCCTATCGCAACGCCATGCCTCCGCTCTTCGGCTATCAAAACATCTGTGACTTCATAGCCTGCGCCGCCCACGGCCTGGTGATCGGAGCCATCGAAGACGCAACCGGCAGCAAGCTCTTCTACGCAGCCCAAATCGCCTTCGGCACCCTCCGCCCTCAGCCCAAGCCCCCGCAAATCAGTTACCAATAAGTTACTCCCCCACCCCCTCCCCCCCCTTTTTCATCAACTCACACAAACAAAACACGTTAGGCATTCTTTCTGTGAAGAAAGGGCGAAAGTGCAAATTTCAGCTCCAAACTGCGGTCAATCCACCACAAGCCCTGCGGTCAATCCACCACAAGCCAAGTGCGTCCCTCACGAGCTGTTTTCCAAAAGATAGCTGACGGGTCGGCAACTATCGCCGGTCTGCCGACGATCCGACCATAGTGCCCGTTCGGCGCCATCATCGCCTTCCCACAGGAGTGTCATCCTGAACACAGTGAAGGATCTGCGGCTGCCTTTGGGAGTTTCAAAGCGGCGTTGCATCCGAGTCGGCGACCAACCAGACATTAATCTGCGAATGCTTCATAAGCCGACGATAATTACAGTACTTCTTTGCGTAACACAGAACGTGCCGGGTCCTGCGGATCGACGTGAACCAGGACAGTGGCACCTTTGTAGGAGGAAGCCCAAGCCTGTGCGTCTGCTTCTTCGTCCTCGTTAAACGTGCGGCAGTAATCGCCGGTTTGGAGGTCGGGATCGCGATAGAAGTACGTGAGCGTGGCAAGGTAGATGACGATGTCGCCTTTCCCAGTCGCCGTTACTTGCTTAACAACGCTAACGATGTCGATCGTAGCTGGCACTGTTGGCCAATCACGACCACGCAGGCCTTGCACCCATTGGGCAAAGAGCCTCCAGTAGCCCGCGGAGACTATGACGAACGTAGCTACAGCGATTATGACAATCGCCACGTAAATGAGGAACGGTGTCTTGTCCCAAGCGTCGACTGATCCGCTCACGATTATGGTGGCCATCTGCAAGTCTACCCAGAGTTGAGCCGATTATCGCATGGTCGTGGGCCTATTACCGCCTAACTGGAAGTAATCCTCAACAGGGTGTCAACAGCCCGGTTCACTCATCGACCCCATCCGCACGCATTTCTCTTGTTCCAGAATCGTTATAAGCCTCGAACAATTCAGATCGATTTGACTACTGCGGCGTTGGTCCGCGCGGTCACCTTCCAATCGAGCAACTTGGTTTCTCCACCAACAGTGAGCGCCAGCTTCTCAATCGATAACTCGCCCTCAATCATCTCCACCTTCACCGAATGGCCATCGAGCGAGATAGTTCCAAACCCGGAAGCCGTCGAGAAAAAGCTCCTGAACGGCCGCACGTTCAACTGCGGGCCGAACCAGAGCGTCTTTTCCACGGCTGAATAGCGGAAGCCTGAAAGCGCGCCCATCAGCGCATAGCTTGACATGGCCCGTGCATACCAGTTGCCGCACTCGTATTCGTTCCAGGGATTGCGCGTCTTTCCGTCGTAGCGGCTGCGCGCGGCCTTCACAATGGTCAGGCCCTCTTCGACCAGGCCCTCGTGGATAAGATGGGAGGCAACCTGGTATTCAATACCGGTCCACACCTCGTCGGAATAGGGAAATGGCAGGGTAGGCTTGCCGCCGTTGGGCCAACTGCAGACGAGAAGTCCCGGCTCTCGTCCCAGCGCATAGCCCGGACGCTGCGCATTGGCATGCTGGCTGAGATCGGTCTTGAAGTTGTTCTTGAAGATGGCCTGAAGGTTCGAGCGCACGTGCTTGCGCGCCAGCGGTGTTTCAATGCCGTAGATTCGCGCCATCCACGCGCCAAGCACGCCGTCAGAGAGGCATCCGCTCCCATACTGGTAGCGCGGGCCCTCCCGCTTCAGCAGTTGCTGCATCTCGCTGCTTTTTTCGTCCACATCGGCCACGGATTTGGCAAAGGAAGTGTCGCGCAGGTCCAGATACTGCACCTTCTGCTCGTAGTACTCGCCGTTGAAGAGCTTTTCTTCCATCAGGTGCGCGCATCGCTCGGCCAGCTCCGCATAGAATCCCGCATCGGCCGCCTGGCCCGCGGCCTTCGCCATCTGCGCCATGGCCGAAAGCGCTCCCAGGTAGATGCTGGTGCACATTCCATCCGGACCCCAGAACCAGATGTCGTAGGTGTTGTGGTGCGGCTCGAAGAGCCCTCCCTTGTGATCCGGGTCCCATGCGCCGATGCAATAATCCAGGCTGCGTTTCGCCAGCGGATACATTTTCTTGAGCCAGTCGCCGTCGCCCGAAATCTGCCAGTCGCGATAGACCTTCATGATTCCCCCCAACTGCCCATCGGCAGCGGCCGGCCCGTCGTGATCTTTCGTGGGACCGTCGGGAATCGCTCCGCGAAAAGTCACGTGCCCACGCTCATCCATTGAGCGAGCCAGCTCCAGGTCGCGCAAGGTCCGCTCCAATTGCGGGTAAAGATGAGGAAAGGCCTGGGCGTAGTTCCATACGTGCGTGCAGGAGCCGTGGCAGCAGCCCTCGTCAGGAGAACATCCCTCCCAACCCCACAGATTGCCGTTCTCCTCGCGCAAGACCGTGGAAGATTTCAGAATTCCCAGGTTCGCCGATACCGCGTCCAGCACATACGGCGGCAAGGTGGATGAAAAAAGCGCCTCTTTGAACTTCGCCGTGCGCACTCGCAGCGAGACGTACTTCTGCTCCACATAAAGCGCAACTTCGCGCGCGTCCTTCCAGATGCCGGCATAGTAGGGTCGCCACAGCGGCGCCAACCCTTCAGCCCTGGTCTGGCACCCGGATTTGCCTTCCACATCCGTCACCTTCTTGCCGCCGGCCTGGAGGTAACAGTTGGGAAAATACCACGAAATCACAATGGGGTAGGTTTTGAACTCGCCTGGCGCGAGCTTGCCATCCATCAGAATGGACGCTCCATTCCGGCCAGTGGTATCCACGCTGTTCGATCCCTCATTGGCAGTAAACGTTCCCGTGGAAACCTCGCGCCACAGCGCCGACAAAGCATCAAAGCCCCACTCGCTGCGCACCCACATTCCCTTAATGCGTATGACGCGCGGATTTTCGCCGATCACCGTGAGCGCGGCGCTGCCGTATGCCTGCGCATTCGGCGCTTCGTCATTGCTCAGGAAGACTCCCTTGCCTGGGATCACGGTATTCTTCGAACCCGATTCATCCTTTTTGCATCCCGGAGCCAGATGCGACAGATGGTAAGAGAACTCATACTCTACCGGTTCGTGCGTGGTATTGCGGAGCGTGTATTCCATAATCACGCACGGTATCCCCGAGTTCTTATCGTCCAGCGGGATAAACGGATTCCAGCCCGTTAGCTTTACCTCCAGCGGAATGGATGGATCACTAAGCTGGACTTCTCCGAATGGAAACTCCCCTATAAAAGTGCTTTTTTGAAAGCGTGGCAGTCCCTCGTATCCTGCACGGTACATTCCCCCGCCTTGCAATCCCTGGTCGAAGATCTTAAAGATCGGAAACGGTCCTTCAACAAGCTTGGCCGTGCTTGAAGATCCCTTAATGCGCAGAACCGCAAATGCCGCTTCGGGAGAATTGGCATTAAAGCCTTCCGGCAAAGCCGTGGTCTCCGGCCGCTCGCGAATGGAATAGTCCTGCAACCCACCATTGCCGTTCAAGCAGATCGCGCCAGTTCCGATTCCCCCCAATGGCATCGCTACCTGGGTAGCCGTTTCTCCGCTGAAGGTACGTTGCGCAGCGCCCTCGAAGAGATCCTTTGCCGAGTAATGAGCCGGGGCTGGCTCTTCCGTGGCGCACTCGCCGGGCGAATCCGTCTGCGCGCTCACTGCCGTGGTTGCAGCGGCCAGGGCTGCGGACGATCCAGCGACCAGAAACTCTCTGCGAGTGGACTTTTTGAAGAAGGGCATATTATCTCCTGAATATGAAGATCGAACCAAAGCGGCAACGCTGTGATTTCGAATCACCGCAATTCTATTCCATCCGCCGCCGCTCCGAGTGAACCCATGCGACTAACCCTGCGCCAACGCAGTAGAATTCTCCTTCTGGCAGATTCAAGGAGCCCCAATGCACCTATTCTTCTTCAAGTCCTCCCGCTGTCTTTTTGCGATGGCGCTGCTGCTCGTCCTCATTCCAACCCTTCAAGCTCAAGCCTCCCGGCAGCGCTGGACCGAATCCCAGGCAAATGCTTGGTACGCTCAGCAGCCCTGGCCGGTGGGAGCAGATTACCTGCCCTCCAACGCCATCAACGAGCTCGAAATGTGGCAGGCCGATACCTTCGACCCCGCCACCAACGACCGTGAGCTGGCCTGGGCTGAAGCCATCGGCATGAACACCATGCGCGTCTTCCTCCACAATCTACTCTGGGAGCAAGACCCCAAGGGCTTCCAGCAGCGCATTGACGCTTTCCTTGTCATCGCCGCCCGTCATCACATCCGTCCTGTGTTTGTCCTCTTCGACTCCTGCTGGGAACCGTTCCCCAAGCTCGGTCCCCAGCATCCGCCCATCCCCGGCGTGCACAACTCCGGCTGGGTGCAGGCTCCCGGCGCAACGGTTCTCGCCGATCCCGCTCAATACCCGCGCCTCGAGAACTACACCAAGGGAGTAGTAGGTGCCTTCGCCGACGATCCCCGCATCCTCGCCTGGGACCTCTGGAACGAGCCCGACAATGGCAACGAGGACTCCTACGCCAAGGGCGAACCGAGGAACAAGAACGAGATCATCATCGGCCTGTTGCCCAAGGTCTATGCCTGGGCCCGCAGTGCGAACCCCACGCAGCCCCTCACCAGCGGCGTCTGGCACGGCGACTGGACCTCGCTGTCTACAATGCCCCCGCTGGCTCGTATTCAGATCGAGCAGTCTGACATCATCAGCTTCCACGACTACGGCTGGCCCGAGACCTTCGAAAAGCACGTCAAAATGCTCGAGCAGTTCCACCGCCCCATCATTTGCACCGAGTACATGGCCCGCAACCTGGGTAGCACCTTCGATACCATCCTCCCCATCGCCCGCGAGCATCACATCGGCGCCATCAACTGGGGCCTGGTCGCCGGCAAGAGCCAAACCTACCTACCCTGGGACTCCTGGCAACGGCCCTATGTTGACCACCAGCCCGCAGTATGGCAACACGACGTCTTCCACCTCGACGGCACCCCCTACCGGGAGCGCGAAGTGGAGATCATCCACAATCTGACCAGTGGCAAGTAGGCGCTGCACATCTGAAAAACTCGATCCGGAGGGAGACGGGGGTTTTAACCCCCGTATCATTCCCAATAGAGTCAACGGGGGCTTTAGCCCCGGAGGGTTTACTAGCCATGAAAAATCTAAAGCTCAGCTTGGTAATTACGGCCGCCTTATTGGCTACCAGCTCGCACGCCCAGCAATTCCCCATTCAAGGCTTCGCGGACATCCACCCCATTGACGCTCATGTGCACGTCTATGTAGAAACTCCGGCGATCAACGCGTTCCTGCTTCGCAATAACCTTCACTTCATTGATATTGCCGTCCTCGACGACCGCGACCCGTTCTACAAAAGTTTCACGGCACAATACGACGGAGTTGAAAGCGTAATTCACGGCACCCCCGGCCATGTTTCCCTTTGCACAACCTTCAGCCCCTACGAGTTCGAATCCCCTGCATTTGCCGACCGCGTCATCAAGCAGTTGAACGAGAACTTCGCGCACGGCGCCGTCGCCGTAAAAATCTATAAAACCATCGGCATGGAAATCAAAAAGAAAGACGGCACCTACCTGATGCCCGACGATCCGGTCTTCCAGCCCATCTACCAGGACATTGCCGCGCACAACCGCACCGTCATCGCGCATCTTGCCGAGCCCACCTCCTGCTGGCAGCCGCCCAACCCCGCGAGCCCCGACTATTCTTATTACAAAGAGCACCCCGGCGAATACGCCTACACTCATCCCGAATGGCCTTCAAAGGAGTCGATTCTCGCCGCCCGCGATCACATCCTTGAGCAAAATCCAAATCTCCGCCTCGTCGGAGCTCATCTGGGCAGCATGGAGGTCGATTTAGACGAAATCGCAAAACATTTCGATAAGTATCCCAACTTCGCGGTCGACACCGCGGCGCGCGTTCAATATTTCACCTTGCAACCGTCCGACAAAGTCCGCAAGTTTCTCATCAAGTATCAGGATCGGGTACTCTACGGAACTGACGTTGAACTCCTGCCCGATACGAATCTGGAGAAGGAACTTTCCGATTTGCAGGATACCTACGCGCTCGATTGGAAGTACTTCGCGACCAAAGAAACCTTCGATTACCAGGGACGCAAAGTAACCGGCCTCGGCCTGCCGAAATCGGTTCTCCGCGAGCTCTACCACGACAATGCGGTGAAGTGGTTCCCCGGCGTTCTTACCGAACCAACGAAGGTCACTTCCAAATAATATGGAGTCTTCGATGAGTACAAATCAAATAAGTCTGTAAATCATTCGAAATATTGTTGAATAAGTCGAAGTTTTGAACGTGCAATGCATCATTGAGGACTACAGAAGGATTGTCTGCAATATCGCGCCGTAGGCGCAGAGTTTTTTAGCCCCGCGCTTAAGCGTGGGGATAAGAGATTCCATAAGTTTGTTAGGGAGTCCCGTGGGGACGCCGCAAGAGCTATGCAGGGACCAACAGCCCCGGACGGCTCTATTTTCCGATGCAAAACGTAGAAAAGATCAAATTCAATATATCGTCTGAAGTAGTCTGCCCGGTCAGCGAGTCCAGCGCCCACAGCGCTCTATAGAGATCCAGCAAAATCATCTCGTGCGGAATCCTGTTCGCATTCGCCAGCGCCGCATCCCCCAGTGCCGCCAGCGCAGTGGTAATCGCCTGGTGGTGCCGCAAACTGGTCAGCATCCCCGGCTCCGCCGCCGCCCCACCCGTCGCCAGTGCCATAATCCGTTCGCGCAGCGCGAGAATCCCTTCGCCGGTAAGTGCCGAAGTTGCCAGTGCAGAAACTTCGCCAATCTCCTCCGCAATCGATCCTGCCTTCACCAAGTCGCACTTGTTCACAGCCACCAGCGCCGGCCTTCCCTGCACCGCCTCCAGCAGCCGATGCTCCTCATCATTCAGCGTCTGCGTCGCGTCCAGCACCACCAGCACCAGCGCAGCGTCCGCCAGTGCCTCGCGGCTGCGTGCAATTCCCAACTGCTCGGCCTCCTCCAAAGTTTCGCGCAGGCCCTCGCGCAACCCCGCTGTATCCACCATCTCCACCGGAATCCCGTCCAGAGAAATCCTCTCCGTCACCAGGTCCCGCGTGGTCCCCGGCGTCGCCGTAACAATGGCCCGTTCCCGTTCCACCAGCCGATTGAACAGCGAGCTCTTACCCACATTCGGTCGCCCCACAATGGCCATGGTCAGCCCGTCGTGCACAATCCGCCCGCGGCTGAAGCTGACTTCCAGCGCCGTCAGCGGTAACGTCAGCTCTCCAATCCGCCGCGCAATCTCCGCTTCCGCCGTCACGTCCACATCGTCTTCCGCAAAGTCGATGCCTGCTTCCAGCAGCGCAATCAACTCCACCAGCGCCGCCTTCACCGGACCCACGCGACGGCTCAGCGCACCGCCCATCTGGCTCGCAGCCTGCCGAGCCTGGGTCAGCGTCTGCGCCTCGATCAGGTCGCGCACCGCCTCAGCCTGTGTAAGGTCCAGCCGCCCGGCCAGAAAGGCGCGCTGAGTAAACTCGCCGGGCTCAGCCAGCCGCGCACCCAGTTCCAACGCCCGCCGCAACAGCAACTCCAGCACCACCGGCGACCCATGCGCCGCAATCTCCACCACGTCCTCGGCCGTATAAGAATTTGGCGCGGCAAACCACGTCACCACGGCCTCGTCAATGCGTTCTTCGCTTGCAGAAGAAATAACCTGCTTTGTATCAGGGCACGACTTCACGGCCTGCGGAAGTACTCCTTGTGGGAGGCAAGAAGTGTCAGGGCACGACTTTAGTCGTGCCGAAGCTAGTTCGGAATTAACCTGGGCTTTAGCCCCTGCGGAATATTCCTCGAGATTTTTGCTCGAAACGTCCTCATCAACACTCCCCATCCCATCTAGCACATCCGCCAGCCGCGCCCGCCCGTGTTCCAGCGGCTGCCGCAGCCTCACCAGTTGCGCCGCTATCGAAGCCGCTTCCGGCCCGCTAAGACGCACGATTCCGATACCCCCGCGTCCGGGCGGCGTTGAAATCGCAACAATAGTCTCCATGCTCAGCTCAGATCCATCCATCAGTAGTTAGTGTAGTGGCTCATCCGTTTGCCGCGCCTTACTGTTCTTGGTATAAAGGGTGCGGCAAAACCGGCCCGCATTTTCAGCACCGGACCCTGAGGGAATCCCATGACCACCCGTAAAATCGCATTCATCGCCCGCATCGCGCTGGCCGCAATCGTCCTTCTCCTGGCCGCACATCCATCCCCGGCGCAGCAACCCGCCGCAGCAAAACTTGACCTCGCTCCCGTCAAGCCCGAGTCCGTAGGCTTCTCCTCCGAGCGCCTTGAGCGCCTCCACGCGCTGATGCAAAAGGAAGTGGACCAGAAGCAATATTCCGGCATCGTCACTCTCCTCGCCCGTCACGGCAAAATCGTCGACTTCAAAACCTACGGCGTCCGCGATATGGTCTCCGGCGCGCCCATGACCAAAGACACCATCTTCCGCGACTTCTCCATGACCAAGCCGGTCACTGGCGTGGCCATGATGATCCTCTACGAGCAAGGCAAGTGGCTGCCCTCCGACCCCATTTCAAAATTCATCCCCGAGTTTGCCAACCTCAAGGTTCTCAAGGGCGTCGATAATACCAACGGCAAAATGATCCTCGTCGATCCTGACCACGCGCCCACCATGGGCGAGCTCATGACCCACACTGCCGGCTTCAGCTACGGCAACAGCGGCACCGCAGCTGACGCCATGTACAAAGAGCAGCATGTGCTCGGCTCAAAAAATCTCCAGGAGATGATTGACAAGCTGTCCAAGATCCCGCTGCTCTATCAGCCCGGCACAAAATGGATCTACAGCATGTCAATGGACATCGAGGGCTACATCATTGAAAAGCTCTCTGGCCAGTCGCTGCCCGACTTCATGCGCGACCGGATCTTCTCGCCCCTCGGCATGCGCGACGCAGCCTTCTACGTGCCCGATGAAAAGCGCGACCGCCTGGCCACTCTCTACAAGGCCGACGACGCCGGCAACCTCATCGTCGACCCCGCCGCCTGCTGCGGCCTGCATGCCGGCTTCAAAGCGCAGCCCGACATGCCCTCCGGCGGCGGCGGCCTGGTCTCCACCACCGAGGACTACTACCGCTTCGCTCAAATGTTTCTCGACCACGGCCAATTGAACGGCGTGCGCATCCTCGCGCCCTCGAGCATCCAATTGATGGACACAAACCACATCCCCATAAACATGCTCACCGGCGAGTATCACATCGGCACGCAATTTCTGCGCCCGGGCTTCGGTTACGGCTACAACGGCGCCGTCGAATACGATCCCCAGCTAGACGACCTGCCCGATGGCAAAGGCACCTACGTATGGGGCGGAGCCGCGGGAACCTGGTTCTGGATCGATCCCACCAACGACGTTGTCTTTATAGGAATGATTCAGCGCATGATGGCCGATTCCAGCCCCAACCTCGAATACATGAGCCGCGCCGCCGTCTATCAGGCCTTGGTTGATCCGGCGAAGTAGGCAAATCGACGTTGGGTCGAATATCACGCGACGAACTTGAGGAAACCCATGACCACCCATCGCATCGCAACCATCGCCCGCATCGCGCTGGCGGCAGCAATCCTTCTCCTGGTGGCACATCCGTCCCCGGCGCAGCGAGCCGCTGGAGCAAAGCTTGACCTCACTCCCGTCAAGCCTGAATCCGTAGGTTTTTCCAGCGAGCGCCTTGAGCGCCTGCACGCCCTGATGC
>Ga0187875_10001555_pt1 | contig 17614 bp, 16 predicted proteins | sample June2016WEW_17_1_2_FD_132978 | JGI IMG/M metagenome (GOLD analysis project Ga0187875, IMG submission 132978) | Peatland microbial communities from SPRUCE experiment site at the Marcell Experimental Forest, Minnesota, USA - June2016WEW_17_10 | ecosystem: Environmental > Terrestrial > Soil >... | reverse complement strand
TTCCTGTGCGGAAGGCTACCGTAAAAAGGCGGGCCCATCGGCGGACGCACCGGCAGCAGGTCGCCCGGAAGGCGCACCGGGCAACCAAAACCGCCTGATCGCCGTCTAATCGGTCAAGGACGGGACGGGACTGACTGGCCGGGAGGCCTGTCCCACCTGCTATAATGGCTTCGGGTTCCCCCGATTTGTGAAATATATGAACAGCCGTATCAAATATCTGGTGGTCACCACCTCTACATGCGTTATGCTGCTGCTGGTTATCGGCACGGTGTTGGGCAGAAGCGCATCCACCGACCGGCCGTATCCGCAGTTGGCCGTGTACACGGAAGTGTTGCACCGCATCAAGAGCGAATACGTGGAAGAGCCGGACATGAAGAGCGTCACACTGGGCGCTTTGAACGGGCTGCTGGAATCCGTGGATCCGTTCGCCAGTTATCTGAACGCCGATCAGTACAAGGACTATCTCAAGAATAAGGACGCGCATAAGGCCGAGGTGGGTCTGGTGCTGGCTAAGAAATTCGGATTCGTGGGCATCGTCGGCGTGACTCCCGGCTCGCCTGCCGCCAAGGCGGGTCTGGCTACCAACGACATGTTGGAAACCATCAACGGGGTGGCCACCCGCGACATGCCGCTGGCTTACGCCAGCCTGCTGCTGGAAGGCGACGCGGGATCGAGCGTGGAACTGACGGTGGTGCGGGTGCGGCGGCCGGAACCGCAAAAAATCAAGCTGACGCGCGCCAATATCGCGTATCCGCCGGTCACCGAAAAGATGATGGCGGACAATATCGGCTACATCGAGCCGAACACCCTGGCGCCGGGCAAAGTGAAGGAAGTGGCGGCGGCCGTGGAGTCTTTGCAGAAGCAAGGCGCGCAGAAGCTGATCCTGGATCTGCGGAACTGCGCGGTGGGCGAGCCGGAGGATGGTATCGCGCTGGCGAACCTCTTCCTGGCGAAGGGTGAGATCGCTTATTTGCAAGGCCAGAAGGTGCCGCGCAAGGACTTCCAGGCGGACGCCGCCAAAGACATCACCAAGCTGCCGCTGGTGGTGATCACAAACCGGGGCACGGCGGACGGCGCCGAAATCGCGGCGGGCGCCTTGATGGACGACAAGCGCGCAGAAGTGGTGGGCGAGCGCACTTACGGCGACGCTTCGCTGCGCAAGGCCGTGACCATGGAAGACGGCGGAGCCATCATTCTGTCGGTGGCCAAGTATTATTCGCCGGACGGCAAAGCTATCCAGGATGTGGGCGTGACGCCGCAGACGGTGATGTCGGAGCCGGAAGCGCAGGTGGAACTCGACGAGAACGGCGAGCCTCTGCCGGAGACTCCGGACCAGCCCGAGCACAAACAGCAGGAAGATCCGCTGCTGAAGAAGGCGGTTGAGATCGCCAACGGCCAGAAGGCCGCGTAGCTTCTGGCGGCGCGCGGCGCCGCCCCACTGAATTGTGAATTCTTGCACGGGACGCAATCCTAGCCGGTTGTACGCTCGGAAATCTCGAGGTTTCGGGCTTCGCCTAGCAAGCCAAGGCCGGTGCGGCGCGCCGTAACCCCCCTGCTGACGCGCACCGGCACGTTTGGCTTGCAGTTCGGCGCGCCCTGGAGCGTGGAGCCAAGCCAGAGCCAGGGTTCCAACATCGCCTACCGGGTACTTTCGCCGTCCGCGTCGATCGAGGTTCAGCAGGTCGGGTTGGACGGCAACGGCTTTAAGGCTGGGCTGATCGGCAGCGTTGTGGTTCAGGAAACCCTGGCTGCGGCCGCCACCACCGCCATCCCCCCGTCGCCGGTACTCGTGGTGTTGGATGTGGCGATGTTGCAAGCGAAGCAGGGGCAGGCCGCAATGACCGGTTTTGCCGATTGGTTCGTGGTATGTCCGCCTAGCGTATAGTGGGCCAAAGCCCTGTGGGGCAGGCTCGCAGCCTGCGCGGGCCTCGCAGGCCCGCTCCTCGGCGAGCGTAGCGCGCCTCGGCGGCGCATGGCGCCGCCCCACTCAGCGGAATTTGAGCGTTACGTCCACTATATTGGCGTCCTTGTGAACGTGCAACTCTGAGCTGAACGACTTAAACTTACCGCGCAGAACCGGTTGCGCGGAGCGGACAAACTCGTTGATATACGGCTGGTTCATGGGCGCCCCTTTAGGGAGCTTCCAGAGCCCTGCCAGGCGCTGTTGCGTGTCCGCATCCAGCCCTTCGGTATGCAACTCGCCGAATAGGAATTGCGAACCTTTGCGGACCTGTACGTTGACGTCCACGACCTGCGTCCGGTCGTTAAACGCGCGCACCGGCTTCGAGGATACGGTGATATAACCATCCCGCCGCAGCACTTGTTCCATCTTTTCGACCGACAGCATGAACTGCTTCCAGTTCGCCGGCGATCCCTGGGCGAAGCGGGCGGCGTCGTGCATGTCCGCCATGGGAAGAGCGTCACCTGTGAGGCGCACAGTGCCCAGGCGCCACGCGGGTCCTTCGTCGATCGCCGCGGTGACATTTACACCGGCATCGCCCGCGTCCGCCATGTTCACATGCGGAAAGGATACGGTCAGGTGTCCCAGTTCCTCGTAGAGCGGTCTGAGATTGAGTTCCAGCGCGCGCCGGACGTCGCGCTCCGTGAAGTCCTGGCCAATGGCGACTTTCGCCATGTGAGCTTGTAGGGTGCGGTCGGCAATGGCGGCATTGCCCTCGAAACGGATCGCGGCGATTTTGGGAAGATGGGCCGGACGGCACGAGACCCACGTCTTGCCGGTCTTTATGTCGGCCTCGTTGTTCACAACGATCTCTTCCGGGTGATTCGATTTCCGGAGCACGGCTTCGATGGCCCGCTTGTAATAGTCCGAGGCGCGATCGTTATTGGGCATCTGCTTGTCGATGAGCGCGTCCGCGGATTTGAGTAGTTGCCACAAGCTGTCCTCGTCCTGGCCGGGGATATCCAATTCAACCGGCGTGAGGGAGGTCTGTTCGGAAACCTGGAAGGTGAGCGCATAGCCGGTGACACCGCCTACGGTCTTCGGATCGTACCGGTAGCTAACGGTGGAGAAGAACCCGGTATCGGCCAGCTTTTTGGCAGCGGCGTCGAGCTGCGCGCGCGTGGCGGTCTGGCCCTTGTGCAAGCCGGAAGCGGCGATCACGGCCGCCGCCGCCAGCCTGTCATTCCCCGCGACCTTGATCTCCATCACCGGGTGCTGCGCCAGCGCGGCGGGCGCCAGCAGGAGCGCGGCAACCAGTTTGAGAAGGCGCATCATCTGATACTATCTCAAGCATGAAGTACACCGCTCTGCTTCTGGTACTGTGCACGGCACTCTGCGCCGCGGATCGAATCGCGGTGATTGCGCATCGCGGCGAGCATCGCGCGCATCCCGAAAACACGCTGCCCGCGTTTCAAGCCGCCATCGATGCCGGGGCCGATTTTTTCGAGTTGGACGTACGCACCACCTCGGACGGGCGCCTGGTGCTGATGCACGATGCCCAGGTGGACCGCACCACGAACGGCAGCGGCGCGGTCCGCGAAATGACCTTCGACCAGATTCGCGCCCTGGATGCCGGCGTGAAGTTCAGCCCACGGTTCGCCGGCACGCGGGTTCCATCCTTTGAGGAGGCGCTGGCTCTGGCGCACGGCAGGATTGGCGTCTACGTGGACTCGAAGGACATCGCGCCCGCGGACGTGGTCGCCGCACTCACGCGGGCGGACATGCTTGGCGCGGTCGTGATTTATGGAGGCGCCGGATACCTGAAGAAGGTGCAGGCGTTAAGCCCGTCCTTGAGGGTGATGCCGGAAGCCTATGGCGCGTCCACGTTCGAAAAGCTGCTGGCGGATTTGAAGCCGCGCGTGGTGGCCTTCGACGCCGGGGATTTCAAAGACGATGCCATCGCGGCGGCGAAACTTGCGGGCGTGGAGATCTATGTCGACCGCCTCGGATCCGCGGACAACGTTTCGGCGTGGCAGGACGCGGTCGACCGCGGCGCGGCGGGCATTCAGACCGACCGGCCCGCCGAGTTGGTGGAATATTTGCGGGCGCGCAAGCTGCGCTAGTGCCGGCAAGAGCGCCGGCACGGCACGCCGTGGGACGTGCGCCACGTCCTATTTCTTTTCGGACTTCGTATCGGTCTTCTTATCGGCCGTGAGCGCTTTGATCTCGGCCGGCAGATCGAAGCGCCCCGCGGGAATTTCCACGTTCTCCTTCACGCTTTGGATCTTCACCACAATTTCGACGCTGGGGAGCTTCTGGTCAATCGTGTGCGGCGTCAAGACGCCACCTTCATCCCGATAGTCGCTCAACAGCAATTCGGCGGTGGCCGAGCCGTCGGGCGACGTCACGGGCATGAGGACTTTTACGAGCAGGCCTGAAGTCTTTTCGAAAAAGCGGGTTTCGGCGCTGCCTTCGTTGGGCGTGAGGAGCACCTTGTAGCAGGCCTTGCCGTTCACATCTTCGGAGCCGGCAAGCTCGGCCTTCTTGTAGAAGTCGCGCCAGTGCGCGTCTTTATACAGAGCGCCGCTGCGCAAAGCGGTTGCACGTTCGTCACCATCCTTAATGCGCGGGCCTTGCATGCCGTCCATCGCCCAGGCCACGGTTCCGTTCGTGCCCTCTTCAAATTTGCCGGGGCCGGCGGAGAAATCGACGAGGCTGTACGACTTGTCGGGCGCCTCCCGGTAGCTGGTGAGCGGCCCGCTCATCCCCATCACTTCCACCGTTCCGGTGGCTATTTCGGTTTTGACCTTTTCATAAGCGGCGCGGCCGCCGGTGACCTCGATGTACTTGTCGAGAATGGCCTCTGGCTTCATGTCATCGGCTGCAAAGGCAGGCGCGGCGAGCAGCAGCAGGGCGGGAGCTGCGAAACGGAAACGGGAGATCATGACGTTACTTTCCTCTCGATATACTGTAGCGCCATTTCGAGTAAGATGGCTGAGTGCAGGTGATGCTGAACCCGGCGGCCGCGTATCGGTTTCTGGCGCAACGGCATCCCGGCCGGGGCAGCCGATGGCTGGGTTGGCGAAAGCCGTTACTGGTTGCGTTCATACTCGGGTGCACGATGTCGCTCATCGCCTCGGCCAGGCTGACGCTGCGGCTGGCTGGGCCCACCGTCTGCTCGACAACCCAAGACCAGATGCATCGGAAGCGCCCGGAAACCGCACGGACGGCCCGCGAGTTGGTCAAACGTCCGGGGCGCACAAGCACAAGCCGCGCAAACAGGACCGCCTACTTCTTCTCCGTCTTCTCACCCTTAATTAGGGCCGTGATTTCGGCCGGCAGATCGAAGCGGCCCGCTGGGATTTCCGCATTGCTTTTCACACTATCGATCTTCATCAGAATCTCGACGCTGGAGATCTTTTGAATGATGGTGTGCGCCACCAGAATGCCCCCCTCATCCCGATAGTCGCTGAGATCTTCCTCGGCGGTCATTGCGCCGTGCGCGGCGCTAACAGGCAAAACAGTTCTCACCAGCAGGCTGGAGTTCCTATCGTAGTAGCGAGTCTCGGTACCGCCCTCGTTGGGCGTGAGGACGACTTTATAGCAGGTGTTGCCGCCGACGTCTTCGACGCCGGCAAGTTCCGTTCTCGTGTAGAAGTCGCGCCAGCGGATCTCCATGTGCATGACGCCACTGCGCAGGGCAAGGGCACGCTCATCGCCTTGCTTGATCCGCGGGCCTTCCCCGGCGTCGATCGACCAAGCCACCTCGCCGTTGGATCCTTGTTCGGCCTTGCCCATGCCGGCGAAGTCGATAACGGTGTAGCTCTTGGCAGGCGCGGCACTGTAGCTGGTAACCCTCCCTCTAGCGCCGACGCCGGTGATTTCCAGTGTCGCCGTTGCTATTTCGCTTTTGACCTTTTCATACGCGGCGCGGCCGCCGGTGACTTCCACGAACTTGTCGAGAATGGCCTCTGGCTTGATGTCATCCGCGGCAAAGGCGGACGCGGCGAGTAGCAGCAGGGCGGGAACGGCGATACGGAAACGGGAGATAAGGACCACACCTCCTCTCGATATACTGTAGCGCCATTTCGAGTAAGATGGCAGGGTGCAGGTGATGCTGAACCCGGCGGCGGTGTATCGGTTTCTAGCGCAACAACCTGCCGGCCGCGACAGCCGATGGCTCGGTTGGCGAAAACCGCTGCTGGTTGCGTTCATACTCGGGTGCACGATGTCGCTCATCGCCTCGGCCAGGCTGACGTTGCGGCTGGCTGGGCCGGCTACCGCCTATTGGAGCTTTGTGCCTTTGGCCGAAATCGCGGCGCTGGCGGCGGTATGGCGGCGAGGGCGCACCCTTTCGTTTCGCCGCACAGTGGATCTGTTCTTCGCCGGCCACGGTCCCTGGCTGTTCTGGCTGATCGGGCTGTGTGCCATCTGGTGTTTCGTCCCGCCGATTCAAGCATTTGTTTTCACCACGGTTTGGCTGTACGGCGCCGGCGCGATGGCGATTGTCTGGTCGGCTTACATCGATTTCTGTTTCTTCCGCTTCGTCATGGACCGGGCTCCGGCGCGGGCCGGCCGGGACCTCTTGTTACATCGCCTGATTTCGTGGACGCTGATTATCGCTATTTTCGGCGGTCCGGCGATTCCGCCGGAAATCGCAGGACGGCTCGGGGCGGGATTCGGACCGTGAAGACCCTACGTTGGATCGCGGCTGGACTCCTCGTGGCATCCGCCGCGGCGGGCACCATCGGCGATGCGCGGCCCGCGCGTCCGCGCCCGATTTTGGGCGGCTATCATGTGATGGCGACGGATTTTCATGTACACAGCTTCCCGTTGAGTTGGGCTACACTGTCGCCCTGGGATACGGCGATGGAGGCTCAACGGCAGGGTCTGGATGCGATTGCCATCGTGGGTCACAATCACGTGTGGGTCTCGAAAGTGGGCCGGTGGTTCTCGCGCATGGCGGGAGGACCGCTGGTGATCACGGGCGAGGAGATCGTGTCGGCGCATTACCATCTGCTGGCGATCGGGATCGACTCGACTGTCGATTGGCGGCAAACTGCGAAGAGCGCCATAGACCAGATACACCGGCAGAGAGGCGTGGCGATTGCGGCGCACCCATTGGCTGCGTCCTGGGCGGCATACGACGGCGGAGCCAGGCGGGCCCTTGACGGCGCGGAGGTGCTGCATCCCATGGTGTACGGGCGCGAGGATCTGGCCGCACAGTTGCGACAGTTCTACGATAGCGCGCCACTGACCGCGATTGGCGATTCAGACTATCACGGACTGGGACCCATCGGGCTATGCCGCACCTATGTGTTCACGAAGGAGGAGACGCAGCCAGGAATCCTGGACGCGATTCGGCATGGGCGCACCTTGGTGTATGACGGCGCCGGGCATATATATGGCGATACGGCGTTGATTCGTCTTGCCGCGGCGGACGGAAGGCTGGCCAGGATTGTAGGCACGCCGGCCGCAGGATTCCTCGATTTGTTCAGCCGGATCGCGGGCGTGCTGGGTTTGACGGCGAGCGGGATTGCGGGGTTGGTAACGAAGGAAGGGTTCAGGCTGTAACCGCCCAGGCGAGCTACGCTCGCCTCTGGAGTCTACATTCTGTCCCGCCGTAGTGGGGCAGGCTCGCAGCCTGCGCGGGCCTCGCAGGCCCGCTCTTCGGCGAGCGAAGCTCGCCTACACCGGCTAAAGCCTGTGCTACCCATCACTGCACCGTGGTTTGGAACGTAGCGGACGCCATGGATTGAGGATTCCAGACCTCGACCTCGAGTGTGTCCCCGGATTTAAGCGGGCACACTTTGCCCTCATCGACGTTGGCCACCAGTTGAATGCTGCCGGTATCCCACTCATCGATGGAAACCGTGCATGCGTTGGAATCGTGGCCGGCAGTCCATTTCTTGGTGAGATCCCGGATTTCGAGATATTTGGAGGTCCCCGTGAACGGCGCCCCTTCGGGGAAGGTTCCGAAGCCTTCGCCGACGATGGTGATCGGCGGGTTTTGCTGGGCTGCAAACTGGTGGCAGCCCGGCGCGGCACACTGGGTCACTACGTTGGTGATGGAGGGCGGGGGCGCGGTAAACACTCCACAGGCGGGCCGGACGCCTGGCTGCCCGTCCGGAAAGACTCCACAAGAATTGGGCCCCACCAGCGGAGACGCTTTCTTGGGCAGGCTCGCGGCAGCCGGGTAGTCGACCACGGGTGTGTAATCGCCCAGCAGGCTGCCCGCGGGGGTTTCCACGGAAGTGCGATAGGGAACAAACTGACCGGCGCAGTCGAACCCATCGCCCGGAATGATGTGGCGCACGGAGAGCAAACTCAGCAGCTCGTAGTCCGAAATGGCAGTCAGATCGAGGAACGTATAGCCGTTCGCCGGAGTGATCCAATTGGGGATGGCGGCACCGGTGCCGACGATCAGCGTGGCATAGCCATTCGCATTTTTGGTGAAGGCTTTGTCCGCGAGGCTCGCTAAAGTACTACCGCCGGGCTGGGTAAACGAGAGACTCATGTATCGCATTTGCTCGTTTCCGGATCGCGAGCAGCCGTCGGTGCACGGCGTTGGCGGCGTAGTCGGGATGCGCAGGCGAATGCGCATGACTTCTCCGGCAAGAGCGAGTGTCGCGGGCAGGCCGGCCGGCACGGATGCCACAATATACGCGGCATTCGGATTCGTGATGGGCACGTACTGTGGCTGCCGCGACCACCGCAGGGTATCCGGCGAGGACGGCGGCGCGTTGCAGAGTTTCGGCAGGTAAGTGGTCTCGTAAATGTGATGAGAATGAGACTGAGTCGGATCGAGCCACGGAAGGCCCACTGAGTTACTGGCCGCCACGACTTGCAGGGTGCTTATGGCATAAGCCGCGGGATAGGCGCACCCAGAGGCAACGTCGCGCACAATGACTTGCGGGTTCGCATCCGACGAGCTATCGTTCAAATACGCCCGCACCATTAAAAGTCCCGCGGTGTTCGGATTGGTGTGCTGGGGGGTATCGACTACGTGGTCCTGCATGGTTGGGAACTGCTGAAAAAAACCGGTATCGCTATTCCAATCCATGCCTGGGTGCCGCTGGGTGCCATCTAAGCCATTGACGTCCACGTTGTATCCGTCCATCTTGCAACCGGTTTGGAGAACACCCGGAGTACCTCCAAAGTTGATGGGCAAGGCATACTGCTGCCCGTCGACGTAGGGGACCCCCGGCAGATACGGATTAATGTATTGGGAAGTCAGCGGCACGATACTGGTATCCAGGATCGATCCGGACAGTGCCTGATGGGCATCGTTCAACGCAAGCGAGAAGTATCGGGTATTCGGGAAGGTTCCCAAGACGATCAACTGATACTGCGGGTCGACCTTGAAGAACAACTGGTAATACACGGCATTGAGATCGCCATATTCGGTGCCGCCAAAACCTGTCCCGAGATTGATGGTGTAGCAGGGGTTGCCGGCGAAATTGGTGAAGAAGTCACCCGTGGGGAATTGGTTGCCGGTGAACGTCGTGGGGAGTCCCGAACAGTCCGTGGCACGTGCGACGCCTGGAGCCAGGCAGCATCCCAAAATGAGCGTAAGAATACTTACACTTCGATTCACTCTCATCGGTCGGTTCCTCTCCGTCCGGCTAGTGTACCAGACTTTACAAACCGCGCGCGGCGTTGTTTTAGTTACAGGAGATCCAAGGGTACCAAGAGTACCAGGGCAAGCGCAAGCGGTTTTTAAGAATATTGCCCGCGCACGGAGTTTGGCGGATGGCGGGCGTGCGGCACCTGCGCGGGACGAAAGCTGCGCCGACTAATCCGGCGCGGCGAACCGCGCCCGGTATGCTTTTTCTTTCACCACGATGGTCTCGGCCAGCCGATCTTGGGCCGTTCGCCGATACGGATGGATGAAGAATTGCAGAAATCCGAAGCCGAACTCCAGCGTGGCGGCGCCGTAGCCCAGGGCCCGCTCGATGGAATGCCACAGCGACATGCGCTCGTGCACCAGTGAGACGACGCGGACGCCGAATAGCCGCTTCCCGGGCGTGCGCCCATTCCAGAGGAAAGTGGACAGCCCGAAATACAACACGGGAACGCCCAACTCCAACGCGATCTTGACCCACTCGTTCTCTTTGAGATCGATGTGGTAGCTGCGGGGCTTGTGCATATCGCCGCCGGTCTCACCGACCCATTTGGCGGCGCCCCAAATGAACAGGACGATCGCCACGAAGAAGACGGCGATGGCGGCATCCGTGGCAAAGGCTGCGGCCCGCTGCCAGAAGTCCGCTAAAGGGAGGCCGTCCAGGTCCTGCATGCGGCCTGTTTCCTCGGCGCGATACTCACGCATTGGTACATTATGGCGCAGTTGCACGGGCGCTCACGGCCCAAAGGCGTTTTGTTCATCTTATGGTATTGTCGCGGGAATTCGCGGAGGCCGGGCGGTGCTCGGCACAGCGTAGTTTTCCGGTCATTGAAGACCGCGTGGGACCGGCGAACGCTATACTATCCGCTGGGAACCCGTATGAACCGCGCGGAAATGTACGCTCGTCTGCACGCTCGCCGCGGGCACTGGGACATGCTGGTGGTAGGCGGCGGCGCCACCGGCGTTGGTGTGGCTATCGACGCCGCCGCGCGCGGTTACGGCGTGCTTCTGCTGGAACAGAGCGACTTCGGCAAGGGCACGTCGAGCCGCAGCACCAAACTGGTGCATGGCGGCGTGCGATATCTCGAACAGGGCAATATCTCACTGGTCATGGAAGCGCTACGCGAGCGTGGCCTGCTGTTGGCCAATGCGCCGCACCTGGTCCACGACCGCGCCTTCGTGGTGCCGAACTACGATTGGTGGGAAGCGCCATTCTACGGCCTCGGTCTGAAGGTCTACAACCTGCTGGCCGGCAAATACGGCTTCGGCGCATCGCGGATTCTCTCGAAGGAGGAGACGCTGGAGCGCCTGCCCACGATTAAGACCGAAGGATTGCGTGGGGGCGTGATCTACTTCGATGGGCAGTTCGACGATTCCCGGCTGCTGATCGACATGGCCGCCACGGCTTATGAGCTGGGCGCCACGCTGCTGAATTATGCGCGCGTAACAGGCTTGACGAAAGACGCCGAAGGCTTCATCGACGGGGTGATCGCGCGCGACGTCGAAAGCGGCGAAGAGTTCCAGGCGCAAGCCGAAGTGGTGATCAATGCCACCGGGCCTTTCACCGACGACCTGCGCCGGCGCGCGGATGCCACGATCGCGCCGATGATCGCGCCCAGCCAGGGGGTGCATCTGGTCTTCGATCGCTCGTTTCTCCCAGGACAGAGCGCCGTCATGGTTCCGCACACGAGCGATGGCCGCGTAATGTTCGCCATTCCGTGGCACGGCCACACGTTGATCGGGACCACGGATACTCCCGTTGAGGACGCGGCGCTGGAGCCGGTGGCCCTGGAGGAGGAGATCGACTTCATTCTGACGACCGCGTCTCTATATCTGGCGCGCAAACCCACGCGCGGCGATATCCTGAGCGTGTTTGCCGGCATTCGCCCGCTGGTGAAATCGGCGCCCGGCGGCGGCACGGCGGAGCTGTCGCGCGACCACACGATCCACATTGACAAGTCGGGGCTGCTGACGATTTGCGGCGGGAAGTGGACGACCTATCGGCACATGGCGGAGGACTGCGTAAACCAGGCGGCTATGCTGGCACGCCTGCCGGAGAAGGCCTGTACCACTGAGCATTTGAAGTTGCACGGATTCCATGAGGACGCGGAGGGGCTCGGTCCGTTGCGCGTGTACGGGTCGGATGCGCCGCGCATTCAGGATCTGATGCGGTCTGGGGCGGGCCTCGCGGAACCGCTGGATCCGGCGCTTCCCTACACGGGCGCCGAAGTGCTGTGGGCGGTGCGTCACGAGATGGCGCGCACCGTGGAAGACGTCCTGGCACGCCGCACGCGGGCGCTGTTTCTGAATGCGAAGGCGGCGATGCGAATGGCTCCGCGGGTGGCCGGGCTGATGGCGCACGAATTGGGTCGAGATGGCGTCTGGCAGAGGCAGCAGGTGGAGAGCTTCGGAGCCGTCGCGCGGAACTACTGCCCGCGCGAGGTTTCGGCCCCGGAAAGTCTGGTATGATGCTGGTAGCGGAGCCGGTGGGGCGACCACCGGCCCCGCAGCGGCGTTTACCGCTGGCCCTTACGGGTCCATACGATTAGCGCCGTTAACCGGCCGATTAGTTTCAGCCGGATTACCAACAGTAGGATCATAGACGATCCCCCTTTCTGCTCCGCGTGGAGGCCCGGTCTTGCGCCGGGCTTCCTCGTTTTGAAGCTCATGTGCTTCGCGCGAGAACCCGCTCATCCGCGTTTACGGAAAGGCTATGGATGTAGTGGCCGCGGAGGGCGACGAATTCTCATTCGCTTTCGCTGAAAATCGTGAGTGCCCTGAATCTGGTATGATGTCGGTAGCGGAGCCGGTGGTGCGACCACCGGCCCCGCAGCAGCGTTTACCGTTGGCCCTTACGGGTCCATACGATTAGCGCTGTTACCCGGCCGATTAGTTTCAGCCGGATTACCAACAGTAGGATCATAAACGATCCCCCTTTCCGCTCCGGGTGAAGGCCCGGGCTCAGACCCGGGCTTTCCCGTTTAGAAGCTCAAGTGCTTCGCGCGGGAACCCGTTCATTCACGTTTACGGAAAGGCTATGGATGTAGTGTCCGCGGAGCGCGACGAATTCTCACGCTTATTTCAGAAAGGAATCAGCCGTTGAGTACTGGAATCTCCCGCCGGTCGATCAGGCCGGAGACCGCGGCGATGTCGCGATCGAGCGCCCGGTCCGCTTCCACAAAAGCGCTGACCGCGCGGATGGTCCGGTAGATCGGCCGCGTGCCTGCGCCTAGCCGGCCGCCGCCCTGGCGGAGGTCGATAGCTTGCGCCGTGGAGAGCAGGGTGATGGCGACCGCGCTGCGCAGCAGGCCCGTCACGTCCATGGCGGTCAGAGCGGCGTGCGTGCCGAGGCTCACGATATCCTGATTAAACTGCTCGGTGGGCAGCGTGTGGATCAGGCTGGGCGCGCACCAGTGGCGTATAGCGGTGACCAGGCTGGTGTGCACGATCTGCATCCCTTTGAAGCCTTGATACACGCCCACGTGCGGACTCAGCGATGGCGGCAAGCCGTTCGAAAAACGGTCGTCCATCAGCAGGGCCATCAGGGAATGCAGCCAGTTGGCGAGATTCGCCAGGTCCAGTTTCAGGCCGTCCATGGCGCGCGCGATGTGCGCTCCGTAAAAATTGCCAGTATGGTAAACCTCTCCGGCGGCCGGATCGATGAGGGGATTGTCGTTCACCGAATTAGCCTCGCGCTCGATTACCGTGCGGCATTGTTCCAACGTCTCGTGCATGGGTCCCAGCCCCTGTGGGGCGCAGCGTAGCGAGTAGGGGCTTTGAATGGACTCGCCAGCGGCGGCTACGCCATGGCTGCCGTTGCTGCCGTTGGCCCGCCGGTTGGCCTCCTGCACGCGGCCGCGGATTTCGTCCAAGGGCACGACCAGCTTGGAATCGAACAGCAGGGAATTGAGCATCTCCGCCACCGCAAGCTGGCCGGGATGATGCTTGGCCATGTGGATCGCCGGATGATAATAATCGGGCGACGAACCGAGTGCTTCGGCAGCCATCGCCAACGCGCCCAGCGACAAGCGGAACAGATAGGCCGCCTCATCCACCACAATTGAGCCGACGCCAGTCATGACCGTGGTGCCGTTGAGCAGCGCCAGTCCTTCCTTGGCTTCCAGGTCCAACCGTGCGATGCCCTCGTGGTGAAGAGCCTCCGCGGCGGGCACCCGGCATCCCTTATAGAACGCTTCACCGCGCCCGGACATGACGCGCGCGATGTACGCCGACGGGCACAGATCTCCGCTGGCGCCCACGGAACCGAAGCGCGGCACGACCGGGGTGATACGGTGATTCAACAGGTCCAACAGGCGTTCGATCACCACCAGGCGCACGGCCGAGAATCCGCGGGCCAGCGCATTGGCACGCAAGAGGATGGCGGTCCGTACGGCCTCTGCGGGCAGGGGATCGCCCACGCCGCAGGACAGAAATTCGAGCAGGTTTTGTTGGTGGTGCGCAAGTTCGTCCGACGGGATCACGTAGCGCGCATTGCCGCCGAAACCGGTATTGACTCCGTAGACCACTTCGCCGGCCGCGAGCTTGCGTTCGAGGACTTCGCGGCCGCGGCTGATGCGCCGGCGGAATTCTTTGTCCATACTGAGCGCGACCCTCTGGCCATGCCGCGCTACGGCGATAATTTCATTTAGCGAAAGACGGTCTTGGGAAATACAGACTGCCGCGGTGGGCGTAATCAGAGTCGCCATAGCATCCCATACACCACAGTGCGGTGGTGTTCTGGCACCAGTATGGCACTGGCCCCGGCGGGTGTCAATAGTTAGCTATCAGCAAGGGCGGGCCGGGGCGGCCCGTCACCAAGATCAGAAAACCCAAGGTCTTGGGGGGCGGGATTTATCCCGCGCGGGGCTTCAGCCCCGCGCCTAGCAAATCGACAGGTTGGCGAGTGGGTTTCTGGAGAGCTTTCAGCTACTTTCCCGACGCGTGCACGACCGTCGTTACGTTGGCCTTCAGGTCGACGGTTTGCTCGACTCCGGCCGCGCCGTTCACGGGCACGATTTTCACGGTGTACTGTCCGGGCGGAAGCAACAGGCCCTGCGCGAAATTGTCGAATTCGTCCACGTGACCCATGTAAGCGCCGTTGACATACACGGCCGCGTACTTCTCCGCCCCTTCGGTGCGCAGCCGCCCAAATGGACCTTTCGGCTCCGGCAGCGCTTTCAGGTCTTGTTTCACGGTCACCGTCTTGCCCGCCACGATGGTGACGTGCGTGGTGGCGACTTCGTAGCGCGGCTCGCGCAGCGTGACCGTGTGGTCTCCGGCGGCCACCGCGTAACTGCGCGTGATGCCGAAGTTGGCGGCGGGGCCGACATACTTATCGTCCACGAAAACGCCCGCGCGGCCGGTGGTGGTTTTCACTTTCAGGGTCCCGGTCTGGCCGAACGCCAGGCTGCAAACCGCGAGTAGAATGGCGGCCGCAGCCAACCGAAACCGAATGCAATTGCTTTTCATAGTGTCTCCTTAACCTCTTTGAATTTGTTTTGAGTTTCCCGTTTGCGGAGCGGCATCGCGCCGCATCTATTTGAGCGCGTATGCAAGGCCCGCGGTGAACTGGAAGGAATTCTTCCGAAAACCCGATGGCGGATCGTTCAGAAAAGTATCCGCCGACGTCAATGCGACGCTCAAGCGTTTGTGCACCGGAAGCGTCAGGCCGACGCTGCCGGTTGCGAAGTAGGCGCTGGTATTATTCCACGCCGGCGTGGCGGAGATCTGCTCGTTGAGCAGAATGCCGTGTTGAAACTTGTGCGTATAAATTTCGGCGAACGTGGACCCGATCAAGCTTTGGTTGGAGCCGGAGCCGCTGAAGCTCTGGTGGATATAAGAAACCGCGGCCTTGACATCGAGTTCCGCCGCCGCGGTTTTGTATGCGGTCCAGCCGAGCCCGCCTCCGTACATCTGTTGCAGGTCGAGACCCTGCGAGTAGTTGTGGTCGAAGGCCGCCTGCCCAAATCCGAACATGCGCGGCGAGAAGTATTTGTCCTCTTCGGCGTCGACGTGATAGATGGCCGTCTTGATCTCGGGCAAGTCAGGCTGACTGACCCTGCCGTAGGCGGCGCTAAAATCGAGCAAAGTGCGCGTGCTGGGAAGCAGCCAGTTTTCGGCAGGCTCGGTGCGCACCAGGGCGATCCCGCCGGTGAACGTGTGGGCTTCCTGAGTGGCCTGTACGATACTGGCTCCCGCGGTGACCGCACCGCCCCAGTCGTGGAAAAAGCCGACGTTGCGGTTCATGGCCTTTTCAAAGTCGGGCTGTGCCACCACGTAGCCCGCGTCCGCCACGGGGACGGTGCGTGACGCGCCGGCCGCGGCTTGGACGGCTATCTTCTGGTCCGTCATGACCACGTTGCCCTGCGGCACCTGGCCGACATCCGTGAGCCGGTGGAGTTGGGCATTCTTGCCAATGACGGCGAACGGATGCGTTGTGCGCAATTCTTGAATCTTGCTCCAGGCGACGGTGATTTCTCCAGCCATGTCGCTCTTGAAAACGACGGAATCGCCCTTGGCGCTCTTAAGCTGGCCGATCAACTTTTCACCATCGGTGAATATCAAAACGTCGGGCTGCGGCTTGGCGGCCGCGGGCGCCTGGCAGTAAAGCAGGGTGTGCCCGCACGCAACGACAAGCGCTGCGCGCACGATGAATTGCCGTAGTTTTTCGATCACTTTCGATCTCCTAGTTTGTCCGGGCGCCTGAGGCGCACTTGCGATGCGACGCACTAACCGCAGTCCCCAGCCATGAGACTGGCTGGCGACGTTGTCCGGGCGCGTGGGCTTAGCAGGCGGTACGGACACGCGCGGCGTGCGCCGGCAAACCGGCGAGCAGCTTGTATCCTTTAAAATACTCTAGCACCTCACGCACGGGAATGCCGAGGGGGAAGCGGGAGCAGGCACAGGGGGACCCGCGCGGACCGGGAGGGCCGCCCCACTAAGCGCCGGATTCTTCTCAAAAAGGTTGACGCAATTGTAACGATGTGTGCGATGATGGGTCTCCGCGGAGGCAAGCAGATGTCCTTAATGAAGCGTATCAGCGCCGAGTTTCTCGGCACGTTCTGGCTGGTTTTTGGCGGCTGCGGCGCCGCAGTATTAGCGGCCGCATTCCCGCAATTAGGCATCGGTTTCGTCGGTGTGGCGTTGGCTTTCGGCCTAACGGTAATGACCATGTGCTTCGCGGTCGGCCACATTTCCGGGGGGCACTTCAATCCCGCCGTCACGATCGGACTGGCGGTGGCCAAGCGTTTCCCCTGGAATAATGTGCTGGCCTACATCGCGGTGCAGGTGCTGGGGTGCTCACTTTCATGTTCCTGATGATCATCCTGGGGGCCACCGACAAGCGCGGCGTGCCAGCGGGGTTTGCACCCATCGCCATCGGCTTGGGACTGACGCTGATCCATCTGATTGGCATCCCGGTGACCAACCTCTCGGTGAATCCGGCTCGCAGCACGGGTCCCGCGGTGGTAGCGGGCGGATGGGCGCTGCAGCAGTTGTGGCTATTCTGGGTAGTGCCTATCATAGGCGGGGCGATCGCCGGTCTGGCCTATCCGTGGCTCGCGGCGGAAGAGACGCCGCACAGCAGGGCCGTCCGCGCGTAAGTGGGGCAGCCAATCCTGGCTGCAAAGCCGGCTTTCCAGCCGGCTTGGACGCGCTGGAAGCGCGTCCGCAGGCAGAATTGCCCGCCCCACAAGCCATCCCATCAACCAAACTGCCCCACCAAGACGCCATCACCAATCCGCGTAGGGGGTGCCATCCAGCCCTGTCTTATCCGAACCGCTCTTCACGTCGAAGATGCCCGGCTCGGTCTGATCCACGGCCTGCAGCATATCTTCCATGATGTAGTGCCAAGTCTGATTGGACCCCGTCATGGGGTCCATGGGAATGTCGCGCAGGTAACCGGCGGCCACCAGGTCCTGGCCCGATTGAGGCGCCTTCTTCTTATCGTAAGTATACTCGTCGATCACCTGCCGCAAAGTGAACAGGTTGTTCTTGAGCACGCTTTCCTTCGACCGGACGATCGCCTTTTGATACTGTGGAATGGCGAGCGACACCAGAATCACGATGATCGCCATCACGATCATCAGTTC
>Ga0187875_10001551_pt1 | contig 17620 bp, 13 predicted proteins | sample June2016WEW_17_1_2_FD_132978 | JGI IMG/M metagenome (GOLD analysis project Ga0187875, IMG submission 132978) | Peatland microbial communities from SPRUCE experiment site at the Marcell Experimental Forest, Minnesota, USA - June2016WEW_17_10 | ecosystem: Environmental > Terrestrial > Soil >... | reverse complement strand
GTGAGCGGGGCTGGGGATGGACCGGCCGAGGGCGTCGAGGATGACCGTGAGCCCGATCTCGAACTCGTCGCCGAAGTCGTAACCCGGCCGGAGGATGTGCTCGGCCGCCATCTCGGTCAGGTGAGGGTATTCAGCCGTGAATCCGTCCATGATCGCTTCCGTGGCCTCGGTGACGGTCTCCGAGCTGAAGGGCAGAGCGGCCTCCTGGAGTGCGAACCCGTAGATGTAGCTGTCGAGCAGGGCCAGGGCGTGGGCCGTCATGGCCACCGAGAACCCCCCGGCGCGCAAGGTGCCTAGAGTCGCGTCGTGGTGGCGCAGCGTCGCCGGGCCGGGGTTGGCCCGCGACTCCATGAGCCCGATCGCCCACGGGTGGCGGCGCAGCGCATGGCGGGCTGAGATCGCCCGGCGGCGCATCTGTGACCGCCAGTCGTCGTCGGCCGCCGGGAGCTCGATCTCGCTGAAGACCAGATCGACGATCCCATCCAGGATCTCCTCCTTGCTGGCGACGTAGTGATAGAGCGACATCGGCTTGACGCCGAGCTCACGGGCGAGGGAGCGTATGGTCAGCGCCCCGATGCCCGCTGCGTCCGCCACCGCTACGGCGCCGCGCAGAACACGTTCCCGGCTAAGCCGAGCACGCTTGGCCGGGCTCTCACTCACTGCCTGTGTCATGCCACTCCCTGCCCGTAGCGCTTTCGTACTTAGTACTGTAGCGTGACGTACTAAGTACGGCCAGCCGGGTCGTACCCAACGGCCCGGGAAGAAGTGGTCATGGGATCTGAACGGCAGCCTACGAGCGGTGAGGCGGCCCGGCCGGTGGAGAGCGGCGCGGCCGCGCGTTCCGTGGAGACCGGCGCGGCGCCGCGTCCAGCGGCGGCGGACACCACGATGCGGGCGATCGTGCAGGACGGGTACGGCTCCGTCACCGTCCTGCGGCTCGCGCGGATCGCCAGGCCCGCGATCGGCGGCACCGATGTCCTGCTGCGGGTGCATGCGGCGGGACTGGACCGGGGCACCTGGCATCTGATGGCGGGCCGGCCGTATCTGCTGCGCCTGGCGGTCGGTATCCGCGGCCCGCGGAACCCGGTGCCTGGGCTGGACGTGGCGGGCACCGTCGTCGCGGCCGGCCCGGACGTGACCCGGTTCTCTATCGGTGACGAGGTGTTCGGGTTCAGCCGGGGCAGCTTCGCCGAGTACGCCGTCGCCCGCGAAGACAAGCTCGCCGCCAAGCCGGCCCGCGCCAGCTTCGAGCAGGCCGCGGTGCTGCCAGTCTCCGGTGTCACCGCCCTGCTGGCCCTGACCGACGCCGGCCATGTCACCGCCGGGCAGAACGTGCTGATCACCGGCGCGTCCGGCGGTGTCGGTAGTTACGCCGTGCAGCTGGCCATGGCATTCGGGGCCGAGGTCACCGGCGTCTGCAGCACTGCGAAACTGGACCTGGTGCGCGAGCTCGGCGCCAGCCATGTCATCGACTACAGCCACGACGACTTCGCCGACGGAAGCCACCGCTACGACCTGATCATCGACATCGCGGGGAATCCCAGCCTGTCACGGCTGCGCCGCGCACTCACGCCCGCCGGGACGGCCGTCATCACGGGTGGCGAGGACGGCGGCAACTGGACCGGCATGGATCGCCAGTTCCGGGCGCTGGCCCTGTCACCATTCCTGCGCCAGCGGCTGACCATGGTCGCCCCCCGGCAGCGCGCCAGCGACCTGGACCGGCTCACCGGCTTCGTCGAGGCCGGTACCGTAATCCCGAGCATTGGCGCGACCTACCCGCTGGACGAGGTTCCCCAGGCCCTGCGCTACCTCGAGGCCGGGAAAGCGCGCGGGAAAGTCGTCATCACCATCTGAGCGGCATGGGCGCGTCCTGACGGCCCGGGGCTACTTGATGAAGCCGAGATAGATCACGCTGAGCAGACCGAAGACGAAGCAGTAGATCGCGAACGGGGTCAGGGTGCGGGTCTGGAAGTAGCGCATCAGGAACCGGACCGAGACGTACGCACCGATCCCGGACAGGATGCTGCCGAGCAGGATCTGGCCGTGGATGCCGTGGCCTTCCGGGCCGGTCAGCTTGGGCAGCTCAAGCACGCCCGCCGCCAGGATGACCGGGGTGGCGAGCAGGAACGCGAACCGGGCCGCGTCCTCCCGGGACAGGCCGCGCGACATGCCGGTGACCATCGTGATCCCGTCCCGGCTGATCCCGGCCAGCAGCGCGAAGATCTGCGACGCACCGATGATCAGGGCCTGCAGGTAGCCCATCCGGGACAGCCGCTCGTCGGCCTGGATCGCCAGCACCAGTTCTTCCTGCCGTGCGGCCTGCTGGCCGGACGCGTGCCGGGCCTGCCGGGCCATCCCGGGGGCGGCGGGCCCGGAGGGCCGCCGTGCACCGGCGTGCACCGGCGTCAGCGCCTCCGCCCGCTGCGCGGCGATCTCCTGGTCGGCCCGGATGGAGGACCGCGGGCGGAACCGCTCGCCGCAGTACAGGATCACGCCGTTGACGATCAGGAACACCCCGGCCACGATGGGCTTGCCGAAAATCTCCCGGAAAGGCTTGTCCGCGACCACGCCGACCAGCCCGACCGGGATGGTGGCCAGGATGATCATCCAGGCCATCCTCTGGTCACGGGTCTGCACCTCGCGGTGGCGGATCGAGCTGAACAAGCCGCCGATGATCCGGATCCAGTCCCGCCAGAAGTAGATCAGCAGGGCGATCGCGGTCGCCACGTGCATGCCCACGATGAAGGCCAGGTAGGGCGAGTTCGCCTTGGCCACGCTCAGGTCACTGGCCCAGCTGCCGCCGACCAGCGCCGGGATCAGCACGTTGTGCCCCAGGCTGGACACCGGGAAGAGCTCGGACACCCCCTGGACCAGCCCGACGACGGCAGCCTCAAGGTAGGTCAGATGGGTCATGGAAGCCTTTCAGTCTGCGGGGTGCCAGAGTGCGGGCGCCCTGCCGGCAGACCCATCGTACGGAAAAGCAAACGCCGGAAAGCGCTACTTGATCACGCCGAGATAGATCACGCTGAGCAGGCCGAACACGAAGCAGTAGATCGCGAACGGGTACAGCGTGCGGGTCTGGAAGTAGCGGACCAGGAACCGGACCGAGACGTAGGCGCCGAGCCCGGACAGGATGCTGCCGAGCAGGATCTGGCCGCGGATCCCGTTGCCGAGCGGGCCCAGCAGGTCGGGCACCTTGAGCGCCCCGGCGGCCAGGATGACCGGCGTGGCGAGCAGAAACGCGAACCGGGCCGCATCCTCCCGGGACAGGCCCCGGGCCATGCCGGTCACCATGGTCACTCCGTCACGGCTGATGCCCGCGAGCAGGGCCAGGATCTGCGACAAGCCGATGATGAGCGCCTCCCCGAAGCCCATCCGGGCCAGCCGCTCGTCGGAGGCCAGGCCGAGCGAGATCTCCTCCGAGCGGACCGCCTGGTGCCCGGTGGCCGTGCCCGTCGCTCCGTGGACGGCGCCCCCCGGCTGGCCCGCCACCGGGACCGGGTCTGGCTGGGTCACCGTCATCGCTTCCTCCCGCTGCGCGGCGACCACTCGGTCGGCCTGGCGCGAGGCGCGGGGGCGGAACCTCTCCCCGCAGAACAGGATGAGGCCGTTGACGATGAGGAACACGGCGGCCAGGATCGGCTTGCCAAACAGGACCCGGAACGTGTGCTCGGCGACCAGGCCGACCAGGCCGACCGGGATGGTGGCCAGGATGATCATCCAGGCGAGGGTCTCGTCGCGGGTCGCCACCCGAGGGTGCCAGCCCTGCCAGTGCGCCAGCGAGGTGAAGAAGCCGCCGATGATCCGGATCCAGTCCCGCCAGAAGTAGATCAGCAGGGCGATCGCGGTGGCCACGTGCATGCCCACGATGAATGCCAGGTACGGGGACTCGGGCCTGGCCACGTTCAGGTCGGTGGCCCAGCTGCCGCCGACCAGCGCCGGGATCAGCACGTTGTGCCCCAGGCTGGACACCGGGAAGAGCTCGGTCACTCCCTGGATCAGGCCGACTACGCCAGCCTCGAGGTAGGTCAGATGGGACATGTCGGCCTTTCCGCCCGCGGGGATCCAGAAGCCCGTCCGAGACTATTCGACCTGCTGAGCGCGCCCGGACCGCCCCGATCAAAGTTTCAGTTAAGAACTGAGCTCCGGCTGGCCTCCCGGCGCGGCCTGGCCACGGTGTCATGGCAACTGCCGCCACCCAGGCTGGGGGTGGCGGCAGTTGCCGGGACGGTTTTCGTTGCGGGAATTTAAAGGGGTTCAGCCCTACTCGGCCGGCACGACCGGCGTGTCGTGATGGGGCCGGCGGCTGATCTTGCTGCCGAGCCAGGTCAGAGGGTCGTACTTGCGCCCGACCACACGCTCCTTCAGCGGGATCAGCGCGTTGTCGGTGATCTTGATGTTCTCCGGGCAGACTTCGGTGCAGCACTTGGTGATGTTGCACAGGCCGAGGCCGAAGTCGTCCTGGGCGATCTCCCGGCGGTCCGCCTCGTCCGCCGGGTGCATCTCCAGCTCGGAGATGCGCATCAGGAACCGCGGGCCCGCGAACTCCCGCTCGTTCTCCGGGTGGTCACGGATCACGTGGCAGGTGTTCTGGCACAGGTAACACTCGATGCACTTGCGGAACTCCTGGGACCGCTGCACGTCGACCTGCTGCATCCGGAACTCGCCCAGCCCGATCGACGGATCCGGGGTGAACGAGGGGATCTCCCGGGCCTTGGCGTAGTTGAACGACACGTCGGTGACCAGGTCCCGGATCACCGGGAAGGTGCGCAGCGGCGTGATCGTGATGGTCTCATCCTCGGTGAACGTGTTCATCCGCGTCATGCAGGCCAGCTTGGGCCGCCCGTTGATCTCCATGGAGCAGGATCCGCACTTGCCGGCCTTGCAGTTCCACCGGACCGCGAGGTCCCCCGCCTGGGTGGCCTGCAGCCGGTGCAGGACGTCCAGGATTACCTCGCCCTCGTTCACCTCGACCGAGTAGTCGGCCAGAGAGCCCTGCCCGGCGTCACCGCGCCAGACCCGGAGCTGTGCCTTGTAGGCCATCAGTGTGTCTCCTCTGGAGCAGCGGCGGGCAGCCCGGCGAGCTCCTCTTCCGTCATGTATTTCTTGAGCTCGGCCACGTCGAACAGGGCGATCAGGTCGTCGCGCATCGCGGGCAGCGGCTGCCGGGTGAGCGTCACCCGGTCGCCGTCCAGCGTGCAGATCAGGTTGACCTTGCGCCATTCCGGGTTCATCCCGGGGAAGTCATCGCGGGTGTGCCCGCCGCGGCTTTCCTGCCGTTCCAGCGCCGCCTGCGCCACGCAGTCCGCGATCAGCATGATGTTGCGCAGGTCCAAGGCCAGGTGCCAGCCCGGGTTGTAGGCGGAGCCGCCCTCCGCGCTGACGTGGGCCGCCCGCGCGCGCAGCTTCTCCAGCTCGGCGAGCGCGGACTTGATCTCATCCTCCCGGCGGATGATGCCGACCAGGTCGCTCATGGTCTGCTGGACCTCGGCGTGCACCGTGTACGGGTTCTCCCCGCCCGAACGCTCCAGCGGCGCCAGTGCCTCGGCCTGCGCCGCGGCCACCTCCGCGTCGGCAACCGCCGGGCGGTCGCCGTTCAGGCTGGTCACGTAGCCGGCCGCGCCCATCCCGGCCCGGCGGCCGAAGACGATCAGGTCGGAGAGGGAGTTGCCGCCCAGCCGGTTCGAGCCGTGCATGCCGCCGGTCATCTCACCGGCCCCGTACAGGCCGGGCACGCAGGACGCCCCGGTGTCCGGGTCCACCTCCATGCCGCCCATCACGTAGTGCTGGGCCGGGCCGACCTCCATCGGCTCCTTGGTGATGTCCACGTCGGCCAGCTCCTTGAACTGGTGGTACATGGACGGCAGCTTGCGCAAGATCACCTCGGCGGGCAGCCGGGTGGACACGTCGAGGAAGACCCCGCCGTGCGGTGACCCGCGGCCCGCCTTGACCTCGGAGTTGATCGACCGGGCCACCTCGTCGCGGGGCAGCAGCTCGGGCGGGCGCCGGTTGTGCTCTGGGTCGTCGTACCAGCGGTCGGCCTCTTCCTCGGTCTCCGCGTACATCGCCCGGAACACGTCCGGCACGTAGCCGAACATGAACCGCTTGCCCTCGGAGTTGCGCAGCACCCCGCCGTCGCCGCGGACCGACTCGGTGACCAGCAGCCCGCGCACCGACAGCGGCCAGACCATGTGCGTCGGATGGAACTGTACGAACTCCATGTTCAGCAGCTTGGCCCCGGCCAGCAGGGCCAGCGCGTGCCCGTCCCCGGTGTACTCCCAGGAGTTCGAGCTGACCTTGAAGGTCTTGCCGATCCCGCCGGTCGCCAGCACGACGGCCGGCGCCTCGAAGAGGACGAACTGCCCGCGGTCGCGGAAATAGCCGAATGCCCCGGAGATCCGCTCGCCGTCTTTCAGCAGCTCGGTGATCGTGGTCTCGGCGAAAACCTTGATCATCGCCTCGGGGTCGCCGAGATCCCTCGCGTCTTCCTGCTGCAGCGCGACGATCCGCTGCTGAAGGGTGCGGATCATCTCGAGGCCGGTCCGGTCACCCACGTGCGCCAGCCGCGGGTACTCGTGCCCGCCGAAGTTGCGCTGGCTGATCTTGCCGTCCTTAGTCCGGTCGAACAGTGCGCCCCAGGCTTCCAGCTCCCAGACCCGGTCCGGGGCCTCCTTGGCGTGCAGCTCGGCCATCCGCCAGTTGTTCAGGAATTTGCCGCCGCGCATGGTGTCGCGGAAGTGCACCTGCCAGTTGTCCTTGGGGTTGACGTTGCCCATCGCCGCGGCGCAGCCGCCCTCGGCCATGACCGTGTGCGCCTTGCCGAACAGCGACTTGGAGATGATCGCGGTCTTCTTGCCTGCCTGGCGCGCCTCGATCGCCGCCCGCAGGCCTGAACCGCCGGCCCCGATCACCACGACGTCGTAGGGGAGCCGTTCGATGTCCGTCATTGCCATGCCTGCCTCAGTTGAAGATCCGCGGATCGCTGAACACACCGGCAGCCAGCAGCCAGATGTAGAGGTCGGTCAGCATCAGCGTGCCCAGCGTGATCCAGGCCAGCTGCATGTGCCGGGTGTTCAGCTTCGAGATCTGGGTCCAGGCCCAGTACCTGGCCGGATGCTTGGAGAAGTTCTTCAGCCTGCCGCCTGTGATGTGCCGGCAGGAATGGCAGGACAGCGAGTACGCCCACAGGAAGATCACATTGACCAGCATGATGATCGTGCCCAGGCCGAGGCCGAAGTTGCCGTTCGGTCCCCGGAACGCCTGCGTCAGGTCGTAGGTGTTCAGGATCGAGACGAGCAGAACCATGAAGAAGAAGTAGCGGTGCAGGTTCTGCATGATGAGCGGGAACCGGGTCTCGCCGCTGTAGGTGGCGTGCGGCTCGCGGACCGCGCAGGCGGCTGGCGCCCGCCAGAAGGCCCGGTAGTAGGCGCGCCGGTAGTAGTAGCAGGTGAGCCGGAACCCGAGCACGAACGGCAGCGACACGAACGCGTAAGGAATGATCGGCGGCACGGCCGGGATCCAGTGGCCCAGGCTGGACGATCCCGGCACGCACTCGCCGCTGACGCAGGGCGAGTAGAACGGGGTCAGGTAGTGGTACTGCGGCACGTAGTACCACTTGCCGATGAACACGTGCACGGTCGCGTAGGTGACCCAGATGGTCAGCAGCACCGCCGTGAGCGCCGGCGCGCGCCGCCAGTTGTCCTTGCGCAGCGTCCGGTCGGGGATCTGCGCCCTGGTTCTGGCCGGCGCCTGACTTACCTGCGTCATCGTTGACGTCTCCGCCCTTGAGCTAGGTGGGGTGCTTCCGCGTCTGCCGGCTGCCCCCGCACCCGCCCGCGCCCTGCACTGAAACTTTTATTCCACTGCATATCATTACTAGGCCAGGTGACGCCCCTCGCGGCGTGTGACTCTCACTACACCCTGCCTTTCACGTGGTGCTGGTGGTGCTCACCGTGCGGCCCATTTCCAGCGTTTCGCGCAAAAAGTCCACCTGGAGGAGCAGCAGGTTCTCGGCCACCTCCTCCTGCGGTGTCATGTGCGTCACCCCGGACAGCGGCAGCACGCGGTGCGGCCGTCCCGCGGCCAGCAGCGCGGAGGACATCCGCAGCGTGTGCGCCACCACAACATTGTCGTCCGCCAGGCCGTGGATGAACAGCAGCGGGCGGCTCAGCTGGGGTGCACTAGCCAGCAGCGACGACTGCTCGTACACCTGCGGCAGCTCGTCCGGCAGGCCGAGGTAGCGCTCGGTGTAATGAGTGTCATACAGCCGCCAGTCGGTGACCGGGGCGCCCGCCACCGCCGCGTGGAACACGTCCGGGCGGCGCAGCACGGCCAGCGCGGACAGGTAGCCGCCGAACGACCAGCCGCGGATCGCGACCCGGCTGGTATCCAGGTCGGGGTGGCGTGCGGCGGCCGCCTGCAGGGCCTCGACCTGGTCCTCGAGCACCGGCCCGGCCAGATCGTGCCAGACCGCCCGGTCCCAATCCGGGCCCCGGCCCGGGGTGCCCCGGCCGTCCGCGACCAGCACCGCGAAGCCCTGCTCGGCCAGCCACTGCGAGGTGAGGTACGCGCCCTGCGCGGCGAGGACCCGCTGCGCCTGCGGGCCGCCGTAGGGGTCGAGCAGCACCGGCAGCGTGCCCGAGCCCGGCTCGTGCCAGGACGGGAGCAGCAGCGCGCTGCGGATCTCCCTGGCCCCGGCCGCGAACAGGTCCGGATGCGGGGGCGGCACATTCGGCGTCTCGTCCAGCACCGCGATCCGGGCCGTCTCGGTGATGGCGGGGTGGGCGGGTGTGTCTTTGAGCACATGGACGGACGGTCCCGGCTGGGTCATCGTGCGGCTGATCATCACCGTGGTCCCGCCTGCCCGGGTCCCGGCGTGCACCCCCCCGGGCGGGCTGATCTCGTCTGTGCCCCGGCCGTCCGGGCTTTCGGGGCGGTCCGGGCGGTAGAGCCACAGGCCGATCGCGGTGGGATCGCCCGCCGACGCGGTGAACAGCACCGCGCCGGCATCCACGCTGAGGACCTCGCGCACCTGCAGGCTGGGCGGGGTCACCGCGGCTCCGGCACCGTCGCCCACCTCGTCCGGCGTGCCGACCAGCAGCCGCCGGGCCCCGCCGGAGTCCGCGGCCCAGGCGATCCGGCCGTCCCCGGTCCGCGCGGGCACCCCGGGCACGATCTCCACCCACCGCGGGTCGGTGTCCTCGCGCAGCACGGCCGTGGCGCCGGTCGCCGGATCCGCGGCCAGCAGCCGCAGCACCCGCTGGTCGCGGCTCTGCACCACGATCAGCGGGTCGCCGCCCGCCTGCCACGCCGCCGTGACCAGGTACGGGAACGCGGCGCGGCCGGTGTCCACCTCCAGCCGGCGCCCGTCCAGGCCAATCAGCAGCAGTGAAACGTCGGCGTTGGGGGTGCCGGCCGCGGGATAAGCCACGGTGGCCGCCGGGCGCGCCGGGTTGGCCGGGTCGGCGATGTGCCACCGCTGGACCGGGTTCTCGTCCACCCGGGCGACAAGGAGGCTGGCCCCGTCCGGCGCCCACCAGTAGCCGCGCATCCGGCCCATCTCCTCGGCCGCGATGAATTCGGCCAGGCCGTAGGAGATTCCCGGGGCGCCCGCCGGGCCGGCCAGCACGGTGTCCTGGGCGTCCGCGGTGGCGCCGATTCCGGCCACATGCAGCGCGCCGTCGTGGACGTACGCGACCCGTGTGCCGGTCGGGTCGGGCCGGGGATCCAGCGCCGGGGATCGGGCGCCGAGCAGGCGGGGCCCGGTCAACCGGGCACGGCTGTCGGGGGCGCTGCTGTCGCGGGCGGCGCTCTCCTGATGACCGGAGGATCCCAGGCCGGTCACGTACACCCGCCCGGCCAGGGTGAACGCGGCCACGGTCATCGCGCGATCCGTGGCGAACGCCACGATCCCGCCGGCCTGCTCCCGGGCGCGCTCGCGGCGCGCCTTCTCCTGCGGGGAGAGGTCCTCGCCGGCCGGCTCGAGCGTGGCCGGATCAGCCACGAGTTCCTCCTGGCCGGTGTCCACGCGAAGCTGCCACAGGCAGGTCACCGGGTCGCCGCCGCCCTTGCTGCGCAGGAAGGCGACCCGGCTGCCGTCCGGCGCCACCGTGAACGAGCGCGGGACACCGAGAGCGAACCGCCTGGTCCTGGCCTGCTGGCGAGGGAAGCTTTCCGTCATGACCCACGATCTTGCCACCGGCGCAAGCCACCGGTGGCCGGCGGCTAGTCTCGGTCCGTGTGACCACACCCGAGACGGGGGGCGGCCTGCTCCTGGTGCACGCCCACCCCGATGACGAATCGATCGAGACCGGCGCCACCATGGCCAGGTACGCGGCCGCGGGTGTCCCGGTGACGCTGGTCACCTGCACCCTCGGGGAGCTGGGCGAGATCATCCCGGCCGACCTGGCCTACCTGGCCGCGGGGCGCGGTGAGCCGCTCGGCAAGTACCGGATCGGGGAGCTCGAGGCCGCCTGCGCCGCGCTCGGCGTCCAGGATCACCGCTTCCTCGGCGGCCCGGGCCACTGGCGCGATTCCGGCATGATGGGCCTGCCCAGCAACGACGACCCCGGGTGCTTCTGGCAGGCGGACCTGGACGAGGCGGCCCTGGCCCTGGTGGCCATCATCCGTGAGGTACGCCCCCGGGTCATGGTGAGCTACGACGACCGGGGGTTCTACGGGCATCCCGACCACATCCAGGCGCACCGGGTGGCCTGGCGGGCCTTCCAGATGGCGGGTGATCCCGGGCTGTCGGTGCCCGGTGGTCCCGTGCCCGGGGAGCCTGCCCACCCGTGGGCGGTGCCCAAGTTCTACGCGACGGCCATGCCACGCTCGGTGCTGGCCGCGGCGACCGACCTGTCCGGCCGGGACGGGATAGCCGCGCCGGCCGGCTTCATCGCCGAGCCTGCCGCGGACACCGTGCCGTTCGGCGCCGGGGACGACGAGGTGAGCACCGAGATCGACGGGTCCGCGTACCTGGGCGCCAAGACGGCCGCGATGCGGGCGCACGCCACCCAGATCACGGTGCGCGAGCCCTTCTTCGCCCTGTCGAACTGGGTAGGCCAGCGCATCCTGGGGCGGGAGTACTACACGCAACTGGCCGGGCCGGAGGGCCTGGCCGGGCCGGGCGGCCGCGAAACGGACCTCTTTGCCGGCCTGGACTAGCCCCCGAACCGGGCCCGCGGGGCCCCAGGCGGGCCGGGTCGGGCTCGGTCACGTGGCCGCCGGCGCGCGGGGGAACTATTTCCGTCGAGGGCCGCCGCGAACCCGATCAGGAGCCTGCCGCAACCGCGTAATCGCGGAGCCGCGTAGTGCGTCATGGTGCTTTGAGCGGCGGCAGGAGCTTCCTGAGCAGGTTCGCCTGGTAGACAAGGACGTACCAGTTCGCCACCCGGTAGGTGGCCGATGGCTTACCGAAGGACCGCTTCAGCGTGTGCCTGGAGAAAATTCCGCGCGCGTCGGCGATCGCGAATCTCGCGTCGTACCGGGACGGGTCATACCACAAGGCGTCCGTCTCCCAGTACGGCTCGTGGGCTTTCCACCCGGCAGGGCTGATCGTGTGCTGCAGGTCAATCGCGCGGATCCGGACCTTGTCGCCTGACTGCAGGGAGATGATGGAGGCGTCCCAGTACCCGGCGACGCCGTAGCTGAGCCGGTGCGCTTCGAGCCACGCGGTGAGCGGCGCGGTCGGCGCTGACCCTGAGTCGCCGGGCGCCGGACCCATGGACGGGCCGATAGCTGGCCGGGTGGCCGCGACGTACAGCGGCAGCAGCGCGACAAGCGCCGCCGCGGTGACTGCCCCGAAGACGCGCAGTTCCCCGGTGATCCGGGCTGGCACGAGGGCCCGCGCCGCGAGCGCTGCCCCGCACGGCAGCACCGCGGCGATCTCCCGGTACCCGCTGGGCAGCGGCATCACGGAGATGGCGTATATGCCGAGGTTGAAGACGACCGCTGCGGCCAGCAGCTGCTCGGCCCGGCTCGCGCGACGCCAGGTCCATGCCACCCGCCCGAGGCCGAAGATGGCGGCCGCCAGGCAGATTGTGCCGAACGCGGCCCCCAGGGCGCCCAGCGTGGTGTCAGGCCTGAGGTCGGCGCCGAACAGTTGGCGGATGTTCAGCCAGACCACCGGCAGGTGGTGCAGCCACAGCCGCGGCGACGCGAGCTGAGCCCTGGGCGGCACCATCGAGAACCCGCCCAGGTGCGCCATCAGCGAGCGCAGCAGCGACTCAAGCGGCACCGATACGGCCGCGGCCAGCACCAGCGCGGCGTCGCCGGAGCGGAGCTTGCGGGTCGCGAGCAGCCGGTAGCCGCAGACCATGATGACGGCGGGGACCGCGACGTAGCGGACGGTGAGGTCGCTGAGCTGGCCGGCGCACAGGATCACGCAGAGCAAGGGCGCGGTGAACCTCCGGCTCGGCGCGCGGTCGATCAGCAGGCAGGAAATCAGGATGAACACGGAGCTGCCGAAATGGTCGGGTTCCTCCAGGAGCAGCCACACGGTCAGCATGGTGAGCAGCGGCGCGGCGAGCACGGTGACAGCGACCGCGCCGCGGACAGCCCTGGCCGGACCGCGGCTGCCGGCCACGGCCAGCGCCACGGCACAGCCCGCGACTATCAGGAAGGCCAGCGCCGAGGCGAGGTGGGTGGCCAGGCTGCCCAGCCCGAAGATCAGCTGGATGACCCCGTTGATCGGCAGTTCGAAGGCGTAGAAGGTCGCGTCGCCGATGAGCCAGCCGTGCATCACCAGATTCCCGTGAATGAGGTCCCAGCCCTGCAGCGCGCTGTTCGCCCCGTCCGAGTCGATCCGGCCGCCGAAGGAGATCCGCACAAGGAAGGCATACAGCGCCAGCCCCGCGGCGGCCCACGCCGCCGCGGCCCACCAGCGCCGCCCCGCTCGCGGTGCTAAAGCGCCTTCGGCATCCCCGCCCTGCCGGAGCTGATCACCAGCCGGCACCGCTTCCCGCGTGCCCGCCAGCTCAGATCCGGACTGATACCGCCCGTCAGATTGCATTCCAGACCTTCCTGTGCACCTGGGCCAGTGAAGAGGCCTCGCTCGAAACCGGCTACAGGCGCGCGTGACAAAATACAATAGCGGGAGCCTTTCCGTAGTTGCCGACGCTATGGAGTTAGGCAGGGGGTTTTGCGCGCCTTACGCCTCCCGCCGGGCGGCATGCCGGGCGGGGCCGAGTCTCCTGTCACCTTCGGACACCAAGCCCGTATCTGCACAGGAGGACGTCCTCATCTCAAGTACCTCCCAGGAACACCGGCCTCCCGGGCTACGTCCTGTCACTACGAACCAGCTCGTCTGATCACGGACTAGCCGCACGCATTTGCGGGCCCAAGCGGCCGGCCAGGCGGGGGATGAGCGCGGCGCGGCGTATAGCCTGCAATCCGTGGACAGCTTGCCCAATCCGCCCGCGCCGCGGGACGCTCAGGCGTTCGTCACCGGCGGCGCCTACGCCTTGTTGTTCCTGCTGGGCGCCCTGGAAGGGCTGGTCGGCTGCTTCCAGTATTCCCGCTCGGTGGGTTCGTTCCCGCTGGCCGCCGTGCTGCTGGCCCTCGCGATCGGGGTCACCTGCGTGCTCGGCGCGGCCGGGATGGGATCGGTGGCCGGGGCGCTGGCCCCGGCGCTGGGCTGGTTCGGCGTGTCCGTCGTGCTGAGCCTGCCCACCTCCGGCGGGAGCGTGCTCATCACCAGCACGGCGCCGGGCGAGTGGTATCTCTACGGCGGGTCGGTGTGCGCGGCCGCCGGCGTGGTGGTGGCCTTCATGCGCCGGGCCCGGGCCGGGCCGCCCCGGATGTCTGTGCCACGGCGCCCGAGCATCAGTTCATGACGGAGGTTGACGGTGCCGACTTCCGGCGCGTCGCCGGCCAGTTCGCCAGCGGCATCATGGTCGTGACCACCCAGGCCGACGGCGTGGACCACGCGATGACCGTGACCGCCTTCGCCTCGGTGTCCCTGGACCCGCAGCGGGTCCTGTTCTGTGCCGAGAAGATCGCGCGCTTCCACGACGCCGTGCTGGCCGCAGGGGTCTGGGCGGTGTCGGTAATGGATGAGGATGCGGAGAAGGTCGCCCGCTGGCTCGCGACCCGGGGCCGTCCGCTGGATGGCCAGCTGGCCGGGATCGCGCATCATCCGGGCCCGCAGACCGGGGCGCCCGTGCTGGACGAGGCGCTGGGCGTGATCGAGTGCCGGACCACGGCGGTGCACGACGGCGGTGACCACAGCATCGTGGTCGGCGAGGTCACCGGGGTCAGTGAGCCGCGGCCTGGCGGCCGGCCGCTGATCCACTACGGCGGCCGGTACCGCACGCTGAACGGCGACTGACTGGCCCGCTACGCGCGGATGGAAGCCTCGATCTGGTCCAGCCCCCAGTCCAGGTCCGGCTCGCTGATCACCAGGGGCGGCGCCAGCCGGATCGCGGTCCCGTGTGTGTCCTTGGCCAGGACGCCCCGCGCCGCGAGGCGCTCGCAGGCGACGCGGCCCGGCAGCGACTTGAACTCGATCCCGGCCCACAGGCCGCGGCCGCGGACCTGGCGGACCAGATCCCGCGGCAGCGCCGACAGCCGGTCGTGCAGGTGCTGGCCCAGCTTCGCGGAGCGGTCCTGGTACTCGCCGGTGGCCAGCAACGCGATCACCTCGCGGCCCACCGCGCAGGCCAGCGGGTTTCCGCCGAAGGTCGAGCCGTGCTGCCCGGGCTGGAAGACACCGAGGACCTCCCGGGAGGACACGACGGCGGAGACCGGCACGATCCCGCCGCCGAGGGCCTTGCCGAGCAGGTACATGTCGGGCCGTACCCCCTCGTGCTCGCAAGCGAAGGTGGCGCCAGTCCGGCCCAGCCCGGACTGGATCTCGTCGGCGATCATGAGCGCGCCGTGCTCCGTGCACAGATGGCGGACGGCGGCCAGATAGCCCGGCGGCGGCACCACGACGCCGGCCTCACCCTGGATCGGCTCGATCAGGACGCCCACCACGTTCTGGTCCATCACCGCCGCCAGTGCCCCGGCGTCCCCGTACGGCACAACGCGGAATCCGGGCGTGTACGGCCCGAACGAGGCCCGGGCGTCGGGGTCGGTGGAGAAGCTGATGATCGTCGTGGTCCGGCCGTGGAAGTTGCCGTCGAACGCCACGATGACCGCCTCGTCGGCGGGCACCCCCTTGACCTCGTAACCCCACTTGCGGGCGGTCTTGATGGCCGTTTCCACCGCCTCCGCGCCGGTGTTCATCGGCAGCACCATCTCCATGCCCGCGAGGTCCGCGAGCTCGGCGCAGAACAGGCCGAACTGGTCATGGTCGAAGGCCCGGCTGACCAGGGTCACCCGGTCCAGCTGCCGCTGCGCGGCCGCGATCAGGGCCGGGTGGCGGTGGCCGAAGTTCAGCGCGGAGTACGCCGCGAGCATGTCGAGGTAGCGGCGGCCGTCCACGTCGGTGACCCAGGCCCCCTCGGCCTCGGCGATCACGACGGGCAGCGGGTGATAGTTGTGTGCGCTGTGCGCCTCGGACAGGGCGCGCAGGTCTTCCGTTCCCACGGTCATGGTGTGTCCCCCTCTCATGGCCGCAGTTCCAGTGTGCAGCACTTGGGGCCGCCCCCGGCTTTGCGGAACTCCGACATGTCCACTGGCACGGGCTCGAACCCGCGTGCCGAGAGCTGCGCCGCCAGCGCCATCGCCTGGGCCGGCAGGACGACGTGGTACCCGTCGCTGACCGCGTTCAGCCCGAGTACCGCGGCGTCCTCGTCGGTCGCCTCGACCAGCTCGGCGAAGCACGCGGCGAGGGCGGCCCGCCCGGCGGCGTCGAACGCGGCGGGGTAGTAGGCGGCGGTGTCGGCGTCGAGCACGCACAGGGCCGTGTCCAGGTGGTAGAACCGCGGGTCCACCAGGCGCAGGCTGATCACCGGCAGCCCGAACAGCTGCTCGAGGTCGTGCCGGATGCCGGGCTCGGACCGGAAACCGTGCCCGGCCAGGATCACCCGGCCCGCATGCACGATGTCCCCCTCACCCTCGTTGATGCGCCGCGGCTCGTACACCGACGTGAAGCCGCTATCGCGGAACCAGTCCAGGTAGGCCGGTCCCTCCGCCGCCCGCTCCGGATGCCGGAACCGGGCGCCCAGCACGGTGCCGCCGATCACCGTGGCACCGTTGGCCGCGAAGACCATGTCCGGCAGGCCAGGGCGGGCGTCGATGAGCTGGACCGCGTGGCCCAGTGAGCGGTAGGTGTCACGCAGCAGCTGCCACTGGAGCATGGCCCGCGTGGTGTCGACGGGCTCCCCGCTGGCCATCCAGGGGTTGATCGAGTACCGCACCGTGAAGTGGTCAGGGGGGCACATCAGGTAGGCCCGGGGCTGCGGCAGTCTGGACCGCAGAGCTGCGGTCGCGGCGGTGGTGTACGTATCGGTCATAGAGCCTCCTCTCGGCGCCATGCATCGGCTTTCCCAGCGTATGGTCTGCGGCACCGCATAGAAGTGCGCAGGACCTGCGACTATGCGGAGATTCGTTGTGAAGTTCGGGGTAAGTCCGGGGAATCGTTGCGTGTTAACACGAACGGGCGCGCGGATACACCGCTGTAACATTCGCGTAGCACGGGCGACATGGAAAGGTTGTTTCCCGCAGCAGCGTTGGCGCAGGTCAGCAGGGGCCCGGTCGGCGTTCCGGGTCAGGGGGTGCGGACGATCCAGGTCTGGCCGTGCGGCGTGTCCGTGACCGTGACGCCGAGGGTGCCCAGCTGGTCGCGGAGCCGGTCCGCGGTGGCCCAGTCGGCGGCGGCCCGGGCGGCGGCGCGCGCCTCCAGCAGTTGCGCCGCGCGGTCCGGGAGCGGCCTCGGCGCCGGTTCCCGGCCGATGTCGCGCGCCAGGTCCAGGCCGAGCAGGTGGTCGGCGTAGGCGAACGTCTCGAACTTGGACCCCGGCGGGACCTCGCTGTCCTTCTCCAGGCTGCGCAGGACCCGCAGCGCCGCCGGGGTGTCCAGGTCGTCGTCGAACGCCGCGGTGAACTCGCTCACGTACTGCGCGCACATCGCCTTGCTGGGCGAGCGGGCCCACTCGGCTACCCGCTCCCGCCATCGCCGCACAGTCCGGTCCGCGGCCTCCAGCACCGCCCAGGTCAGGTTCAGCTGCTGGCGGTAGCGGTGATCCAGGAACGCGAACCGCAGCGCCAGCGGATCCAGCCCCCGGGCGGGGAGGTCAGCCAGCAGCACCACGTTGCCGGTGGACTTGGCCATCTTCCGGCCTTCGAACAGGAGGTGCTCGCCGTGCACCCAGTGCTGTACCACCTCATGGCCGGTCACCGAGTTGGACTGGGCACGCTCGTCCTCGTGGTGCGGGAAGCGCAGGTCGATGCCGCCGGTGTGCACGTCGATAGTCTCGCCCAGGTAGTGCAGCGACATCGCGGAGCACTCGGTATGCCAGCCCGGGAAGCCGGTGCCCCAGGGCGCGGCGTAGGTGAGTTCACGCGATGCCGGCGCCGCCTTCCACAGGGCCCAGTCCGCGTGGAAACGCTTCTCCGGGCCCACGCTCTGCTGGCCGGCACGGGGCTGGCCACCACGGGCCGCGCTGCGGTAGCCGGGCCGAAGGTCAGCCAGCCGGTTGCCGGACAGCTCGCCGTAGCCGGGGAAGGACCGGGCGTC
>Ga0187875_10001546_pt1 | contig 17664 bp, 12 predicted proteins | sample June2016WEW_17_1_2_FD_132978 | JGI IMG/M metagenome (GOLD analysis project Ga0187875, IMG submission 132978) | Peatland microbial communities from SPRUCE experiment site at the Marcell Experimental Forest, Minnesota, USA - June2016WEW_17_10 | ecosystem: Environmental > Terrestrial > Soil >... | reverse complement strand
CTCAAGGCATTCTGGTTCCTGGAAAAGCCGGTGGAGCCGCGCGCCTTCAAGACTCTTTTGGAACGTGCGATCCGTTACAAAAGAAGCCTGCAGAAAACCGACGCACTGAAGCGCGAACTGAGTCTGCATGGCGTACTCGGGGACTTGGTGGGAACCTCCGCGGCGATGCAGCAGATCTTCTCCATCATCCGGCAGGTGGCGCCCACATCGGCGCCCGTATTGATCTCCGGAGAGAGTGGCACCGGGAAGGAGTTGGTGGCGCGGGAGATTCATAAGTGCAGCCCCCGCGCCGATGGGCCCTTCGTCGCAATCAATGCAGCCGCCTTACCCGAGACGCTGGTGGAGAGCGAGTTATTCGGCCACGAGAAGGGCGCGTTTACGGGAGCCATGGAGCGTTCGGCCGGGTGTTTTGAGCAGGCTCACGGGGGCACGCTGCTGCTCGATGAGATCGGCGAGATGCCGGCGTCTACGCAACCGAAACTGCTGCGCGTGCTCGAGGACTTGCGCGTGCGGCGGCTCGGCGGTAAGCACGAAATCGCAGTGGACGCGCGGGTACTTGCCGCCACCAGTCACCAACTCGGCACGCATTTGCGCGAAGAACTCTACTATCGGTTGAGTGTCTTCCAGATCGAAATTCCGCCGCTGCGCGAACATAAAGAAGATATCCCGCCGATCGCCGAGGTCATGCTGCGAAACCTGAACAAGAAACACTCGACGCGCGTAACCGGGGTGGATGCCGAAGTGATGGATCTGTTTCATCGCTATGATTGGCCCGGTAATGTGCGGGAACTGCGCAACGTGCTGGAGCGAGCCGCCATCATGGCAGGCGAGGGTTTGATCCGGCTGACTCACCTTCCTTCGCCTGCTTTCGCTGTCAGCCCCGGCTCGCAGCCCCGGCCCACATCCGGCTATGACGGCCCTGTCATGCTCCAGCCAGGCCAGCCACTCACGAAACTCGAGGAGGCTTACATTAAACTCACCCTCGATCACGTGCGCGGCAATCGCAAACTCGCCGCCGAGATGTTGGGGATCAGCCTGCGGACGTTGCAGAACCGGATCGCCGCACTGCGCGAAGAGGCGAAGACGACAGTTCCCGGCTCATGAACGGCGAGCGGTTCCGCCGGCAAAACTGCAAGTTATGTGCCTTGAGTCGCTCTCGCGCACGAGTGTGTCATTCGCCTGAAGGCGGATCCGGCCAGAAAGCCGATGGCAGCCGCAGCTACCAGAGAGCGTGTCGGATGCTTGCGAGCAAACCGCCGCAAGCCGGTGAATGCATCCCCTAGGTCATGATCTTCGATGTACGATGCCGTAGCATCCAGTCGATCGGCTGTGCGGGTAGAGCAGTTGTCGATCGCTGCCGAACCCTCGCGTCCCGCTCTGCGAACGGAGGAGGCAGCCGAATGGAGGGCGCCCCCTGTCTCGTCTCGCGCCTCATCCAGTTTCCTGCCGGCGGACCGGCCCAACTCCTCGATTGATTCTCTGGCCTCCTTGCCAAGCTCCGCCGCCGTTTCCGTTACTGTCCTCAAAGTCGTCACGATGTTCCTCCAAAGTCTGGGATGGTTGGCCTGTGTTTACTCCAACAGGACAAGTCAGGGCACGTTTGTTTCCATTAGGATCGAGAGGGCGGACAAGGTGTGGGCCGCCGGGCGACGACCTGCTGAGGCAGCGAAAACTGCACTATCGGAAACAATATCTGCACTTGGCCATGTGCGCTTTTTCACGACGCGTCTTTTCCGGCCGGAACCCCGCGTTGGCCAAACGCGTGCTAGGTGCGTGCCCAGGAGTACATGCAGATGAAGAAGATAATAGGGCTATCGGTTCTAATTTGCCTGGTCGCTTTTGCGCAGAGTAGAGGAGGCGGTGGCGGGTCGCGCGGCGGCGGTCATGCCGCGGTTGGCGGTGGACACATTCCCGCTCACGGTCCTGCTCCGGCGAGGGCTTCCAAGCCAGCACGAGGTCCGGAGCGCGCTGCCGCGGCGGAGAACCACGTTGTCGTGGACAAGAAAGGTCATCCGGGCGTTCCGCACGTTGACGCCAAGAACGATAGATGGGTGGGACATGATAGTGGCCCCAACGATGCGCATTACCACCTCGCTCAGCCGTGGGCACACGGGCACTTCGGCGGTGGCTTTGGAAGTGCATTCGCGCTGGGAGGGGGAAACCGGGAGCGCTTCTGGTTCGGCAATTTCTTTTGGGACGTCGCTCCGTTCGATTACAACATCGTCGCGGACTGGAACTGGAGTGGCGATCAGATCGTCATTTACGAGGACCCCGACCATATCGGCTGGTATCTGGGATACAACCCGCGGCTAGGCACGTACGCTCACGTCGAGTATCTGGGAGGTTGACCCTCGGACGGCCAACACCTTGCAACTGAAGAACGGCGAGCCTTGGGGCGGCGGCAAATCCCGCACTTCCATGTGCAGTTTCTGCATTCTTCCCGGGTGCATCTGCCTGTGATTCGAAACTGAAACAGGAGATTCCGCTTGGCATCTGACCTCGACGATCATTCAACCATCGGCCCAGACCATCAACTCCAGGCACGACCCCGGCATAAGGTCATGCGGGTCATCCTATGGAGTCTGCTGCTACTAGCCCTGGCTCTGACGTTCCTGCTGATTTTACGCCATCACGAAAACGCCAAGAAAGCGGCAGCCCTGGCACTTCGTCCGGCGCCGGGGATCGCAATTACAAGTGCGACAGCTCAAAAGGGCAACATCGGCGTGTACCTTGACGCGATCGGCACGGTCACCCCGGTCTACACCAATTCGATTACCAGCCAGGTGGATGGCCTCGTCGTCGCCGTGCAATACACGGAAGGTCAGCGGTTACGTAAGGGCGATCCGCTGGTTGACATCGATCCGCGTCCATACCGCGCCACTCTTTTGCAGGCGCAGGGGGCGCTGGAGCGAGACCAGAATCTGCTCGCCCAAGCACAGATGGACCTGGAACGCTACCGTGCCGCGTGGGCGCGCAACGCCATTGCCAAACAACTTTTGGACGACCAGGAAAAACTAGTACAGCAAGACGAGGGCACCGTAAAGAACGACCAGGGAACGGTGCAATATGACCAGATTCAGGTCGACTACTGCCATATCACCGCGCCCATCGCCGGCCGCGTGGGTTTACGGCTGGTGGATCCCGGCAACGTAGTGCAATCTGCGGCAAGCGTAACCCTCGCTCTAATCACGCAGTTGGAGCCCATCACCGTAATTTTCACAATACCGGAAGACAATTTAGGGCAGGTAGAAGCTCGCCTGCGCAAGGGCGCTAAGCTCACCGTCGATGCCTTTGATCGCACTGGACAGACGAAGATTGCAAGCGGGACGCTGTTGACGATCGACAACCAGATTGACACTACGACCGGAACCGTAAAAGGGCGATCGCTCTTCGACAACACAAATGATGCGCTTTTCCCAAACCAGTTTGTAAACACACGCCTACTGGTAAATACGTTGCAGGGAGTGACGCTGATTCCGTCATCGGCTATTCAGCACAATGGGCAAGCATCGTTCGTCTATTTGATTCAGAACAACACAGCTCACATGCGCAGCGTAACGCTGGGAGTTACCAACGGCGGTGTGACACAGGCCGATGGCATCAACCCTGGAGACGTTGTGGCTGACAGCAGCTTCGATAAGTTGCAGGACAACGTTGCGGTCGTCATTTCGAATAAGCCTGTCACGGCCAACACGGGTGGGGCCAAAGCCCCGTGAGCCCATCGCGCCCGTTTATTCTGCGCCCGGTCGCCACGGCTTTGCTAATGGCGGCCATACTCTTGGTCGGTCTTGTTGGCTACACACAACTGCCTGTCTCGGCGTTGCCGGAAGTCGATTATCCGACCATTCAGGTGCTCACGTTTTATCCCGGCGCAAGCCCGAATGTGATGGCGACGACGGTGACGGCGCCGCTGGAGCGTCAGTTCGGCGAACTGCAGGGCTTGAGCCAGATAACCTCCACCAGCTCCGGAGGCACCTCCGTCATTGTGCTGCAGTTCAATCTCACTCTTGCCATGGATGTAGCCGAGGAAGAGGTGCAGTCCGCCATAAACGCGTCGCAGAGTCTTTTGCCATCCATCCTACCCGCGCCGCCGACCTACAGTAAGACGAATCCAGCCGATGCCCCGGTTCTAACCCTGGCCATCACATCCACTTCCATGGCGCTTTCTCAGGTGGAAGACCTTGTGGACACGCGCCTTGCGCCTAAGCTTTCGCAACTGAACGGGGTCGGTCTCGTGACCATCAGCGGCGGCCAAAAGCCAGCCGTCCGCATTCAAGCCAACCCTACGGCTCTCTCATCCTACGGCATCGACCTGGAAAACCTGCGCACGGCGCTGACACAGGCCAGCGTGAACGCCGCCAAAGGGAACTTCGATGGGCCGCGCCAGGATTACCAGATCGACGCCAACGACCAGCTCGTCACCAGCGACGACTATCGGAAGGTTGTAGTCGCCTACCGTAACGGCGCGCCGGTGATGCTGACCGACGTAGCACGCATCGTGGATGGTGTGGAGAACAATAATCAGGCCGCCTGGATGAATCAAACTCCCGCGGTCATCCTGAATGTGCAACGCCAACCGGGCGCCAACACCATCAGCGTGGTCAAGAGTATTAAAGGACTAATGCCGCAGTTGGAGGCCAACCTGCCGACGGGCATTCTGGTAACCACGCTTACCGATCTTACCACCGCAATCGAAGCATCGGTTTCCGACGTCGAGTTCGAATTGGTGTTGACGGTTGGGCTCGTCGTGCTGGTCATTTTCCTCTTCTTGCGCAGTCTCTATGCCACCATTATCCCTAGCGTGGCTGTGCCGCTGTCGTTGGTTGGCACCTTCGCGGCGATGTACGTCCTTGGCTACAGTTTGGATAATTTATCGCTGATGGCGCTAACCATCTCCACCGGTTTCGTTGTGGACGATGCCATCGTGATGATCGAGAACATCTCGCGATACATCGAAGCGGGCGATCCACCCATGGAAGCGGCCCTCAAGGGTGCGGAACAAATTGGCTTCACCATTCTCTCGTTAACCGTGTCACTTATTGCGGTTCTGATTCCGCTGTTATTCATGGGCGATGTGGTGGGGCGGCTGTTTCGCGAGTTTGCCGTGACACTTGCCGTCACGATCATCGTTTCGGCGGTGGTCTCCCTCACGCTCACGCCAATGATGAGCGCGCGAATCCTGCGACACCAGCCAAAGGAGCAACAGGGGCGAATCTATAGAGCCTCGGAGCGCGTCTTCGAGCGGATGATTGCGTTCTATGGACGGACACTTAAGTTTGTCCTCCGATTCCAGACGATTACCCTGTTGGTCGCAGTGGCAACACTGGCGCTTACGGTTTTCCTTTATATCGTAATCCCAAAAGGCTTTTTCCCGATACAGGACACGGGCGTCATCCAGGGCATATCGCAGGCGCCGCCGGCGATCAGTTCGAAGGCCATGGCGGAGAAGCAGTTGGAGATTACAAAGGCGGTTCTGGATGACCCGGCGGTGGAAAGCGTCTCGTCGTTTATCGGCGCGGATGGAACGAATACAACGACGAACAGCGGCAGGATGTCGATCAATTTGAAACCGCTCGGCCAACGCAAGATTAGTGCGTCGGATCTGATCCGCAGGCTCAACTCCAGCGTGAACCAGGTTCAGGGTATCCAGTTGTTTATGGAGCCCGTGCAGGACATTACGGTGGACGACCGGGTGAGCCGCACGCAATACCAGTATGCACTGGAAGACTCCGATGCGAACGAACTGAATGACTGGACCAGCCGTTTCGTCAAACGGCTGAAGCTGTTGCCGGAACTGGAAGACGTAGCCACCGACCAACAACCAGGCGGCTTGGCAGTATCTCTGGTGATCGACCGGGTCACCGCTTCGCGACTGGGCATTGCGCCTTCGACCATCGATAACACCCTGTATGACGCCTTCGGTCAGCGGCAGATCAGCACGATGTACACCCAGGTTAATCAGTATCATGTCGTTCTCGAGAGTGAGCCGCAGTTTCAGAAAGACCCGAACAAGCTGAACCGGATTTACATTCAGTCCAATGCGTCTTCGGGCGCAACTGGTACGGGAGCCGCTGCCTCTTTTGCGTCTTCCGGGTCGCCCTCCGGGGGATCGAATGCGGTAACGAGTTCCGCGCTGTATACTCCGGCGGCAAATACGCTTGCTCCTCCCGCGAACGCGCTTTCGGCGAGCAGTTCCGCTGCGGCGTCAGCCAAGGGGGCCGGTTCCGCGGGCGCGACCAGTTCGGCCACCAGCAGTGCCGTGCCGTTGAGCGCTTTCGCCCACTTTGAAAACACGACGGAGCCGCTCGCCATTACCCACCAGGGTCAGTTTCCGGCGATCACGGTGTCGTTCAATCTGGCGCCGAATGCTTCGCTGGGCGACGCCATCACGGCGGTCGACAAAACGCAGAAAGACATGCACATGCCTCCCAGCCTGCAGGCGGGTTTCCAGGGCACAGCGGCATCATTCACGAATTCGCTCGCCAATGAGCCATTGCTCATTCTGGCCGCGCTGATCACGGTGTACATCGTGCTTGGTGTTTTATACGAGAGCTTTATTCACCCGATTACGATCCTGTCCACGCTGCCTTCGGCGGGCGTGGGCGCTTTCCTCGCGTTGCTTCTGTTTCACCAGGATTTAAGCGTGGTGGCGATCATCGGCATTGTTCTGCTGATCGGCATCGTGAAGAAGAACGGCATTATGATGGTCGACTTCGCGCTGGAAGGCGAACGGAAGCACGGCAAGAACGCGACGGATGCAATTTACGAAGCCTGTCTGCTCCGCTTCCGCCCCATTATGATGACCACCATGGCGGCGCTGCTGGCTGGGCTGCCGCTCGCGCTGGGAACGGGTTTCGGCTCCGAGTTGCGCAGGCCCCTGGGCATCGCCATGGTGGGCGGACTGCTGTTGAGCCAGGCGCTCACGCTTTACACCACGCCGGTCATCTATATCTTTTTCGACAATCTGGCGCAGCGCTTTGCGCACAAATCGAGCCACCCGGAAACCGGAGGCGCGGAACTGGCGGGCTCGGCGTGAACATCTCCGCACCCTTCATTCACCGGCCCACGGCTACCACGCTGCTCACGGTGGCGGTTGCCCTTGCCGGGGCGATTGCGTTTGAGGTGCTGCCGGTATCGCCCCTGCCGGAAGTCGACTTTCCGACTATTTCCGTCAGTGCAAGCTTGCCGGGAGCCAGCGCCGACATTATGGCGTCGTCCGTCGCCACTCCCCTGGAGCGGCAGTTCGGTCATATTGCAGGTGTGACGGAGATGACCTCCGCAAGCACTCTCGGCAGCACATCTATTACCATTCAGTTCGACCTCAGCCGCGACATCGATGGCGCGGCGCGCGATGTGGAGGCCGCTATCAATGCGGCGCGAACCTATCTGCCAGCCAACCTGCCGGCTAATCCGATCTATCGCAAAGTCAATCCCGCCGATGCGCCGATCATGATCCTCGGTCTTACCTCGGACAAATACGGTCCCGCAACACTGTATGACGAAGCCTCCACAGTCATCGAGCAGAAGTTGTCGCAGATACAAGGCGTAGGGCAGGTCACTGCCGGAGGTGGCGCGTTGCCCTCTGTGCGTGTGGACGCAAATCCCACAAAACTGGCCAGCTATGGACTTACCGTTGCGAATCTGCAGTCGGTGTTGAGCCTGCAGAACGCCGACTTGGCCAAAGGTCAAATCTCCGATGGCATTGTGACCGCGGACATCCTTGCCAACGACCAGATCTCGCTCGCAGACGATTACAAGCCTCTCGTCGTCGGTTATCAGCGCGGCGCGGCGATCCGCCTGTCCGATGTCGCCCAGGTGACGGACTCCGTGCAAAACATCCGTGCTGCCGGCTATTTGAACGGCAAGCGCGCGGTTACGGTCATCATCTTTCGCCAACCTGGCGCCAACATCATTGCCACGGTTGACCTCATACGCACGCAGCTTCCGTTTATCCAGGCATCCATTCCGCTCGGCATCGATACCACCATCGTTCTGGATCGCACCATAACCATCCGCGCTGCCGTCAGTGACGTCGAGAGGACGCTTCTGATTTCCATCGGCCTCGTCATCGTCGTCGTTTTTGTCTTCCTGCGCAACGGCCGCGCCACGCTGATTCCCGGTACCGCCGTCCCGGTCTCATTGATCGGCACGTTCGCGGTGATGTATCTGTTCGGGTATAGCCTAGACAACCTTTCGCTGATGGCCATGACCATTTCAACGGGGTTTGTGGTCGACGATGCGATCGTGGTGATGGAGAATATCACGCGCCATCTGGAAAACGGCATGAAGCCCTTTGCCGCGGCGTTGAAAGGTGCGGCAGAGATCGGTTTCACCGTCTTCACCATCAGCATTTCGCTGATTGCCGTCTTCATTCCTCTTCTGTTGATGGGCGGAATCGTGGGCCGTCTCTTCCGCGAGTTTGCCGTCACTCTCTCCGCGTCCATTCTCGTATCCATGATCGTCTCACTGACCACGACGCCTATGATGTGCGCCTACCTGTTGAAAAACGAGCGCACGGAAAAACACGGCCGCATCTTCACGGCCAGCGAAAAGGTCTTTGACGGAGTGCTGTCGTTGTATCGCCGCAGCTTGCATTGGGTGCTAGACCATCCGGCCCTCACGCTCAGCGTACTATTCCTCACGATAGTGCTCAATGTGGTGCTGATCGTCAAGATACCCAAAGGCTTTTTCCCGGTGGAGGACACGGGAGCGATCTCCGGTAGAGTGCAAGGGCCACAGGACTCATCGTTCCCGGCGATGGACAACGCCATCCGGCAGATCGGCGGCGTGATCAAGAACGATCCTGCCGTCGCGAATGTGATTGGGTTTACCGGTGGCAGCGGGGCCACCAATACCGGCTCCTTCTACGTCGCTCTCAAACCGCAGGGCGCGCGCAAAGGCAGTGCCTCTCAAATCATCGACCGCCTGCGTCCCCAGTTGAACCGTCTACCGGTGGCATCTGCCTTCCTCCAGCCCGTGCAAGATCTGCGCATCGGCGGCCGGTCTGGTAATGCGCTCTACCAGTACACGATCCAATCCGATAATGTGCAGGATCTTTCCAAGTGGGGACCGATCCTACAGGGTGCGATGAAGCGCCTGCCCGGCCTGCAGGACATAAGCTCGGACCAGCAGAATGGCGGTCTTGATGAGCTTATGAGCTATGATCGCGTCACTGCGGCGAAGCTCGGCCTTACGGTACAGTCGCTGGATTCGGCGTTGTACGGCGCATTCGGCCAATCGGAAGTCTCCATCATCTACACCCAGCTAAATCAGTATTACGTGGTACTGGAAGTCGCTCCCCAATATTGGCAAAGCCCGGAGGGATTGAAAGACATCTATCTTCCCACGCCCAGCGGCCGTAACATTCCGCTGCTCGCGATAGCCAAAGGGCAAGCTAACACAACACCGCTGGCCGTCAACCATACCGGGTTATTCCCCTCGGTCACGGTGTCCTTTAACATCGCGTCGAACGAGGCTTTGAGCGACGCCACGGCGAGCATCAACCAGATGCAACAACGGCTCGGCGCGCCTTCCACGCTTCAAGGCTTTTTTTCCGGCACGCTGCTGGCCTACCAGCAGTCTCTTGGAACCGAACCCGTGCTGATTCTGACGGCGCTGCTGGCGGTCTACATCGTTCTCGGTATCTTGTATGAGAGTCTGGTCCACCCACTCACAATCATCTCCACCTTGCCGTCGGCGAGCGTAGGCGCGATGCTCGCATTGATGCTCTTTAAGCAGGACCTGAACATCATCTCCATCATTGGCATTGTGCTGCTGATCGGAATCGTAAAAAAGAACGCCATCATGATGATCGATTTCGCTCTTCAGGCAGAGCGCCAGGAGGGAAAGAGCACAACCGACGCGATTTTTGAGGCGTGCATGTTACGCTTCCGCCCGATCCTGATGACGACGATGGCTGCGTTATTAGGCGCACTGCCCTTGGCGCTCGGGACGGGCACGGGATATGAGCTTCGCCGGCCGCTTGGCATCACGATTGTGGGAGGGTTGATCTTGAGTCAATTGCTCACGCTCTATACGACGCCGGTCGTGTATCTGGCATTCGACCGGCTGCGGCTGAGAATGCAGAGAAAGCGGCACAACATCGTTGACCGTGGGGCCGGACCAGCCCCCAGCGCCGCATTTTAAATGAAACCATCATGGGGTGCATAAGACTATGACTTCTTTCCAGGTACGAGCCACAATGGGTCTCGCTGTCGCAGCTTGTTTCCTCGCAGGGTGCATGGTCGGCCCAAAGTACCACGCACCATCCGCGGTAACACCGCCCGCGCAAACTCCCGCGGCATACAAGGAACTCACTCCCGCCGACTACCAAAACACCGAAGGCTGGAAAGTGGCGCAGCCGAAAGACGATGCGCTTCGCGGTAAATGGTGGGAGATTTTCAACGATCCTCAGTTGAACGCGCTGGAGGAGAGGGTCAATGTTTCGAACCAAAACATCGCAGCCGCCGCGGCAAGCTTTTTTGCGGCGCGCGCCCTGGTTAAGGAAGCTCGATCGCAACTTTTCCCGACAGCCACGACCAGCCCTGCCATTACCGTGCAACGCTCGCCCTCCACATCGTCCAGTGGCACATCGGGAACGGCAACAGGTTCCACCTCGTCCTCGATGGGCACATTTACCGAGTATACTTTTCCGTTCGATGCGACATGGCAGCCGGACCTGTTCGGCCGCATCCGGAACACCGTCCGATCGGCCGCTTACGGAGCGCAGGCGAGCGCAGCGGACCTCGAGAATACCCGCCTCGTCATCCAGGCCGACGTTGCGGTGGATTACTTTCAACTTCGCGGACAGGATGCATTAAAGCAGTTGCTGGATTCTACGGTGATTGCTTATCGACAGTCTCTCGATTTGACCAAAGCTCTGTACGAGACAGGCATCGGCTCCGACGAGGCGGTGGCGCAAGCCGAGACTCAACTCGAAGTCACCGAAGCGCAGGATACCGCCCTCGGCATCCAACGGGCCCAGTTCGAACATGCCATCGCCATGCTGACCGGCCAACCGGCTTCGTCGTTTTCGATTCCCATCGAACCACTCAAATCGAGCCCTCCGGCGATCCCCATCGGCGTTCCGTCGCAACTTCTGGAACGGCGTCCCGATATCGCCGCGGCGGAGCGCCTGGTTGCTCAGGCTAACGCACAAATTGGCGTTGCCCGGGCGGCGTACTTTCCGACGGTTACATTAAGCGCGGCGGCGGGATTCGCAAGCACCTCGGCCGCACGTTGGTTCATCTGGCCGAGTCGCTTTTTCTCGATTGGCTCGGCGGCTGCAGAAACCATTTTTGACGCAGGGTTGCGCCGGGCCACGGTCGAGCAGTTCAGAGCCCAATACGATCAGACAGTGGCCAACTATAGGCAGACCGTGCTGACGGCTTTTCAGCAAGTGGAAGACAACCTCGCGTCATTGCGGATTCTGTCGGTGGAGATCCAGCAACAGGATGCGGCGGTCAAATCGGCGGAAAGAAGCCTCGCGATCGCCAAGGATCGCTATAGATTGGGCATCGATCCTTACTTGAATGTGCTCACTGCGCAAACCGCATTGCTGTCCAATCAGGAAACTGAAGTCAGTCTGCAGATTCAGCAGATGACGGCCAGCGGGGGGTTGATCGAGGCGCTCGGTGGAGGTTGGAACGCCTCACAGCTTCCATCGCCTGGACAACTGATCAGTAAAGTACCATGAAACCAAAGAACTGATCGGTTTCGAGAACGGCGAGTTGTTGTCGCCTGTCTCCCCATTATTTGCGCGCGCCCGTATGTCTAAACGAGCTGGCGAACAAGCGCCGGATAGTCCGTATAACCCTTTTCCGCTCCGCTATAAAAAGTCGATTCGTCCGGCGAATTGAGTGGCGCGTTCAACCGAAATCGCTCGGGAAGGTCGGGGTTGGCAAGGAACAACCGCCCAAACGCCACAGCGTCGGCAGCGCCCTCCGCCACGGCCCGCGTCGCCGTTTCGCGGTTGAAGCCGTTGGCCACGATCAACGGCCCATGGAACTCCTTCCTCAGCGCCGCCAGGGGCACAGGCGCCGCGCCGTGCCGCATATCGTCTTGCGTGGACACGATCAGGTGTGCGTATGCGAGGTGGAAGCGATTTAACTCGTGCAGCACGTAACTGAATGTTGCCAGCGGGTTCGAATCATGCATGTCATTGAAGACGCCACCGGGCGAAAAGCGAATACCCACGCGATCGGCGCCCCACACTTTCGTAACGGCTTCGGCGACTTCAAGCGTCAGCCGGGCGCGGTTCCCTACGGGGCCGCCATAGTCGTCAGTGCGGCGGTTCGTGCCATCGCGGAGGAACTGATCCAGCAGATAGCCGTTGGCATTGTGAATTTCCACGCCGTCGAAGCCGGCGATTTTGGCCCGTTGAGCTCCGGCGGAATACTGCGCCACGACGCCCGGCAGCTCCGTGATCTCCAGGGCGCGCGGCGTGACGTAAGGCTGCATTCCGGTCTCCGTGAGAGCCTGGCCGGACTGCGGGGCGATAGCGCTGGGCGCGACCGGCAACCCGCCGCCCGGCTGGAAGCTCGGGTGAGAGACCCGGCCCATGTGCCAGAGCTGAAGAAAAATGCGGCCGCCGGCGTGATGCGCGGCCTCAGTGACTTTTCGCCAGCCGGCGACTTGTTCGTCGGTATAGATTCCGGGTGTGTTGGGACAGCCCGTGCCCTGCTGGGAAACCGCCGTGGCTTCTGTGACGATCAGGCCCGCCGACGCCCGCTGCGAATAGTACTCGGCCATTAACGGAGTTGGCACCCGCCCTTGACCCGCTCGCATTCGCGTAAGGGGAGCCATCACGAGTCGATTCGGCGCCTCAACCGCACCGAGACGAACAGGAGTGAAAAGTGTGGGAGTATTCATGATGTTGTTTATCGCTTCGATTCCAAGTGGCTCTCACGTTGCAAGACGCGGATACAACCGGGCGCCAACGAAGACCAGGATGGTCGTGGTCAGCAGGATGACGGCATAGTCTTGACTCAGACTGAAGGTGCTCGGGCTGCCGGCAAGCATGTAGGTACGCAGGGCATCGACGACATACGTCAAGGGATTGAGACGGGAAATGGTCTGCAGCCAGCCGGGCATCATGGCCGTCGGATAAATTGCGTTACTCGCAAAGAACAGCGGCATGGTGAGCACCTGGCCGACGCCCATGAAACGTTCGCGCGTCTTCACAATGCAGGCGATAATGAGCGAAAAGGTCGAGAACAACGTCGCGGCAAGGACAACCACGACCAGCACATTGAGAAGCGCCAACGGGCTCCAATTCAGTTTCACCCCGAGTAGCAGGGAGAGACCGTAAACGACGACAGCTTGCGAGAGAGTGCGGATACCGGCGGAGAAGCCCTTGCCAAGCACAAGTGCGGCGCGCGGAGTCGGACTGGCCAGGAATTTCTGCACAATGCCGAGATCGCGCTCCCAGATGACGTTGATGCCGTAAAATATGGCCACGAAGAGAACACTTTGCGCCAGGATACCGGGAGCGATGAAATCCAGATAAGGAATGTTTCCCGTGTGCATCGCCCCACTGCGTGAGAACACTTGCCCGAAGATGAGCAGCCAAAGCGCGGGCTGGAGGGCGCGTGTGACGAGTTCCGTGAAATCGTGACGCAGTTTGCGCAACTCGAACTCGGTGATGACGAACGTCTTCTCGAAAAAGCCGGTGAAAGGGTGGATGAAGGCGGCAGTCATAGGATTGGGGCTAGCCAAGGCGCTGGGCCGTAGCGCGTTCGGCGGATACGTCGCGGAAGGTGCCGCCGGAATCAAGGGCGCTGCCGGCATAGTGAACGAAGACCTCATCCAGCGTGTGGCTGCCGCCGCCAAGTGAGGCCTCGAGTTCTTTGCAGGTGCCAAGCGCATCCAGTTTGCCCAGGTGCATGATCGCGATGCGATCGCAATGGCTTTCCGCCTCCTCCAGATAATGGGTGGTAAAGAACAGTGTGGTGCCGTAGTTGGTCCGCAGATCGACCAGATGCTTCCAGACAGCGTCGCGCGCGATCGGGTCCAGCCCGACGGTCGGCTCATCGAGGAAAAGCACTCGCGGCCGGTGCAGCGTGGATTGGGCGATTTCCAGGCGCCGGACCATGCCGCCGGAGTATTGGCTCACAAGGCGCCCGCTCTCGGCAGACAGGTCCATGAACTCCAATGCCTCCTTGATGCGCGCCTGCTGCTGGCCGCGTGGCAGGTCATAGAGTTTGGCGAAGATGAGCAGGTTCTCGTAACCGGTGAGCGAACCGTCCACCGAAACCGCCTGCGGCACATAACCGATGGAGCGGCGAACGTCGACCGCCTGGGTGGTAATGGAGAAACCGGCCACACGCGCCTCGCCCGAGGAGGGCGGCAACAGCGTGGTGAGCATCTTGATCGTGGTGGTCTTGCCGGCCCCGTTGGAGCCAAGCAAGCTGAACACCTCACCGGCGTTCACCGAAAGGCTCAGACTATCGACCGCCGTGAATGCCCCGAACCGGCGAGTTAGGGCCTGCAGATCCAGAACGATTTCGGTCATATAAGCAAGCTCGCGGTCAAGTCAGCGCCTGATCCGCCGGAGGAGCTTGGGGCATACGGCCGCAATCACTTTTGGACACCTTCTCCGCGGGCCCGCAATTCTTGCGCGGCATGGAACCAGTCCTCTTCCGGCGATCCACTTGGACAGCCTCTGGCTTGCCATATCGTATACGCCAGCGCTTCGATGTCCGCGTGCCCAAAGATCGCGACGCCGTGTTCGTTCACAGCGTCCCGGTGCATCTGCTCGGTATGCTGATAAGCGTCTTGAGAGTGCTCCAGAGCTTGCCTGGACCGCTCTTGCCCGGTTTGGTGATCTTGTTTCTCGTGGGCCTCCGCGGCGCTCCGATGCGCATGGGCTGCATTGTCGTGCAACTCAGCGGCTTGTTGATGATTTTCGTAATGTGATCCGTTGTTATAACGCGTTGACATTTAGAGACTCACTATCTCCCCCGACTTGTTGTGGGCTTCCTTTGCAAGCTTGAACGCGTGATCCGAGTACTCCAGCGCTCGTTCCGAATGCCAGATTGCCGCGGTGGAGTGCCCTTTTTCGTTATGTTCGGCGGCCGTGCGATGGGCTCGCGCCGCAAGTTCGTGCTGCTCGGCGGCTTTTCGGTGTGCCTCGTGCATGGTGTTTTCTCCTGTTGGAAGCGTAGGCAGCTCCCCTTTTGTGTTGCACGAGTCGGACCAAATCTTTTCTAGAACGGAAACGTCTCTCTGGCATGGCTTCAGATCGCCATAATCTTGGCGAGCGGGCCATCGGATGGCCGGTTTCCGGCGCCCGCGAACCGTTAAGGGTGAACTGGCAGACGCGTCCCCTCCAGGTGCGGACTTTGCACTCGCAATGGCAGATTATGCATCGATACGGCTTCGGGTTTCCATCCAGCGCATTGAGGCCCGTGGGTAGCAGCCGCGCGAAAACGCTTTCCGCATCGAAAGCAGGTTGGTGCTGCACGTGCACTGTTAACGGACGCAAATGCCAAAGGAGACAAGAATGTCCGAACTAAGCGCAGTGGTAGCTGTTTATGGTACACACACCGAAGCTGAAGAAGCGGTCAAGGAGTTGCAGCGGGCGGGAGTCGACATGCGCGCCCTATCCATCGTGGGCAAGGAATCCCACACCGATGAACACGTGGTGGGTTACTACAATACCGGCGACCGGATGAAGTATTGGGGCAAGACCGGCGCTTTTTGGGGAGGCTTTTGGGGATTGCTGTTCGGGTCGGCGTTCTTTGCCATTCCGGGTATCGGCCCGGTGCTCGTGGCGGGCCCCGTAGTGGCCTGGATCGTGGGAGCACTGGAAGGCGCCGCGTTAGTTGGAGGTTTGAGCGCCATCGGTGCGGGGCTTTATGGCATGGGCATTCCGAAGGACAGTGTCATTAAATACGAACTAGCCCTGAAGACGGACAAATACTTGCTATTGGTGCACGGCACTGTAGCAGAAGTCGAAAAAGCCAAGGACATTATCGAGGGCACACGGCCTATCACTGTGACACTGCACACGGCCGAAATGGCGGGAGCCGCTGTAAAATAGAGCCGCCGATGTGTGGGCGGCCGACAGCGAAACCGGAGTCAACATCTGCGCAGAAGGGCAAAAGTCAATGTTAACGAATACAATGCACTTGAAGGGTTTTGTGATCCGAGCTACCGACGGCGAGCTTGGAACGGTAGACGAGTTCTATTTCGACGATGAGACGTGGGCCATCCGCTACCTCACGGTGGACACCGGGGGATGGCTTGGCGGCCGGCGAGTGTTGATCTCACCGATTTCCATAATTAATACAGACTGGCAAGCCAAGCGATTGGATGTGGCGCTGACGAAAACGCAGGTCGAACATAGCCCCGACATCAACACGCACGAGCCCGTCTCCCGGCAGCACGAAACCGCGTACCTCGGTTATTACGGGTATCCCAATTATTGGGGTGGCCCGTATCTGTGGGGCCCGGCGTTCTATCCGGCAGGCCTGGCTGTTCCAGCGACTGCCTATACGGAAGCGCTGGCCGACAGGGTCCGCAGAGAGTCGGCGGATTCGCATTTGCGCAGCGCCGAGGCCGTCACAGGCTATTACATTGAGGCGTCTGACGGTGAAATCGGTCATCTGGACGGGTTTATCGTAGACGATGAAGCTTGGGCCATCCGCTATATCGAGGTCGCAACGCGGAATTGGTGGCCGGGCAAAAGGGTACTGGTTTCACCCGCATGGATTGAACGGGTAAGCTGGGCAGATTCCAAAGTCTACGTCGGCCTCTCCCGGGAAGCCATCCAGGAGGGCCCGGAATACGCGGACTCGACGCCGATCACTCGAGAGTATGAAAACCGGCTATACTTTCACTACGGCCGGCCGCCGTATTGGCTGCATGAAACCGAACACAAGTCTGCTTATTCCCTGAGCGACGCTTAAGTTCGGGCGCGGGATCCGAGAATAAGGCGGAGGCCCACGGTTCTGGCTAACGCTGCCGCTTTTCTGGCCCAGGGTCCCCGCCGGAGATTCGGAACTGGAAATGGAGCAACCCCATATGAATCCACAACAGCTTAGAGACACCGCGACGACTCTGGTCGCGGGCGATAAGGGCCTGTTGGCAATGGACGAAAGCAATCCAACCTGCAACAGACGATTTGCAAAGCTGGGGATTCCCCAGACTGAAGAGATGCGGCGCGCCTACCGGGAGATGATTGTGACTACGCCCGGCCTAGGGGAGTCCATTAGTGGTGCCATCCTCTTCGACGAGACAATCCGCCAACAGAAGAAGGATGGCACTCCCTTTGTCAAAGCCATCGCCGATATGGGAATCATTCCCGGCATCAAAGTTGACACCGGCGCAAAAGACCTGGCAGGTCATCCCGGAGAGAAGATCACCGAAGGTCTGGACGGATTGCGCGACCGCCTGGCTGAATACTCTCAAATGGGCGCGCGTTTTGCCAAGTGGCGCGCGGTGATTGTCGTGGGCGATGGTATTCCCAGCCGGGCTTCCATCGAGGCCAACGCGCAGGCGTTGGCTCGCTATGCCGCTTTGTGCCAGGAAGCCGGACTGGTTCCCGTCGTCGAGCCCGAAGTGCTTATGGACGGCGCGCACACGATGGAGCGGTGCGGCGAAGTAACGGAGGAAGTACTGCGAACGGTCTTCGACCAGCTTTACATCCAAGGAGTGATGCTG
>Ga0187875_10001544_pt1 | contig 17668 bp, 11 predicted proteins | sample June2016WEW_17_1_2_FD_132978 | JGI IMG/M metagenome (GOLD analysis project Ga0187875, IMG submission 132978) | Peatland microbial communities from SPRUCE experiment site at the Marcell Experimental Forest, Minnesota, USA - June2016WEW_17_10 | ecosystem: Environmental > Terrestrial > Soil >... | reverse complement strand
GCGGCCCGCGTCGGCGAGCGCCACGAGCACCAGATCCCCGGGCCCCGCATCGCCAGGCGGGGTGTCTCCCCCGGCGAGCGCGGTGACGCTGGCCCGGGCCTCTGCCAGCGCCGCGAGCTTGTCGGCCGGAGGCAGCGTGCCGTCACCGATGTCATCGATACGCCGGGCGAACGCGTAGACGGCAGCCAGCGCCCGCCGCTTGTCCGGGGGCAGCAGCCGGATGCCGTAAGAGAAGTTGCGCGCCTGAGACCAGGTAATTTCCTCACAGTGCCGGTAGGCCGCAGCCACGTCCATCGCATCACCTCCCAGCCGCATAAGCCCTCAGCATCTCCCTGGCCAGCCGGCCGCGGCGCGGCTTGTGGGTCGCGCGCAGCACATCATGTCCCGCAGCGGTGATCGCCGCCAGGGCGGCTCGGCCGCCGGCCACGTAACCGGCCACGGCAACCCGGGCAGACCCGTGCAAATTCCCCACCAGGGGGGCTCCTTCGTCGAGAAGCTGGCGTGCCCGCTCCACTTCGAACGCCATCAGGGCCCGGAGCTGCGGCCCGGCGGACGAGGCCGCCAGGTCGCTCTCTGCGCACCCGAACCGCTCCATGTCCTCGGCAGGCAGGTAGATGCGGCCCGCCCGCAAATCCTCGGCCACGTCCTGCCAGTGCTCGGCGAGCTGGAGCGCGGTGCAGACCCGGTCGGACAGGATCATCCGCTCGGGGGAGGCCGCCCCGAAGACGTGCAGCACGATCCGGCCCACCGGGTTAGCCGAGAGCCGGCAGTAATCGATCAGATCGCTGAAAGCGGGGTACCGGCTGACCACCTGGTCCTGCCGGTTAGCCCTGATCAGGTCCGCGAACGCCTGCTGGGGGACGGCACAGTCCCCGGCCACCGTGGCTAGCGCGCGGACCACCCCGATCTGCGGGCCGGCCTGAGTCACCGGATCCCGGGCCGGTCCGTCCGGGGCTGGCCCCTCCCGCAGGGCCGGGTCCTCCCGCAGGGCCGGGTCCTGGAAGAGGTAAAGCCGACCGAGGTCGGCTTCCAGCGCGTCCAGGAGTCGGGCCCGCTCACTCGGGGGTGCCTCATCTCCCATGTCGTCCACGGCCCGGGCAAAGCCGTAGACCGCCTCCAGGCGTCGCCGGTACCGGCCCGGCAGCAGCCGCAGGGCCACCGGGAAATTCTCACCCGATGCCTGGGCAGCCGCAGCAGACCCGATGGCGTCCGCCGACGGGAAATCCACCACAGTGCCGAGCGGCTCACCCAATCGTGTTACCCCCTGGATCACAGCACCTATCACCGCACACTTGCCATACAAATGCAAACAATGACATGGACGTCACCTGACACGGGTGTCGCTGATCGTTCGGATGAGGGACCGCTAGTTCAACGGCGGCCTTCAGCTGAACAGCACGGTCTCATTATGCCCAGCCGCGTCGCCAGCACGCACGCGGGGCAGGCCCGAAGGCCTAGTATCACATTGCGTGTGCCATTAGCAACGCGCGGTCCAGCTAAGTTTCCCGGGTTATGGCTTTGCCCCCGTGCAGCTCCGAGGCGGGACGTCATTGCAGCTCAGTGACTTGCTCACAGTATTGTCACGGCGGCCGGGATATGTTTCGAGTGCGTTACGAATTGGATGCATCTCAGCGATATCAGTGGAGGCGGGAGGCGCCGTCCACCCTCTTGCCGGGCCAGGTTACCGAACGCAATGTATACGCGACGGTACAGCGTCGGCCGGGCCGCCGCCTTTGCCGCGGCTCTCGCCCGCGGACTGGACCTCATTCACTGACGCGAATGTCATATTCGCGTGCCGGGCCGGGTTCCCCGCATGGATGCGGCAGCCGTGCTGCCCCAACGACCACGGCGTCACACCGACCCGGCCGGGGTCACGAGAGGCCTGGGGACGAGGCCGGCCGGGGCCACGAGGGCCTGGGGACGAGGCCGGCCGGGGCCACGAGAGGCCAGGGGACGAGGCCGGCCGGGCCACGAGAGGCCAGGGGACGAGGCCGGCCGGCTGGACCGGGCCTGGGCCGCCTGACCCGCGTGACGCCGCCGGGGCCGCCCATGGGACACGTGCCCGCCGTCCGCCAGGCACGCCCGCGCTGACCCAGCAGGATCACCAGCACGCTGCGTTTTAGCTGAAATAGGGATAAATGCGTCTAACCTGCGCCGATCCTGCATTTTCCCAGTAAGGGGGATTACTGACTGCTACGCTCGTCAACTTCGGGGGGGCCTCCGAAAGCCCTTCGTAGCTGCCTGGTCACATTTCCATTCCACTCACACCTTCGAGGCCTGAGCCATGGGGTTGCGTCTCCGGTCCATCCGCCAGCGGATCTTCCTGCTCATCCTGGTCCCGGTGCTTTCGCTGATCGGGTTGTACGCGTTCGCCACGTTCCTCACCGCCCGGGGGGCCCTTACTCTCTCCCAGGCCAGCACGATCAAGACCGCCACCGGCGAGCCCACTGGCGCGTTCCTGAGCCAGATCGACGCGGAGCGGCCGCTCGCGATCGTGTACCTCTCCAGCCCCACCGGCGCCAATCTGGCCATGCTCCAGGTCCAGCAGAACAAGACCACCGCCGCCGCGGCGGCCCTGCAGACGGCGCTGGACTCAACCGGCACGATGAACAACGCGACCGCGCCCGAGAAGCGGGCCATCGCCACCCTGCTGACGGACGTCAAGGGCCTGCCCGCGCTGCGCGCCCAGGTGCGCTCGCAGATCATCAGCAAGTCCAGGGCCCTCGGTGAGTATGACGCCATGGTCTCCGACGCCTACGGGGTTCTCGACCAGGCGGTCCTCGAGCAGACCAACGCGACGCTGGTCACCCAGGCCCAGGACTTCATCCGGATGGGCCGGGCCGAGGACCTGATGCTGCAGGAAAGCGCGATCATCTCGGGCGACCTGGCCGCGCGGTCATTCCCGGCCGCCGACCGGCAGGAGTTCACCCAGCTGGTCGGGGCCCGCCGGGCCCTCTTCAACCAGACCCTGCCTGACCTTCAGCCGCAGTACCGCGCCTACTACACGCGCGACATCAACCCGCAGGCCTCCACCGCCCTGACCGGGCTGGAGGACGCGCTGATGAGCGACACCCGCACCAGCGCCCCGCCGCCGGTCCAGCCGCTGCAGTGGGAAGCCGCGGTCGGCGGGGTGGCCGGGGGTCTCTCCAAGGCCGGGACACAGGCGTCGGACGCGATCACCGCGCAGGCGTCGACCAACTCCGGCGACACCTACCTGGAGCTCATCCTGGCGGGCGGGCTGGGCCTGCTCGCGGTGATCTTGTCCCTGATCGTGTCGTTCGTGATTGGCCGGGGCCTGATCCGCGAGCTGGCCGCGCTGCGCGAGTCGGCGCTGGAACTAGCGAACGTGCGGCTGCCCGACGTGGTGAACCGGCTAGCGGCCGGCCAGGACGTGGACATTTCCGCCGAGGCTCCCGACCTGCCCGCCAGCTCGGACGAGATCGGCCAGGTCCAGCAGGCCTTCGCCGCGGTCCAGAAGACGGCGGTGGAAGCGGCCGTCGGTCAGGCCCGGCTGCGGCAGGGCATCAGTGACATCTTCCGGAACCTGGCCCGGCGCAGCCAGTCGCTGCTGCACCGCCAGCTTGCCCTGCTCGACGCGATGGAGCGGCGGGCCAGGGAGCCGGAGGAGCTCGAGGACCTGTTCCGCATCGACCACCTCACCACGCGCATGAGGCGGCACGCGGAAAGCCTGATCATCCTGTCCGGCGACGCACCCGCCCGGGCCTGGCGGCGGCCCGTCCCGTTCGTGGACGTGCTGCGGGCGGCCGTGGCCGAGGTCGAGGACTACACCCGGATCAAGGTCACCACGAATACCCGGGCGGCCATCAACGGTCCCGCCGTGGCCGACGTCATCCACATGATCGCGGAACTCGCGGAGAACGCCGTCATCTTCTCCCCGCCGAACACCCCGGTGCTGATCAGCGGCGATGTAGTCGGGCGCGGGTTCGCGGTGGAGATCGAGGACCGCGGGCTGGGGCTGAGCGAGGAGCGCCGGGCCGAACTGAACGACCTCCTCAAGAACCCGCCCCCGTTCGACCTGTCCGGCAGCGACCAGCTGGGCCTCTTCGTCGCCAGCCAGCTGGCCAGGAAGCACAACATCCGGATCTCCCTGCGGAGCTCCCCCTACGGCGGGACGACCGCGATCGTGCTCATCCCGAACACCCTGGTCGTCTCCGAGGACAGCTATCAGCAGGACGGGACGGACGCGGACGCGGACGCGGACGCGGGCACCGGCACCGGCACCGGCGTGCAGCTGACCGGCCGGCACGCGGCCCGTGATGACACGGGCAGCCTCGGCGCCGTCACCGGGGACACGGCCGACGCGGCCGGGACGCCCGTGCCCGGCGAGGTCACCGCATCACGGCCGGACGACACGGCCGAGCGCTGGCCGGCCGACAGCGGAACCGACCCGTGGACCGCTCGCGCCGGGGCGGGCAACTGGACCGCTTCGGACCCGCTGACCGGGTGGGCTGGTAACGGCGCGAGCGCCACCGCAGAGGCCGCCAACGGGCGGAACGGGTTCCACGAGCTCCCGGGTTATGGCGACGAGGGGGGCTGGCCGACGGCCAGCGACCCGGCCCGCGCAGACATCCCGTCATACGCGGACACTCCATACGCGGAGCCCCCGTCATACGCGGACGCCGCTTCATACGCGGAGCCCCCGTCTTACGCGGAGCCCCCGTCTTACGCGGAGCCCCCGTCTTACGCGGAGCCCCCGTCACACGCGGAACCCCCTGAGCACCACGATCCGGACCATGACGACGGGGGCTTCGCTGAGGCGGACTCGCTGCCCCGCCGGGTCCGCCAGGCCAGCCTGGCTCCGCAGCTCCGGGAGAACACGCTGTACGGGCGGCCCTCCGGGAACGGCGAGCCGGGGACGTCGCCGGGGATGGGGGAAGAACGCTCACCCGAAGAGGCGAGGAACACGATCACCGCTATCCAGCGGGGCTGGGAGCGCGGGCGCTCGCTGTTCGACCCGCCTGAGAAGACCACGGACGCGATGACCGGCACCCAGCCAGCGGCGGAGCCCAGTCCCCCGGAGGCTGGGGAGGCCGGTCCCCAGGGCGACGACTGAGGGCGAGGGGAGCAGATGAGTGCGGCAGAGCAGGAGAAGGGCGTGGGGTCGCCGAGCGACCTGGACTGGCTGCTTGATGACCTGGTGGTGCGGGTCTCCGACGTAGACAAGGCGGTCATCCTGTCCCGTGACGGCCTGGCCATCGCCGCGTCGAGCACGCTGACCCGGGAGGACGCGGAGCACCTGGCCGCCGTGGCGTCCGGGTTCCAGAGCCTCGCCCGGGGAGCCGGGCGACACTTCGGCGGGGGCTACGTCCGGCAGACCATCGTGGAGATGGACACGGCATTCCTGTTCGTGACCTCCGCCGGTGAGGGTAGCTGCCTCGCGGTGCTGAGCCCGGCCAGCGCGGACGCGGGCCTGGTCGCCTACGAGATGGCGATTCTGGTCAAGCGGGTGGGCCAGCACCTGTCGGTGAACCCCCGGCCGGGTACGGCCGGGGAGGTCACGGACTGACTCCGGCATGCCGTCGCCTGACGATCACTGGCTGGACGAGGAGGCTGGCCCGGTCGTACGGCCCTACGCGCTCATCCGCGGCCGCACCCGTGCCAGCGGGGAGAAACTCGACCTGATCGCGATCATCACGGCGGTGCGGGGGATCCAGCTGGATCCGTCGTCCCTGGACCCGGAGCACCTCGAGGTCCTACGGTTGTGCCGGCTGCCCACCTCGGTAGCGGAGATCGCGGCTGATCTCGACCTGCCCCTGGGGGTGGTCCGGATCCTGCTGGGTGATCTCCGGGAGCGCTCCCTCGTCTCGGTCCACCACCCGATCCCGCCGGCTCGGCTGCCTGACATGCAGGTCCTGAAGGAGGTCGTCGATGGACTACGCCGCCTCTAACCAGGCCGGCAGCCCCAGCCGGATGCCCGTCACCATCAAGATCCTCATCGCGGGTGGCTTCGGGGTAGGCAAGACCACCCTGGTCGGGTCCCTGACCGAGATCCGGCCCCTGCGCACCGAGGAGCCGCTGAGCGAGCCGGGCGCCGCGGTGGACCGGCTCGACGGGGTGGAGCGCAAGCGCACCACCACCGTGGCCCTGGACTTCGGCCGGATCACTATCCGCGAGAACCTGGTCATCTACCTGTTCGGCACCCCGGGCCAGGAGCGGTTCTGGTTCATGTGGGATGAGCTGGCCCGTGGGGCCCTGGGTGCGATCGTCATGGCCGACACCCGGCGGCTGGATGACTGCTTCCCGTCCGTGGACTACTTCGAGCAGCGCGGCATCCCGTTCGTGGTCGGAGTGAACTGCTTCGAGGGTGCCCGGCGGTACCCCACCGAGGCGGTCCGGTCAGCGCTGGATCTGGACCCTGAGGTACCGGTCGTGCTGTGCGACGCCCGGCAGCGGGCATCCTGCCGTGATGGCCTGATCGCCCTGGTGGAGCATGCCCTCCAGGTGATCCGGACCCGCCGCGAATACGCCTCCGCCGCCCCTGTCCCGCTGGGCCGCCCCGGCCGGTAAGCCAGCACCGCCCGCTCTCCTGCCCGGCCCGGCCGGCGATCCAGCCCAATAACGGACTGACCGTGGCCGGGCAGCACGGCCAGGCGCATCACGTGCGCCAGATAAGCACCAGCGCGCAATCGTCGGAGCCGCCGCCGACGCCTGCCTTCACCACGCGGACCAGTTCAGTGGCGGCGTTCTGGAATCCGGACGCCACCAGCCGGCTGGCCTCACCCAGCAGCCGGTCGGTGCCCACGTCGATGTCCCGGCCGGGCGCCTCCACCAGCCCATCGGTGTACAGCATCAGCGCGTCCCCGGATCGGAGGGCGCCGTGCACCGGCGTGGCCCGCGGATCCGGGACTACGCCCAGCACGATGCCGCGCGCCTGGGTCACCTTCCAGGTACCGCTGCCCGCGTCGAACTGGGCGGGCGGCGGATGACCGGCCGAGGCCAGCATGTACTCGCCGGTGGCCAGGTCCAGCGCCAGGTGCACGGCGGTGACGAAGCCCTCGACGGAGGGCCCGCGGCGCAGGTAGGAGTTGCACGCGCCCAGGAACTCCCCCTGCGGCACCGATCCCAGCAGGCCACCGAAGGCCCCGGAGAGCAGCAGCGCCCGGGTCCCGGCGTCCACGCCCTTGCCGGACACGTCGACGAGCGCGACCTCCAGGGTCTTCCCGTCACACGACGAGACCAGGAAATCACCGCCGAATGACGAGCCCCCGGCCGGCCGGAGCACGGCGGCGGACTGCCAGCCGGCTGGTAGTGCGGGCAGCCTGGACTGGGCCCGGATCCGGTCTCTCAGCTCGATGAGCATCCGGTCGCCGCGCATCCCCTGGACGCCGAGCTTCCACCGGGTCCGGGCCAGCGCGTCCGCGAACAGCGCGGTGACCGCGACCGTCGCGATGATGCCGGCCCCGGCCCGCTCGTGGAGCGCGTCGTACAACAGCATGAGCGCGACCAGGCCGAAGAGGATCCGCAGGGCGCGGGGCCACAGCAGCAGCCCGCCCGCCAGCACGGGCAGGATCATCAGTCCCGGCGAGAACCACCACTCCGACAGGTGCACCGCGGCCACCCCGATGGCCACCGTGGCGATGGTCAGCGCGAAGGCCATCCGGCGGTTCCGGGTGATGAACTGGTGCCGGACCTGGCCGGCCACCCTGGCCCCCACCGTGCGGGCAAGCCGGGCAGAACGGGCGAGTGGCCTGGAAACCATGATGGGCGAACTGTATCCGCACCCTCATTGCTGTGGCACGCTCCCAAACTGATTGGCGCACCCGCGGGCAGACCAGGTAGTAATGCGGGCATGGCAGCGCACTTCCCGATCAGGGCGGTGGGAGAGAACGAGTTCGACGCCTTCCACCGGACGAACGAGCACGCGTTCCACGACAGCCCGCCGTCCCAGCGGCACCGGGCTGAGATGCTGGACCGCCTCGAACTGGACCGCACGCTGGCGGCGTTCGACGGCGCCACCCCGGTGGCCAGCGCCGGCGCGTGGAGCTTCCGGATGACCGTCCCAGGGGCGCTGGCGGCGGCAGCCGGGGTGACCTGGATCGCGGTCATGCCCTCGTACCGCCGCCGGGGCATCCTCAGCAGCATGATGCGCCGGCAGATCGACGACATCCACGAACGGGGTGAGCCGATCGCGGTGCTCTGGGCCTCCGATGCGCGGATCTACGGGCGGTTCGGGTATGGCCGTGCCTCCTGGCACGCGAGTTTCACGGTCCGGCACGGCGAGGGCGTGCTCAGCTCGCAGGCTCCCGCGGATCCGGGACTGCGGCTGCGGATCACCGAGCCGCCTGCGGCCCTGGCCGAACTGGCCAAGGTCTACGACACGCTGCTGCCCGCCCAGCCGGGCCTCTTCATCAGGAACGAATCGTGGTGGAACCGCATCGTGGAGGACCCTGACGACGGGCGGCCCGGGTCCGCGCCGCTGCGCTGCGTGCTCGCCGAAGATGACACGGGCCCCCGCGGCTACGCGCTGTACACCGGCCGGGGCCGGTGGGACGAGGACACGTTCCTCCCCGATGCCACGCTCGACATCCGGGAACTGGCCGCGATCGACCCCGCGGCCACCGCCGCGCTCTGGTCGGACCTGCTCAGCCGCGACCTGGTCAGCGAGGTGACGGCCCGGCTGCGGCCGGTGGACGACCCGCTGCTGTACTTGCTGGCCGACCCCCGGCGGGCACGTCCGCAGGTCAGCGACGGCCTCTGGGTCAGGATCGTCGACGTGCCGGCGGCCCTCACCGCGCGGCGTTACGCGGCCCCGGTCGACATGGTCATCGAGGTCACCGACGAGATGTGCCCGTGGAACGCGGGCCGGTGGAGGCTGCGCGGGTCCGGTCCGGTGCTAGCGGGAGCCGGGACCAGCCCGGGAGCAGGCACCGCCGAGTGCGAGCGGACCTCGGCGGCTCCAGACGTCATCCTGCCCGCGGCCACCCTGGGAGCGACCTACCTTGGTGGCACGTCGCTCGGCGCGCTGGCCCGGGCCGCCCTGGCCACGGAGGTGCGCGGTGGTGCCCTCAGGGCCCTGTCGGCCGCTTTGTCCTGGGACCCCGCCCCCTGGTGCCCCACGATCTTCTAGCGGCCGTACGGACGGGGCACGGCCTGCGCGGCCTCGCCCCTGCCTCCACCGTGACCTCCTAGCCCGCCGCGGCACCGCACCCCGGCCCCGCCGCACCCCGGCCCGCCCGCACGGTCACGCCGCCCTCACAGCCACGTCGCCTTCCACAGCCACACCCACTCGCCCCGCGGGCGGTGGCACAGCGGCCGCCCCGTGAGCGGTGGCACGGCGGACTTGTCCCGCGGCACAATGAACGCCGCGGCGAGATGCCCGCGCCGCCATCGGCTGGGTCTTTGCGCTGATTCAGTCGGGCCCGCGGGACTGAATCAGCGCTGGCTGGAAAAGGTAGCGGTGGAGGGTGCCATGCCCGGGATGAAGATCACGGTTGATTCGGCCATGCGGGCCAGGGACGTGTCCCGTCCCCGGCCCGAGCATGAAGCCGCCGCAGAGCAATCCACGGGCGGCCCATCCGCCCGGCCGCACGCCCCGCGGCCGGGGCCCTCACGGTCAGCGCCGCCGCGCGTGACCACGCCTCAGACAGCGCCTCCGGCGCCGCCAGCAGCACCCCGGGCGGCGGGACCCGGGCCTGTAGCAACCCCCCGTGCAGCAACTCCGCCCCCACCATCCGCAGCCGAGGCAGCCTGGGCAGACACGCCTGGGGCGCCCCGGCCGGCTGAGCGGCAGGCAAAATCACCCCGGCAGCCGAAGAGCTCCGGGCAGAACGGGGACTCGGGGCGAGGACGGAACTCCGCGCGGGGTAAGAAGCACCGGACCCGGAAGCGGGGCGGGCGGTGAGCCCTGCTGAAGACCTTTAATGGTGAGGCTGCAGAAAGGTGTCTGAGGTCGAGTCCGGTGCCGGCGAGGAAGCCGGCGAGGAGGCCGGGCCGTACTACCCCCCGCTGCCCCTGATACGGCGCCCGCCTCGTGATCAGACGATTGGTGTCGCGGGGGCGACACCAATCGTCTGATCACGAGGGAAAACGGGTGCCCATGGGGGCGGTGAGGCTGGTGGGTAGTGCTTCGCTACCTCCTGGTCGCTGGCCCCGGCCTCGATCGGCTGAGCCGCCGCCAGCCGCACAAACTCCCGCCGGGCCCGCTCGTCAGCGGTCAGCTCACCACCATCGGGATACCTCATGAGACCGGCATACCGCACCGCGCACCGACCGGCAGCAGAGCCCGTAACCCCACCATGAAAGATCTTTTAGTGGCTAGGCGGAGGGGGTTCGGGGGGAAGTTCGCCGGTCTTCTCGTATTCGGCGATCATCTGGAGGCGGCGGGCGTGCCGGGGCTCGCCGGAGAAGGCGGTCTCCACGAAGACCTGGGCGAAGCTGACGGCGTCTGGGATCGGGTACATCCGGCCGCCGAGGCTCAGGATGTTGGCGTCATTGTGCAGCCGGGCGAGCCGCGCGGTCTCCTGGGTCCAGGCCAGCGCGGCCCGGATCCCGCGGACCTTGTTGGCCGCGATCTGCTCGCCGTTTCCCGACCCGCCCATCACGATGCCCAGGCTGTCGGGGTCCGCGGCGACCGCGCTGGCCGCGCGCATCACGTAGACGGGGTAGTCGTCCTGCGGGTTGTAGCTGGCCGGACCGCAGTCGACAGCCTGGTGACCGGCTTCACCAAGCCACTTGATCAGGGCCGTTTTGAGCTCGAATCCAGCGTGGTCAGATCCCAGGTAGACGCGCACGGAGTCAGTCTGCCAGAACACACCAGCGGTGCGGCGGATCAGGTCACGCAGATTGCGGCGCGGCGGAACCCTCAGAAAGACCGGGCCGCGGAGCGCCTGCCCGCTCCCGGGCGGAACGCCGGGTGCGGGCAGGCCCCGGCCGCTCTTAGTCGAAGATCGGGTCGCGGGTCCGGCTGCGCTTGAGCTCGAAGAAGCCGTCGGTCTGGGTCACCAGCATCACGCCGTCCCAGAGCTTCGCGGCCGCCTCACCACGCGGGATCGGGGACAGGACCGGGCCGAAGATGGACGTGCCGTTGACCGAGATCACCGGAGTGCCCACCTCGTAACCCACCCGGTCGATGCCCTCCGCGTGCGAGGCGCGGACCGCCTCGTCGTACTCGGTGGAGTCCATCGCGTCGGCCAGCTCGGTCGGCAGCCCGGCGTCGGCGAGCGCGGCCTCGATCGTGGCCCGGTCCTTCGGCGCCTTCTCGAGGTGGAAGCGGTTGCCGAGCGCGGTGTAGAGCGGGCCGAGCACGCCGGACCCGAACTTCTGCTCGGCGGCGATCGCGACCCTGACAGGACCCCACGCCTGCTTCATCAGCTCCTGGTACCGCTCGGGCATGTCCTCCTTGCCCTCGTTCAGCACCGCGAGGCTCATCACGTGCCAGTGCACCTCGACCGGCCGGACCTGCTCCACCTCGAGCATCCAGCGGGACGTGATCCACGCCCAGGGGCACAGTGGGTCAAACCAGAAATCGACCCGGGTAGGCTCCTGCTCGGCCATGGGGCTCCTTCTCGTCGAGGGCGGGCCAGACCATGTGCTGGCCAGGGATCAGGCATCTTGGGGGCCGCGGGCCGGGCGTCGGGGCGCCGGCCGCTCCTCAATAAGCCTGCAACCGGCGGAGGCTCAACCGCATTCCGCGTCCGGCCATGGGAAAATGCCGGAGTAGCCGACCGGATGAACTTCGGGCGGCGAAGACGTGGACACCGCACACCGTGGACATGGAAGGGTGCCAGCACGTGGCGAACAATCTCACCCGCGAGGAAGCGCGTGACCGGCGGCAACTCCTCGATGTGGCCTCCTATCAGGTGGAACTGGACCTGACGGGCGGTGATGACACCTTCCTGTCAACCAGCACCGTCCGGTTCCAGTGCGCCACCCCCGAGGCGGCCAGCTTCGTCGAGCTGACCGCCCCGGCCGTCCGGGAGATCGTCCTGAACGGCTATCCGGTCAGCGTCAGCGCGTTCGACGGTAACCGGATCGCGCTGGACGGGCTCCAGGCCACGAACGAGCTGCGCGTGGTGGCCGAGTGCGGGTACTCACGGAGCGGCGAGGGCCTGCACCGCTTCACCGACCCCACCGACGGTGGCGTCTACCTGTATTCCGACCTGGAAACGTTCGACGCGCACCGGGTCTACGCCTGCTTCGATCAGCCGGATCTGAAAGCCGCCTTCGAGTTCTCGGTGATCGCCCCCGAGGACTGGCTGGTGCTGTCGAACATGGGCGCCGACGTGGCAGGCGCACCGGCCGACGGGGGCGCGAAGCGCTGGCACTTCCCCCCGTCGCCGGTGATGTCGACCTACATCACGGCCATCGTGGCCGGCCCCTACCACCAGGTCACGAGCGAGCACGACGGCATCCCGCTGGGCATCTACTGCCGCCGCTCGCTGGCCGGGTATCTGGACCCCGAAGAGATCTTCGAGGTGACCAGGCAAGGATTCGACTTCTTCCACGACGCGTTCGGCGTGCGCTACGCGTTCGGGAAGTACGACCAGGTCTTCGTGCCGGAGTTCAAGGCCGGCGCGATGGAGAACGCCGGCTGCGTGACCTTCCTCGAGGACTACGTGTTCCGGTCCCGGGTCACTGACTTCGCCCGCGAGCTGCGCGGCGACACCATCCTGCACGAGATGGCGCACATGTGGTTCGGCGACCTGGTCACCATGCGCTGGTGGGACGATCTGTGGCTGAACGAGTCGTTCGCCACCTGGGCCTCGGCCCTGGCCCAGGCGGAGGCCACCCGGTGGTCCACGGCGTGGACCACGTTCTGCCAGCTGCACAAGGCCTGGGCCTACCAGCAGGACCAGCTGCCCTCGACGCACCCGATCGCCGCAGACATCCCGGATATCGCCGCGGTCGAGGTCAACTTCGACGGGATCACCTACGCCAAGGGCGCGTCGGTGCTCAAGCAGCTCGTCGCCTATGTGGGCCGGGATCAATTCCTGGCCGGGGTGCGGCGTTACTTCGCCGAGCACGAATGGGGGAACGCCACCCTCGGCGACCTGCTCGGCGCCCTGCAGGAGTCGTCTGGGCGGGAACTGTCCGGCTGGTCCAAGCAGTGGCTCGAAACGGCCGGGGTGAACACCCTGCGGCCGGAGTATGACCTCGACGAGGAGAGCCGGATCACGGAGTTCGCGGTGGTGCAGACCGCGGCTCCGAGCCACCCGGTGCTCCGCGCGCACCGGATCGCGGTCGGCCTCTACGACCGGACCGAAGCCGGGCTGATCCGGCGCCGCCGGGTCGAGGCGGATATCGCGGGCGAGCGCACAGTCCTTGACGCGCTGGCCGGTGAGCGCCAGCCGGATCTGGTGCTGGTCAACGACGACGACCTCACCTACGCGAAGATGCGGCTCGACAGCCATTCGCTCGTCACGCTTACCACCGGCATCGGGGAGTTCACCGAGTCACTGCCCGCCGCGCTGTGCTGGGCCGCCGCGTGGGACATGTGCCGTGACGCGGAGATGGCGGCCCGCGACTACGTCCAGCTGGTGACGGCCGGAGTGGACCACGTGGAGGACATCTCCGTCGTGCAGACCCTGCTCCGCCAGGCCACCGCGGCGCTGCGGCGGTTCACCGACCCAGCCTGGCGGGCGGGCGGGGCTGACGAGGCGGCCGGGGTGCTGCTCGGCCTGGCCGAGCGGGCCGCGCCGGGCTCTGACCGCCAGCTCGCGTTCCTCCAGGCGTTCGCGAGCCTGGCCACCACGCCCAGCGATCTGTCCCTGCTCAGTGGCCTGCTGGACGGTTCGGCGTACATGGACGGCCTGATCGTGGATACCGAGCTGCGCTGGCGGCTGCTGAACCGGCTGGCCAGCCGGGGCGCCGCGGGACCCGCCAAGATCGACGCGGAGCTGAGCCGTGACGCCACCGATGCGGGCGAACGGCGCGCCGTCACCTGCCGGGCCGCCATCCCGGAGGCCGCGGCCAAGGAGGCGGCGTGGCAGGCGATCGTCAGCGGCACGCTGCCGAACGCCACGTTCCGCGCCACGCTGAACGGCTTCGCCGATCCTGATCACGCGGAGCTGCTGGCGCCGTTCACCGGCCGGTACTTCGAGGTGGTCGGCGACGTGTGGCGGGACTGGGGCAGCGACATGGCCCAGTGGTTCACCTCCAACGCCTACCCACTGACTCAGGTCTCCGAGGAGACGGTGGAACTCACCGACGCCTACATCGCGCAGACCGATCCGCCTGCCGCGCTGCGCCGGCTGCTCCTCGAGGGCCGGGACGGCGTGCAGCGGGCCCTGCGCTGCCAGGCCCGCGACCGCCAGGAGAACGTCCCGGCCGAAGTCTGACCGCGCCGCTGCACCGCACCGCACCGCTGCCGCGCCCCGCACCGCCGCCGGACGCGGGACCTCCGCGCGTCCCGGGGCCGGTCCCGGCTGGCTGCTCCGCAACGCCATGCGGAACCGGCACCCGGGACGCCTTGGTCAGGCCTCGGCTGCGGCCACACCAGGTCTCGAGGCCCGCCGCCGGATAGGAGTGACCAGCGCAGCTGTGCCGATCGCGAGACACGTTGCGCCGCTGGCCAGGCAGGCGGTCATGACGCCGAAGCGGCCCGCGCCCCAGGTCAGCAGGGCCGCCCCTAGCGGCCCTAGCGAGAAGTGGATGGTCCAGAAGGCGGCGGTCACCCGGCCGAGCAGGTGGTCCGGGGTCACCTCTTGGCGTAGGGACATGGAGCAGATCCCGGCCACACTGGCGCAGCCGAGGTAAGCCGCCGCGAGGACGGCGGCGGCCGGGACAGATCCCGACGCGCCCAGACCGGCGATGGCCAGGCCACACAGCAGGACGGCGCCGGTCCAGCAGCGGCCGAAGCCCAGCCTCCGGCGCAGCGGGGCCACGGCCAGCGCGCCCCCCACGGTGCCGAGCGCAGCGACGGCCAGCACCAGCCCGACCACGCCGTCACCCTGGCCCAGATCGTGCTTGAGGTAGTAGATGAGCACGTCGGGCAGGCCGTACGTGGCGAAGATGAAGAACGTCAGCAGGATGGTCAGCGCCCGCAGCGTGGGGTGCTGCCACAGGAACCGGGCTCCGGCCAGCAACTCCCGCCAGGGACCGGCTGGGGCCGGGGAGCCGGACACTGACCCCTCGGGGGTGGCCACGCCGGAGGCGTCCGGGGTGGCCGTCCTGGGTGGCGTTGCGGAGCAGCCAGCCAGGACCGGCCCCCCGGGCGCAACCGGGTCAGTCGTTTCTTCGCGGCGCGAGGACAGTTTGCTGCGTACTACGAGCACGCCGGCGGCGGAGATGGCGAAGCTGGCTGCGTCGACCGCGACGGCGCCGGCGGGGCCGAGCAGCGCGGAGACCAGGCCGGCGAAGAGCGGCCCCGCGATCCCAGCCGCGGAGGCGGCCCCGTACAAGAGCCCGTTCGCCTCGGTGATCCGGGCTGGGCCGGACAACGCCGGGACCACGGTCACGTAGCCCACCTGGAACACCATCCCGATCGCGGCGCAGACAGGCAGGATCACGTACAGCAGCCAGACCTCGGGGTGGACCGACCAGGCCAGCGGGATGAGCCCGTAGAGGATCATCCGGGCCAGGTCGCAGGCGGCCATCAGGATCCAGCGGTCGAGCCGGTCAGCCAGGATCCCCGCGAAGATGCCCGCGACGACCGCCGCTGCCCCGGCCGCCCCGGTCAGCAGGCCCATCTGAGCAACCGAGCCGGTGGCCCGCAGCACCAGCAGCGGGACGGCGATCAGGGCGAACGAGTCCCCGGCGACCGAGAGAGTCTGCGCCGTGAGGAAGACGCCGAAGCCCGGGTCCCGCCACAGTGTCCTCGGGCGGCCCCGCCCCGGCATTACCAGGCGGCCGCGCCCCGGCATTACCGGGCGGCCGCGCCCCGGCATTACCGGGCGGCCGCGCCGCGGGGCCGCCGGGCGGGTCCGCCGAGTCACTGGTGACTGGCGACCGCCCGGGCCACCGCGCGGACCGTGCGGGAGTCCGCCAGGTCATCCAGGGACACCGCCCGGCCCTCACCGTCACACAGCGGGACCCGCCAGTTCGGGTACTCGTCCGTGGTCCCGGGGATATTCTGCGGCCTCCGGTCCCCCACCGCGTCGGCCAGCGACACGCCGATGAGCAGGGCCGGGGTGCGGGCCAGGAACGCGTAGCAGGCCACGGTGAACTCGGCCGGGCTGGGCCGGCCGCCGGCCGCCAGGAGTCCCTCAGCCTCCAGCGCGTCCTGCCACGCCCGCACCACGGCGTCCGACTCGTCGCTTTCTTCCTTGTAGGAGCGGGTGAGCAGGCCGAGCCGGGAACGCAGCTCCACCTGCTCCCCGGTCACGAACGCCGCGATCGGCGGCACGTCGTGCGTGCCCACCATGGCCAGGCAGTTGCGCCGCCACTTATCCGGCGGGAGCGGCGCCCCGTCCGGGCCGCGCTCGAACCAGAGCATCGCGGTGCCGAGCACCCCGCGTTCGGCCAGGTAGTCCCTGATCCACGGATCCACCGTGCCGAGATCCTCGCCGATGGCCAGCGCCCTGGCCGAGACCGCCTGGCCAGCCAGCACGCCGACCATGGCCCGATGGTTGTACCGCACGTAGGTGCCCTGGTCCGGACCCATTCCGGCCGGCACCCACCAGAGCCGGAACAGGCCCATCACGTGATCGACGCGCAGGCCGCCCGCGTGCCGCAGGGCCGAGTGGATCAGATCCGCCAGCGGCGCGTACCCCCGGGCGGCCAGCCGCAGCGGATGCCAGGGCAGCTGATTCCAGTCCTGGCCGCGCTGGTTGAACTCATCCGGCGGGGCCCCCACGCTGACCCCGGAGACCATCACGTCCTGCCAGGCCCAGGCGTCCGCACCTCCCGGATGGCAGCCGACCGCGAGATCCCGGATGATGCCGATGCGCATCCCCGCGGCCCGGGCCGCCTCCTGGGCGGCGGCCAGCTGGCCGTCGGCGAGCCACTGCAGCCAGGCGTGGAACAGGGCCTGGCCAGACAGCCGGGCCCGTTCGGCCGCCACCTCGGCCGAGCCGACCGCGCGCAGCGGTTCCGGCCAGGTCCGCCAGTCCGGCCCGTGGATCTCGGCCAGCGCGCACCACAGGCCCCAGTCCTCTAGTGGCTGTCCCACATGACGCCGGTAGGCATCGAATTCGGCACGGCGCTGGGCGGTCATCGGCTGCCGGTAGATGATCTGCAGGGCGATCCGCTTGGCCCGCCAGACGTCGTCACGGTCGAGCAGTTCGCTGGTGGCGTTTCGGGCCCGCAACGGCGCGGCGAGGGAGTCGATCCGGACCCGGTCTCCCGCGGTGAGTTTCGCGTACTCGGGGATGTCTTCGATCCGCAGATACAGCGGGCTGATGAAGTGCCGGCTCATCGGCAGGTACGGCGACTGGCTCAGCGGCGGCAGCGGCTCCCCCGCGTGCAGCGGGTTGATCAGGATGAACCCGGCCCCCAGGTCGCTGGCGCTCCACGCGGCCAGATCGGCCAGGTCGCCTAGGTCCCCGTGTCCCCACGACTGGCGAGACCGCACCGAGTAGAGCTGGACAGCGAAGCCCCAGGAGCGGCCCTCCGGCCCAGGCACCACCGGTCCTTCGGCCCCCGGTTCTTCGACCACGGTTTCTTCGACCACGGTTTCTTCGACCACGGTTTCCTGGACCACGGTTTCCTGGACCACGGTTTCCTGGACCACGGTTTCCTGGACCACGGTCTCCTGGACCACGGTCTCCCG
>Ga0187875_10001542_pt1 | contig 17678 bp, 10 predicted proteins | sample June2016WEW_17_1_2_FD_132978 | JGI IMG/M metagenome (GOLD analysis project Ga0187875, IMG submission 132978) | Peatland microbial communities from SPRUCE experiment site at the Marcell Experimental Forest, Minnesota, USA - June2016WEW_17_10 | ecosystem: Environmental > Terrestrial > Soil >... | reverse complement strand
GAGGCCGTGGATGTCGATTACATCGTCGTCGCCAATAATCAGGAAGCGCTCGCGCTCGAAAACCACCTCATCAAGCAGAAGAAGCCGCGCTTCAACATTCTGCTGCGCGACGACAAAACTTATCCTTACATCAAGCTCACGCTCGGCGAGCGCTCTCCGCGCGTCTACGTCACCCGCCGTCTGCGCAAGGATGGCAGTGCATATTACGGGCCGTACTTCCCTGCCAATCTCGCCTATCGCATTGTCGACCTAATTCATCGTCATTTCTGCATCCCATCGTGCAAGGTCGATCTCACGCGCTTCCATCCGCGGCCCTGTCTGCAGTACTACATCAAGCGCTGTCTCGGGCCCTGTGTGAAGGACCTGACTACTCCAGAGATTTATGCCGAAGCGGTACGGGACGTGAAGCTTTTTCTCGAAGGCCGCCAGACCGATCTGGTGAAATCCTTGCGCGAGCGGATGGCGGAAGCCTCGGCCGTGGAGGAGTTCGAGCGCGCCGCCAAGTATCGCGATCTGATTTCGACCGTCGAGCAGTTGCAGGAAAAGCAGCGCATCGCCGCCGCCGAGGGCGACGATGCCGACGTCTTCGGCTATCACTACGAAAACGAGATGCTGGCCGTCAATCTGTTCCACATGCGAGGGGGGCGCGTTCTCGACCGGCGAGAGTTTTTCTGGGAAGACCTGCCGGAGCTGGATTCCACCCAGGATGTGTGGGCTCGGGGCTCGGCCCCGAGCAGGGCGGGGCAGAGCCCTGCCACCACACGAGAGGAGGAGTTTCATCCCGGCGAATTTTTTTCCTCGTTGCTCAGCCAGCTCTATCTGGGACAGCCTTACGTCCCCCGCAACATCTACCTCCCGGTCGATTTCGAAGACCGTGCCGAACTCGAAGACGCCCTCAGCGAACAACTCGCGGGCGAGGGCGGACGCGCCACACGCGTTCACATTATGGTTCCGCAGCGCGGTGACAAACGCGAACTGATCGACCTCGCCGGGAATAACGCGAAGCAATCCTACGACCAGCGCTTCCGCGTTCTGAAACCCAATGGGCGCGCAATTGCCGAGGCTCTCCAGGATGCCCTCGCATTGCCCGAGCTGCCCAAGCGCATCGAGTGCTTCGACATCTCTCACATTCAAGGAGCGGAGACGGTTGCTTCGATGGTCGTGTGGGAAGACGGCAAGATGAAGAAGTCGGACTATCGCAAGTTCATCATCAAGACCGTCGAGGGAGTGGACGATTTCGCGTCCATGCGCGAAGTCGTAACGCGCCGCTACAAGCGGCTGTGCGAAGAAAAAAAACCACTGCCCAGTCTCATCCTGATTGACGGCGGACTCGGCCAGCTGCACGCGGCCGCCGAAGCGCTGGAAGCGCTGGAGATCATCAACCAGCCGCTCGCCTCAATCGCCAAACGCGAAGAGATCATTTACGTCTACGGACAGGAAGACGACCCGGTCGTGCTCGATCATCACTCGCCCGTGCTGCATCTAGTGCAACTCATCCGCGACGAGGCGCACCGTTTCGCCGTGACCTTCCATCGCAAACGCCGCCAGATTCGCGACCGCGCCACCGAACTCCGAGAAATTCCCGGCGTCGGCGAGTCGACCACGCGCCGCCTCCTTGAACATTTCGGCAGCCTGCAGGCCGTGAAGCAAGCCGATGTGGCCGCCTTGTCGGCGGTCGTAACGAAGTCCCAAGCGGAAGCCATCCTCGGCCACTTCGGCAAGATGGTTTGAGAAGTTTCGTGTTGCAGACAAAACCAAACCGGCGGGGTCGGTCGGAATTTACTCTGAACACTGTATACGCAATATGTAAATTCCGAGTGAATGTCCGCCCTTACGCAAGTTGAGGGGTTGACAGTCAGGGCGACAGCGGTAAACTCATTGCGCCGGAACTGAACACTGGACAATGGGTTCGGATCCCCGGCAAATCCCCCCTGATGGAGGCCTTTCAATGACACAACTCCGTTTGTTCACCGTCCTCGCATTAATTATCGCTGTCTGCGGTTTCGGACAGCCAATGTTCGCGCAAGCGACGCCTCACTTCACTGTGAAAGCCGTGCCGAATGCTCAACCCGGACAGTCCAAGGTGAACCCGCAAGCCATCACACCGAACCTCTACCCGACTTGGGCAGCGTTTGCCTTTACCGACTACCCGACCCTGAATAGCGACAGCACGGACATATGGCCCTGCTTCGGCGACTCAAGCAGTCCCAACCCCGATTGCCCGACGATCGGTAATCCTTCGATTACCTTCCCCACCGGTGGCGTGGCGGTGGGCAGCCCCTCGTACACCTGGTCGCTCTCCAACTGCGATGCCACCAGCACTTCGACCCTGCCATGCGGCCAGACGGAGAGCTGGTACGAAGACGATTCGAACGACTCTACCGACTTCCTCATTTACTCGATCACAGCGCAGCAAGGCACCAGCTACATTGCTGACTCAGGCACTGTGGTTTTTGGTCCCAACACTTTCGGAGGTCTGTCTCCGGCCGCCAACGTGATCATCTACGGTGATCAGAACTTCGGCACCATGGGCCAGACCGGCAAGAACAACGGCAATTGCACGGCCGACATTAACTATCCTCTCGCTTCTAACTCATACCCGGGAGTGTATGTGATCGCGGCGGGCAAGACCTGTGTGGCTCCGGTCGCGGGCGTGGTTAATTTCACGGCGCTGACGGAAGTCGCTACACCCAAATACACCAAGTCGACCTCACCCACCGTATGCGGATCGGTTGGTCCGCCGTGCTACACAGTCAAATTCACCAAGAAATTTAGCACGACGCAAAAGTGGAGCATCAACCTGCAGTAGGCATCTGAAACACAGCTTCACCGGGCGTCCCAGACTTGCACTCAAGTCTGGGACGTTTTTCTTGGATTCAGCTTGCGATGATCGTTGGCAATCCACGAGCAATTCCGCCTGAGATCTGCGCCCGTAGACACTCCACTCGCGGCATTCGGCGTCAAGGACAAACTGCGGTTTCGGCGCTACAATTCCACCAACAGCTCGTGATCGCAATCGAGCGGGAGGCCCCCATGCCCGTGTATGACTACGTTTGCCACGATTGTCACAAAACCTTCGAATTGATTCTCACTCTCAGGGAACATGAAGCGGACGCGAAGTGTCCTAAGTGCGGCAGCAAGAATGTCGAACAGGAAGCGACTGCTTTTTATGCAGTGACCGGAAAGAAAAGTTAGACCAGGGTCTACCAAAAGCACTCTAGTCGCAAAACCAAGCACCGAAGCGTGCGGAACCGAACCCCCGTTTGGCACAGGACGTAGGCTTGGTGCGCACCACGGATGCGGCCTGGGATTTGCTTTGCGCATCGGAGTCTGTCTCCCAACTAAGAGAATTGGGATCTACGGCTTGGATCCAGGTTTGGTCAGCAGGAACGACTTCACCACAATCTGATTGGGTGCCATGCCGACCGGAATGATGGTCAGCAGCGAATACTCCGACGGCTCGAATTTCTTCTTCGGCGTACGTTTCTGGATGACGGCCAGGTCCGACGAGCCGGAGTCGAGCACCAGCAGATAGCCCTGACTTTGCGAGAGCGCCAGCGCGTCCGGATGCGTTCCCACCGGCAAGTACGCGATGATCTTGCCGAGATCGATGTCGTAGACCGCAATGTTGTTCGAGCCGAAATTCGAAATATAAAGCCGCGAGTTGTCGGCCGAGATCACGCCGCGCGTGGGCTGCTCGCCGACCAGATAGCTTCCCGACACCTCGTTGGGCGTCGTCTCGATGATCGAAATGCTGCCCGCGTCGAAATTGAAAGCCACCAGTTCCCCGCCGTCGGGCTTCAATGCCAGGCTCACCGGAGATTTTCCGACATCCAGCAGCGCGAGCAGGCCGTCGTTCTTAATCTCGTTCTTGACGTCATTCTTAGCGATGCTCGCCATCTGGTTCTTGACGTCGTTTCTCTTCAGTTCGATGCTCGCGACCTGGCCCGATCCCGAGCAGGCGACAAATGCTTTCGAGGAATCCGGCAAAATCACGATGTCTTCCGGCTGAATGCAGATCGTGATGGCCGCCCGAACAGCCAAGCGCACGGCGTCAATGATCGAGACCGTATTGTCGGCGCGATTACTGACCACGACGGTCGAACCATCGGGCGTAATACGCGCCAGGCCGGGACTTGCTCCAACCCGAAGCGTGGCAGCGACGGCACGCCGGTCCAGATCAATGACCGATACGTTGTTCGAGCCCGAATTGGCCACCCAGGCGCGGCGTCCGTCAGGCGAGACATCAATGAAGTAGGGACGGCCGCCGACTCCAATCGTCGCGACGACCTTATTCTGCTCGGCATCGATGACACTCACATTCGACGAGCCCGTGTTGACGACGTACACCTCGTTGCGTTGCGGATTGGCGGCAACGCCCGTCGGCTCGGAACCGGCCGTCAGTGTCCGTACCGGGGAAAAACTTCGCAGGTCGATGACCGTGACGGTACCGCTCTTGCCGTTCGTGATGTAAGCGTACTCGCGGTAGAGGGGGCGATAGGCGGGCAGAGCGCGCTCGCGAAAGTAATACCACCCGGCGGCCAGGACGAGAGGGACAACGACGGCGATGAGAAGGATTTTTCGCACGATCGAACGCGACTTGCTGAACGCAAGAGATTATCAGAAATGATAACCCTTCGTAGAGTGTAACCGTGGTGAGCTCATGGCTGGGTAGTGCCTAACTTGAGTTTCATGACAAATTCCTTTCGTCGGTCCTGATGGATTAGAAACTTGGTTTATCTTTATCTAGCGCCGAGCGATAGCGAATCGCCCGGCAGCTACGATTTGCGCTCACCCTGTAAAGTGACGTTGGGGGACGGATCCCCCCATGACCGTGACAATTTTTTGCGGAGAAAAGGCAGGAAGAAACTACCAGGGCTCAGGCTGGTTAACGCTGAAGAGCCAGTTCTGAACTTGGCGTCGGCGGCTCAGGGTCCTTTGTCATATTCGGGGTCGGGATCCTACCGTAGCGCGAGGAGCTGTCACTCCTTGGCCGGTGCAACAGACTGGCTTGTCATCCTCGGCAGTCAGTCTGCGGATGTGGTGGCTTCCGTTGCAACAAAACTCGACGTGCGGACATTCCGTCCCAGCACCGCCGCGATCTGCCTCACCTGCGTCATCAGCGCGTCGAACTGGTCCGGATAGAGCGACTGCATGCCGTCCGACAACGCGCGGTCGGGATCGTTATGCACTTCAATCATGAGCCCGTCGGCTCCCACGGCAACGGCGGCACGCGAAAGCGGCGTGACCTTATTGCGCTTGCCCGTTCCGTGACTGGGGTCAACGATGATCGGCAGGTGGCTCAAGCGTTGGACGGCTGGCACAACGCTTAAGTCGAGCGTATTGCGCGTGTGGTCGGCGAAAGTCCTCACTCCGCGCTCGCACAATACAATGTTGTAATTGCCCTCGCTCATGATGTATTCGGCGGCCATCAAAAATTCTTCGAGCGTCGCCGAAATGCCGCGCTTCAGCAGCACCGGCTTGCGGGCGCGTCCGGCGCGTTTCAGCAATGAGAAATTTTGCATGTTGCGCGCGCCGATCTGGATCATGTCGGCATACTGATCAACCAGGTCGAGCGATTCGTAATCAACCGCCTCGGTCACGATAAGCAAGCCAAAGCGGTCGCGAATCTCGGCCATGATCTTGAGCCCGTCTTCTCCCATGCCCTGAAAAGAATAAGGAGAGGTGCGCGGCTTGTAGGCCCCGCCGCGAAAAAATTGCGCTCCGGCGCGCGACACGCGCTCGGCGATGGCAAAGGCTTGCTCACGGCTTTCGATACCACACGGGCCCGCCATGATCACGAGATCGGTACTGCCGATGGTGACCGGCGCGGCCTTCGAATTTGGAGCGGGAAATTTGAGGATTGTGTTGTCGGGCTTGGTGTCGCGGCTGACCAGCTTGTAGGGCTTGGAGACGACGATAACTTCCTGCACGCCCGGCATTTCATCGAGCGCGCCGGGTTCAACTTCCGCTTTGTTTCCGGTAATACCGATGGCAGTGCGCTGCGCGCCGGGAATAGAGTGGGCGCGGTATCCAAGCGATTCGATCTTCTGGCAAACAGCGCGCACCTGCTCTTCGGTGGCCTGCGCCTGCATGACAACGAGCATAAAGCCCTCGACCTAAGAGTGTAGCTGCGTGGCGCAGGAAGGGCAACGGCAGCGAGTTTTAGAGGTGTGTAAGCCGCCGGATTCTCGGCGCCAGGGCACGAAAATAAGCCCAGCCTAGTGGATTCCAGCTATGGACAGTGAGTCCCGCCACACGTTACAAGCGTACATTCGTCTTCGGCATTACCAGAAATGTGTGCTGGCGCACTTTGCGCCGGGTGGGGGAATTCATGGTTGGAAATGGAGTCCGAAAGTGGCTGGTTAAAGTGTGCGCCATCCTGGCCATCGTCCCCGCATGCAGCCTTGCGGCCATGGCGCAGGCCAACGGGTTCTTCTCGAACTGGGAAGACCGTGTGCGCGACACGCTGGCACAGCAGCCTCAGTGGCCGATCCCGCTGGTAACGGCTTCGTCAGGGTTGTTGCAGGTCGCGCGCACTGATTTTGTGCGCCAGATCGCGCCCGCCGGCACCGATACATGGATCTATGACAACAGCAAGGGCGTCAGTCTGGTACCGTGGTACAAAGTTGAGTTCGATGTGCTGGCGCTCCCCTACATCCAGCACAATTCCGCGGCTAGGGATGGCGCGGGCGACTTCTCCATGCTGCTGAAGTATCGTCTGGCCGCGGGCCATGAAAAGCACGGCAACTATTCGGTCAGTTTCTCGGTCGCGGGAAGCATCAACACCGGCAGTTACAAGAATGGCAGCCTCGCCGATACGATTACTCCAACCTTATGCGGCGGCAAAGGTTTCAGGCGTTTCGACGTTCAATCCACGCTGGGCGCGGTTCTTCCCGCCGGCTACACCACAAAACTAGGCCGCGTGGTGATATGGAATAGCGTCGGCCAGTATCACCTCGCGAAATGGTTTTGGCCTGAAGTGGAAAGCAACGCGACCTTCTACCACGGCGGACCGAACGACGGGCGAGCACAAGACTTCGTCACACCGGGCCTGATGCTGAGCAAATTCAAACTGGTACCCGATGAACGCAACCGGCTCGGCTTGGTTTTCGGGGTCGGAATGCAGATCGCGACGACCCAGTTTCACACCTACAATCACGCCGTAGTCACCTCGGCACGGCTCCTGTTCTAGCCATCTGGTAAGTTACATACTGGATCGCCCCCCCGTCGTCGCTAAAGTTCCATATACCTGTTTTGGCACAGCCTTTCTTATGTGACATCATTGTGTTTGAAATCACAGGAGGAGCTGTGTCTGAGAAACAAGCTGTCACGATCGTCAGCCGGGCCTTGTCCGTTTACTCCCTCGTATTGGAGATGCTTCCCTACCCTTCTGGCGCTCTTCCCATGGGGCACGTCCGCAATTGTTCCATCCGCGACGCGCTCGCCGGTGTGAATCTAGCAGGCTGCGGAAAAAGTCGCTTACGTGGCGAGATGTCCCACAGCGGCTAAAGCCGCCGTTGATTACGCGACACTTGCGGTGCGGCTAAAAGCCGCACCCTTTCAAAACAGAATCGAAGTCGAGTTTTTCCGCAGCCTGCTAGGGCGCTTTGAATATCTCCAGGACGGATGCGCTGCTTGATGACGCCGCATAAAAATACGTCCCCGCTGCGCCGCCATTCATGTTGAAGTAATCCGCGCTGCTCTCGAACCCAATGCCCGTGACGTTTGCCGGGCAACCGATTCCTTGCGAATAGGTGATCGAGACATCGAACACGTTCACGCCTGAACTGTTCTCCGTTTCTTGCGTGAATGTTCCGTTGATATCGCACAGGTTACTCGAACCGCTGAAGTTCATATTCGCGTTGGTCCCCGTGGGTGCAAACGTCATGCGGAACGAATTGTCCAACCCCGTGTAGCCTTCGATCTCGCCGTCCCACCCGCTCCCGGAAAGAGCCGTAACCGGGCCGGTAAATGGAGAGCTCGAAGCTAGGGACAAGTTTTCCCCGTTGGATAGTGATCCTGTAATGGAGGAAGATGAGTTGATGGTACCTTGTACTGACTGGCTCGCTGCGCCCCCACCGGTGGCCGGGGTGCCATAGGCGGTGACCGTACCGGAAAAGCACTTTTCACCTCCGGTAATGGCGGGCATGACCACGGTATCTCCCGGAGTCGACCCACCGGTCTGGAAGAAGACTGCGAGCCCCGAAGAGTCAATCACGCCAGGTCCAGAGGCGGAGCCACCGCTGCCCGTAAGATTGAGCATCCAGTCTCCCACCACGTCGACGGCAGGCCCGCTACAGCTGGTGCTGGTGGAACTAGAGCTACCGCCGCAGCTGATTGTCACCACACATAGCAGGACAAGGCTAGCGAAGGAAAGCAACATCACGAGTTTGCGCATCACATTTTTTCCTTTTTCCGTGCGGGCGGATTTTATACTTTTTTTGCCCTCGTTGACTATGAGCTGCGTCACGATTTTGGCGTGCAAACCGGGCATCCAAGATCGGGCCCCGTCATAACATGAGCCGCAATGTAAAATAGCGGTTTATCATTTCGCATTGAACCTTGTCTATGTCATACGAGGAAAGATCCATCTCCACTCGCGACGAGCGCTACGACGCCCAGGCCATCGAACAGAAATGGGCTGAGCGCTGGCAGAGCGATCCGTCGCTCTATGCCGCCGAAGCCAACACCTCCAAACCCAAGTATTACGTGCTTGAGATGCTTCCCTACCCTTCTGGCGCTCTCCACATGGGGCACGTGCGCAATTATTCGATCGGCGACGCGCTCGCGCGCTACATGTGGATGAACGGCTACAACGTGCTGCATCCCATGGGATGGGATTCCTTCGGCCTGCCCGCCGAAAATGCGGCCATCAAGAACAACACTCCGCCCAAGGAGTGGACTCTTTCCAACATTGCGGCGATGAAGGTCCAGATGAAGCGGCTGGGCTTCGCCTACGACTGGTCGCGCGAAGTCACCACGTGTCTGCCCGATTACTACCGCTGGAACCAGTGGTTTTTTCTGAAGTTGTACGAATCCGGGTTGGCATATCGCAAGAAGAGCAAGGTGAACTGGTGTCCCGAATGCTGCACCGTGCTCGCCAACGAGCAGGTCGTGGGCGGAATGTGCTGGCGGCACGAAAATACTCCCGTTGTGCAGCGCGAACTGGAGCAGTGGTTCCTGAAGATTACGAAGTATGCGGACGAGTTGCTAAGCGATCTGGAAAAGCTCGAAGGCTGGCCGGAAAAAGTCCGGACCATGCAGCAGAACTGGATCGGGCGCAGCGAAGGCACGCTGGTCGATTTCGACCTCGGCGGCACAGTCGGTCCCGCCGGCTCGACCATCACTGTCTTCACCACGCGCGTCGATACCATTTACGGCGCGACGTCCGTGCAACTCGCGCCCGAGCATCCGATTGTCGCCGACCTGACGGCTCGCAATCCTGAATTGCGCGCGCAGGTCGATGGCCTGATCGCCGAACAGCGCCGCGCCAAAGAATCCGGCAACATCGGCGAGATCGAAAAGCACGGCGTCTTCACCGGACGCTACGCGAAGAATCCGTTCAATGGCGAAGCCGTCCCCCTCTGGGTCGCCAACTACATTCTGATGGATTACGGCACGGGCGCGATCATGAGCGTGCCCGCCCACGATGAACGCGACTACGAGTTCGCCACGAAGTACAAGCTCGACATCCGCCTCGTAATCTTGCCCGCGAACGCCGACCCCGAAGAAACCATGACGGCGCCGCCGCTGCCCTTCACCGCCGAGGATGGAATCCTGGTGAACTCCGGCGAGTTCAGCGGCTTGGACTGCGGCGATGCGATCAAGAAAATGTCCGCGCGCGCCGAAGAGAAAGGTTTTGGCAAAGCGACGGTTACGTTTCGCCTGAAAGATTGGGGCATCTCGCGCCAGCGCTACTGGGGCACGCCGATTCCGATGGTCTATTGCGAGAAAGACGGCGTCGTTCCGGTCGCAGAAAAAGATCTGCCCATAATTCTGCCCGACAACGTGAAGGTCACGCTCGCTGGAGGTTCGCCGCTTGCGAGCGTGCCGGAATTCCTGAACACGACTTGCCCGAAGTGCGGCGGCCCGGCACGCCGCGAAACCGACACCATGGATACCTTCGTCGATTCGTCATGGTACTTCTATCGCTATGCCGACGCCCACAATGACAAGGCGCCGTTTGACTCGGCCAAGATCGCGTACTGGTTTCCCATCGATCAATACATCGGCGGCGTCGAGCACGCCATCCTTCACCTGATTTATTCGCGCTTCTGGACCAAGTTCATGCGCGACATGGGCCTGGTGAAAAACGACGAGCCCGCGCAGCGCTTGTTCACGCAGGGCATGGTGATCAAAGACGGCGCGAAGATGTCGAAGAATCTGGGGAACGTCGTGTCGCCCGATGAGATGGTGGCGCGCTACGGCGCCGATGCAGCCCGGCTTTACAGCTTGTTTGCCGCGCCTCCCGATCGCGATTTGGACTGGCAGGACACGGGCATCGAAGGCATTCAGCGCTTCCTGGGACGCGTCTACCGTTTCTTCGCCCGCAGCAGCACGCGTGGGGCGGACACTCCTGTCCGCCCGGCCGATAGCGGCAACTCTTCTTTAACTCCCGAGGCGCGTGCGCTTCAACGCAAATTGCACCAGACGATCAAGCGCGTCAGTCATGACTTTCAGGGACGCTGGCACTTCAACACCTGCATTTCCGCGATCATGGAATTGGTGAATGAAGTCTATGGAGCAGAACAAGCGATTGCGGCGGGCCGCGTCCCTCTGCCGGTGATCGCCGAGGTGCAGCGTTCCATCGCGCTCCTGCTCGCTCCTATGGCTCCTTATCTGGCACACGAATTGTGGGCCATGACAGGAGAGACCAGCAATCTGCTGAAAGCTCCCTGGCCAAAATTCGATCCCGCGCTAGCGGCCGAAGATGAGATCGAAATTCCTGTGCAGGTCAATGGCAAGTTGCGGGGCAAGGTCGTCGTGGCCGCGTCCTCCACCGATGATCAAGTGAAGGCTGCAGCGCTCGCCGATGAAAAAGTGCAAGCGGCCATTGCGGGCAAGCAGGTCGCGAAGGTAATCGTGGTTCCCAGCAAGCTCGTCAACATCGTGGCGCGGTAGCAAGCGGGATAGCCTCGGTATCACTGTCTCGACTACGCCTGCCCTCTGCGCCCAAGCAACAGAGTATTCAGTCAGCGCTCGATTTCGAAATCGGTCATTTACTCGACCGTTCCAGGCGACTAAACTTTCCAGTTGCCCGGAAGGAAGAACCAACCATGTCTCGACGCCAGTCGCACCTCGCAATTGCCGCATTCCTGCTGTTCTTGCTGATCGCCTCTTCCGTCGTACTCTGGGCTGCAGATGTTACGCCTGAAGAGGTCGTCGCCAAGAGTCTGGATGCGATTGGCTCGGCAACGGCGCGCAAGGACCTTAAGTCGCGCGCAATCCAAGGGAGGGTCACGTATCGCATACTCGTGGGCGGATCCGGAGCAATCAATGGCAAGTTTGTCTTCGCATCCGAAGGGCAGAAATCCGACTATCTGTTCAAAATAAATGCGAACGGATTTCTCGGCGAGCAATTCATCTACGATGGCAGTAAAGCAAGCGTGGCAGGCACATACCCCGATAAGAGTCGCTCCGAATTTGGTAATTTTATTCTCGCGCAGGATGCCCCGATCCGCGAGAATTTGCTGGGCGGCGTCTGGTCCACGGGCTGGCCGCTACTGGACCTCGATGGCCGCAAAGCGAAAGTGCATTCCGAGGGCATCAAGAAAATTGACGGGCGCGAACTCATCGCTCTCCGTTATCAGCCCCGGAAAAACACCGACCTGGAGATTTTCTTGTACTTCGACCCACAAACCTATCAGCACGTCATGACCACGTACAGGATGACCATCTCAGCGACGATCGGCATGCACGGTGAGACCTCAAGTGCTCGAACCAACGAAGCCCGCTACCGGCTGGAAGAACATTTTTCCGACTTCCAGGTTGTGGATGGACTCACTTTACCCACTCACTATGATCTTCGCTATACGTTCGAAGGGTTGAGCGGACACACAAAGTCCATCGAATGGGACGTGAAGGCCACCGATATTATGAACAACCGGTCCATCGACCCCAGCGCCTTCGTGCCGCAGTAAGCGCGATTCGCATAGCAGGGACGAGCGTTTGCGCGCACGCCAGCTTTCGCGGGCTTGCGCGGATGGCTCTCGCGGACATTCTTCCTTTACACTTCTTCATCGAATCTGAGAAACTCATCCGTGGAAACTCAATCCCTCGTTAACCAGGCGATCGTCGTCCTCGACTTCGGAGCGCAATATTCGCAGCTCATTGCGCGCCGCATCCGCGAAAACAAAGTCTTTTCGGTGGTGTTGCCGTTCAACGCGACGCTCGAAGAAATTCGCAGCTACTCACCCGTGGGAATCGTCTTGTCCGGCGGCCCGTCGTCCGTATATGACAAAGGCGCGCCCCACGCCGACCCGCGGGTCTTCGACCTCAACCTGCCCGTCCTCGGCATCTGCTACGGCCTGCAATTCATGGTCTTCGTCCTGGGCGGCAAAGTCATCCCCGCTACCAAGCGCGAGTACGGACACGCCAAAGTTGAATTGCAGGTCAACGACTCGCAACTGTTTCGCGGCCTGCCCAAGGTCCTAGCCGTCTGGATGTCCCATGGCGATTCCGCCGAAGAACTGCCGGAGGGATTTCGGCTGACCGCAAGAACTCCACACGCTGTCGCCGCCATCGAGAATCCCGAGCGAAAAATGTGGGCCGTGCAGTTTCACCCCGAGGTCCATCACACGCCGCTCGGCAACGACATCCTGCGTAACTTCGCGTTGAACATTTGCGGAGCCCCGCCCACCTGGACCGGGCAGCACTTCATTGACTCGACCGTCGCCCAGGTGAAAGCACAAGTCGGCAACGGCCGCGCCATTTGCGCACTGTCGGGAGGAGTGGATTCTTCGGTCGCGGCAGTTCTTGTCGATCGTGCCATGCGCGATGATTCTGGGAAATCCCGCCTGACCTGCGTCTTCGTCAACAACGGAGTCTTGCGCAAGAACGAGTTTGAAAAAGTTCAAAAGAACCTGCGCGACAATCTCGGACTTCACATCATCGCCGTCGACGCCACCGACCGCTTCATGAAAAAACTCGCGGGCGTTACCGATCCCGAAAAAAAGCGCAAAATCATCGGCAACGAATTCATCGAAGTCTTCGACGACGAGGCGCACCGCATTCTCCAGACCGAAGGCCACGTCGAATGGCTCGTCCAGGGCACGCTCTATCCCGACGTCATCGAATCGCGCTCCGTGCGCGGTCCCTCCGAAGTCATCAAATCGCACCACAACGTCGGCGGCCTGCCCGAAACCATGAAGCTCAAGCTGATCGAGCCGCTCAAAGATCTTTTCAAGGATGAGGTCCGCCGCATCGGCCGCGACCTCGGCATGCCCGAAGAAATCCTGCAGCGTCAGCCCTTCCCCGGCCCGGGCCTCGCCGTAAGAATTCTCGGAGAAGTCACGCCCGATCGCGTCGCCCTGCTGCAGGAGTGCGACGACATCGTCGTCAGCGAAATCAAGAAGGCTGGGCTGTATCAGAAAATCTGGCAATCCTTCGCCGTCCTTCTCCCAGTAATGTCCGTCGGAGTCATGGGCGATCAGCGCACCTATGCCTACACCTGCGCCATCCGCGCCGTCCACTCCGAAGACGGCATGACCGCCGACTGGGTTCCGCTCCCCTACGAAGTGCTGAAGACAATTTCGAACCGCATCGTGAACGAAGTCCGAGGAGTGAACCGTGTGGTGTATGACATCACCTCAAAGCCGCCGGGGACGATTGAGTGGGAGTGAGGTCTGGAACACGTCCGCGAAACTGACCTGACTTAGGGCTAGCAGGCTGCCGAAAAACTCACGTATGCTTGCGCCACCGTGGAAGAGCGGCCCTTTAGAGCCAGCCCTGAGCCTGCCGAAGGGGCCGCATAAGCCGCCACCGTGGAAGAGCGGCCCTTCAGGGCCGCGTAAGCCGCTTCTCTTCAACGAGGGCTTCAGCCCCAGTTGTCGTTCTTTGCACCCAAGTCTATTTTTTCCGCAACCTCCTAGAGCCCTGACTAAGTCAAGTACTCCCACTCACCACTTACTTGTTCCGCGCATCACACCCACCTTGTGACCCACATCACAACTCGCTCCATACACAACCAATTCCACAAAGAGAAACTGTTTTGCCAAGAAAGTGCCGACATTTTTCATACTGTTGGCCACCCTATATATGGGCGTAGACTGGTCGCGATAGGAAGCTAATCAGGAACTCCCCCAGGAGATCCCACATGCTAATCCGCCGTTTTCCTCAAACTACTCTCTACCTGGCAATCGCGATCGTAATTGCGATTGTCTTCGTTCCCGCGGCCAGCGCCGAAGACCTCGCCAAAACACGCACGGTGTCAGGCCACCAGATCGTGCATTACAAGGACGCTCCCGTACCGGTCGATCTTTCGCAAGTCACGATTGCCGCCTATGTTCCCAACGGCTCCGGCTATAACGTAATCACGGGAACCGGGACAACTCAGGGCACATTTACGATTTCCGGCGTGCCAACCGGTAATTATCTCCTTCAGTTTGGCGTTGAATATTTGTGGACGAACGCTAGCAAGGTAAACCTCGACACGAATTCGGATTATCGTTCCACCGTCGTCCCGGCCAACTCGGATTCCACCTTAACCTTCGACATCTTGAATCTCAATGCCTGGCAAGACACCGACGTCTTTGAGATCGTATGTCCAAATAACTTGTCCTGGGAATCGACGGACGACTACTTATACGGCGGTATGTCGTCTGGCGCAACGAGTTTCACCGGAACATATCCCTACGTTGGTAACTTGAGCGAAGCGTCATTGAAAGATCAGTACTACGTGGCGGATCTTGTGACGCAGGAAGTCAGTAATATTCCGATGCCCGCCCTGGCGCGATACTACGCGGTCCCGAAGTTCACGCAGGCACAGGATTCCAATACTTCAATCAATGGTACGTTGAAAGCAATTGCCCAGACGAACACGCTCGAGGGCAATGCCAACGGCGCTGACCTTGCCAACGAAGCTCTCGCGGCAAACCCGGGCGCAATTTTGGCAGACATGAGCTTTGGCTTCGACGTTTATCCGGGAAGTCTCTCCAAGGGATTCACCACCGATGCGCCGGACTTGATCCTTTATGAAGGCTACAGCGGCGGACCGCCGATCCTCGACCAGAACGGCGACATTGGGCCGATCGCCTACGGCAATCCGTATCCAAAAAGCTGGCCGCTGTTTGTCATCTATGAGTACGATGCCGCGACGTTTTACACGGCGCCCGGAGCCAGCAACAGTGCCAGTCTCACCACCAGCGCGTATGGCTACACCACGACTCTGCCGACGGCGACCAGCCCGATTGTTCCGCTGGTTGGCGTGGTGCAGAACCCAAACGTCAACGGCACATCGTTCTTTGCAAACCAGACCGGAGCCGGCGTTGCTCCGACTTTGACGTGGTCGGCGCCCTCGGTGGGTACTGCCACGTTCTATCGCGTGCGTGTCAATCTGCTCTCGAACAACGGCGGCAATTCGACATTCACGACGGTTGCCGTTCTGAGCACGCAAGAAACGTCGCTGCAGATTCCCCCGGGTGTGCTCACGGCCGGGCAAGCCTACGTGTTCTTGATCAATGCGCGCTACACCTCGGGTCTGAACTTTGCCAAGAACCCGTACTTCCTCGGTCCGTCGGCGGGTTATGCCGGAGTAGTGTCAGGAATGATCCAGCCTTAAAAAGCGTTGCTGCCCTGTGAAGAGCGTATGACGTGGGGGAGCCGGTTGGCTCCCTTGCGCCGTATGCTGAAAATCCCGCTAAATCTCTGATGGAAAAATACTTCACGCTAAGTCCTTATTTCTCAAAGCCCTGGTCACGACTGCCTGCGCTAGGTTTTTGAGTTTAAGAGACCGAGCCAGGGGGACGAAGGCGAGTCCGCATCTCCACCGCTCCGGATTGCGCGCGCGAACGCGAATCACTACCATGAATTCATGCCAACCGTGACCGAACTTCCCGTTTCAAGCTCGCCCGCAGAAAAGATTCGCGCGCCGCGCGGCAATACGTTGTCCTGCAAAGGTTGGCAGCAGGAAGCTGCCATGCGCATGCTCATGAACAACCTCGACGAAGAGGTCGCCGAGCGCCCGCAAGATCTCGTCGTCTACGGAGGAACGGGCAAGGCCGCGCGCAACTGGGATTGCTATCACGCCATCGTCCGGTCGTTAAAGGCACTGGAGAACGACGAAACTCTGCTCGTGCAATCGGGCAAGCCGGTCGGCGTTTTCAAGACGCATGAGTACGCGCCGCGCGTGCTCATCGCCAACTCGAATCTGGTCGGCCATTTTTCCAACTGGGAAAAGTTCAACGAACTAGAACGCGCCGGCCTGATGATGTACGGACAGATGACCGCCGGCTCCTGGATCTACATCGGCTCGCAAGGCATCGTGCAAGGTACCTACGAAACGTTCAACGCCGCCGGTGACAAGCATTTTGGCGGCGACTTGAGCGGCAAGCTGATCGTCTCGGGCGGCATGGGCGGCATGGGCGGAGCGCAGCCTCTCGCGGCCACCATGACCGGCGCGGCTTTTCTCGGCATCGACGTCGATCCCGAGCGCATCAAGAAGCGCCTCAAAACCGGCTACTGTGATTTTCTCGTCACCACGCTCGATGAAGCGCTGCGCATTCTGAAAAATGCCGTTCGCAAAAAAGAAAATGTCTCGGTAGGGCTCGTCGGCAATTGCGCCGACATTATTCCCGAACTCGCCGAGCGCGGGGTCGTTCCCGACATCCTCACCGACCAGACTTCCGCGCACGATCCGCTGAACGGCTACGTGCCGAATGGCATGACGTTAGAAGCGGCGATGGAGTTGCGCAAGAGCGATCCGAAGGCTTATCAGGAGCGCTCGCTCGACGCGATGGCGCGCCACGTCGAAGGCATGTTGCGCCTGCAGAAGATGGGCTCGGTGACGTTCGATTACGGCAACAACATCCGCACCTTCGCTTTTCAGCGCGGAGTCAAGAATGCCTACGATTTCCCCGGCTTCGTCCCCGCCTACATTCGTCCGCTGTTTTGCGAAGGACGAGGCCCGTTCCGCTGGGCCGCGCTTTCCGGTGAGCCGTCGGATATCGCCATCACCGACGATCTCGTCCTCGAACTTTTCCCCGAAAATCACAGCCTCCGCCGCTGGATCGAACTCGCCCGCAAGCGCATCAAGTTCCAGGGCCTGCCCGCCCGCATCTGCTGGCTCGGGTATGGAGAGCGCGCCCAATTTGGCCTTCGCATCAACGACCTCGTCAAAAAAGGCACGATCAAAGCCCCCATCGTCATCGGACGCGATCACCTCGACTGCGGCTCCGTCGCATCTCCCTTCCGAGAAACCGAGAGCATGAAAGACGGCACCGACGCGGTCGCCGACTGGCCGCTGCTGAATGCGCTGGTGAATACGGCTGCTGGCGCATCGTGGGTCTCCATTCACAACGGAGGAGGAGTCGGCATCGGCTACTCGCTCCACGCCGGACAGGTCACCGTCGCCGACGGCACCGATATGATGGCCAAGCGAATCGAGCGCGTGCTGACGACGGATCCGGGCATGGGTGTGATCCGGCATGTGGACGCGGGGTATGACGAGGCGAAGGAAT
>Ga0187875_10001531_pt1 | contig 17742 bp, 13 predicted proteins | sample June2016WEW_17_1_2_FD_132978 | JGI IMG/M metagenome (GOLD analysis project Ga0187875, IMG submission 132978) | Peatland microbial communities from SPRUCE experiment site at the Marcell Experimental Forest, Minnesota, USA - June2016WEW_17_10 | ecosystem: Environmental > Terrestrial > Soil >... | reverse complement strand
ATGGGGCCGCAACGCTCAAACGGCAATGGAGAGAATACCGAGAGCCCACGTAAAATCAAGCCCCTCTTGCCCGCCATAGCTGCCGCGGAGGCGGAACCTTCAGCGGAGGCGGGTGGCGTCCAACCGAAGCCGTTCCAACAGTTTGTCGTGGATGCCGTCAAACTTCCCGTTGGAAAACACCGCCACCACATCGCGGTCGTGGAGATTGGGCACGAGCCGGTTGACTATCTCGTCGGCGCTGGCCGAATACTCCGCGACCCGCCCGTGGCTGCGCAATTGTTCGATGATCGCCTCGGGATTCAACCGCTCGCGCTCGCCCAATTCCTGCAGCCGGTCCACCCGGGAAATGAACACGCCGTCCGCCAGCGAGAGCGATTCGGCCAGTTCCCGCTGAAACACGTTGCGCCGGGTCGTGTTGCTGCGCGGCTCGAACAGCGCCCACAACCGTCGTCGCGGATATTTCTCCCGGATCGCGCGGATCGTCTCGGCAATCGCCGTCGGGTGATGCGCGAAATCGTCGAGCACGGTGACCCCCGCCGCTTCCCCGCGCACCTCCATCCGGCGCTTGATGCCGGTGAATGACGTGAATCCGCCCTGAATCTGCTCGCGCGACAAGCCCAACTCCATCGCGCACACCACCACCGCCGCCGCGTTGTGCTGGTTGTGGTCGCCGGCCATCGGCAATTCAAACCCAGCCGCGTCGGCTTTCGTGAAATACCGCACCCGGCAATGCGCGTCGGCGACCACTTCCCGCACGTTCGCGTCTTCGCCGTTGGCGATGATCACCCCGCGTCGGGGCACGATGGCCACCAGTTGGCGGAACGCGCGCTTCACCGCCCACAGATCGCGAAAAATATCGGCGTGGTCGAACTCAATATTATTCAGGACCACCGTGTCGGGCAGGTAATGGACGAATTTGCTGCGCTTGTCGAAAAACGCCGTGTCGTATTCGTCGCCTTCAATAATAAAATGTCTCCCCTTCCCCACGCGCGCACCGCACCCGAAATTATTGGGAATGCCGCCGATCAGAAATCCAGGCGCCAGTCCGGCCGACTCCATCACCCACGCCAGCAGTGAGGTCGTCGTCGTTTTGCCGTGCGTCCCCGCGATCACCACCGAGTGTTTGCCGCGCAGGAAACCGTCCCGCACCAACTCCGGCAACGAACAAATGTTCAGCCGTTCGTCGAGTGCGCGCTCGACCTCGGGGTTCCCGCGCTTCATCGCGTTGCCGATGACGATCAGATCGGGATGATGGTCGAGATTCGATTCGCAAAACCCCGACAGGATGCGTATCCCGCGCGATTCCAGAAACGTGGACATCGGCGGATACACGTTTTCGTCGCTGCCGGTGACGCTGTGGCCGAGTTCGCGGCACATCGCGGCGACGGACGCCATCGCGGTGCCACAAATCCCCACAAAATGCATCCCGCGTCGAGCGGGACAAGCGGTATTGACCTCCTCGTTCAACATCACTAGGGTTCCCCGTGCGAGCTTGTACCAGAAATGCCGAACGCAATCAATGTTTCTGATTTTTCTCTCGCCACCACGCTGGTTTGCGGCCAGGCCTTCCGCTGGCAACGCCATGCCGATGGCTGGTTCGTCGGCGTCGTGGGCAAGGAAATCTGGCGTCTGCGGCAGAATGGCGATGTTGTCGAGTGGCATTGTAGCCGCGAAACTTTTTCGCGGCAGAAACAGGACACCAAGGTCCGCGAATGCGATTCGCGGCTACAAAACTATCTTGCCCTCGACGTTTCCCTGCCGAAAATCTTCGCCACCTTTCCCCGCGATCCCCTGCTCCACCAGGCCGCCCGCGACCATCACGGCCTGCGCGTCATCCGCCAGGAACCCTGGGAATGCCTCGCCTCTTTCATCGCCAGTTCGTCCAAACAGATCGTGCAGATCCGTCAAATCGTCGGCCTGCTCGCCCAGCGGTTCGGCGAGCCGATTGACGCCGAGCACCACGCCTTCCCGACCGTTTCCGCCGTCGCCCGCGCCTCTCACCAGCAACTCTGGGATTGCAAACTCGGCTTCCGTGCGAAAAACCTCCTCGCCGCCGCGCGCATGATCGATAGCGGCCAGATTGACCTTCATGCCTTGCGGTCGATGGAATACGACCGCGCCCTCGAAGAGTTGGTCAAACTGCCCGGCGTTGGCGAGAAAATCGCCAATTGCGTGTTGCTGTTCGCCTGCGGATTCGACCACGCTTTCCCCATCGACGTGTGGATCGAGCGCGCCCTCCGCCGCATCTATTTCCCCGGCAAAAAGCGCGTCACCGCCCGCGAACTCCGCGAATTTACCCGCTCCCACTTCGGCCCCTACGCCGGCTGGGCCCAGCAATACCTCTTCTTCAACGAACGCTCGCAGAAACGATCGCGAGCGCGCCGATAGCCCGCAAACTGGGATTGACAAACGGCACCTTCGTTTTTGATGGTCATGCCGTGATTGTCTTGGTATCAACACGGGGATGGCACGCCCAAATGCTTCAAAAACACGTCGGCGATACTCAATCGGCGAGTGGTACGGGGCTGGACTGGAAAAACTCTCTCCAAACGAGCGCTTTCAGCGAGCAAGGACTGAAATCGGCGCAGATGCGCTAACGGGAAAGCCGTGCCCATTCCAAGTGCCAAATGCCTGCAATAAGAAGGGCGGCGTTTGTTCGCTCAGGTTGTACGAGCAAGTTGATAAGGGTTCTGTTTTGGGCACTGGCCCACTCATAACGACGTGTCCGAGCCGATTTCTTGAGGATCGTTTGATTTTTCGGTGGGTCGGGGAAACCATCCTTCAAACCGATTCTCCCGACGTGTTGAATCAAATTGGCTTCTTGGACCGGCTAGGCCCCGAACCAACCGAAGCAGATGAAGACAGTGGAGATTTTATCGGCAGAATCGACAATGTGATCGTTCATCCCTCGCGCGATCCCATTGATTGGTGTGCTCTTGAGCTTCAGGCGGTGTACTTCTCCGGTATGGCCATGAACAGGGAATTCACTTTGCTTGGCGAGCGGGTATACGAGACGTTGCCATTTCCGGCTGCTCATCGCAGACCAGACTGGCGAAGTTCGGGACCGAAGCGGCTTTTGCCGCAACTCCAAACGAAGGTTCCAACCATTCGTACATGGGGCAAGAAGATGGCCGTGGTGGTCGATGAAGCATTCTTCAAATCCCTGGTAGGTCTGGAGCGAGAGAAGTACCTTTCCAATACGGAAATCGCCTGGTTTGTCGTGGGTTATGATGAAACATCGACAGGATGGAAACTCGCCAAGCGCGACATTGTCTTCACCAAATTGGATTCTTCAGTTAAGGCGCTGACCGGCGGAGTGCCCCTTTCAAAGGAAAGATTCGAAGATCAGTTACGCGCCAAGTTGAGCACAATTCGTCCGGATCATCCTCTGGTCAGGAAGCGTAACCCGTAGTCGCTCCTTCGTGTTCAATGCTTGTCCTGAAGCCAAGAAAGGTCTCTCCCAATTAGAAGTTCGGTCATTTTCGCGTGGTGCGTATTCTTCATCGCAATCGGTGACGTCTCAAACCCGTGCTTCTTGGCCATTTCGGCTACCTCAACTGTGTTGTCGTAACTCATGAGAAAGTCGCCCTCACAGTCCCTCAGAAGAGAGAAGAGGCGGGAATGGTCAATCTTCCATCTGCGGTAAAGGCGTCGCGCGGCCACCGTATAAGGAGGATCGATATAAAACGCCGCATCGCCGTCGCACTTATGTTCTTCAATTAAGGCAAAGCCGTCACCGCTCACAAACGTCAGCTTGTCTTTGAGACGATTGATTTCGCGAATGCGACGCGCAAGCGTGTCTGGGTACCACCGCGATCCAAGGCCACGTCCTTTCTCACCGTTCTTCACCAACCCGGCACCGGGCGCCATAATCCCTCCGCGTTGAACACGGTTCCGAAGAATCGTTTGAAATGCCCTTTCGCAAAGATCGCTCGCTGAGTTTTCAAGCGTCTTGCGCACGTTTTCCAAAGTCAAGTCGAACGTCAAGATTTGTTTCGCGAGCCATTCCGCATGTCCATTGAGAACAACTCTCCATACACAGGCAACGTCTTCATCAAGTTCACAAAAAACAACGTGCTTCGCCAACCGCTCAAATGCGGCCGTCAAGCTTACGATTGCGCCACCGGCAAAGGGCTCAATGAGAAGCGCGGGAGGTTGCGATTTGCTGCGAAGCCAATCCCGAATATAGGGGACAAGCCATGTCTTGCCGCCCGGGTATCGAAAAGGGCTTCGATGCGGGACACTGGATACATTCACTGGCTTCTCGGCCGTGTACCGCACTCGCCGCGGTTGCGACAATTCCAGAATAAGGGCGTTGGGTTCCTCTCTTATGATGAACTTTGGGGATGAATCCAAGCGACGGGCAATCTTGAGCAATTCCTCCGCGATTCCCTGCGGTATTCGAATGACAGTTGTCTTTCCAGATTTCCACTTCGGGGGATAAGTAGTAGATGAACGCGCCATCGGGGTCAGAAACTATCAACTTTCAACGCGCGTGTCAACCCTGTAACAGGGCTTGGATTCCCTGTTACAGTATTACTTCCACTCGGCAGCCGCGTTAAGTTGCTTGCCGAACGGCGCACTCACCACTCTAATTCCCCCCTCACCCCAGCGATTTTATGTCGATCACGAAGCGGTATTTGACGTCGCCCTTGACCATGCGGTCGTAGGCTTCGTTGATCTTTTGGATGGGAATCATCTCGATGTCCGACGTGATGTTGTGTTCGCCGCAGAAATCCAGCATCTCCTGGGTCTCCCGGATCCCGCCAATCAATGACCCCGCCAGTTGACGGCGTTTGATGATGAGGCTGAACGGGTGCACCGCGTGCGGCTTGTCGGGCACGCCCACCAACGTCAGCGTGGCGTCGTGCTTCAACAAGTTCAGGTAGGCGTTGATGTCATGCGGCCCGGCCACGGTGTCGAGTATAAAATCGAAACTGTTCACATGCTTCTTCATCTCGGACTCGTTCTTGGAAATCACCACTTCTTTCGCCCCGAGCCGGATCGCGTCCTTCGTCTTGCCCGGCGATGTCGTGAACAACACCACCCGCGCGCCGAACGCATTCGCCAGTTTCACCCCCATGTGCCCCAGCCCGCCGAGACCGACGATGCCCACCTTCTGCCCCTTGCCCACCTTCCAGTGGCGCAACGGCGAGTACGTCGTGATCCCCGCGCATAACAACGGCGCCGACGCCGCCAGATCGAGTCCCTTGGGCAACCGCAACGCAAATGATTCATCCACCACGATCGCGTTCGAGTAGCCGCCATAAGTCATCCCGCCGTGCCGCCGGTCTTCGCTGTTGTAGGTCCACACCGGCCCGAGGTCGCACAGTTGTTCCTCGCCCGACTTGCACATCTCGCACTCGCGGCACGAATCCACCATGCATCCCACCGCCGCCAGTTCGCCTTCCTTGAATTTGCGCACCTTCGAGCCCGCCTTTGTCACGCGCCCGACGATTTCGTGCCCGGGCACGCAGGGAAATGTCGTGCCCGCCCATTCGTTGCGCGCCGTGTGCACGTCGGAGTGGCATACCCCGCAGTACTGGATTTGGATTTCAATCTCTTCCGGACCGGGATCGCGACGGTGAAATGAAAACGGAACGAGTGGCGTGGTCGCGCTCAACGCCGCGTAGCCTTTGGTGTTGTGCATAATCTTCCTCCTGAATTCTGAATTCGCCGACGTGAATCTACGACACAACCGCCGTTTGTCCAATCCCGGCAAAACGAAAATGGATCTGGTGCGGTGACACACCCAACTTGACGTGCGCAGCAAGGTGGGATGATGAACCCTCACCCTGACCCTCTCCCTTGAAAAGGGAGAGGGCTACTCACTTTGTCTCCTCTCCCCGCGCGCGGGGAGAGGATTAAGGTGAGGGGGTTGTTTGTCAAATCGACTGTGTCACTGCACTGGGACCTATTCCGGCGGCGCGGCATCAGCCGGCGGCGGTTCGGACTTCGTGTCCGACACGCGCCGAATCCGCACGGCCATGTACGGTTTGCCGGGCAATGGGACCGTTCGCCCCTTCTCATCAACAAAATGGTAGTTGTCCTTCTTCTTGGTCACGAATTCGCCTTCGAGAGGCGTAATCGTCATGTCCCACGTGTCGATCACATCGACCTTGAATCTCATGCCGTCCTTGATGCGGTCCTTGTACAACTCGAACGGCCACGAGGTCGGCGTCTCCTTGCCGAAATAGAGCAGATAATATTCGCCGAGCTGACCGCCCATGTTCGAGTCCTGCCATTTGTCGATCGGATCGATCCCGGCCGGCGGGCTTTCGGCCAGCACCTGCTTCAGGAATGCCAGCCGCGCGGGGCTTTGACCGTGGAGTTTGCCGCCTTCCGATGTCCACGAAATATGGTCGGGGTTCGATAACGTTTCGCCGTGCGTCACGTACGTGCCCGCGACCGTCGCCTCCCAGAACCGGAACACCATCTCCTCGCCCGACAATTGTCCCCAACGACGCGCGATGTTGCCCTCGTACTTCACCTCGTCGAACACGACCGGCTTGCGATACACGTCGCGATACAACATCGCCCGCTCATTGTCCTCCACCGCCGCGCCGTTCTGGATGCTGGCGTGCGTGACCCACGGCTTGGTGTTGTTGTAAATGTAAAACCCGTTGTGGATCGACCGCAGGTGCGCGTAGGGATCAGCCGCCTCGACCACCTGAAACAGGCGATCCCAGTCCGACTCGGTCTTGTTCTTGTTGAAGTCGTATTCGTTGGACAGCGACCACCAGACGCTCCGATACGCCGCGAGCCGGCTGACGATGTAGCGCACGTAACGGTCGTCTACGTCCGCCGGCATGCGGTCGAACCCCCACCGTCCCTTGTCGTAGGGATCGAACAAGATCACGTCCGCCTCGATGCCGCGGTCACGAAGGTCCCCGACGCGTCTTTCCAAGTGCTGGAAGAACTTCGGATCGAACCGCGTGAAATCCCACGCCTTCGGCGGCGTGCCTTCAAACGGATACAGCGCCAACTCGTTGGTGTTCCCAGCCAGATGCTTCGGAAACACGCACATGCGGATCTTGTTGAATGGCGACGCGGCGAGACTCGCTAGCGTCACCTCTTCGAGCGGATCGACCATGTGCGCCCAGTTGTACGAGGTCGTGCCAATCGGACGAAACGGCGTGCCGTCGGCATAGGCGAAATGATACATGTTGTGAACGCGCACCGGGCCGTGGTTTTGTGCCGCCGGCGCCGTGACATCGAACTCGCCGCTCTGGCCGTTCAATTCGGGCGCATTGCTGCGCGTCGCATAATGCCAGCGTCCCTGCATTCCCGGCATGAACCGGACCCGATACAGGCCGCCGCCGTCGTAAAACCCGTTCGCATCGACGTTTGTGTCCCCAAGCGAAAATTTTGCTGAAAATTGGACATCGACGAACGGATTTCCATTCGTCGGGCCGGGCAACGACACTTCGTAGACGCCCCATTGCTCGACGTTCGTCACCGCCGCGACAACTGATCGCTGCGGTGAAAGCGCCAATGCGAAAACTGCGAACCAGATTCCCAGATGTTTTGCAGCGGCGCGGAGCATGGCGATGGGAAACGCTACCATGTTGCCTCAGAGATTAACAACTCTCTCTTCGCTACGGCTGGGCCGCGGCGAGATGTTTTTGGATGGCGTCGCGCAGGGATTGTTCGCGGTCGGTGGTTGCGGCCAGGGCGGCCCCGAACGCCGTCGCCGCTTCCCGGCGCTTGCCCTGTTTGAGGTAGACGGTCCCGAGTGTGTCGAGGAAATACGCTTTGCGGGCCGGGAACAACGCGGCGGCCCGTTGGCACAAGTTCACCGCGTCATCGAGGTTCTCTCCCATCTCGCAATACGTGCAGGCCAGATTGTTCATCGCATCGGCGTTTTGCGGGTCAAGTCCGACCGCCCGCACAAACGCCTTCGCCGCCTCGGCCAGGCGATGCTGCTTGATCAGCGCGTTGCCGAGATTCATCCGAAAATACGAATTCTCGGGACGCATCTGCGTGGCGGCGATGTACTGCGTCGTCGCGGATTCGGGTTCGCCCGCCCGCTCGAAGAACACGCCGAGATCGTTGTGTTCCTCCGCCGACAGCCGCCACGTGGCTTTCTCCGGCGGACAGACCAGCAGCGTCCAGTTGCCGGCGCGGTCCCAATGCCGCTGAAAATCCTCGATCCGCATCTCAAGGCGCGCCCGCGCGTCCGAATGCACGGTCACGATTTGCCGAAAATTGTCCCAACCCAGCACGACAAAGTAGTGCGGCTGCTCGCCGAACCGGCCAAGCACCAGCAGCGGCACGCCCGCCGCCAGTTTTTCCCGGAGATCGTCGAGCGAGCCGTGATACTGCCGCACCCACAGGTGGAATCGGCGCGCATAATCGCCGAGTTCGCTCGTGAGCGTCCCGCCGATATCCGGCAGATAGATCGCGCCGGCAATTTCGTCCTGTGACACGGGATGGCCGTAATAGTTCGCCAACATCGCCAGCGCCGCCGGCCCGCAATAGTTCGGTTTCTGCGCGATGAACGGGACGTTGAGGACATCATCAGCGGCGAGCGTGACGCGGGGAATGCCAACGAACGCGCACAGGAACAGGAGAACGAGGCGCCGCATCATCCGATGCGGAAACAAATATCGCGCACGGCCTTCTTGCCGATGCGCTCCTGGACCTTCTGCAACATCAGTGGCTTGTGGTACCGCGACAGTTCCTGCAACCAGACCGGATGATCGACCGTCACCACGAGCAACCCGTTGCGCAGGCTGATCGGCTGGGCATGCCGCGCGATATCCGACCCAACGATGTCCGGCCAAAGAAAGAATACCTGTGATTGCTGGAGGCGTTGTTCGAGCCCCAGCTTCTTCATTACCTGCGGGACAAGCTGACTGGCGGGATTGCCGGTGGGAATGTTCGGACTCGCGCCGAACGGCTGCCATTCGTGAAGCACCCGGGCTCGCAACGCCGGCGTCATCCGGCCTGCGGTTGCGGAGCTGGTTGCGTGGGGGCGGCCGCAGCGTCGGCGGAAACTTGCACACCGTCATGGCCGATGGCTTCGACCGGACAACCTTCCATGGCTTCTTTGCAGAGGACTTCCTCGTCCGGCGACGCCGGTTGTTTGTACACGAAACTGTAGCCGCCGTCTTCATTACGCGTGAAATTGTCCGGTGCCGTCTCGCGGCACAGATCACAATCGATGCACTGGTCGTCCACATAGAACTTCCCAGGCACGTTGTCGGAATAGCGATTTGCAAATGCTGCCATGTTCCCCACTCTCCGTGACCACAATCAGTATACCAGAGCCAAAGGCGGTTTCAATAGCATTCTCGTCCCGCAACAATTGTGATCGCAACCAGTTGCGCCTCAGGCCTGAAAGATTTGTTCACGCGCCCGCCCTCGGCCAAGATCACGGAAATCAAGCAGTTCACGCCCGCAGAGTCGGCAGCGCAAACAACGCCTCTTCGCCGGTCGGGTTCATGGCTGCTGAAGCCCTGCCTTCTCCTTCGCCTCGGCCGCATTGATTTCCGCCCAGGACGGCGCGCGCCAGAGATAGAGGGTGGTATTGTTTCTCCAAATGAGGTCATTGCCATCCGGGGAGAACCGCGCGCCATCGCCCGAGCCCTGACTTTCCAGGGTCAGCACGTCCTGCCAGCTATCCGTGTCGCACAATCTCACCGCCTCCTTGCCATTGCTGGCGATCGCCAACCGTTTGCCGTCCGGTGAAAAGGTCGATAGTTTTACCCCATTAAGAAAGCCGCCGATGGTCGCTACGGGTTTCCAGGTTGCAGCATCCCAAACCTTGGCAAAGCCAAGCGAACTGGACACCGCGAGCAGCTTTCCGTCAGGCGAGAAATCAGCAGTGTAACCTTCCAACACGCCCAGATCCACTTTCGTCTGGCTGGCGTCAGCGAGGCTTCTTACAACAGCCTCTCCTTCGTCACCAATGGCCACAAAGGATCGTTCGTCAGGCGTAAGCTGGGATGCGCCGTCAAATGCCACCGGTGCCGGCCACGACTGAATCTCCAAGCGGGTCGTGAGATCCCATTCGTGAAGGAAATTATCCCGTCCGGAAAAGGTGATCAGCTTTTTCCCGTCGGCGAGAAGGTTCAGTACCCACACGTAGTGGGTAGTGTTGGTCAATTGATACAACAAAACCCGTTGTGAAGGGTTCCAAACCTGAATGATTCCGTTGATCCAGCCGACCGCCAGAAAACGTCCGTCTGGTGAAAAGCAGGATGAAGAAACGTTTGTTTCCATTTCCAGCAACGGTGACTGCTGATGAAGATCAGCGCCACTCCACTGCGTCACCTGCCCTTGCCGATCCAGAGTCAGGATGGACCGTCCGTCGGGGGCGAAGTTCCATCTGTCAACGTTCTCCATCGGGAGAGCGAGGCAGGCCTGATGCGGGTGTGTGACGGACGTATCCCAGAAGCAAACCGTGCCATCCTTGGCCCCACTCACCAGGGTCTTCTCATCGGGCAGCAAGATTATCCGCCACACTTCCTGACGATGACCGCGCAACACGTCCAAGCACTTTTGACTCGCAATATCCCAAATGCGAATTGTCTGGTCGGTACTGCTCGAAGTGAGTTTTTTTCCATCGGGCGAGAAAATCAGCGAACTCACCGAGGAGCCATGTCCTTCCAGTTGCCCGATCGGCTTGCCGGTGGCGACATCCCACAGACGGATGTCCGACACACTGTGGACGGCGGACGCCAGAGTTTTGCCGTCCGGTGAAAACGCCAGGGCGGTGACATATTCTTTTGAAGCCGCAGTGCTCCAAAGCTCCCTGCCATCCCGCAAGTCAATGACGCGAATCTGCCCGGGCGATGACGTCGGATAGGCTGCGAGAGTCAAATCCGGGGTCGCGGCAAAGCTGGTTGTAAATGGAAAGCCGATACCTGCATCCACAGCACAACTGGCCAGCTTGGCCCCATCAGGCATGCGCCAGACGGTGATGTGTCCGTTGCGTGTGGAAGTGGCGAGCGTCCGCCCATCTTTGGCGAACGCCAATCCCGTGCACCATTCACCATCCAGCGGCAATTCGGTAATCATCTGTCGCGTCGCAGCATTCCAAAGGTGCAACGTGGTTTGCCGTTTCCCCGAGGCAAAAAAAGCGGAACCGGCGAATGCCAGCAGCGGTTCCGTCGGCGAAAAAGCGGCGCGGATAAGCTTTTCATTTTTTCCCAGGCGCACCAACTCTTGCCGCGTCCGCAAATCCCACACGGACAGACCTTGATGAACCGAGCCAATCGCCAGAGAGAACCCGTCGGGCGAGACCGCCAGCGAGCTGATCTCGGCGAACTGTTGGCAAAGGGTGAACGTGGCGTCGCTGCGTGTTTGCTGCCAGAGATAACGCCATTCCCAGCCGCGCAAATCGCGCTGGCCTGGCCCCGGCCGCTGGCGGTTCAGCAGATCCAACGCGCGGCCGAGATTGTTTCCTTCGAGCGCCTGCTGGGCGACATTCATGTCCGAGGCGTAGGCGCGCTGCCGGGCAGCAAGCTCGGCGGCTTCGGCTTGCTGGCGCAATTTGGCTTCCTCGGCTTGCGCCTCGACGGCCTTCTCGCGTTGGACGGACTCCTGCGCTTGCGCCGCCAGCGCGTCCCGTTTGGCGCGTGTGGCCCGTACTGCCTGCCAAGTGCTGACGATGATGCCGAGGAACAACGCGGTCGCAATTGCGACGCCGGCGGCAAACGCCACCTTGTTTCGCCGAACCAATTTCTGAAACCGGTAGGCCGAACTCGGCGGGCGCGCGACGACGGTTTCGTTGTTTAGGTGCCGCTTGAGATCCATGGCCAACCCGTTCGCCGTGTCGTAGCGCCGCGTGCGGTCTTTCTCGAGGCACTTCATGACGATCCAGTCCAGATCGCCCCGGAGCTGGTGCACCAGCTTCGCTGTGTCGGTGGAACGGCGCCGGGCTGTGGTCGTCAACTCCTCTCCCTGGAGAGTCGCGAAGCGGGTGCTGGGCCGGACCGGCTCCTTCTCGCGAATCGTCTTCCGCATTGCGTCAATGCCTTGCGACATCAATTCGTTAGCGTCGAACGGTGTGCGGCCAGTCAGCAATTCATACAACAGCACGCCGAGGCTGTAGATGTCGCTACGGGTGTCAATGTCCAGGCCGCTCATCTCGGCCTGCTCGGGACTCATGTAGGCCGGGGTGCCGACGAACTGATGCAACTGCGTGTAAACCGTGTTGTCGGTCAGCCGTCCTTCCGTGGCCTTGGCGATACCGAAGTCGATGACCTTGGGCACCGGCACACCGTCGTGCAGTGTGACGAGGATGTTCGACGGTTTGATGTCACGGTGAATGATGCCCTTCTGGTGGGCGTGCTGGATGGCTTGGCAGACATGGATGAACAGGTCGAGCCGCTGGCGCGTGGACAGATTGTTCTGGTCGCAGTACTCGGTGATCGGCACGCCGCGCACGAGTTCCATGACGAAGAACGGCCGGCCCGTGTCGGTCGCGCCGGCATCGAGGACCTTGGCGATGTTGGGATGATCCATCATCGCCAGCGCCTGCCGCTCGGCCTCGAAACGGGCGATGACCTGTTTGGTGTCCATGCCCAGCTTGATGACCTTGAGCGCGACGCGCCGACGAACCGGTTCGGTCTGTTCGGCGACATAGACCACGCCGCAACCGCCTTCGCCGATTCGCTCCAGCAGTTTGTAGCGACCGATGCGGTCGCCGGTTTTTTCGGCGAGAGGCTCGACCACCGGTGGGACTGGCGATGGAGCCGATTTGACAGTGACGTCCGGATCGGATGCGTTGCCAGACGGCTCGTGCGCCTGGAGCAGGGCTTTGAGGCGCTGGAGCAGCGCCGCATCACCCGCGCACGCGCCTTTCAAGTAGGCAACGCGTTCCTCCCGCGTCGCAAATTGCAACGCGGTGTTGACGATTTGCTCTTCGCGCGATGGCTGATCGGTCATTGACCTGAACTCCCTCGCCGCAGACTATCACACGGTTTCGGGTCAGAAAAAGAACTAAAGCCGTCGAGCCATACCAGACCATTTGTGCTTGATGCCGTGACGGGACAACAGCAGAATGGCTTGGGATTCAACGTTCAAATGGAGCGGAGTTGACCATGCCTTACCTGATACAAAAGCAGACGGACGGCACGACCATCAAACAATGGGATTTGCGCGACAAACCACTCACGGTCGGTCGCGGGGAGCAGGTGCATGCGCGAATTGACGACAATGAAATGTCGCGCCAACATTTTGTGATTTCGCCCAGGGGCGGCGGCTATGTGATTCAGGACCAGAATTCCCAAAACGGGACGCTGGTGAACGGTCGGCGCGTTACCGAGGCGATACTGAAACCGAACGACAGTATCCGCGCCGGGCAGACACAATTCGTCTTTGTCGAGGGGCTGGCCACCGTCATTGGGAAACTGGAAGACGAGCCCAAGGGCCACCGTGCACACATCCGCGAGACGTCCAAAGATGCCAAACCCTAGCGAGGAGCAGCTGCTTCGTGATCGTCCATCCGAAGGAGAACTCGTTCATTGCTCCGTCGCCAGCGTCCACACACAGTGATCATCAAGGTCCTGACCACGACGCCGGGCCTGGGCCTCGATCTGGTTCTCGCCGGGCGTCAGCCTCGTGTCCTTCCAGAAGAACACGCTGTTGACGCTGTCAGCCCGCGTGCCCTGTGAAATCCCGTTGACCAACAGCTTCACCTCCGCCGCGTTGGAATAAACCTTCACGTCGGTCACAGCATTGGTGCGCACCGTGAACCGACGGCTGGTGATATACAACGTTGGTTCATCCGACCAGTTCGCCTTGTAGAAGTAAAACGCGTCCTTCCTGGTCTTGCGGTCGCTGGTCACCAGTCCCTTATCGTTGCGGCCAACCGAGCCGCCTTCATGGCGAAAGTAGCTCGTGAAATCGAACATGTTCCACACAAACGTGCCCCAGATGTACGGCCGCGACTTGAACATCGCCCAGTCGGCTTCGTGGACGATCGCCTGCCATTCCTCCGGGTGCCACTGGCCCATGGGCTTCGGCTGTTTCGGATCCTGCTCATGCTGGGTCACGTTCGCCCCGGCGCCGTATTCGCTGACACAAAATCCGCCGTGCCGGCTCGTATCGCGGCGCTCGTCCAACCATTTGCCCATGACCTCCGCACCGCCCGGCGTGTACCAGCCCGGGTAGAAATTCCAGCCCAGCCAGTCGGGGATCTTGTTCATCTGCGGGTACCGCTCCGTGCAGGTCGCGGCAATTGTCGGCCGGGTCGGATCCTCGCCGTTGGCGACGATCTTCAAATCCTGCAACTCGCGATGCGGATCGTCGGTCCGGGCGCCAACGCCGACTTCATTGAACAGGCTCCACGCGAAAATCGACGGATGATTAACGCTCTGGCGGATCAAATCCAGCAACTGATTCCGCGAGGTCTCGGCGAACTCCGGCGTCCCGTGGACCGAATTCACCTGCGGGATCTCCGCCCAGACCAAAATGCCCGCCTTGTCGCACAGGCTGTAGAAATAGTCGCTGTGCTGGTAATGCGCGCACCGCACCGCCGTGCAGCCGAGTTCCTTCATCAGTTCGATGTCCTCGTCCTGGTCGGCCTCGGTAATCGCCCAGCCTTTATCGGGCCGGTCCTGATGGCGGCACACTCCATGCAAATCGTACAATCGGCCGTTCAGGAAGAACCCCTTCTCGGGATCGATCGAGTAGAACCGCAGTCCGAGCGACTGCTCCACCGAATCCACCACGCTGGACGGCGAACGCAATTCGACCACGGCCCGGTACAAATACGGATCGCTGCGGCCATTCCACAAATGCGGGTTCGGCACGATGACCCGCAATGAATACGGCGCGGTCGTATTCGTTGCCGGTGTGATTTGGTCCTGGGCGGCGGCGACCGGTTGTCCGCTGGCATCGAACACTTTGGCCACGAACGTGACCGGATCCTGACGGCCCGTGACGTTGGAAATCTGCGCCGTCACGTCCAACACCGCCTGGGTTTCCGTGACGCTCGTCTCCAACCACGCGACGCCGGGCGACGCATGATCGGTCAGCGTGAAGCTCTCGCCATCGGTCACGATCAGGTGCGCGGGGCGATACAACCCGCCGTACACGGGAAAATCGCCGGTCAACGGCCCGATATCCGGCTCCGGCGCATTGCTGACGCGTACCGCGAGCATATTGGTGCCAGTGGATGAAAGTTGATGGGTGATCTCAAAGCAGAACGCGCCGAACGCGCCGCGATGTTGGCCGAGCGACCGGCCATTGACATAAACATCCGCGACCGAGCCGGCCGCCTCGAATCGCAGGAAATATCGTCTGCCAATTGCCGCCGGGCCGATGTTCAGTTCGCGCCGATACCAACCCGGTCCCCGATAGTATTCGCGTCCCTGCTGGGCGTCCTCCCAGCCCCAATTGTGCGGCAGGGAGACGGTTTGCCAGAGATCGTCCTTGAATCCCGGCGCTTCCGCGCCGTCGGCGTCGCCCAATTTGAATCGCCAGCCCGTGTCGAGTAGCTCGGTGTCACGAGCAAGCGCGAGACCGCACCACGCGAGCACGAAGAGGAGTGCCAGAATGCGCCGCATGAGTTCATCATGCCAAGAGAGCGCGGCGCGGGCAACGGGAATATTGGACGAAGCGACGGGCTAGAACGTGTAGTTCGCGCTGATCATCACGTCATTCACGTCGTAGCAGTTGGCCGGGATGTTCGACCCGCGCGTTTGATACCGATAGGAGAAGCAGCCGGTCAGGTGTTTGGTAAACGTCCGCTGCAGCCCGAAACCGACCTGGATGAGGTCGGCGACTTCGCCGGTGCTGTAGAGAGATACCAGATGTGTCCACCCGATCTGGGGCGAGAGCGTAAGGAACCGGTTCAGGCGATGCGAAATCGCGTAGTTGACGCCGGTGGCTTGCGTGATGCTGGAACTCTTGAGCAAGAGTGCGACGCCGGGGCTGCGGAAAAACGAGAGGCTGTGCGTCGTGTTCGGACGTAGCGGGTGGGTGTAACTGAGCGTGACATTCGAATCTACGCCGTCAATATTATGCACGGTGTTGGTCCCGTTGGCCGACAGTTGCTCATGGGAAAAGCCCAGGCTGATCGTGCCGTTGAGGCTCGGCGTGATCTGGCCGTTGACGCCGGCATCGATCGAGTAACCGGCGGAATCCTGCAGGATCGGATCAGCCAGATCCAGATAGGTCAATCCATAGGAAGTGCGCAGGAACACCGAATAGCCTTGCGCCAGCATGAATGACGGCGTGAACGAAAATTGATAATCCGTTTCGTTCTGGTCGGAGATCGACGGATAGATGTAGTCGGTCCGCTCGGCCGCGAACGTCGTGGCGAATTTCCCGAATTGTCGTGTCGCGCTGGCGGTCACCACGTTCTCATACTCCTCGGCCGAACTGGTGTTGACGGCGAACGTGTTTTGCAAGGGATCGCTCGTGTAATTGAACGTCTCGGTCACGAGCACGGTCCATTCCGCCACATACAAGGGCAACTGCAACGAGGCGGTCAACGGCGCCCCGAAAGTATTCGGGGTAACGCCGGTCAGGGATCTGGTGTATTCCGCCGCGACAGTCAGCGTGAGTTTTTCCCCGCCGGCAAACGGCAGGTAGACGCCTCCGTTAAACGTCGGGCCAAGGGTCAGCAAGACGTCGGCTTTCGGATGGTTCGGGCTGAAGTTGGCGTTATCGCGGAAATCCGCTCCCGCCGTTGCCCCGGCCGTCATTTGGACCGGGCCCCATTGGAAGTTCTGGGCCATCGACGCGCGACCCGCCCCGATCACCGACCAAGTCAGGGTAACGAGTGCAACACTCCTCAGAAGTCTGTAGTGCGGTCTCATTGCCCAGTTACGCGATGCGGCGGACGTATGTTGCATCTACCGTGCCCATCGTATCTGGGGCCGCAAAACCTGTACATTAAAAAAGGCTCGCATCCGTAAGTATTTGAGCCCCTGTGGTTACCAGAAGAACCTAGGTTACCGCTCCCTCGGAGCACGAGGCGGCGGCATCGGGCGGACATCTTCCTCCGTCCAGTGATGAACCATGTCGCGGTAATTAATGTTCAGCGTCGCCCCAAGCCCGATCATGCACAAAATCGCCAGACTAAACACGATATACCCCGAATAATCATGGTACACCTTCATCGCCAAATCCTGCCCAAACCCTTGCGCCACAAGCGCTACCGTCATAATCCGCGCCAGATTCCCCACCACCGCCAACGGTATGCTCGACGCGAACAGCACCCACTTCTTCCACGTCACGCTCATCGTCACATACCCATACAGCGACGTCAGCGCCACCAACGCCACCAGCGACCGTATCCCGCTGCACGGGTCCGCCACCTCCAGCGGCAAAAACCGGTCCAGCGCCGAATAAATCCCCGTCCCCTGCTGGTACACCTTCACCCCGATCAGGTTCAGCGCCACCGTCGACACATGCGCCACAAACAACCGCAGCGGGAACGACACATACGCATCCAAAAAGTTCAGCGGAATCATGAAAAATAAAAACGCGCACGGAAACCACAGCTCCTTCGCCCACGCCCACCCCGCCAGATACAGCACCAACCCAAAAATCAGCACCACCAGCGACCCCGCCACCAACCGCGCATTCGCCGCCCTCACCCCCGCCCAATAAATCCCTACCGCCGCCACGATCACCACCAGCCCGGCCCCCGACGTCCCCAACCGCACCCTCCCCAGCCCCTTCCGCCACTTCCACACAAACAGCCCCCCCGCAATCACCGGCACCACATAGCCATGCGCGTAATCCGACCCCCGCCCCCAATACACCCACAACCACGCT
>Ga0187875_10001529_pt1 | contig 17763 bp, 10 predicted proteins | sample June2016WEW_17_1_2_FD_132978 | JGI IMG/M metagenome (GOLD analysis project Ga0187875, IMG submission 132978) | Peatland microbial communities from SPRUCE experiment site at the Marcell Experimental Forest, Minnesota, USA - June2016WEW_17_10 | ecosystem: Environmental > Terrestrial > Soil >... | reverse complement strand
GCAGATAGTGGCCGGTCAGCGCCACATAGGGCCAGAACAACACCACGGCAGGCGTAACCCCAAAATAGAGGTAGAACTTCCCCTTGTAATAACTCAGGTCGAGCACCCCATAGGGAGCGTTGGACGCCCGATCGTAGGGGTCGGCGAGTTGCGCGAACCCGGGCGGCACCTCTTTTTTCAGGCTGAGATGGCCGGCGCGAAAACCCTGTACCAACAAATTGTAATAAGTGTCAGCAGCGTTCAGACTCGTCGACGCCAAAAAGCCCGAGTGGGCGGTGTACGCATAAACCCCCATGACCAACGCGCACACAGCAGCCAGTGAGATCCCTGCGATTTTCATTGTGGCTTACCGACCAGCCCCGTGTAACGTTGTCGCAAAAACATCATCTGTCTGATGACATCTTATACACCTCTCCAGTCGAACACACACGCATTGTCGAACGAGGCCCCGCAAGGGCTTCTCCGCCGTCTACACAAGCGGGACCCGCGACGCCGCCGGACAGACCACCTATTGGAAGGTTTGCCGGATTCGACTGCCCACCCCCTCAGCAGAGGTTCCCTCGGTACTTTAGACAGCAGCGACGGGTCTTTGAGGTGCGAACTGCCGCAGGCGCCTGGTCTACCACCGCTTCACGGGCTTCACCCGGTTGCGACGGCGTCGGGGAGCCTATCAGCACCGCGCCGCTAGAGACGGAACCTGCTAGGCGAAAATCTCAGACAGGACACTACCCGGTCGAGCACGGACCCGACACCGTATCCGTCTGGTGGAGCATGTGTTGAGACCTCTCGTAACGGGACGCAACAGAGCGTATCGATGGCGTCGGGTTGGCTGGTAACTGACTTTGGTGAAAGCGTGTCATCAATCGTTGCCGTTGCTCGGCTTTCCTGCGGTGGCGAACCGAGCCATTTTCGGATGAAACCATGCCGCCAATGTTTTATAGGTCAGCGCCCAGAACTCGATTTGCCCCGTCCGCCGCATACGAACCGACAACCAGCTTTATTGAGGCTATGAGATCTGCGGCTTGATAACGCGGGAACCAATTGCGGTCAGCGTGGCGCACAGTTCCCGGTACATGGCCTCGTCGTCGTAGGTGCCGATGATGGCGCCGCCTGAGCCGGCAAACTTGGCGCTGGCACCGCACTTCCTAGCCACCTCAACCATTTGAATCTGCCAGGGAGCCAGATTGTAGATACTTCGTCGGGTGTTGAAGTTCTCGTCAATGAGTTGCGCCAGCCGCTTCGTATCCTGGCGGAGCAGCACCTCGCGTCCCCTTGCGGCAAGTTCGGCGAAGTGCTTCATGGCGTCGACAACTCCCGCCTCACCCCGGTCGAACCGTCCGCGGATGTCGTTATGGAACACCTCGGTCGGCTCACTGAGGCTATTGTGGTAGGCAATGTACAGAGGCGGCAACAGACTGGGGGACAGCGGCTCGTATTGATAGCTTTTCAAGCCGCCGACAAGGTGTTCGTGAGCCTTGTCGAAATCCATGTAAACCAAGCCTTCATAAACCTGTATCACGCGATCCTGGAGCCCGGCCCCGATGCCCAGTTCGTCTTTTTCCACCGACAAGACCAGCGTGGGCTGGGCTTCGACCGGGATGTCCACACCGTAGAATTCCATGAGGCAGCGCAAGGTCGCAACAATCAGGGCACTGGAACCAGCCAGCCCCACCTGTCGCGGTATATTGGTTTGGTAGCGCACGGAGAAGTTGCGGTTCGGGAACGTCAACTGATTCGCCTGACAGTAGTCAACAAACCGTTTGATGGTGCCTTTAATCAACCGGATACCACCGTAGTAGCCGTGTAGTTTTACGTCCTTTACCAGGTCGTGTATGGAACTAAAGCGGGCCCGGTCGTCTTGCGCGAGCACAATGTCCACAGTGTCCCATTCATACAGCACGACCTCCGCCCAAAAGTTGCGCACGATAATGGAGATGGTCTTGCCATGGTAGCCATCGGACGGGTTTCCCAAGAGCCCGGCTCGAGCGTAGGCGCGTTTACGAATGATGATCATTTAGCAATGTCTCCAAGTGCTTGCGCAGAGCCGGCCCTTGTTTCTTATCGGCCAGGGCAAACTCCACAAAGGCCCGAAAATAGGACTGGAAATTCCCAATATCATACCGCCGTTCGTCCCGGCTCAGGCGGATGCCATAAGCTTTGCCGCCCCCTCGAATCATGAGGCGTATGGCATCCGTGATCTGAATTTCACCGCCTTTGCCCGGATGGATACGTCGAATAGCTTCAAAAACACTGGGGGCGAGGACGTAGCGGGCCGCGATGGCCAGATTGCTGGGAGCCTCTGACGGAGATGGTTTCTCGATGAGATCTTCGATCTCGAACAAATCCCCGTCACTCTTGGGCTTGGCAATACCGTATTGATGCACCTCGTTGGCCGCCACTTCCTCAAAAGCGATCACCGCGACGGCGCCCTTGTCCACGAAACAACGTTTCATCCGTTGGACGATGTCACTCTGGGCATGCAGACCGATGATGGAATCGCCCAAGGCCACGACAAAGGGCTGGTTGGCGACGAACGCTTCCGCGCAGAGGATCGCATGCCCTAATCCCAGCAGCTGGCGCTGCCGCGTGTAGAAATACTGGATGGCCGCACGCTCAAATTCCAACTCCGCCAAGGACTCTTCCTTGCCGGTCTCCCGTAATACGCGAACCAGCTCGTCATTCAGGTCAAAGTGGTTTTCCAAGGAGGTCTTGCCGGGACCGGTGATGAACAACACCCGCTTCATCCCGACCCGGGCCAGTTCGTCCACCACGTACTGGACGACGGGCTTGCGCCCAACCGGCAACATCTCTTTCGGCTGTGACTTGGTCGCGGGTAAGAGCCGCGTGCCCAGCCCGGCCACGGGAACGACTGCAATATTGATGTCCATGGTTCCTTTCTTGCGCTGTGGAAATCGGTGGGGTAATTATGCTCGTCCCCGCAGCCATTTTCGAGACTATTTCAATGCGACAAACGGCGGGAGCTACCGTAAAACCGCTGTCTCCACATCAGCCCTCCTGTTATGATGCCCCTGTCCCACGGATCGAAGGACGCTTGATTACTACGACCAGCATGCTGCTGAGGTCCTCGCGAAGTACTGTTCCATCCCCAGCGGCATTGATCTGTATAGTTCAGAAGCATTTCCCCAACCCGGCTCGAAGATCCCCAATGTCGGCTCAGGTTCCGGCAGGGATTTGGTAGGCCTGCTTGCAAGGATAGCGCGCGTTGTGCCCCATCGAAAGGATCCCGACGTGCTGAATCCGCTGTATAGCGCCAGTAGCAGCAACGCTCTTGGCAATTGCTCCAGCGGAATGGAGGGCCGACCCGGCAAACTGTACGCGCAGTTGAACGCTCGATTCATCTGTGCCAACAACTCATCGCAGCGGCGCATGATGGGCCGCAGCGGATGGCCCGGCGGCACGCGTTGCTCTAATGATATAAACACGAACAACGATTCCTGCCGATCAATCTGCCCATGCATGCAAACCCCTCCCTGTTGCACCACGCAGTGGAACCGTCCCGTCAACCCGACTTGTTTGGTAGCCTGCTAGGCCGTGGCCTTGTTCTCGATGTCGGCGACCTCAAGGTTCGGCACGAGAATATGCACGATCAGCAACGCCAAGAGATACGCGACGCTCCCCATGAGGAAGACGGGGAAATAGTTGCCGGTGTGCTTCAACACCTTGCCGGTGACGAAGAACAGTAGGAGTCCGCCGATGGCCCCGATCATGCCGCCCAGACCTGTCACCGAACCCACCAGTCGCTTGGGAAACATGTCGCCCGCGAGACTGAAGACATTGGCCGACCATGCTTGGTGAGCCGATGCGGCAATGGTGATGAGGATCGCCGCAGTCCACTTGCTGTCGGTCGTGGTCGAAAATACGACGGGCACGACACAGGCGGCGCAGATCAGGAGCGTAATCTTGCGGGCCTTGTTAACCGACCAACCCTGCTTCATAAAGGCGCCCGCGAGCCAGCCACCGGCAATGCTGCCCACGGAGGCGACGACATAGATGAGCATGATCTGGTATTTGCGGTCTGCGGGGCCGAGGTGGAATTTTGTGTTGAAAAAATCCGGCGAGCCGAACAGGTAGAACCACCAGAAACAATCCGTCATGAGCTTGGCGATGGCGTAGGCCCAGGTCTGTTTGTGAGGGAAGAGCCGACGCCACGGGATCCTGACCGTGGGCTCGACCGTCTCGCCCTGGATATACGCCAACTCTTGCTTGTTGACCCGCGGGTGGTCTTCAGGTTTTCGATAAATTGCCAGCCAGGCGACGATCCACAGGAGATCAATGACGGCCGTGATGATAAACGCGCCTCGCCAACCGACCGTGGTTCCGGCGATGGTGATCGCGGAGAACTGGGCAACGACGAACGGAAGCCCCCAAGGCACGAGAATACCGCCAATGTTGGAACCGGAGTTGAACAGGCCGGTGGCCAGGGCCCTCTCGCGTTTCGGGAACCATTCGGTCGTGGTCTTGATGGCTGCCGGGAAGTTGCCGCCTTCGCCCAGCCCCAGCAGAATGCGGCAGATGAGAAAGCCCGTGACCGCGCTGCCGAACAGGTGCCCGATCTCCGGCGCAAACGCATGTGACATGGAAGCCACTCCCCAGAACGCGCAGGCAAAGACGAATCCCCAGCGCAACCCCATCACGTCCATCAACCGGCCCATGACGATCATGCTGACCGCGTAGGCAGCGCTGAAGGCCACCTGCATGTTCCAGTAATCCTCCTCGGTCCAGCCGATGGTTTTGCGCAGCTCGGGCGCCAGATTGCCAAACACGCCGCGGTCGATGTAGTTGGCGGTTGTGACCCAGAACAGCAGCGCGCAGATCACCCACCGAAAGTTGGTCTGGCGAGCCTCGCCAGTGGTCGCCCCGGAGACTGTTGCTAAAGCCATATCCGATTCCACCTCTCGTTAAGCATTATCTCTGGACCCGGGCGCTTCCGTCCACCATGACCTTTTCCACTTCTTTTTGCGTGGCCATGGAGGTGTCCCCCGGGGTGGTCATGGCCAACGCGCCGTGCGCCGCGCCGTAGTCCACCGCCTGTTGCGGGTCGCCCGTCTTCAGGAAGCCGAAAATCAAACCGCTCGCAAAACTGTCGCCGCCACCCACGCGGTCGAGGATTTCCAACGCCGGGTACTGGCGGCTCTCGTAAAACTTGCCGTCCATCCAACAAATGGCGCGCCAATCGTTCTTCGTCGCCGTGATGACCTTCCGCAGCGTGGTCGCCGCGACCTTGAAGTTCTTGAATTCGTCCACCGCCTTCCCGATCATCTTCTTGAAGGCGTCGGTCTCGATCCTGGTGATGTTGTGGTCCAGGCCTTCGACCTCGAACCCGAGGCAGGCGGTGAAATCCTCTTCGTTACCGATCATCACGTCGACGTATTTGGCGATTTCGCGGTTCACCTCGCGCGCCCGGGGCTGGCCGCCGACGCTCCTCCACAGGCTGGGCCGATAATTCAAATCGTAGCTGACGACCGTGCCATGCTTGGCCGCGGCCTTGACAGCCTCGATGGTCAACGCCGCCGTGCTCTCGCTCAACGACGCGAAAATCCCTCCCGTGTGAAACCAGCGCACGCCGATGCGGCCAAAGATCTTCTCCCAATCGAAATCGCCCGGCTTGAGTTGGCTGGCCGCCGTGTGACCGCGGTCGGGCACGCCAACCGCCCCGCGTATGCCAAATCCGCGTTCGGTGAAATTCAGCCCGTTGCGCGCCGACCGCCCGATGCCGTCGTCGGGCCGCCAGAGAATGAAGTCCGTGGCCACACCGCCCTGCATGATGAAATCCTCAATCAAATGGCCAACCTCGTTGTCCACGAATGCCGTGCATACCGCCGTCTTCAGGCCGAAGCATTTCCGCAGGCCACGCGCGACGTTGTATTCGCCGCCGCCCTCCCAGGCCTTGAAATCGCGCGCGGTGCGGATGCGTCCTTCGCCGGGATCGAGTCGCAACATGATTTCACCCAGCGAGAGCTGGTCGTACTCGCATTTCTCGCGAATTTTCAGTGGCATATTGGTCTCCTCACAGACTTCCCGTCTTTCCGTCGCTACTCAACGCCGTGACAGACAATTACGTGGTTACGGTCGAAAACGCTCTGCCAAGCACGCCGGGACCGCCGATCACCACCGCTCGTTCACCGGTTAAATCGAACAGGTTCGCTCCACTCATTGCCTGGCTCACAATCCCCATCAGCCTGTGCCACGCCACAACAGCGGTCAAAACATGCCCTGCTGCAACTGCTGCAGTTGCGGTTGCATTGTGAATCTCCAACGGTAGCCTTTCAAGCGGAGAACTTATGAGCCCGGAGCAAGCGGTTGGGCAACCAACCAGCCAGTCCAGCATTGCGCCGACGCAGGGCTGCCACAAGACGTGAGGCCACTCCGTTGGCAGGATATCTCGGTCATTTGCCTCCTGCGGCCTTCGCGGTTTCCAAGCCTTCCACTTGCGCATTCTCGACAATCACAGGAAGCCCTTCCTTGCACGTCACCTGCACGTTCTTTAGCTGAACCGCCTTCGCGTTCTTGATCGTCAGACCTTTCGTCGCCGCGCTAATGTCCACGTTTTCGAGTACCACATTGGTTATCTGGCTTTCCGGCAAGCCCAGGATGATGCCGGCCCCGTGCCTGGTTGTTGCCTGCAGGTTCTTGATCTGAATATTGCGAAACACCGGGGTCTTATCATTAGCGGGCTGTGCCGTGTCTTGTTCGGGGGCCGGCTGTTGCACGGCATCCCCAGCCGAGTTGTACATATAGTAACACGTCAGCGTGATCGCCGGATCAACGTCCTTCATGTTGATGTCACTGTAACTGACGTTCTCCACCACGCCGCCGCGACCCCGCTGCGACTTGATGCGAATCCCATTTTCCGTTCCTTCAAATGTGCAGTTCCGCACCGTCACATTGCGAACACCACCGGCCGATTCGCTGCCGATGGACATCCCGTGACCGTGTAGGAACGTGCAACCCGTCACGGTGATGTTTTCGCAACCAAACTCGCGTCCTTCCACCTTGCGCCCGGATTTGATCGCCACATTGTCATCTCCTACGTCAATCCGGCATTTCGTAATCAGCACATTACGGCAAACGGTGGGATCGATGGCATCGGTGTTTGCCGCATGTTCGGGCGCTGTGATCGTCACGTTCGAAATGACCACGCCGTCACAATCAGTGGGAACCAGATGAAATTTGGGAGAGTCTTTGAGGGTGATGTTCTCCACGCGCAGGTTGTTGCACCTGGTCAACACGATCAAATTGGGGCGCGGCAATGTGTACCCCGGCTGTTTTCGGCGGGCCTCCTCGGCCGGCCCCCACCACTTTGCGCCGGAACCATCAATCGTTCCCCGGCCCGTAATGGTGATGTCTTGAAGGTCCTTCCCGCCGATGAACGGTACAAACGTGCTTGGCTTTCCCGCAACAGCGAAATCGGCCTGATCGTCAGTCGCTTTGATAATGGCACCTTCATCAAGTTGAACCGTGGTCCTGGTGCGCAACGTGATAGGTTTGGTCAGATACGTGCCCGACGGGAAACGTACCATGCCGCCACCGGCGTTCCCGCATTCATCGAGCGCCTTCTGGATCGCCGCAGTGTCCAGCGTCCGCCCATCCCCCTTCGCGCCAAATTCTCGAACATTAAACACTTTGCCGGAAATGCCGCCTCCCGGCGCAACGGCGTCAGCCGCCCAGCCCGTGATTGCCGGCAGCCACAAGCACGACCCCAACAGCCACACCGCCACAAGCAGCGCGCGCCGGCGCCTCTGGTTCGTCGAATTGTCCATCGCTTTCATTTTCGCTCCTGACTCCTTTCCGTCCGACGCACCACTGGTACGCCGTGGTAGACGAATGGCGATCATCTCTATGGTTCACAGCTCCGAATCATTTTCTTACCGCCAACTTCCGTTCCAGCCACGCCATAAGCTTTTCCTTGTAGCTCGGGTCGAATTTGTCCCAGTCCGTAATCCGATGTGGCGCGCCTTTGATTGCAACGATGTCGTTGGGGACGTTGTTTTCCTTGAGCTTCGACATGAAGTGGATGGTCTGGTCGTACGGGACGGTTTCGTCGGCATCGCCCTGAACGAACAGAAACGGCGGCAGCCCCGGTTTGACGTACGTGATCGGGGACATTTCCTTCAACAGCACTTGCGTCGCAGCATCCAATGTTTCCCGGCCCAACAGGGCCTGGAGCGACTTGCTGAGCCCGCCACGTCGTTCGGTGTCGGCGACCAGATCGGTCGGCGGCGAAAACCCGACGACGGCTTGCACACGTGTGTCCTCCCTGGCCAACATGGCCGCCAGACAGGCCAATTGGCCACCGGCCGAGTATCCCATCAGGGCGATACGTTGCGGGTCTCCCTTGTACTCGGCGGCGTGAGCCTTGACCCAGCGAATGGCGGTCTGCACGTCCTCAAAGCACGCGGGCCAATGGTTCGCCGGCGCGAGCCGATAGTTGATCGAAAACCAGGTGAACTCCGCGGACTTCGCCAGCGGCTCCAGGATCATTGTGGTGTCCATGCGCTTGTCACCGCTGGTCCAGCCGCCTCCGTGCACCACGACAACCACTGGAAAAGGCCCGACACCATCGGGCACATGCGCATCCAGCCGCAGGCTCTCGCCCGACGCGCGGCCATATTCGATGTCCGGTTTGTCTCCAGCAAAGACAACCCCTTCGTACCAAGCGACCAGCGACACCGCCGCCTGGATTGTTTTGAAGCCGCGTCCCGTCATGGGAGGATTTCTCTATTCGCTGAATCAAAACGATTCCCGAACAGTTTGGAAAGAGGAATCAAGGAGCATTTTCATTCAGCAGACTCTCACACGCCGGTCCTGAGTGTGATAGCCAGCGAAACGCAGCGCAGAGTTCGCCCGGCGAGCTTGACTTGTGTACGAAATCGCCTTACAGAGACTTGCGTCCCATCAGCGGGAGAGATTTGGAGAATGAATAGAAAATACTCTACTTTCATTGCAGTAGTTGCCGTGGGATGGTTGGCAGCGGTGGTTCAACTACGGGCGGGCGTCAAGGTGGACACTGTGCAGCCAGTGGAGATGGCGGTGGCGTTTCAGGTTGCCCCAAACAAGTACATCAGCACAGGCCCGAGCAATTCTCTGGCGATTGTCCTCGGCAAGCTTGGCTCGAAAAAGATTTTTACCATCATCGACATCAGCGGCGGACAGCTCAAGGATGGAGACGAAGTTCGGGTCCGCTACACTCCGCACTCGAGTAAGGGAGAGCGTGGAGGAGAACCGCCCAAGTCCAACTACTGGTTGGAGAATAGCGCGGGAGTGAGGCGCGGTCGTGATGGCGATGTGTTCAAACTTAAACGAGTGGACACCAAGTTTGCTTTGGTGACGCCGACCGGGAAATTCGTGGCTGCGCCGACGAACGAGGTCGCCCTCGGCGTCTCCGCCAAGCAGGAAGGAGCGCTGCTGGTGGAGATCATCGACGTCAAAACGGGGATGTCCATTATCAAGGCGCCTGATCAGGGCGTTCAATCGGGCGCTTCCGTCGTCCCAGTGACTGGCCAGTCCGAAGGGGCTTCTTCGGCTCCGGCGGGGGCCTCACCGCCTGCACCGCCCCCCGATAAGCCGGCGGCACAGTAGACTGTCGACGTTGGTCGCCTCAATCCCGGTGAAAAAGCTGGGTTGTGCCGGTCGATCTATGTACACACGCCCAGCAAGTAATCACGTCATGAGCCCCGTGCGGACGTTTACGCTCATTCCGTCCCCGTGCTGTGGGTGATGGAACACACCGTTCGAGCCTACGGAACCAATCGAATGCGGTAGTAGCGCGTGCGTGCGTTCATTGCGCCGCCAACATCCGTCATGTTGGTGACCGTGCCAAGCCCGGTGCCCTCTCCTCCCGCGGCGGATATACCGACACCGAGGATATTCGTCTGACCAGTGTCCTGCCAGCCGCCATTGGTGTAGTTGCCGCTGGTGCCACCGGTCGTGAAGTCCAACACATTCGTCCGTGACTGGACGCCCGGCACGTAGTTGGTGTCACCGCTGGCGCCAAGATACGTCACCATGATGTTGGTGCTCGACTTCACAACGCTAATGATGTGGAGGTAGGCGGCGGCGTTGGTGGGATTGAAGCCCGCCAAGAATTTGTTGGTATTGCTCATGCCGTCGCCCGTGTAGGAGGCGTTGCCACCACTTGACGGGCCGGTGAGGCCGTAGAACTGCTGCCATGGGGCGAAGGCCGAAACAACAATGATCAGATCGTTCGATCCGAGCGTGCTGTTGGCGCCGAAGGCGTTACTGGCGGTCAATGTCACCGTGTAGGTGCCCGCCGCGTACGTGTGAACGAAGATCGAGCCGCCGCTATTGGTGGCCTGGCTGTTGTCGCCAAAGTCCCAGAACAGCGTGATATTCGGCGAGCCGCTGGAGGTATCGGTGAACGTCACAGCCAACGGCTCGGTACCAGACGTCGGACTGGCCATGAAACTGGCCGTCGGGCCCGTACCGACAACCGTCAATGTCGCGTTGCTGCTGGTGACCGTACCCGCCGCGTTCGACACGATGACCGAATACGTCCCGGCGTCGCCAATCAGGGCATTCGAGATGATGAGCGTGGCGTTGTTAGCGGTGGCGTTGATGACATTCGTGCCGTTCAGCAACCATTGATAGGACGGATCCGGGACACCGGTCGCCGCCACACTGAACGTGGCCACTGTCCCTGCTGTCACCGTCATGCTGACCGGGTTGGTCAGGATGTTCGGTGCCAGTTGAGGCGCCCAGTTGTACAACCAGCACGAGGCGGAACTGGCACAGACCAGCCGGGCATCGCCGTTGGTCAGCGGGTTGAGAAAACCAAACGTGACCGAGGCTGAGTTGTCCAGATTACTATTGCCATATTCCCACAGAATCTGGTTGCTGATGACGCCCCCTACCGGGGCCACGTAACCGTTGCCGCCGGTGGTGTCAATATGGCAATCGATCCAGGACGCTACACCGTCCGCGTTGCCGTTCGCATCCGACATCGTGATGTTGGCAACGGTGTTGCTGGATCGTGTGAGCAGACAGTTCACGAACGAAAAGCCATTACTCGCGTAGGTAGGGCCATTAGGTCCGACCACAGGTCCGAGCCAGCCGCCGGGTGTGGAGCCGTTGTCGGTGCGTGGGGCGGCCAGATTGTACTGGCTGGCAGTCGGAATCGTCTGGAATTGGCAATTGGTTATGAAGAGATTGCCGCCACCCCAGATGTAGTCGTAATTACCCTGCACGAGGCTGTTGTAGAAATAGCCCTGGGACTGTGGTTGCCCGTTGGCGTAGATGGTGTCCTGACGGCTGTCCACTTCGGCGTTGTTCAAGATGAACCGCGCGGCCCCCGCTTCAAGCATCAACGCTTCGGCTTGGGAGCCTCCTTGCGGTGTCGTGTTGACGACCGTCATGTTTTCGATCGCCAGGTCGTTGGCATACACCTTGAACGCCATCCGGCTGTGCGTGGAGCCATTGTTGCTATTGTTGTTGAGGTAGCCAACCACCGTACCCGTACGACTTTGGCCACGGAACGTGATGTGGTTCTTGTTCTTGGTGTCGACGATTTCCGTGTAGGTGCCGTTGCGAATATTCACCAGCGTGTACGTCGTGTTCCCGCTGGGCAATGAGTCCACCGCGCCCTGTACCGTGGCGAAGTCGCCACTCTCATCCGCAGCCACGACAACATTGTTCGGGTTGGCCGGGCCCGTCGGCTTGGTGGTGAATGTCCACCCATTGGTGGTGGTGATACCGGTATACAACGCGCCGTTGGTGTCGGTGAAGATGCCGGGATCCAACGTGACGTAATACTGCTGATTGGACGACAGCACGTCCAAATGCGGATAGATTGCCACGGTGTTGCTGGTAATGATCACGGGGTAGGTCGCGAACGATTCGGTTCCAATGGTTCTGACCTGCAACAGGCCAAGGCTCGTGTCAATGGTGTCCACCGGCGTGCCCGGGCTATTCACATTATAAATATTGACCTTGCCGGTACCGCTCAGGAGCGGCGTCTGGTTGAACGCCATGAACAATGGCGTATCGTAGCAGACATTGACCTGACCGTTGGCGGGCGTCAGGACGGCGGCCATCGTGGAATCGACCGTCAATGTCGCATTGGTGCTGGTGACCGATCCGGCGATGTTGGCGACGGTCACATGATAGGCACCCGCGTTCGCCGGAGTCACGCTGGCAATGCAATAAGTCGCATTCGTCGCGCCGTTGATATTCACGTTGTTAAATTGCCACTGATACGTGGGCGGCGGCACGCCATTGGTGGACGTGACCGAGAAGCACGCACCCTGCGTGTTTGTCACCGTGAGGCTTTGCGGCTGTATCTGAATCGTTGGTGGAACGACCGCATGCAGAACGGCACTATTGGTTGCTATCCCAACTTCATTACTCGCAATAATCGAGTAGACAAAGCCGTCTTGGGAGAACTGGACGTTGTTTACCGAGATCGAAAGACCCGTGGCCCCGGGAATATCAACGCCGTTTTGCTGCCACTGCTGTGTGGGCAAGGGGATGCCGGCAACGCTGGCGCTAAATGTTCCATTCTGACCGACAATTACATTTTGGTCGAACGGGCCGGTGACTACGGGGGCCGCATTTGAAAGCGCGACCGTCAACGACATGCAGTTGGTCACTAACCCTGCAAAATTGCTCGCGATCAGGCAATACTGACCGCTGTCGTTGGTCTGAGAGTTGAAGATGGTCAACACAGGCGTCGTGCTGCCGGAAATCGTCGAGCCATTACCCGTGGGGCCATCTGTCACGTTCACCCCGTTGAGCTGCCATTGCAGGCTGGGCGTTGGTACACCAGTGACCACCGTGCTGATGGAAACATCCGTGTTGGTGAGAACAGCCTGTGAAGCCGGGCCGGTAATTGTTGGCGGGAGAACCACGGAAATAACGCCTTGTGGGCCCAATTGCGTGGTGTTCCAGATGAGGCTACCCGCCAGCGAGGGCAAACTGGTGAAGATGAATCCGCCGGCTGGACTGGTTAGGGCCAGGATTGTGAAAGTATCTCCACCGACCAATGCCGGGCCCACGTTGTTGATGATCAATGTTCCCGCTTCGCTGGCGGTGCCCGCCACCGCGAGCAGGTCGTTGCTACCGGCTTGGGTCTTGTCGAGCTTCAGGATCGTCGTCGAACCTGATGCGAGTGTCAGGTTGTTGGAAAAAGTGAGCGTTCCCACCGAGGTGCCGGTGCCCAGCGATAACGTCCCCGTCCCCGTGAATGTCACGTTGCCGACGATGGTACCGGAACCGCTGACAATGCCGGAACTGTTCGTAACACCGATGGACGTTCTCAGCAGACCGCCACTGAGGCTTAGTGAGTTTCCCGTAACGACTGTCACGGCGGTCACGTTGGATACGGTTGAACTGCTACCGACCGTAAGCACGTTGCTAAATCCGCCGGTGTTGCCGATCGTGATGGCCTGATTGCCATTGTCCCACAGGGAGCCGCCTTGAACCGTCATGGTGTTGTTTGATGCGCTGGCCCCTGTGCCAATGAGGGCGGTCCGGGTCCTGGTGAACAACTGTCCGCCCGAGTCCACCAGCACGGTGTTAAAGCTGGATGAGCCCTCCCATCCTGCCTCGAAAGTGCCCAGAGTGGTCAGCGAGGCCGAATTGGAAATGACCAGAGAGTTGTTGACGGTGCCTACCGCGTTCCCGATGGAAATATTGGCCTGATTGGTCCAATACGAATTGCCGCTGATCACGAGTTTCGAGTTACTGCCGCCGGTGGTATTCGCGATGATGGTATTGCCGACAACAACGGTGCCATTGGTAAGATAGACAATCCCCGGCCCGTTCCGCCCAACAATCAGACGGGCGTCGCTCGGGCTAGGGGCATTTGCTGCGTTGGTGCAATACAAGGTTCCCACGGAAATGTAGACCGTCGCCGTCGAATTGGCCAACTGGCCGAAGACGAATCCCGAGGCACTGTTGGCATTGCCGCTGATGGCCGAAAATATATTCGTGCCGAAATCAAGGGTCACGGTCAGGCTCCCGCCGGCGCTCGCCGCACCAAACAAAATAGAGCTGTTATTTGCGAAGTTATTCGTGAGAGGCACGTCATAAACGCCGTTCGCCTGGAAGTTCGCTGTGGCCGAGTTCCCGCCCGGGCCGCCCACCGGGTTCCACGCGCCCGGGTCGTCCCAGGTCGAGCCGGTCGTGTTGGTCCAAAAATACGTTTGTTGGGCATGGCTGTTGACCGCGCCCGCAAGGAGCGCGAGCAATAGCGCTACGGCTGGGGCAAGCCGACTGAACGGGGGGGTGAATGATGGATTGATTGGAGATGGAAGCTTTGATGTCCTCATGGATCCTCGCTTTGGGAATGATTCGCCGGAGTTCCCGTGCCAACCTTCTCGCCAGGTCTGTCCCTTTGTTCGCTCACGACGATACCACCAGCCATGTCCACCAATGTGAATGACGGGTTGTGCCTGCACCTGCCTGACGAGGGCAATTCACGTGCCATAACTTCGCCGGAGCCGTTTGGCCCGTGACCATTACATAGCGAGTTCGGTCCAGAGTCAACGTAGCCGCGCTCGCCGGGTCACTCATATGCGCACCGGTCCCATCGGTTGTTAAACTAACCGCGATATGGTGAGCGATCTTGCTACCTGAAAGTTGGAGCCGCCCGCAGCTTTCGCCAGGGACAGGGCCGTGGATTGGCTGCTGCGGTTCCCTTCCCAACGCTTCACTTGCCCGGATTCCAACCGTCAACACCCCCGAGCACCCTTTCGACGGTGATTGCTTTGGCCTCCTCCGGCGTCAGTTGCCGCGCCCAGGCAACCCGCGTCTTCGGGTTCGCACCGGGTCCGGTGCTGTTGAATTCCGCGTAACGGGCCGTCTTCTCCCGCGTGGGGTCTCTCCAATTGTTCCAGCCCACGGGTTGAACGACGCCGGACATCTCCGTATTCAGGTACGTCACGCTGGAATAGGCGCGCCACGGCCGGCCCAAATAGGTTTTGACACCGGGCGACTCGCCGGTAATCCGGCAGTTCGAAAAGACAAATCCAAACGGCTGCTCCAGCGGCGTGGATGCGGCGGTGATGTATCCGTTGGTGAGGCAATGTATGTGACATTTCTCGAACAACGCCGTCGCGCCACCGAAGATGAAATCGACGTGCCCGGCAATGTAACATCCCTCGAAGTACTGCCGCCCGCGATTGAGCAAAATCGTGTCCTGCCAGCCGAGGAACCGGCAATTGCGAAATACCACGCGGTCGCCGTCCACCCGCAGCGCCAGCGCCTGGCCAACCGGCCCGGCGGAATTCTCAAACGCCAGGTTCTCCGCCGTAAAATCATCGGCATCGATAACGGTCGATGGCGTGCGGAACGTGCCCATCGGCTTGCCATCGGGGCCGAGCATCTTCGCGTTCAGGTTGTAGGTCAACACGGTCTTCTCCGCGTCCTCGCCAACGAGATGGACGTATCGCTTCTCGCGCTGCACGTGGAGCAACTCTTTGTAGGACCCCGGCTTGATATGAATAAAGCAGGGATTGGTCGGGCTGGTGTTTTGTGGGACCGCGTTGATTGCTTCTTGGACGGTCTTGAACTGGTTGCTCCCGTCCAGCGACACGTACAGATTCGTTTGCGCGGGAACCGAAGGGCACACGCCCGCAACGACAAAGGCCAGCCCGCCCGCCAAAAGGAGATTCGTTCTCACTTGTAACCGCCGTTCAATTGCGGCGTTGCATTAGAAGGGACTTTTTCCACCGCGATCTTTGCCGCCTTCAAGTTGTTACCGTCCAGGCTCACATCGTCCGCCGAAGCCTCGTCCGTCCGCAGGAATATCTCCGTTCCCGGTGTTGCGACGCAGCCATGGATAAACACGTTTTTCACCTCGCCGAGCCGAACCACCGGCGTTCCATCGTGGGGTTTCGTGGTTTTGACCCCGTCCAATTCCAGGGCGTCCGTGCCGGTCGCCGCAAATGCCGGGCCGCTCTCGGTATTGACTGTTACGTGATGGAGTTCGATCCCTTTGGCATCCTTGATGGCAAAGCCGGTCTTGGCCGTGAGTTGGATGTCGGTGAAGGTGACACTTTCAACCGGCATTTCCGCCAACCCGGTCAGTTTGCAGGCGACTTTACCTGCGCCGGTGATCCCATTGAAGTGGATATTGCGGAAGACCGGGGTCCGCTCCGAGACCGGTTCGGGGTCTGACTCCGTGTAAAACGTCGTCAACACCAGCGCTTCGTCGCGGATGTTGCGCATGACGAGGTTGCTGATGCGGACGTCCTCGACCACTCCGCCGCGGCCACGCGTGGACTTGATGCGGATGCCGCGATCGGTGCCGTCGAAGACGCAATTGGCCACCGCGATGTTCTTCACGCCGCCGGACATTTCGCTGCCAATCGACAGACCGTGCCCGTGAAGCAACGTGCAATTGGCAATGGTGCAATTCTCGATTGGCCGACCGACCCGCCGTCCGTCGGCGTCCCGGCCCGACTTGATGGTGATGCAATCGTCCCCAACGTCGATCAGGCAATCGGAGATGTGCACGTTGCGGCAGGAATCGGGGTTGATGCCATCGGTGTTGGGCGAATTGGCGGGGCTGATGATGGTGACCCCGCGCACGTTGACATCCTCGCAGAAGACTGGCGTGACGTTCCAGAATGGCGAGTTGCGGATGGTGACGCCCTCGACGAGCACGTTGGTGCATTCATACAACTGAATGAACGGCGGACGCAAAAAGCCGACGTTGAGCGGGTTGTAGTTGGCCTCGGCGATCCGGTCCTTGTTCAGGCGCGCAAATTCCTCCTGCCACTTGCTGCGGGGCTGATCCTTGTTGGCCCGGAGTTTGTGGAGGAAATCCCACCACGCCTGGCCTTGTCCATCCAGCGTGCCGCGTCCGACAATCGCCACGTCCTTTGCCCGGTAGGCATAGATCAGCGGCGAGAAATTCGTGACCGTGATGCCCTCCCACCGTGACGGCACCATCGGCAGGTAATCATCGAAGTTGGTGCTGAACTTGAGGGTTTAGCCCGCGTCCAGAAACAGCGTGATATGGCTCTGCAGATGAATCGGCCCGGTGAGATACGTACCGGACGGGAAATAGACCGTCCCGCCGCCTTTGCTCGCGGCCGTGTCGATTGCCTTGCGGATCGCCTCCGTGCACATCGTTTGTCCGTCCGATGCCGCGCCGAACGTGATCACGTTGTAAGAGCAGCGGGTGGGTTCGATCTGCGCCGTCGTCGCACACCCGATTGCCAACCCGACGAGACTCGCAAGAGCGAAGAGTGTTGGTCGCATTCTGTTCACATAACTTTCGTTCATCGAGTCCGCCTCCGTACTGGTTGTCGTCCGAGCGCCACGGGTCCCGTCATGGCGCGTATCATTAGGCCTGCGGTTCCGGATGGCAACAACCGGAAATGAGTAGCGGGGATGCTTACCGGGCCAACGCCGATACCGCCCTGATAGATTCTCTTAGGTGTTCCCCGCCTACGGTACAAGCCGGATGCGGTAATAGCGGGACGGGATATTTGTTGCGCCGCCAAGATCCGTCATGTTGGTGACGGTACCGAGTCCCGTCCCTCCACCGAGGATATTGGTCTGGAAGGTGTCCCGCCAACTGCCATTGGTGTAGTTGCCACGGGCGTCACCGGTCGTGAAATCCAATACGTTCGTCCGCGACTGGACGCCCGGCACGTAGCTGGTGTCTCCGTTGGCGCCAAGATACGTCACCATGATGTTGGTGCTCGACTTCACAACGCTAATGATGTGGAGGTAGGCGGCGGCGTTGGTGGGATTGAAGCCCGCCAGGAATTTGTT
>Ga0187875_10001526_pt1 | contig 17781 bp, 17 predicted proteins | sample June2016WEW_17_1_2_FD_132978 | JGI IMG/M metagenome (GOLD analysis project Ga0187875, IMG submission 132978) | Peatland microbial communities from SPRUCE experiment site at the Marcell Experimental Forest, Minnesota, USA - June2016WEW_17_10 | ecosystem: Environmental > Terrestrial > Soil >... | reverse complement strand
CCTGGAAGCGGCGCGTAAGACCAGGTTCGACGTGATCGTAGTCGATCTGAGCCTGCTGGAAAGCGGCGGCATCGAAGCAATCCGCAACTGCCGCTCCGATTTTCCCTGGATGAAGATCCTGGGTGTTTCCGGGGAGCAGGCCGGAAGCTTGCCCGGTTTGGCTCTGGGCGCCGGCGCCGCGGCCATCTTGCGGAAGCCGGCCGCTTCATGGGAATTGCGGGAAGCCGTATATCGCCTCCTCGATCCGGCCGGGAGATGGCGTGAGGTGATGCTCAGCGCCGAGGGATTCCGCGCCGTCTCGGGCAAAGACGGCGCCGAGAAGACTTGGGGTTGGGAAAACGGCCGTACCGTCGGCAACCTGGCACAGTTTCTCGTGTAGGTTAGCGGGAATGGCGGTGAAGCTGGTGCGGCACGGCGACGCGGCTCGCGAGCAATCAGCGAAACCGCTGCCCGGAACGACTGACCGGCTTTTCGATGAACAGGCGGCCCTGAAAGCGAAAGTGACTGCGTGGGGCCTTACCCTTGAAGCGTGGCTGCAAGCCGAGCGTACTGATCGGCGTTCCAGGGCGGCCCGTCTATTCCGTCCTCACTTCTGAATTGTCACGGCACTCGACACGCGCTGAATCGGCGCTTCACTTTTGCCTAGGCGACCTACGGCCTGGGTCCATTGGGTTGGCCCCGCCCCCGGCAAAGGTGCTGATGCCGTAGTCGGGCGTCACTCTCCGGATGACATTGTTGCCGGAGTCCGAAAGTGTAGAGGTTCCCGCTGGAATCGGCGGCTACGGCGGCCCGGGGCTGTTCAACTGCGCTTCAGTGGCCGATCCACCATCGCCTGAGTAGCCCGGCGTCCCATTCCCTGCGCCCGTGGTTAACCTCCCATCAGTGCCGAGCCTCCGAACGACATGGTTGACCGTTTCCGCGAAATAGCGGTACCAATTGGCATCCGTCGCCAGACGCTCCGGGTACTGGAGCTGGGTGTGCAATGCAACGGCGCTGGCTGGCGGCGCGACGCCGCCCTCGAACCATCGGATTCGCATGGTCTTGCCCAATGGAGTGAGCGGTTCACAACTTTACGGCCGGGCCGGCCCCGGATTCGTCAGGCAAGCGGCTGCAAAATAGATACGGAGGAGTCGCTTCAAAGAAGGCTGCGCCGGGAAGTATTAGTATACGAGAGACTTTCACGGATGTGCTCGCCCAATAGAGGGTCGCGGACTTACTCGCCCGCGACAGCCACCGCTGAGCCTTGTGAAACGCCGCCCAGCGCTTCTGCGGACCCGCGTGATCCGTTCCCAATTCGGGTAGTGGGCTACTTTGAATAGCCCACTACCCCAATTCGGGCCTAACCACATCAGGCAGCCTTCGGAGCCGCCCGTTTCCCGATACTCGATGTCTACGCCCATCGTAGCGCCACTATTGGAAGGTAAGCCGAGGCGCGTCCATGTTACAATGACTCAGAAAGGGGCGGGAGCTAAACATGAGCCCGCACTGAGATCTCGACTTCTCTGCTGCTCCAGAGAGTGTAGCGTGCCATCCAGACTAACCCAGAAAAACTCGCGGCTGCGGCACTGATGTTTGGCGAGTCTGCTTCTTCCGGGGTGCCTCAAGACGCGGGTAGCGGCAACCTCCGGCTGCTTGCGGTGCGCGAGGTAACAGGGAGGATCGAAGCGGTCCTGTCGTGGGTTCCCGATTCGGCGCTTCGCCGAGACGCCGAGGGTACTAAACTTCATCTCTCGTCTCATGTTCTAGACCCAGAGGACGGCCGGGTGATTCTCTTCGACGGACCACGTGCCGTCCCCTGCCGTGGCTCTGAAGGCAGACTTTCGGTGCTGCCGTTGACTGTTCCGCTTCAGCCGGGGCGCTACCGCCTGCAGATTGAACCGGTCGTGGAATTGCGATTCTGGGCTTCGGACCGTGGCTACACGCCGCTCGTACTGGAAGCCGAAAGAAGGGCGGACGGCTCGGTGCTGTTCTATTGCTCCACTACGGATCGCCAATACGTCCTGAACCGGCCCGGTACCCCCGAATTTTCGATAGATACCCCGCTGTACGGGCTGGACGATTCGGAACGCTGCATCGAGATTCCCTGGGTCCTCTCGCGGTTCCGGGAAGAACCGAGGGTGCTGGATATCGGTTATGCCAATGCCAAGCCCCGCTATCTGCAGGCGCGTGACGCGCTGATGATTCCCTTCCTGGTGGGTTTGGATCTCGTCGCGGCTCCGCAATCTCGTATTTCCGGCGTTGCCGGCGATGCACTGGCGCTGCCCTTCCGGCCGTGCACTTTCGATCTGATCGTCGCAATTTCCGTGATCGAGCACATCGGGCGCGACAACTCCATCTATGGTGTCTGTGAACAGCCGGCGCAGGAATTCGGCGACCTTGAAGCGGCTCGCGGCCTTGCTTCTCTGTTGCGGCCAGGAGGGCGTCTGCTGATTACGGTGCCTTTCGGCCGCCTGGAAGACCATGGCTCGTTTGTCCAATACGATCTGCGCCGGATACAAGCACTTGTGGAGTTCAGCGGCTGTGAACTGACCCTAGCCGAGTACTACGCTTACGGTGCAAACGGTTGGACCGGTCCCGCTGATCCCGTGGCGCTTAGCCAGGTCGAATACCGTACCTGCTTGGCGGCCGGTGCCGTAGCTTGCCTGGAACTCACCCGCGGTTTTCCCGTCGGCTGAGACAAAAAGTTAAGGCCCCTCGAAAAACCGAGTCGGGGTCGAACACCGACCGGTATTGGTCGATAGCAGCGGTTTCGCTGGTGGCTATCAGAGTGTCAAGCGCTTCATCCGCAATCTCCGTGGCACCTCTTCGCCGGAAGCCTGCGCGGTGATCGAGACTGCACCTGGCGAAGAATGCCAGGGCGATTACGGATCGGGCCCCTTGGTGCGCGTTGCCGACAGCGGGAAATACTGGCGAACGCGGCGCTGACCTTGGGCTACAGCCGCAAAGAGGTTCGGCTCCTGCTGTGCCGTTCCAGTTCGCAGGTTTGGGCGGAGTTACATGAGAAAGCTTTTCGGCGTCTGGGTGGCGTAACTCGCGTGGTGGTTCTCGATAATCTGCGCGAGGGCATCCTCACGTGGTGAAACTCGGAGCGAATGTATTAGTCTGGGTTTAGGTTCTGTACTCATGGCCGACGTTCCGGCTTCGAGGCGACCGTGGCAGCCTGCGTCCAGTGTGTTGGAACCGGCAGGATAGTCTGACTGGGTGACGATATGGCCGACCGCCTATTCTCCGACACGGATCTCGCCGCGCTGTACGACCGGTGGTGGCCGCGGGACCAAAGAAAGGACTTCGACTTCTACTTGCCGCTAGTGATGGCGGCGGAAGCGGTGCTCGATGCCGGCTGCGGGACGGGCGCGCTGTTGCATGAGGCCCGCCGGTCCGGTCATAGGGGTCGGCTATGCGGGCTCGATCCGGCGGCTGGCATGCTGGCGCAGGCGCGTAAGCGGCGTGATATTGAGTGGGTCCTCGGCGATCTTACCGCAGTCGCCTGGGCACACGACTTCGACCTCGTGGTCATGACAGGCCATGCCTTTCAGGCGCTCATCGAGGACGACGCACTCCGCACCTCGCTCGCCGCAATTCGCCTGGCCCTTACAAACAATGGCCGTTTTGCTTTCGAAACTCGTAACCCGCTGGCGCGCGCGTGGGAGCGCTGGACGCCGGAGAACGCCGTCGAGGTGACCGACGCGGAGGGTGCCACGGTGCGCATAAGCACTCAGGTGGAGACGCGCTTTGACGGGAGGATCGTTTCTTTCACCCACACCTTCACCAGCCCCGCGTGGGACCAGCCGCAGCTCAGTCGAAGCACTCTGAGATTTCTTGATGCGGAATTGTTGTCCTCGTTCCTGGCCGACGCTGGTTTAGCGATCGAGGAGCAATTCGGGGATTGGGATCGGCGGCCCCTGAGCGATAAGAGCCCGGAGATAATAAACATCGCACGCCCGAGGTAACGAGGAATGTCCGCCTTCGGCCGGGGGGCTGGCTCTGAGTGGAGTTCAAACTGAGACTCGACCAAACTCCGAATTGGGCGTGGCCGCGGTTAAGTCCGAGGCGTCTTCGGGTCATGCTATTTTGCGGCGGCGGGCGGCATTTTCCAGCCCCGCATCGGGTTACACTACGGAACTCGATGCCCTATGTGTTGGCCGCGGTACTGTTTTTCGGTATTCTGACTCTCTGGGTGCCCGGATATTGGCCCGTCGCCGTTTTTGAGGTCGGCACGTTCGGGCTGGCCGTGGGTGCCCTGATCCGGTGGCGCAGGACTCCGCCTCGCTTCGTCTACCCGCTGGCGCCACTATTGTTTGCCGTATCTTGGGGCTTGTTCCAGTGGGGGACCGGGCGCACTGTTTCTCCTTTCGAGACCCGCATCGCCTTGGCCCGCTGGGCCGCGCTTTTGGCGGTCTTTGTGACCGGCTGGCTTCTTTTCCAGGACCAGCGCGTGCACCGCTGGTTCCGTTCCGCCATGCTCTGGTTCGGCTTCCTGGTGGCGGTGGAGGCGACGCTCCAGACCTTTACGGCAGGGGGCAAATTTTTTTGGCTCTTTGAAGCCGAATACCCCGGGCTGATGGGGCCGATCCTCTACCGGAACCATTACGCCGCCTTCATCGAAGCGGTGCTGCCGCTGGCGGTGTATGGGGCCATGACCAGCAAGCGGGACTCCCTGCTCTATTCCTGTATGGCGGCCGCCATGTATGCGTCCGTAATCGCCGCCGCTTCCCGAGCAGGGTTTGTGCTGGCCTCCAGCGAAATCGTGGTCGTCACGTCGCTGCTCTGGTTGCAAGGACGCACATCCGGGCGCGCCGTGGGGAGATCGCTGCTGCGAGTCGTGCTGCTGCTGGCGGTGTTCACTACCGTGGTGGGATGGGGAAGAGTTTGGGAGCGCCTCGAGACCCCCGACCCATTCGCCACGCGCCGTGAGTTCAATATCTCTTCCATGCGCATGATTGCTGCCCGCCCGGGGCTTGGGTCTGGCCTCGGGACTTGGCCCGTGGTGTATCCCGCATACGCCATCATCGATACCGGCGCGTTCGCCAACCGCGCTCACGCCGACTGGCTGGAGTGGACCGCGGAGGGTGGGCTGCCGTTGGGAATTGCGATGGTGACCCTGTTTGTGTGGTGTTTGCGCCCGGCGTTTGATTCGGTTTGGGGTATCGGGGTGATCGCGGTCTTGTTGCACGCCACCGTGGATTATCCGTTTTCCCGTCCCGCTCTGGCTGCCTGGACTGTGGTGATGGTGGCGCTGCTGGCCACACGCACGAACCCGGCCGCAGCCGACGGACAACGGCGATAATCGCGCCGGTAGACAACCCCGCCGCGCCCGCCACTCTTGCTCCGGAGGCAAACGCTCCACGCCAACTATAAGCGCGGAGACGGTTTATCCAATATCCTGGTGTGCGAAGCGGGAAACTTGAAGCTGCTCGATTTCGGCACTGCTGCCTGGTCAACGTGACCGCCGAAGAATGGCTCACCAAAAGCGCCGTAGCAGACCCGGATGTCCTATTGCCGGGTGTGGACGTCAGGCCGGAGCCAAAACCCGCCAACCAGGATAAGCAGATGTGCTTGTCGGGTTCTGACCGGTTACTGCGCCGTATTCAATAGGGGCCGCCGAACGGCCCCAACTGGAGGAAACCGAGATGCATCTCACGCGATCCATGACGTGCATGAGATCACCGATGATCGGAGCGTTGGTGCTTGCGGCCTGGGTGGGTGCGAGTACGGCCAAAGCCGATACAGTCGCCATTACCGTAACGGGTTTGGGCAGCGGATTCAACTACACACAGGGAACCTATCTCCTGGGTTTCGAATTTCAGGTGAGCAGCAGTGCGATCACCATCACTCAGCTCGGCTTCTACGATTCCAATGCGAATGGTGCGGCCGGGACGTTCGAGGACTCTGCGGTTGGAGTATACGACATCACCACGCATACCCTTCTGGCCTCGACTACCGTGACCGCATCCGATCCTCTGACCGGATTCTTCCGCTATGCTGCGCTCAGTAATCCGATCACGCTCAATACGACGGACACCTACGCGATTGCCGGGATCTCGGGCGACAATTACTATACGGCAGACGTGCCGCTGAGCGCCACGACCGTGCAGGTAAATGCCGCGATCAATTATGTGAACCCCGCCTACTGTAGCTGTAACATTTCCGGCTTTGGAGAATCGTCTTCACTGGTCGAGCCCGGCTACTTCCCGGCAGGATCCGGTTTGTACGGCGACTTCGGGCCGAATTTCCAGTTCGCGGCGGCAAACAGCACGCCCACGATCGGCGGCGTTTCCAACGCGGCCAACGCGCAGCTCGGCGTCGCGGCTGGAACCTTCGCCTCGATCTACGGAACCAACTTCGCCCCCGCCGGTTTCTCCGATACCTGGAGCAATGCGATTGTCGGCGGCCAGTTGCCCACCAATCTCGATGGTGTGACCGTCGACATTGGCGGCACGCCGGCCTACGTCGTGGCGGTCACTCCCGAGCAGATCAACGTGCTCGCTCCCAACCTGGGAACCGGTTCGATGCAGGTCAAGGTGACTACGGCGTCGGGCGCCAGTGCAGCTTTCGCGGTCACCGCGGAGGCACTGCAGCCGGCATTCTTCCTCTGGCCCGGCAACGCCGCCGTGGCGACTCACGTGGACTACTCCTATGCAGTGAAGAACGGGTCATTGCAGACGCCCACCGTACCCGCCAAGCCGGGCGAGGTGATCATTCTGTGGGGAACCGGGTTCGGCCCCACCACTCCTGCGGCCCCCAGCGGCCAGGTAGTATCGGGCGGTCCCTACGTGGTCGATGGAGTGGCCGTGACCGTCGGTGGCACCGAGGCACAGATGTACGGGGTCGCGCTGTCGCCGGGAATGGCCGGGCTGTATCAGGTGGCCATCCAGGTGCCGGCAAGCTTGGCCGACGGCGATTTTCCGGTGATTGCCACCATCAGCGGCCAACAATCGCCCGCCTGGGTAATCCTCACGGTGCAACAGTAGGGGCGGGTCAATCGCAAGGCGAACGGGGAGCCGGGGAACTTGGTTTACGACCCCGGATAATGGGCAAGCGCTTTTTATGGCGGCCATGGGAGTCCATAAAGGCGCTAAGTGATGGGTATTCTGATGGGGTGGCCTAGGTAGATGATTTACCGTAACCTAGTGCCGTCCAAATTGGCGGGCTGACTTCTGGCGGAAGTCCAGGGTTTCCACGCGCATGATCGTTGCCCGCCCGTGGTTTGGGTCTGGCCTCGGGACTTGGCCCGTGAAGTATCCTGCCTACGCGATCATCGATACCGGCGCGTTCGCCAACCGCGCTTACGCCGACTGGCTGGAGTGGAGCGCGGAGGGCGGACTGCCGTTCGGAATTGCGATGGCGACCCTGTTTGTCTGGTGTTTGCGCCCGGCGTTTGATTCAGTTTGGGGTATCGGGGCGATCGCCGTCTTTGTAAGTGAGCTACTGCCGCGCTTACGGAGTGCTGGCCGCGGATCTGCCGCTGAACGTCCCCGCCGCCGCCAAACCGACGGTCGTGGCCACCGCGGCCACCCCGGCGACTATGGCGACAATCACACCGGTAGACAACCCCGCCGCGCCCGCCACTACTGCGCCGCCCGGGATGCTGCACCTGGCACCGACTGAATTCACGGTCACCACCTGGATCACCTGCGAAGCGCCGGCCGGCGGCGTAGCGCCCGGGATCATCGAGCCCGTAATTTCGACTTGATGACCGTTGTTCTTCGCCACCTCGGGTCCTTGCAGTTCGACGGTAACCCCGGTGGTGACGTCAGTCATCACGTAATGGCCGTTCTTCATACCCAGGCAGCCGCTCAGCTTGGTGGCCGTGGCCGCGCCGCCCGCTTGCGTGGAGAAAGCCAATGCCAAACCCGGACGGACGGTGGCAACCAACACTCCCGCGCCGTTCCGGACGTCCACTAAGCCCTGCACTGCGCTGATGGAGACATGGTTGCTATCCTGGCTCACGACTTGCGCGATGGTGTGTGTGTCTGTCGGCGAAATCCGCAGCGTGGCCGCCTCGAAGTGATCCTTGTACACCTGCGCGCGCGAATTTGGCGCCAGCACAATGGCAGCCCCGCTGGTCAATTGGATCTTCGATTGGGTCGCGGCCGTTTGCACCGTGCTACCTTCGAAAAGAGTGGCATTCCCCGAGACCGTAGCTCCGTCGAGCTGGAAGTCGCCGCTCGAACGGATCACTCCGATAGATGGTGGTGCTGCCATCAGGAAGAGCAGGCAGCCGCTGATCATTAGTGATAGAAAGGATCGCATAGGGGCATTCATAGTTTCGTCGCCTCCACAAAAATTTCGTCTGACATCATGCTATACCTAAGCAGTTGGATTAGCAAGGAAGATTTTGCTTTAGGATGGATACGAGCGCCCTCTGCGGTACGAATTGCTACGCTGGGGGGAACCAACAGAATACGAACCGTATACACAACTGCTCCAATGAACCATTACGAAGAGTTGGCGGTGGCCCAAGATGCATCCGAGGAGGAGATTCACCAGGCGTACCGGTCCCTGGCGCGGCTGTTGCATCCGGATAACCAGGCGGACCCCAAACTAAAATCCGCAGCCGAGCGCCAGATGATTCGGCTGAACGAGATCCTCGCCACCCTGGCGGACCCGCAGAAGCGCCGCAGATATGACGAGAGCTTGATCGGCCGCAGGCTTCCAATCCCCGAATTGCTCGGCCGACCGCCTGCGCCGCCCATCCTCCGTCTGTACCGCCATTCGCCTTGGATTCTGGCTTGCTGCGTTCTGTTTGGCGCCGGCTTCTGGTATCTGCGATCCAACGAATCCGGCGAGCCCGTGGCCCTCCAGCGTTCTGCGCAATCTGCCCAAACACTGCCTATACTCAGCGCGCCGCCTGCACCTGGCAATAGGTTACACAAGAGATCGCTCGCACGCCTGAAACCATCGCCACCGCCCGCGGACCTCAATCCGGACCCAGACCCCGCACAAATTGAGCCGTTGAATTCAGCGCCTGATCCGGGAGGGCCGGCCTCTTCGGTGCCGCCGGCAGCCATGAGAACGGCAGGGCTGCCTGTTCAGACACCGCAGACCATCCCGGAAACACCGGCGCAATCGCCTGCCGCTGTCGTGCAACCAGCGACCTTCGCCGGGCAGTGGTTTTATGCCCCGGGTTCCCGCAATACCCAGACGCCGGGGATGTATCCGCCGGAATTCATCGAGTTCTTCCTTTCCGAGGAACAAGGCGTATTGTCCGGGAAATATTGGGCGCGCTACCGGATTCCGGATCGAGCAGTATCGCCGGAGGTGCAGTTCCGGGTAAATGGCGCTTCGCAAAAGGGAGACATCACCACCATTAAGTGGGCGTCGGATGACGGCGCTAACGGGCAGATGAGAATCGAGTTACACGACTCCAATTCGATGGCGGTCACTTGGTGGACTACAACGTTGGGTCGGCAAACGGCGTTGACCTCGGGTACTGCCGTCTTGGTGCGGCAACAGGCACGTTAGTCGCTAAGTTCGCTGTATTGTCTGGTCGCGACCCGCAAGAATCACCCCGCCGCGCGATAATTTGGAGAAAAGCTCTCGCTTTTGACTGAAACTGCACGGTAGCTTCGGGGCAGTTGGAACTCCAATTTGCGCTTCAAGCGGGGAAAGCAGGCATTTAGATGTGGAGCGCCGTTTTCGTCCTTAGCGGCAGATTCTTGCGCAGAGCCTGAACCAGCGAGGGCACGCGGCGGGGTGCGCCAAGTTGCTGAGAATCAGGCTGACAGTGTTGGAACTTGTAACTGGGTTGGGCCGGTGAAACCCTGCATAATTGCGCTGAAAAGCAGACAACTGGTATTAATATTTGAAAATCTGTTTTACCCGTGGGGTCCGGATCCTGGACCCACGGACAATACGCGGAGAGTGCGTCAAGCTATTGAGAATAGAGGCTGGCAGTAACTGGACTTCAGGTAGCCTCGAAAAGCGTTGAAAATTCTGCGCAATTGCGATACCACCAGCAGGAACAGATCGGCGCCCATATCGGTAAAAGAGAGCTTCAAGCCTCAATTCCCGACTCCAAAGCACGCGGCGACGCGGAGTTAGGCACTCTCCGTGGAGGTTTAACTCATCCTCTCAGGCACCTGGCTTGTCGAAACAGCGTCAAGCAATGTGACAATCGACACATATTTGAAACGCGTTAATAAATATCGCCGTAAAGCGGGCTTACTAAGTACCAATATGCTCAACTATATGGCAACTTTAGAAAAGAAATAATGGTTTTTCTCTTGACATCCGTATACATCCCGCTTACACTAGCATCAAATCTCAACTCAGCCATTTCCTGAGTTTTGATTAGGCGGTTGCCTTAGCGCACGAATGGTCGAACTCGTTGGCTAGGGCGGATGAGCGGTCTACTCATTTTGCGAGCCGCCAGGTTAGGACGAATCTCTCTGGACGGCGAGAATGGCGGCAGCCTGCCCAATTTCACTTGTTTCACCGCACTTAGCAGATCTTACGGCTGCTTCCGAAAGTGCATGGTTGGCCCTGGCCGTACGGTCGCGTTACGAAAAATCGGTTAAAACGACCCTGGACTCCAAAGGCTACCGGACCGCGCTCCCGCTGGTGCGCTGCGTGCATAAGAGGCGCACCGGATCGGTCTGGGACAGCCAAAAGCCGCTCATAGCCGGCTATGTCTTTGCGGCGCGTGACCGCGAGAATCCCTTCCGCATGGTCACCACCCCCGGGGTGGTGTACATCGTCAGTTGCGGGACTGAACCAGCCGCCATTCCCGAGTCCGAGATAGTCGCCCTGGAAAGGATTGCGTCTTCCGGACTCAACGTAGCCAGTTGCGGCTACACCAGGATTGGCGATCGTGTGGAACTGATTGACGGTCCGATGCAGGGGGTTCAGGGTCTCGTGCTGCGCCAAGCCAAGACCACGCGCCTGGTAGTCAGCGTCGAGTTACTCCAGCGTTCGGTGATGGTCGAGATCGACGCCGCCTGGGCTGTCCCGATCGGTATCCCTCCTGCGCGGCAAGCGGCCAGCCGCGCGCACCAAGTCTCCAGAACTGGCGGCTTCCGGTGAGCGGCGGATTTGCCGAACGAAGAGCCGGATGCGGGTTGGCGCCGCGTTGTTTTTTTGTTTTCGCATTCGATTTGATGTTGTCTTGACTGAAATGCAACTCTAATTTTGGCGCAGTCCGCTTCCCGCCCTGGCGTCTGAAGCTTCCTAACCGCGAAACCGTGTTGCCAGGCACTCCATCCTCGCCTAAGAAGTGCCCTTTGCCCCAGTAGACCCAATGAGCGCATGGAGGGTGTGATGCGTATTACCGGAGATCCCCGGAGAGGTTGCGGGCTCCATTCCGGGTCGCGACGTCTTGCAGTTTTGGCGAACTCCTGGCCTACATTCATTCCGGCACCATTACCGAGCATCTCCATCGTCGCTTCGATTCGCTCGAGCACCGCATCGCCGAGCTGCAGTCCACCACCTTCTCGCTGTTGAAAGGGAACGGTAATGGCGGGCCGAAAGATCTAAGTCCTTGACTGCTGTGTGGAGTCATACATCGCGACTGGAGTGGTTCGCTCTAAGGGTGCAGCCCCGGCGTGAGGGAATTGTGGCCGGGGCGCTGCGGAGCCGCGGGCTGGAAGAGTTTGTGCCGACCTATTCCGGGCGGCGCCGCCTGTTCCCGGGAATCGTGTTCTGCCGTCTCTGTGATGAGAATCGGCGGGACGCGCTTGAGATTCCAGGCGTCCTGTCGATTGTGGGTCCTCCTGAATCCGGACGTCCCATTGCGGACGCCGAGATCGCCGGGATCAAGATGATCCTGGCTTCCCGCCTGCCGGTCAAGTCGCGGACCTTTTTGCGCGCCGGTCAACGGGTCTGGATCAGGAGCGGGCCGTTGGCCGGGTTGGAGGTAGTGGGGGTGGAAGCCCTCGAACGTTCCGTGGCTGTAGAAATCAACTACGAGATGGTCTGTGCTCGCGCGGCCTGCGGCGGGCGCGGTTCGATGGCGCGAACGTTTGGCGCCCGTGCGGGCCAGCGTCGAACGGGCCGGACAGGCGAGGTGGATAATTTCCGGTTATCGCCGTGCTCCGTTAATGCTCACGCAGCGGTATAATGAGCTCTGAAACACCCATGGACTGCCCAACAAAGCAACAGTTGATGGACAGGTTAGCGGACGTTCTGTCTCGACTCCGTGATCGGCTACTGGCTGAGAAAGAAGCAACTCAAAACCTAGATCGTAAACGCATGGATGAACTGGAGGCCGAGATTGCTCAGATCCTCGATGAGAAAACGCACGTGCTGGCAGCCGTGCGTCGGTACATGGACGATCACGGCGACTGAATATTCTGATAATTCGACTCGGAGAAGTATAAGCAGCATTTTTGCTATTGTGGGAAGTCACGGAAAGGTAGTCGCGGAAAGGTGCGAAAAGGAGGACATTGATGAAGCGAATCGTCTTGCTGCTCGTCAGCCTGTTTGTCGTGTTCCTGTCCACGGGCTGCGGCCCCAGCGACGCAGAGAAGCGTGCCCAGCAAGTCGCCGCGGCTAAGGACGACGCGCTGAAACTGCGCCAGCAATTGGCCCAATCCAAGTCCGGCGCCGATGCCGAAAACGTGCGCCAGCAGATCATGAAGGTGCTCAGCGACGCCGGCCTGACCGTCGAGTCCATCCACTTTACCGAAGCCGAGCTGAGCGATTACGTGAAGGCGGCTAGCGCTGCGGAAAAACCGGCCCCGCCGCCCAAGAAGTCCAAGGCGGTGCGTCACACCAAAGCCCGGCACAAGGGGTGAACCGCTCCGACGGTTCGGTAACGCTGCTCACGCTCCGGGTGCCGGCCTTCAACTGTCGCGGTAGGGATGACCATCACTGATCGCCCCTCGCACAGATCCGTACGTGCGCATACGGCTCTTACCGTGGATACCGGAGGACACAGGGTTAGCAGCTTCGGTAGTCCGACCGCCGACCGACACCGCGCAAACCATGAATGCAGCGCCTTCCCGCGCCGCGCGGCGGGGGCGGTCGCCGGCATCGGACTGCGCGAAGCGCCCGCCATAAGCTGGGCTCGCAGCCTGCGCAGGCCTCGTAGGCCCGTTCTACGGCGTGGCGCCACGAAGACTACTCGTCCCGCAGCGCGCGCATCGGATCCACGTTCGCGGCGCGCCGGGCGGGCGCCCACGCCGCCAACATGGTAACCGCAAGCAGCGCTGGCGCCACAATCACGTAAGCCCAAGGATCCCGGCCCGTCGCGCTGAATACCGCGTTGACGCCAGTCTCGGCGGCGAAGCTGGCCAACAGTCCGATCGCCAGGCCGACGATCGCCAGGATGAAGCCCTGCCGCAGCACCATCCGCTCCACCGATCCGCGGTCCGCCCCGATCGCCATGCGGATGCCGATTTCGCGCGTGCGCCGCGCCACCGAGTAAGCCATCAGACCGTACAAGCCGACCATGGCCAGCAGCAAGCCAATCACGCCCATGGCGCCGACCGTTTGGGTAATCAGTTTGGGAGTCGCGATCGCGCGCGCTTCGTAGATGTCTGCCATGGTGCGCACATCGTAGACCGGCTGATTGGCATCCAGGCCCCGCACCATCTCGCGCAGAGGCGCCATCAGGGCGGCGGCATCGCCGAACGATTGGGCTACCAGGGTCATGCGCGAACTGGGGTGCTGCGCCAGCGGCAAATACAGAAAAGGCGTCGCGTTTTCGCCGACCCATTCGTATTTGGAGGTCTTCGCCACACCCACCACCTCTACCCACGGGCCCTTTGGGTCGTCCAGGCGGAAGCGCTTGCCGATGGCGTCCCGATTGGGCCAATACCGCTTAGCCAGCTCCTGGTTGACCACGGCCACGCGCGGCGCCGTGGCCGTGTCGCTCCCCCGGAAACCACGGCCGCGCAAAATGGCGATCGCCATGGTATCGAAGTAGCCCTCGCCGACTGTGTCGGCGAGGACCGGCACGCGGTCCTGGTTCTTGGGCAACTGGTAGCCCTCCGGCACGAAATTCTCCGTATGCTGATTGGGAGCCATCGGTATGACCATGCTGAGCGCGGCCGATTTGACGCCGGTGGTGGCGAGCGCTCTCTCCCGCAGCGACTTATAAAACTGCTGCGTCTGCGCGTCGCTATACCGAGCCAGCGTGGGATCGAAAGTCATCAGCGCCAGATGATCGGTTCGGTAACCAGGCCCGCCCATCAGGTCGGCGCGAAAGCCGCGGAACAACATCGCCGCCACGATCGTCAGGACCAGCGACAGCGCCACCTGCGCAACCACCAGCGTGCTGCGCCCCCAAAGACGCTGCCCGCGGGAGCTGTCGGCGTCGGCGGCCTTCATCACCGGCGCCAAGCCAGTCCGGCTGGCCTGCAGCGCCGGAACCAGCCCGAATAGAACGGTGCTGGCGAGCGAAATCGCCAGGCTGAACGACAGGACCCGCTGATCTACCCTGACGGCGAAGACGATCGGCAGGTCCGAGGGAATCTGGATTCGATTCAGGAAAGCCGCTCCGGCATAGGCGAATAAGAGGCTCACCAGCCCGCCCGCCAGCGCGATGGCCAGGCTTTCGGCCAGCAGTTGGCGGAGCAACCGCAGGCGTCCAGCTCCGATGGCCAGCCGGATGGCGATTTCGCGCGTCCGCGCCCTCGCCCGGCTGAGCAGCAGATTGGCAATGTTGGCGCATGCCACCAGCAGCACCAGACCGGCCAGCGCCATCAGCATGGCGACCAAAGAGGCGTCCGTGGGATCGTCTTGGATGCGCGCCTGCAATTCGGTTGAAACGGCCACGCCGCGGTCGCGGTTCGTATCCGGATAAGCCCTCTCCAGCCCCTTAGCGATGGCCGCTAGTTCCGCCTGGGCCTGCGGCACATTCGTTCCGGCCTTCAGGCGGCCTTTCACCGCCAGACTGCGTTCGCCGCGATGTTCGAGCATGTCGCTTTCCGGCTTGGCAGCCATGCTGGCCGCCATCGCCAGGGGCACGAACATGGCGGGCCGCATGTATTGATCCATGCCCGTGAAGCGCTCCGGCGCCACGCCGATTACAGTAAACTCGATGCCGCTCAATCGCACCTTCCGCCCGACGAAAGAGGGATCCGCGCCTAGCTCCTTTTCCCAAAAATCGTGGCCCAGCACGACAACGGCGTCGCGGCCCAGCACCTGGTCTTCTTCCGGACGGAAGGCGCGGCCCAACTCTGGTTCCACGCCCATGGCGCGAAACAGGTTGCCCGAAACCAGGAATCCCACCTTCATTTGCGCCAAGTCGCCGGGCCGGGCGCTAAATCCGAAGTTCGCGAGCGTATACGCCACCAGACCATCGAAGCTCTTGCTGCGATCCCGAAAATCGATGTAATCGCGGTAAGAGATGCTAGTGGAAGGACCGCTGGGCGTGACGCCGCTTACGGTGACCACTTCGTTCGGGCGCGACACCGAAAGCGGGCGCAACAGCAGCGCGTCGGCCAGGCTGAACATGGCCGAGTTCACGCCGATGCCGATGGCCAGCGAAAATACCGCCACCAGCGTGAATCCCGGATTCCGGCGCAGCATCCGCACGGCGTAGCGCAAGTCCTGCAGCAGCGTTTCCAGCCAGACCCATCCCCACGCTTCGCGGCTGTCTTGCCTGTAGAGCGCTACATTACCGAACTCCCGGCGGGCTTTCTCGCGGGCTTCGTCTTCCGGCATTCCCGAGTCAATCAAATCAGCCATCTTCTCCTCCAAATGTGCGGTGACTTCTTGATCTACGTCGCGATCGGCCTGGCGGCGGCGGACGAAATCGGCGATCCATTTCATGATTCCGCCGGCCGCATGACGCGCGCGATCCCCTCCAGCATGCGGTCGAAGCTCGACACCTTGCGTTCGAGTTGCTTGCGGCCCCCGGGCGTGATTCTGTATACCCGCACCCGCCGGTTGCGCGCCGAGACGCCCCATTCGGCCTTCAGCCAGCCCGCTTTGAGCATGCGCTGCAGGGCGGGATACAAGGAGCCTTCTTCGATTTCCAGCAGATCGCCCGAATTGCGTTTGATCACCTGCGCCAGCGCATATCCGTGCATCGGCCCGCCGCGCAGAGTCTGGAGCACCATCATCTCCAGCGCTCCGGGGAATAAATCGCGTTCTTGGGTATGTTCCATCGCTTGTACTGTTTGGTCTATGCCTAGACTAAAATAGTACGAGCGGAGATGTCAAGAAGTTCCAGGAAATATTAGTTTACGCCGGTCCGAGCCGGGGTCGCGCGATGGGCCGCGTCGGGCGGCGGGAGGGCACTTGCGTTGACCCCGGAGGCACAATCGGCGACACTCAGGTGTTGGGACTCCAGGACGGAAATCTCAGATGAGGCTTAGTATGCGCTTTCTCTTCCCCGCCATCGTTATCTACACCGCCGCGGTATTGCCGGCCATCGCCGCTGACCGCGTAACGACCTCGAACGGCACCCTGGAATCCACCTCCGCACCCAAAGACGGTGTGCGCAACTTCAAGGGCATCCCGTTCGCACAGCCTCCTGTCGGCGACCTACGTTGGCGGGAGCCGCAACCCGTCAAGAACTGGACCGGCGCCCGCAACGCCGACGAGTTCGGCCCCCGGTGCATGCAGCGCACCACCCCCGGCGCCGACTATTGGTTCCGCAGCAACGGTATGAGTGAGGATTGCCTCTACCTCAACGTCTGGACCTCCGCCAAATCGGGTAGAGAAGGACTTCCGGTTCTCGTTTACATTTTCGGCGGTGGCTTCCAGAACGGCGACGGCTCGGAGCCGCGCTACGACGGCGAGAGCATGGCCCGCCGCGGCATGGTCGCGGTATCAGTTAACTACCGCACCAACATCTTCGGCTTCTTCGTCCATCCCGAGCTGACGAAGGAGTCCCCGCACAACGCCGCCGGCAACTACGGTCTATTGGACCAGGTGGCCGCCCTCCAGTGGGTGCAAAGGAACATCGCGGCATTCGGCGGCGACCCCAAGCACGTCACTATCGCCGGCGAATCTGCGGGTTCGATCTCCGTCAGCGCGCTGATGGCTTCGCCGCTCTCCAAGAACCTGATGGCCGCCGCTATCGGCGAGAGCGGCGCCGCCTTCTCCAGCCTGCCACCGCAGCCTCTTGCCGACGCCGAACAGAAGGGCGCCAAATTCGCCGCCGCCGCCGACGTCAACACGCTTGCCGCCCTTCGCGCGATGACTGCGGAGCAGATTCAGGACGCCGCCGCCAAAGCCGTGGGTGTCCGCTTCAGCACGGCGATGGACGGCTATTTCCTTTCGAAGCCCTTGACGGAGACCTTCGAAGCCGGTGAGCAGGCTAAGGTTCCGCTGCTGGAGGGGTCGAACACCCAGGAGCAGGCGGCACGCTCCGTTCTGGGCAGTGGCAACCCTACGCCGGAAACGCTGGCCGACGCCACCAGGAAGTTCTATGGGGATAAGGCCGAGCTTGTCCTGAAGGCCTACGCCGCCAGCACCACCGATGAGATTTACGAAGCCGCCACCCACCTGGCCAGCGCCCGCTTCATCTCGTACGGCACCTGGAAGTGGGCTGAACTCCAAATGAAGACCGGCGGCAACCGGTGTACCGTTACCTATACGCCCATCCCCGACCGGCTTATCTCGGCATGCCGGGTGAGCCCTTGCCCGCTGCGCCTGCGGCCAGCAGGGGCGGCAATGGCGACAGCGGAGCTGGTGCGCAGTAAACCGCGCCGCCCCGCGGCGCGGCGCATTCCGCCGAGATCCAATACGCCATGGGCAACCTGGATCTCGACAAGCGCTACACCTGGGAGCCCGCCGACTACGAAGTATCCAAGACGATGCAAGCCTACTTCGTGAATTTCATCAAGACGTTCAACCCGAACGGCTCGGGTCTGCCGAACTGGCCGG
>Ga0187875_10001523_pt1 | contig 17793 bp, 16 predicted proteins | sample June2016WEW_17_1_2_FD_132978 | JGI IMG/M metagenome (GOLD analysis project Ga0187875, IMG submission 132978) | Peatland microbial communities from SPRUCE experiment site at the Marcell Experimental Forest, Minnesota, USA - June2016WEW_17_10 | ecosystem: Environmental > Terrestrial > Soil >... | reverse complement strand
ATGTGGTCGGCGCCGAAGATGGCGACCACGTGCGGGTCGGATTGCTCGATCAGATTGACATTTTGAAAAATCGCGTCGGCCGTGCCGCTATACCAGGTCTCGCCCGCCGAGCGCATTTGCGCCGGCACGGGGATGATGTACTGGCTCTTCATGATCGGCGCGAATTCCCAGCCGTCGCGCAGGTGCTGCAGCAGCGACTGGCTCTTGAACTGGATCAGAACGTAGATCGAATGAATGCCCGAGTTGACCAGGTTGGACAGGACGAAGTCCACAATGCGGTACTGGCCGCCGAACGGCACGGCGGGTTTGGCGCGTTCCTTCGTGAGCGGGTACAGACGCGTTCCTTTGCCGCCGGCGAGCACGAACGACAGGACTCGAAGTTGCATGATCCGGACCTACTCCCAGAAGGTGCATTTTAGCATCCTGAGGTTTCAGGTTGGCGAAACGGGCGCGGCGGTTTTTTCACCGCGGGCGATGGATGCTTGCCCGAGTCCGGCCGGTTTGCTTAGAATAAGGGCATTAAGACGCGTACCCAGCCTTTACGCTCTGGTTGGCCTAATTTCATCAAACCTGGAAGGAATCGCACGTGGAGTCCCCGAATCGCCGCCTGATCCGCCCGCCGTTGGTTGATGCAAAGGACAAGCGCACCACGGTGAATCGTGCCGCCTTCCAGAAGCAGTCGCCGCCGGATACCACCAACGCCGAGAATTTTTACTACGTGAAGCAGATGCAGTCGAAAACGCCGATGATCATCGTACTGCAGGATGGCGAGCAAATCCACGGCGTGATCGAGTGGTACGACAAGACGTGCCTGAAAGTGAATCGCGAAGGCGATCCGAACCTGCTGGTGTACAAGTCCTACATCAAATACATGTACAAGGCCTAGCCGGCTGTCGCCAAGCCGCATTTCTGAGCCGCGACCGTCAGGGAGCGGATGTACCAGCGCGCCAAGCCGCGACTCTGACGGAGCCGCGACCTAAGCGAGCGGTCGAGCGTGGCGAATGAATCACGATACAAGTTCTGAGCCGCGCGTTCTTGAACCGCGACCCTGCCGCAACACTCTACCCCTGCGCCTCCCGCTCTAGCGCCTTGCGCTTTAGCGCCAGCCGCGCCGCCCGCCTGTGTTCCGCTTCGCGCCAGCGCCGCAGTTCGACCTCCGTCTCCGGGATCGCCTGTCGAACCGGGCACGGCTTGCCGTCCTCGCCGAGCGCCACGAACGTCAGGTAAGAGGAGTTGGCATGGTAGACGATGCCCTGGTGCAGATCCTCGACCAGGACCTTGACGCCGACCTCCATCGACGTGCGGAAGACGCGGTTTACCGAAGCTTTCATGGTGATCAACTGGCCGATGCGGATGGGGTGCAGGAAGCTCATCGAGTCCACCGAGGCCGTCACCACGTTCGAGCGGGCGTGCCGGATGGCGGCCGTGGCCGCAGCCAGGTCGACCAGTTGCATGATGCGCCCGCCCAACAGATTGCCCAGCGTGTTGGCGTAGATGGGCAGAGCGAATTCGGCGATTTCGCTGAGCGATTCTCGAACGGGGCGTCCTTCCATAGCTCAGAGGGTAGCATTCGGCAACGCCGTGGCGGAACGCGCCGGCGGCGCCGCGCCCGCGACGCGCTAGTCTGGAGACAGATGTCCCGACTCGAATCGCTCAAGAATCTGGTGCAGCAGGATCAGGGGAACGAACGCATCCGCTTCATGCTGTGCATGGAATACGCGAGCACGGGCGACTACGCCGGCGCGCTCAGCGAACTCGACGAACTCATCGCGCGCCACCCCGGCTATGCCGCCGCTTACTTCCAGGCGGGCCGCGTGGCCGAGACCCTGGAAAACACCGCCGCCGCCCGCGACTACTACACGCGCGGAATTGAGGCCGCGCAACGCTCCGGAGACCCCCACGCGGCGGCCGAGATGAGCGCCGCGCTGGCAGCGCTGGACTGACGGCTTCAGCACCCGCAGAAACCTTCCGCTACCTGGTTTTCACCGCGATCACGGTGGCATACGGATCCGCCGTGAGGCCGGCCACGCGGATCGCCAGCCGGCCGCCCTGCTGCGTGAACGAGAGCGGCTTGTGCGATGCCAACAAAGTGACAGAGCGGGCGTGCAATCCGCTCACTTCGAGCGTCTCCGCAGGCATGTCGAACACGTGCAGGTACACCGTACCGCCCTTGGCCGTGGAACGGCCGAACGGCAGATCCTGCAGCGGCCCGTAGGTGGTCCCGTAGATCGCCTCGCCGTTGGCCTGGAGCCAGCCGCCGATCTGCCGCAGCCGCTGCTCGAACTCGGGCTGGATCGTCCCCTCGGGCGTCGGCCCGACGTTGAGCAGGAAATTGCCGCCCTTGCTCGCGGCGTCGATCAGCGCGCGCACCAACTCCGTCGTGGATTTGAAATGCCGGTCGTTCTTGTTGTACGCCCAGGTGCCGTTGATCGTCATGCACGTCTCCCAGGGCTGAAACTGGTCCGCGCCGGGCGCGGCCGAGACCAGGCCGTGGTCCTCGGGATCGACGTCCTGGACCTTCGCGCCCTTGGTCGGGATGCCCTTGGGCAGGCGCTGTTCGGGCGTGAGGAAATCGCCCGTCAGGCCGATGCGATTGTTGATCAGCGTCATCGGCTGCAGCTCGCGGATCAGGGTGTGAAAACGCAGTCCGTCGTATTTCTCCTGATGACCCAGACCGTCGAACCAGATAACAAAGACGTTGCCGTAGCGCGTCAGCAGTTCGCGCAATTGCAGTTCCATATAGCTCAGGTAGAGCGGCCATTCGGGGCGCTCCGGCTGGCCCTGCCAGTTGGCGCTGGCGGGCTGCGACGTATCGCGGAAGGCCGGATGGGTCATATCGGGCGGCGAGTAGTAAAAGCCCAGCGGCATCTCCTCGGCCTTCGCCGCCGCGGCCAGCAGGGCGACCACGTCCTTCTTGTACGGCGTGTTGGTGATTTTATTGGCGGTGAACGACGAATCGAACATACAGAAGCCGTCGTGGTGCTTGGTCGTAATCACCATGTAGCGCTGGCCCGCGGCCTTGGCCAGCCGTACCAGCGCCACGGGGTCGAATTGTACCGGGTTAAAAGTGCGCGCGAGCGCGCGGTAATTGGCCTCGCTGATACCGCCCGGCCCCGGCGTCATGATCGGCCACGAGGCCTCGACGCTGGCCTGCGAATACGGTCCCCAGTGGATGAACATGCCGAACTTGCAGTCGTTGAAGCGCCTCAGCCGTGCGGCCGCATTGGCATCCGGGCCGGCGCACGGCGCGGAGCCCGCCGTCAGGATTCCAGCAATCAGAGTAGAAAGGAAGATCGAGCGCATCGGGGTCGCCTCAGTCACGCTCAGCATATCCGTTTGTGATGCGACGCGGCGATGCGAACGCCTCCAGCCATGGCGCCCCTCCAGCGGGTTACCATGAATCTCAGGCTGCGTAGCCATTGGAGGTATTCGCATGAACAACACGCTGAAGCTCACGCTCGCGTCAGTCCTCTGTCTCCTCGTTCTGTGCCTGGCTCCGGCCAGCGCGCAGACGCCCGACAATCCCATCAGCGCGGGCCAGAAGGGCCTGTACGCCATGGTCAAAAACAATCTCGTCCGCGGTGCGGAGAAGATGCCCGAGGAGAATTACTCCTTCAAACCGACTCCCGACGTCCGCAGTTTTGGCCAGCTCATCGGCCATGTCGCCGACGCGCAGTACATGATCTGCTCCGCGGTCCTGGGCGAAAAGAACCCCGCTCCGGACATCGAGAAGAACAAAACATCCAAGGCCGATCTCGTGCAGGCCCTGAAGGACGCCTTGGCCTATTGCGACAAAGCCTATGACGGCCTCACCGATGCGCAGGCGGCCCAGACGGTGAAATTCTTCGGCCGCGATCAAGCCAAGGCCACGGTGCTGAGCTTCAACACGATGCACAACATGGAGCACTACGGCAATATGGTGACGTACCTGCGCCTGAAGGGGCTTGTCCCGCCAACGAGCGAAGCCCGGCATTAGCCGGAAAGCGGGCGCGGGCGCTCGATCAGGCCCTCAGGGCAGTTCCGCCCGCAGTACGCGCAGTGCGTTGCCACCGCCGATCCGGGCGATCTCGTCTGCGTTGAATCGGGCCGCCAGCAGTGCGTCGAACAGCACCGGCAGCCCGGTGGCATCGAACAGCGTGATCGTCGCACCGTCGAAGTCCGACCCCAGCGCGACGTGGTCGACGCCCGCCGCGTCAGTCCGGGCATCCCACGCCGCAACCAGGCCTGATCGGCTAGTGGCTCAGTTTGTGTATCGGGAAGGGAGGGGCAGGCTCGAGCGGACGTTCAAATCCCACTCTTGCGCTGAATGATCGGGGCAGTATTCAAATGCAGCGCGGAATAGCCGGCGGAACTCGCTTTTCTGGCAGCCGGAGCCTCGTGAACCACAGTCCCGCTGCGCTGTTTCTCCAACACAGCGAATTCTGTTATTCGCTTCTTGTCAGCAGTTGTGCGAGTCCTTGGTCATAAACTAATTCGCGGGCCTTTCCCGTCCCTCAAGCGGACGGGAAAGCCCGAATCGAATAATTGTTACCAGCGGTTGGAGCGGCCATCCCGCGAACCACCGCCGCTACGCTCGGTCTTCGGCTTGGCGAGGTTGACGTTCAGCGCCCGGCCGTCGAGTTCCTGGCCATTCAGTGCGTTAATGGCCATATCGGCAGCATGCGAATCCGACATTTCCACGAAAGCGAAGCCACGTGAGCGGCCAGTGTCGCGGTCCGTTACCAGGCTGGCGCGTTCTACCGTGCCGTGCGTTTCAAAGAGAGAGCGAATCGATGACTCAGTTGCATCAAAACTCAAATTACCAACGAAAATATTTGTCAATGGTTTCCTTACGGTTGAAGGTGGCTAGGCGAGGCTGAACTTAATTTCGGCCAGGTTGGGCGGAACGATCAAGCGCAACTATAGTTTACCATATTCTTGCTGGACTATGTCATACACTAATACCGGCCACAACCGAGCCTGGAAGCAATATCTCTCGTACCCGGCCGGCGACGTGCGCCCGGCTCAGCCACGACCAAACGGCTATTAGTAGCGGCCAAGCGATCGTATACTATTGATTTAGATAGACTTATTTTCTTGAGGCCGCTACTCAGTAGCGGCCTGGGCCCTCTGCCCATGGCCGTCAGCCTGGGTGCGGATGCTCCTGCGGCGGCGCTTCGCCTTCCCCGGAAGCGGCCCCGCCGCGCCGTCGCCTGATCTCCGCCAACCGTTCCGCGATGCGCGCCTCGGTGCCGCGGCGGGTGGGCTCGTAAAACCGCGTCCCGGCCAGAGCTTCGGGAAAACACTCCATCTGCGTGATGGCGTCCTCCAGCCGGTGCGCATGTTCGTAGCCCTGCCCGTAGCCCCACTCCTTCATGGCGCGCGTGGGCGCGTTGCGCAACTGCAACGGCACCGGCTCTGGCGGCTGCTCCTGGACCAGCGCCCGGGCATTGTTCAACGCCTGATAGGCGGCGTCCGATTTGGGCGCTACGGCGAGGTAAATGGCGACCTGCGCCAGCGCCTGGTCGCCTTCGGGGACTCCCAGAAAATGCACGGTCTGCATGCACGCGATGGCCTGCTCGACGGCGCGCGGGTCGGCCAGCCCGATGTCCTCGATGGCCATCCGCACCAGCCGCCGCGCCAGGTACAGCCGGTCCTCGCCCGCCTCCAGCATCCGCGCCAGCCAGTACAGCGCCGCGTCCGGGTCCGACGAACGCACCGACTTGTGCAGCGCCGAGATCAGGTTGTAGTGCTCTTCCCCGCCCTTGTCGTACAGCAGCGTCCGGCGCTGCATGGCATCCTCGACCGCCTGCCGGTCGAGCACGCCGCCCGTGGACGCCGCCGCGGCGATCTCCAGCAGGTTGTAGGCGGCACGCGCGTCGCCGCCGGCGTAAATCGCGATCTGCTCGAGCAGATCGCCGGCCGCCGTGAGCCCGACCCGCGGCAGCGCGCGGCCGAGCAGCGTCACGGTTTCCTCCACCGTCAGCGGCCGCAGCGCGTAGACCTTCGACCGCGACAGCAGCGCCGAAATCACTTCGAAGGACGGGTTCTCCGTGGTCGCGCCGATCAGGATCACGTCGCCGCGTTCGACGTACGGCAGAAACGCGTCCTGCTGGGCTTTGTTGAAGCGGTGGATCTCATCGATAAACAGCACCGTGCGATAGCCCAGCCGCCGGTTGCGCTCGGCGTCGGCCATCACCGCCTTGATCTCCTTCATGCCGCTGAGCACGGCGCTGAAGGGGATGAACTGGGCCTTGGTGTGATTGGCGACCAGCTTCGCCAGGGTCGTTTTTCCAACGCCCGGCGGACCCCACAGGATGATCGACGTCAGCCGGTCGCTCTCGATCTGCGCCCGCAGCGGCTTGCCCGGGCCGAGGATGTGCTCCTGGCCGACAAAATCCTCCAGCCGCTCGGGCCGCATGCGTTCGGCCAGCGGACGCCCCTGCTCGTCGACCGGCGCGGCATCGAACAGGCTCACTGGAAACCCCTTTGCCGGGCGGCTTCGTAGAGCACCACCGCGCCCGCCACGGCGGCGTTCAGCGACTCCACCGCCATGGTCGGGATCGTGATGCCTTTCAGAGACTTTCGAAACTCTTCAGAGACCCCGTGGGCCTCGCTGCCGATCACGATGCCGCACGGCTGCTTGAGATCGGCCTGGTCAACCGATACACCGCCCGTGAGCAGCGTGGTCCAGCCCGCGACGCCGTGGCCGGCCAGCGCCTCGAGCGCCTCGGCGGGCGTGAGCGAGTCGCGCATCGGCAGCCGGAACAGGCTTCCGGCGGAGGCGCGCAGCGTCTTGGGATTCCATGCGTTGGCGGTCCCCTTGAGGAACAGCGCGCCGGTCGCGCCGAAGGCTTCGGCGGCGCGCATCAGCGTGCCCGCATTGCCCGGATCCTGGACGCCGTCGAGCACCACGATCAGCGGCGTTTTGAGAAACAGATCTTCCTCCTTCCACTCCGGCGGCCGCACCAGCGCGACCACGCCTTGCGGGCTTTCGGTCGTGGAAATACCGTGAAACAGCGGCAAATCCACCGTCAGGAAGCGTGTTTTTGCCGAGTCTTTGGCGGCGCCCGCCGCGGCCGAAATGGCGTTTTCGGTGGCCACGATGGCGGCAATCTCCAGGCCGCTGCGCAGCGCCTCCTCCAGCAAATGCATCCCCTCGGCCAGGCACAGGCCGTCGGACGTCAGGCCGCCGCGCGCCGCAGCCCGGCGGATCTCCTTGAGCAGCGGGTTGTGCGGGCTGGTGACGTGTTCCCGGCGCGACAGGTAATTCATGGGCCTCTTTTTCAGCGCGCACAACGGAGAAGCCTGTGCGCTCTTTACGTTACACCAGGAACAATCGACGCGCCCGCCAGCCTCGATCCATCGCGCACCGGACGCGGCCGTCTGCTAAGTACGATCATAAGGATACGATGAGGCGCTGGTTGTGGGTGCTGCTGCTGGTTCTGGCGGTGTGGCTTGCGGTGGTCGTCGGCCAGACCGTCAACGAGATCGAGCGGCAGGCAATTGTCGATGAGGCCCGCGCCTCCGACGTAATCGTCACGCTGGGCGCGGCCGAGTACAACGGGCGTCCCTCGCCGGTATTGCGCGCGCGCCTCAACCACGCGCTCGAACTGTGGCGCGAGGGCTATGCGCCGCTGATCATGACCACCGGCGGCGCCGGCGGCGACCCGCGCTACACCGAAGGCATCGTCGGCCGCGATTACCTGGTTCAGCAGGGGGTTCCCTCGGAGCAGATCATTGTCGAGGAGCAGAGCGAGTCGACGGTCCAAACCATCATTGCGGCCAGCGAGATCATGCGCCGCATGGGGCTGAAGTCGGCCATCCTGGTGAGCGACGGATACCACATCTTTCGCGCCAAGCGCATCCTGGAGCAGGCCGGCATGACGGTCTACGGCTCGCCGCGCTCGGGCCAGCCGGAATCCGTCTGGCGCGAGCACTGGCTGGCTACCCGCCAGGCCTGCGGCTACCTGCTGTGGCGCATTGGAATCACGATCTAGCCGCGCCGAGGCGGATCCGCGACCCCGCGCCTTCTACTCTCAATCATGCTGTTTGCCCGACCCCGGAACGCTGTCCTTGGACTTGTGCCTCCTCCCAGCGCCGGTGGTCATTCTCTTCCACATCATTGAAATAGAACTATTCCCGGGCGATAGAAGATAGTAGACTGACGCCAGGAAGTCTTTTCTCCACGCGCAGACTTCAGTTTCAGGCGCCTGCGCCGCGCTGGCGGGAGCCTTGCGGAGCGTGGAGAATTCGAAGGATGGAGAACTGATGTCGTTCAGTCGGAGGCGCCCGCCGGCTGCTCATCCGCGCCGCTTGTGGCAGTGGTTCGGAAAGCGCCGCGGTATAGAGCTTTGCCCGGACATTCAGTCATTGATATCGGTAGTATAGATTCGGCAGTATAAATAAGGAAGAACCGCCGGAACGTAGCGCTTTGGGCAGTTCCGCCACAGCATTTTAGGCATCGGAGCAATCAATGAGGACACATCTCAGAAACCTCCTGGCAGGATTCGAGCGCCGCTGGGCCGAGCTCGACTTTTCGCCGCTCCGGGAGAATACGTCGACTCTCGTGAGCACAGCGATTGTCGTGGCGCTGATCGCGGCCTCGATCTGGGCCCTGCGGGTGATCCCGCACCGGCAGGTGAACGAGATCCTCGGACCGGCCACGTCCGCCGATGGTGCGCTGCAACGCCTACTCCTGGAAAATGAGTTCCGCAAGCCGCTCATCCAGATGTTTTTGGGAGCATTGGGTCTGATCGTCCTGTACTTCGCCTGGCAGCGCGTCCGGGCCGCCGACCGGAACACGCGCCTGATCGAAGCCGGTCACATCGCCGGCTGCTTCACCCAGGCCGTCGCGCAGCTCGCGGCAACCGAAGCCGGCCAGCCGAACGTCGAGCTGCGGCTGGGCGGCATCTATGCGCTCGAGCAGATCGCCCGCGAGTCGGCGCGCGATCATTGGACGGTGATGGAAGTGCTCTCGGCTTACGTCCGCCGGCATGCCCCGGCGCTCGCGCCCGCGCCAGCCGCCGGCGCTAATGGCCACGAACCCGCTCCGGCCGCCGCGGATGAAGGCCTCCCGCCCAAGACGCCGGCGATCGACATTCAGGCCATTCTCACCGTGCTCGGCCGGCGCAATCGCAACTCCCGGCGCGAGCCGCAGGGCCATTGCCTGAATCTCGCCGGCACCGATCTTGAGGGCGCGGATCTGTCTCAGGCGCATCTCGAAAAAGCCAATCTCCGCGATGCCCGCCTGGAGCGCGCCAACTTCACCCAGGCCAGTCTGGACGGCGCGGACCTCCGCGGCGCGCACCTTGAACGCGCCAACCTCATGGAAGCCAGCCTGCAGCGGGCCGAACTCGGCGGCGCGCACCTCGAGCGCGCCAACCTGATGGAAGCGCGCCTCGAACGGGCGTACCTCATGAAGGCCCATCTGGAGGATGCCAACCTCATGGACGCCCGCCTGGATGGGGCCTACCTGATTCTGGCCAACCTCGAGGGGACCAACCTCCAGGCGGCGCACCTGGAGGGGGCCAAGCTGATGGCCGCCCACCTGGAGCGCTCGAGCCTCCTGGACGCGCGCCTGGAGAAAGCCGAGCTCGGCGGCGCGCACCTGGAAGAGGCGGTCCTGCGGGGCGCCGAGCTCTCCGGGGCCAACCTGCGCCGGGCCCACCTGGAGGGCGCCAACCTTACCCAGGCCTATTTGGAACGCGCCATTCTGATGGCCGCGCACCTCGAACGGGCGTCGCTGTGCGAAGCCAACCTGGAAGGGGCGTATCTCTACGAAGCCCACTTCGACGGCGCGGACCTGCGCGAAGCGCGCCTGGAGCGGGCCACCGGATTGGCCGTCGGGCAGGTCAAGGCCGCCCAAAACTGGGACAGCGCCCGCTTCGATCCCGAGTTCCGACAAATGCTCGACCAGGACGAAACACCGCATGAGACTCCGGTGGCCGGCAACCGCGCCGGCGCCTGATCCACGCCCCACCGCAGATGTTGGATGCTGGATGCTCGCCCCGCGCCACGGCGGCGCGCCCGCGCGTTAGGATGTAGGTCGCCACATTCCTCCACCGAAAGGACCACCTTATGGACGGACTCTCCCGCCGCGATTTCCAGCGCATTGCCAGCCTGACCGCGCTGAGCTACTCTCGCGTTCTAGGCGCCAACGACCGCGTCCGTATGGGCTATATCGGCCTGGGCAACCGCGGCGACCAGGTGCACGACGCGTTTCTCGAATGGGCCGACCAGGAGACCGTGGCCCTGTGCGACCTGCGCGACGACTACATGGACTTCGCGGCTAAGAAGTCGCGCGCCCATCCGCGCAAGTACGCCGACTACCGCAAGCTGCTGGACGACAAGACCGTAGACGCCGTGGTCATCGCCACGCCTGACCACTGGCACGCGCTGATGTTCGTCGACGCCTGCCACGCCGGCAAGGACGTCTACTGCGAGAAGCCGCTCTCGCTGACCGTGCACGAAGGCCGGCGCATGGTCGAGGTCGCCGCGGAAACCCGGCGCATCGTGCAGGTCGGTCTGAACTGGCACTCCGCGGCGTTCGTGAAGGAAGCCGTCGAGTTCGTCCGCGCCGGCGGCATCGGCCCGGTGACCGTGGCCAAAGCCTATCACCTGGTGAACGAGTGGCCGCGCGGCATCGGCAATCCGCCCGACGGCCCGCCGCCCAGCCCCGAAGCCTGGGACCAGTGGCTTGGGCCCGCGCCCTGGCGGCCCTACAACCTGAATCGCACCTACTACCGTTTCCGCTGGTTCTACGATTACTCCGGCGGCCAGCTCACCAATTTCGGCGTCCACTACATGGATGTCCTGCGCTGGTGCCTGGGCAAAGACGCCCCACTGGCCGTTACCGCCATGGGCGGCAAGTACGCCGAGCGGGATAATCGCGAGATTCCGGACACGCTCGAAGTGCTGTGGGATTTCGGCGGAACCATGGTCACCTTCTCGCAGATCAATTGCAACGCCGCGCCCGGCAACATCAAAAGCTCCGAGATGGAACTGCGCGGCACCAAGGGCACCATGTACATCGACATGAATCACTGGGAAGTCGTGCCCGAATTGAACTCCGCGCTGGACGTGCCGGCGCGCACTCCGCTCGACCGCGTGTACGAAAAATCGTGGGCCGCCACGCGCACACCGGCGATGGAGCCGCGCAGCGCCCAGGGCACCATCAATCCCGCCGCGCACGCCCGCAACTTCCTGGACTCGATTAAGAGCCGCCAGCCGGCCAATTGCGATACGCTCACCGGCCATCTCTCCACTTCGGCCACACTGCTCGGGAATGTGGCGCTGAAAACGCGTTCCTATCTGGAATGGGACGCCCGCTCCGAGCGCTTCACCAACAACGCAGCCGCCAACCAGTATCTGTTTTATAAGTACCGGCCGCCTTATCGGCTCGGTTGAGGCCCGCCCGGCCCTGGCAGGGCGCCTTTGTCCCCCGCGGATTGCCTCAGCGCGCCGGCCGCGCGTCGATCAGGGCGCAGGCGCCGCTTCAATCCTTGTCCCAGGGACGGTGGTGAGAAGGAAAGAGGAGCCGGCAGACGCGCCGAACCGGCTCGAACTGATCGGGAGGGAAACCTCCAGCCAGCATAAAAAAACCAGGAACGGGCATCATTGCCGGTTCCTGGCGTTTCACCGCAAGCGGTCTGGACAGTAACGATTAAAACTCGAAGGGCAGCCGGCGACGATCACTCCCAGAAGAGGCATTCGCCGTGGCGTCAATAAAACGCCCGCGCTTTTAGTGCGCAGCCGCGTTGGCGCTGGTGACGTCTTTCTGGGCCTTGCTCCAGATCGAGCTGATGTTGTTGCCGATGGTGACGTAAGCGGCACCCGCGGCCAGAGCGACGAACGCCAGCAGCAAGGTGTATTCCACCATGTCCTGGGCTTCTTCGTTCTGCAGAAAACCGATTAGAAACTTCACGCTTTGATTCCTCTTCTGGGAGGCCTTCGGGAGCAACCTCGATCCATGCACAACCTTCACACCCCCGCCCTTGAACCACAAACCCCACCTCGACCTCAGCCGGATGCTAAAGCCGACACTCTCGGCCCCGAACGGGCCCTTCTAGGGAAGGGGAAAAAACCTGGCAGGGCGATTACTCGCCCTGCCGCAATTCCAACACCCGCGCTCTTAGTGAGCAGCAGTGGAAGCGCTGGTGACGTCGACCTGGGCCTTGCTCCAGATCGAGCTGATGTTGTTGCCAATGGTGACGTAAGCGGCACCGGCGGCCAGAGCGACGAAAGCCAGCAGGAGGGTGTATTCCACCATGTCCTGACCTTCTTCGTCCTTCAGGAAATTCTTCAGAATAGACATGTCTCAAATTCTCCTTCTTTTGCGTTGGGTGGCTTGTTCACCCGGGTTAGGACCTTTTCATACTGAGCCACAACCTCAGGCGGACAGGTCGGCTCCAATTCGTGCTGCCAATATAGACGTTACAGTAGACTGCCCGCAATTGCTAGAACCCAAGAGTTCCAGGACTGGGATTATTTGGTTCTATTACTCTATCGACCGGACGCCGCCAGCCTTTAGCGAATTCATTGACGTCGGAGTATTTAATTATCGAGCTGGACCGCGTGCCAGGATGTGCCGGCGCCACTCGCAGCCGCAGCAGCCGGTCCATCCCCAGCAGGCCCGTGCCGATCAGCGCCAGGGGCCCCGGTTCGGAATTCTCGGTGACCGAGAAATGGATCGGACTGCCGTCACCGGAACCGCCCGCCGACAGGTTGTACTCGTAAGTATTGCCATTCGTAGTAAAGGGGTCAAACTCCCCGTCCGTGCTCTCGAAGACAAGACCGCTGGGTGTGTCGTCCGATCCCGTCCAGTTGCTGCAGGGGCCCTGCAACGGGAGCAGCAAGAGCAGGTTGTCAACGCTGGAACCATGGGAGATATAGACCAGGCTGCCCGGCATACTGGTCGTCGGATATAGGAATGCTGTAATAGGAGAGCCGTTCCGCTGGCCGCTGGCGCCCGTAATCAGATACTCGCCCGGAACAACCGCCGTCGTCGTCAGAATGCCGCTGGCGCTGACCCCAGGCCCGGTAAAGGTGAATTCGAAATAGACCGCGCCGGTATCTGCGGTTCGACCCAAAAGTACTGCCGCCGTCAATCCTAACATTATGGTCTGTATTAGATTCCCATTCCCGCCGGGGAAAGTCGAATCTTTCACACAGCGCCCGGCGGGTTTCAGCTACTAATAAGGCTACCTGAGCCCCCCATAACCACAAGATCCCAAACGCTCCAGGACCCACTTTGAATTGTCCTATTACTACTTTGGCGGTGCCAAAGTCGGGCCCCACGCCCCGCCCGCCGCGTTCTCCGTCAATCGGCCAGCTTCGTCCAGATCGCCCCGGGCACACGCTGTCACCGCTATGCGCGTCAATGTTGGATGACGCGAAACGGGCATGTTGCAGTCGCACCGCACCGCCCGCACCGGGCCCCGGTTCAGCCGGCCAGGCGCACCCCAGGCGGGTTCGTTGCGGGTCTGGGATAGGCGGTCGTTTTCAGGATCGGCGCAAGACGGGGGCCAGAGGCGGCGCGAAACAGGCGGCGAGGGCCGATCAATGAGGAAGGGGCTTGAATGCTGCGGCAAGCCAAGCCCCCCTTTGGAATCGGATTGAGGTTCGAGAACCCCAATCCGGCTTCCAATGCGAGAGTAGTTATTTCCGCTAATGTTTACAACCGCGAACGTACCAGGGGGCCTAGTACCGTGCCCCCGCGACGCCGTCCGGCTGGCCGTGCCGGCCCGCGCGTTGCCGCTATTTCGTCTTGAAGACCAGGCTGATCGCGAGCTCGTCGCGGTGTGAACCGGGAACAATCAGCTCCTGGTATTGCTTGTCGAATGAGTTTTGCTCGGATTCCGGGAGGCTCTTGTAGGCCGCCCCGAATGCCGCAGTCACTTTGTCTTTGGCGCCCAGATCCGGCATTATCACCAGGACCCAGACCAAACCCGGCTCCATCGTGTGCACGGCTTCGGTGTCCAACTCCCAACCGTAGATCACACCGTCCGCCACCAGCTTGTCGAGCACGGGTTTGTCGTATTTGTGAAACAGTTCCCTGAATTCGTGCCCCCGCCCCGGCTTAACCCGGACCACGTCGAAGTCGTCGACCGGCGTGCTGCCCGCCGGCACGCTCGCGAAGTTCGATTCCCGCACGCCGATGATCAGGTCGTGATGCATGGCCAAATCGGACATCGTCCGCAGGTCCCCCATCAGGGCCGGATTGGCCTTTTCGAATTCCTCCAGCGCCTTCTCCTCTTTGCCGAGCGCTGCATAGTCAGGCACTTCCACCCAGAATTCGACGTTGTTCTTGCCCGGCACGTGCAGCATGTCGACGTTCATGCCGTACGCCAGCACTACGCCGGACCCAATCAGTTTGTCCAGCAGCGGTTCGAACGCCTTCCCTTTTCCTACGAAAGCGCTCTCTTTCCCCGGACTCACCTTGAAGCTGGCCACCGCGATCAGGCTCTTGGGTTGCTGCGCGGACAAAGCCACGCCCGCCGACAGCAGGGCTATGGCCGCGAATAGACGATTGATCATAGTTGAACTTGCATCCTTTCCGAACTTGCTGGTGTGCGCTCGTATGGACCCGGGCCTGCCCAGCCCGCCTCTCCCTCCCAGCGTCTGCTGAGTTTACACTGAAGTTACAAAAGAATCCATACTTTTCTGATAAGAAATCGCGGACCAGCCTGAATGCGCTGTGGAAAACTCCCCATTGCCATTCCGCGCCAGGCCGCCATTCGACGTCGCGGCGCAGTCGCGGAACACCCACTGGCACGCGGGCTCCAAGGCATTGGCTGCGATTCTGTCAGCCAGTCTTCCGCGCCCTCGATCCGCAATTCCAGGGCGATCCATATCTTCAGTGCACCATGGCCCCATCGCCTGCAGCCGGGTGCTGCACTCTTGCCGGTAGTGCTGTCCGCAAACATTGTCTGCAGTTACCCCTTGACATATATATGCCGGCGCGCGACCAGACGCGAGCTATACTGTCGGCAGAGGCTGATTTATGTTTCTGCGCATTGGATTGGTATCGATGGCACTGTCGGCGTGCCTCGCCGCCCAGGGCATCGTGGAACATTCTCTGGGCGTCGCTACGGGCGCCGCCGCGGCCGGCGCGGCTCAGCGTCTAGGCAAGACCGTCGGGGAGAAAATTGAAAAAATCAGCGAGACCCTGCCCACGCCGCCGCCGCGGACGCTCAAACCTCTGACCGCAATCGTGCCCGGCGCCAGCCGCGCCTCCACTGCCGCGTCCTCCGCTTCGGCGACCCGCGCCACGCCGCCTGCCGCCGCTGGCGGGGCCACCCCGGCACTAGTTCCCTCCACCCCGGCTTCCGCCTCACCCTCCGCGCCCGCCATTTCCTATGAGGATCCCGCCGGCATCCAGGAAGGCATGGATTACGCCCAGCTCCTGCAACGCTTTGGACCCCCGTCCATGAAATACTCCTCCACTGCCGGCGAACAGACGCTGTGCTATACGCGCCCCGATCACAGCCTGGACGTGCAGTTGCGCGACGGCAAAGTCGCCGCCATCCGCCGCTCCGGCGAATCCTCGGACACCGTCATCCTGCGCTGACGTCCTCCCCCTTTCGCCCCGAGCCGTGACCAACGGGAGCGGTCCTTCGCGTTGTTTCTGAGCCGCGACCGTTAAGGAGCGGTTTGTCGCTCATGTTCGGTAACGGACCCCGCCAGCAACCGAATTCGACAGCGTCGGTATTCTGATCCCGCTCACTTAGCCTTGCGTCGCCACCGGCCCTTCCACGGGCGCCCTTTCAACCTCCACCGCCAGGCTCCGTGAACCCGCTCCCTCTATCGCCTGCAGCAGCATCAGCACGTCGATCGGCTTGTACACGCATTCGTCCATCCCGGCCTCCAGGCACGCCTCGCGGTCGCCCAACATCGCCAGCGCCGTCAGCCCGACCACCGCCAGGTGTCGCCTCGTGCCGCGCTCCAGTTCGCGAATTCGCCGTGTCGCTTCCAGGCCGTCCATCTCCGGCATCTGCACGTCCATCAGCACCAGATCGTAGTCCTGGACTGCCAGCATATCCAGCGCCACGCGCCCGTTCTCGGCCTGGTCGATGCGATGCCCGTGCTTGGCAAGCAACCCTACCACCACTTTGCGGATGATCAGGTTGTCCTCCACCAGCAGAATCCTCTGTGCGCCTCGGGCGTGGACAGCCGCCTGCGGCCGGGACGGCTGCACGCCCCTTACAGCCTCCCCCGCCGCCTCCCGCATGCGCACGGTGAACCGGAACACGCTGCCCTCGCCCGGCCGGCTCTGCACCCAGATCCGCCCGTTCATCTGCGCCGTCAGCCGCGCGCAAATCGCCAGCCCCAGCCCGGTGCCCCCATAGCGCCGCGTCGTCGAATTGTCGGCCTGCCGGAAGGCCTCGAAAATCCGCGTCTGCTGCTCCAGAGCTATACCGCTCCCCGTGTCCGCCACGCTGAACTCGAGCTCCATCTCGCCCGCGCCTGCGGCGCTCTCCGCCGGACCCTCGATGCGCCGGCACGCGGCCGTCAGGCGAATCGTCCCCGCGGCGGTGAATTTCAGCGCGTTGCCCAGCAGGTTCAACACAATCTGCCGCAGCCGCAGCGCATCGCCCAGCACATACGCGGGCATCCCCGGCTCCCACTCGGCCGTCATCTGAAGATGCTTGCTCAGGGCGGGCGCGGCCAGCGTCCTGAGCGCCTCTTCGACGCATTGCCGCAGACTGAAAACCTCAGGGCACAGCTCCATCCGGCCGGCTTCGATCTTGGACAGGTCGAGAATGTCGTTGACGATGCCCAGCAGCCCCGCCGCCGCTTGCTTGAGAATGTCCAGGTGCTCGCGCTGCTCGGCTCCGATCTCGCTTTCGAGCACCAGGTCGGCCATCCCCAGCACGCCTGTCAGCGGCGTCCTCAATTCGTGGCTCACGTGCGCCAGAAACTCGCTCTTGGCGCGGTTGGCCTGTTCCGACTTCCCCAGCAGCCGCTCGATCTCCGCCTTCTGGCCTTCGATCTCCGCGGTGCCCCGCCGCACCGCCGCCTGCAACTGCCGCTGCCGCTGGAGCATCATCTTCACGCGCCACAAATAGAGCGCCGGTCCCGCCAATAGCAGCACTGCCGCGCACAGCGCAGCGAACCACCAACTGTGCCACCACGGCCCCTGGACCTCGAAATCCACCGTCGCCGGAGCTTCGCTCCACACCCCCGCGGCGCTGCGCACCTGCACCTGAAACTGGTACCGGCCCGGCCGCAACGCCGCATACCGCGCCGAGCGCGCACGCGTCTCCACCCACTGCTTCTCCAGCCCTTCCAGGCGATACCGGAACCGCACCGCCGGCTCATCCGTGAAGGTCAGTCCCGCGAACTGGAAATCGAGCGAATTCAGACCATACGGAACGCTCGGCGGGTCGCCCGCCGCCAGCGCTTTGCCGCCCGCCAGCGCCGCCGTCACCACAACGCTCGGGGTAAACCGCCGCCGCAGCGGCGGGTTGGGCGCGTACCGCGACAGACCGCGGCTGGTCCCGATCCAGATGGCGCCTTCCGCATCCGTCAGAATCGCGCCACTCGAACAGTCGGCCCACACCAGCCCGTCCGCCATGCCCAGTTCGCCCCACTTCTGGCCATCGTAGGTCAGCACGCCGTTGCCCGTGCCGGCGTACAGCTTGCCGGAATGGTCGGCGGTCAGCGAGTAGAACCGCTCCGACTCGTATTGCGGCCCCACTCTCTCGTGCCACACTGGGCTCGCGCCGCTCCCGTCCCCGCCCGGCCGCAGGTGCGTCAGCCCGCTGCGGGAATCGTAGGCCACCAGCACCTCGCCCGCCAGCGGCAGAATCT
>Ga0187875_10001515_pt1 | contig 17845 bp, 17 predicted proteins | sample June2016WEW_17_1_2_FD_132978 | JGI IMG/M metagenome (GOLD analysis project Ga0187875, IMG submission 132978) | Peatland microbial communities from SPRUCE experiment site at the Marcell Experimental Forest, Minnesota, USA - June2016WEW_17_10 | ecosystem: Environmental > Terrestrial > Soil >... | reverse complement strand
TCCCATTCCTTCTACCTGCCTCTAATCTTTTTTTTTTACTTTTTTTTTGTAATACAAAACAGGAAAAACTATTAAAAAAAAAAAAAAATAGGGTCTTGTATTTTTTGTTCTTGTGGTGTTTTCACACTGTGTACTCAAGCACGTGTTGCGTTTTTCTTTTTTTTTTGTTTTAATGATTTTAAACTTGAACTCGTACTAAAAAAATTTTTTACAAGCTTTTTTTTAAAACCAACCTGTTTCAAAAACTAAGAAAAAAAAAATTAGAGAACATATGAGTCACAAAACGAGTTTAAGTTTATCAAGGTCCTACTCTCTTCCTCCTCCTGCTAGCAAAGCTCAAGCACCACAACAACAACAACAACAACAACAACAACAAGTGCAAACACCAATACAACAAGACGATGGAAAACAGCGAGAAAAGGACAAACATCGACATCATCACCACCACCATCATTCCTCAAGAAGAAATTCAGAGACGGAAAGTGAAGAATCAGAAACGGAAGATGATGCCAATGTGTCTAATTGTAGTAGTAGTAGTAGTGAAGAAGAAGAAGAAGAAAATCACAACAAGAACAACAAAAACAGAATCCGACGCAATAGAAAAAGAAGCAAAAATAAAAAGGACGGTGAAATTGACGATGTAACAAAACAACAAAAGAGACAAGATGTCGCGAGGGCATTGGTGAGTGGTGGTGTTGGTGCGAGTGTGGGTTTATTTAGTTGGTACATGCTAAATGAATATGAACAAGCACAACCTGGGACGGGTTACAAATACATTGTCGTGGTTGCAGTAGTAATTGGATTGGTGGTTGCTATCGCTTTGTATCTTGCAACTTTTCATTATGGACTATTTAAAAAACAGAGCCAAGAACAAGAACAAAAACCCAAAGAACAGTCAATTCCACAACAGCAAATTGCAATACCAGCAGGTCAAGCCAATGTACCCACCTATACATAGATGTACATGTGTGATAGTTATCGAAAAGAAAATAAATTTATTGACGTATAAATGACATTTTGTTCTTGGTAATTCACTATTTATGGACAAAATAGTCCTTTTTTTACATGTCAGTTTTTGTTTGATGTCTCCCAGAGTTACAAAAGTTAATGACTATAGAGTTTTAGTCGCCCCATGTAAATTTTTTTTTCGATAATTCTTTCTTGTCATTCAGTATATCATGCAGTGTGCATGTTGTGTATTTGAACTTGCCTTTTGAAATTAAAATCAATAAAAAAAAATTCCTCACAAAAAGCAACAAGTGAACAATCAGACAACAAAACAAAAAAAATAAATGACTGCACCGATTCTGATTTATCTGGCGCTGACCTCTATTTGTTTAGTGGTGGTTTTTACAATACCATTCCTGTATCTGGTCAAGTTAAATTTTGATGACATTATCAAATACTACTCAACGATTTCTTCGTTTTGTGCAAGTGACTTGTGGGGCAAAGGCTATTTACTCTCTGCTACCTATTTCGGAGGGTTTGGTTTGGCCATCTTGTTAGCCGATGAATACGACAATAGCGATATTCCTAATCCAATATTGATATGGCAAATACTGACGAGTTTTTCTTTAATATTAGTTGGTATCTTTCACACAAATGCTTCTGGCAGAATCATAGCGTTTAAATGTGGTCCGACAAAAATAAATCGACCTTGGACTATGACTGTGTCTACTCTGATTCATTCCACTGCAGCCTTGTTGTTTATGATTAGTTTACCTGCGACAAATCTCAAATATTTAGGTCATCCTCAAAACACGTTCGAAATCGTCATGGCTATTTTAACAGTGTTTACTCTTTTTATACTATTTGTTTTCCTAGTTATTCAAGGAATCATCAATCTACCCATGTTGATTTCTAGTCGTTTAAGTTGTCTGGCCAATCGATTTTTCATTGTACAGACTACAGAGACAGGGCCACGCTCAGAGACTTGTAATTTATGTTTTGATGCGGACCACAAACCAGAATATAGATGTACCGAATGTATTTATCATTTTTGTCAAGATATGAAATTCACTCATGACAAGTTTTGTTACACCGATCATGTACGTCCATTAGTAGGTGTCATCACTCCTTTGTGGCCCAACGGAACATTCCAATTATCATCCCAAACTAGTCGTAAATTGTACATTTCAAGTTTCATTTTGGAATCTTGTTTGGTGTTTTTGGTGGTCACCGTCACTGCTTTATTGAGTTTACATTACAATCGTCAGTTACAGTGGTTTTAGTTGTTTTGTTTTTTTTTGTTAAAAAATATATAATTTCAATTTACATAATCATACACTTGAAGATTACACAAAGTGCATTTGTTCTTGGTAATTCAGCATTTATAGATTAATTTGTACGTTTTGCATGTCGTGTTTACGTGTTTCCATTTCGTATTGATCTTGAGTCTAAAAAAATCAATAAAAACTTGAACAAAGTGTTCTTTGAAAAAAAAAATTATACAAGAACCCCTCTAAAACTGTATAATTATTAACTTTTGATACATACTAAAGTATTAAACAAAGATCAACAAGATTCTGATATTTATATACGAGTATGTATGACCTTTAGGAACTTGCCAATTGATAATCATATTTCTTCTTGGTAATTTGGTGAAATAATAGTACGGCAAGAAGCAATCACACGGACAAATCGAATAACACTTAAAATAAATAAAAACAGAAGGAAAACAGATGGCAACAGAAGCTTCATCAAGACGACGATCCTTGGTACAAACTCAACTCAATTTTGGTCCCAAAAAAGAAAAACGGTACAACGATGAAGATGGCGAAGAAAAAAGCGTATCACAATTGTTGATTGTGCCATCAAATCCTAAAAAAGGTGAAAACTTGTGGGTACACTATCCTCTGTTTTTCAAGGCCAGTTATTTCCAATTGTTAATGGACCAAGTCAGCAAACTGACGGCAGTCCATCCAATTGGCAAAGATTCCAGCATTTTATCTCCGCGTACAAGTTGCGTGTTTAGTAATGTTGATCAAAAAGGCTATTTTTACAGTGGTTCAATCCCACCGGCATCTTGGGAAGATTCACCACTAGTCAGTGAATTGAAAGAATTAGTCGAAACATTTATCAATTCCAAACCTGAACTACATCAAGGAAAACTACGTAAGTTTGCTTATTGTCTGTTCCATGTCTATAGAGACGGTTCAGATTACATAGGATGGCATTCTGGTGAGTTACAACCAACATCGCGTTACAATATTATTATGTGCGCTACAGATCGTGAAGCGATGCATACAATGGTGGCTTCAATTTCGTTTGGTACTCCACGAATGTTTCAATTTGCACCTGCTCCACCACCCAATGATGTTAAGAAGAAGCACAAGTACATTATTTGTAAAAGTCTTATATTAAACAGTGGAGATTTATTGATTATGAAGGATGGTTGCCAAAAAGACTTGTCACATCGTGTAGCAAAAGAGACCAGTATCAAAACACCCAGGGTCAATTTGACTTTTAGGGAGTATCAGGGCCACGATCAGCTCCCAAATAGTGTATACGGTGTAGCCCGTCAATAGTTTTGTGTCTATATTTCAAATGAATATACATTCTGCATTTTTTTTTTTGGGTTTACTCCAAATCAACAACACACAACTACAAGGAGTTCTTTGAGAATGTAAAATTTTGGAAAACAAATTTCACAAGACTACTAAAATTTTAGATTCATTGATTTTTTGAATACACTGGAACATGAAACAATAAAACAATAAAATCCGACATAAAAAAAAAGGATGAATTAATCCATCTTTACTGAATTACCAAGAACAAAATGCACTTTGACGGTTTGAAGGGTATGATTATCAACTGATATTAATCAAACGTCATACATAGTCATACACTTTATGGATCCAATTACATTTGTTCTTGGTAATTCAGTAAAGACGTTTTAATTTGTCCTTTTTGAATGTCTTGATTTTTCAGTTTTAACCATTCATAATTCTTATGTTTATAAATCAATAAAAAGGAAAACAAAGTTGGCCTAAAAAATTCTTTTTTTCGAATTTTTTTTTTGTCAACCTCATCATCATCATACTCTTATTTATACGTCAATTGATTTTTTTTTCTATTTTTTAAAGAAAATAATATAAAACCACAAGGAAAAAAAGAATGAATTTTGCTAAACTGGCAGCGTTGGTGGTAGCTGGAGTGTTGGCAGCCGGATGTTTGGCTGGAGGCATTGTCACATGTATTGCTTCAAGCGATTCTCCATCCTCGCTGTCATGTACTGATTGGTATTATTATTCTGGCCCGACTAACAGTAGCACGACACATCAGTATTCGTCCTTGTTATACAAGTGTGGACCTACCAATCTAGATGTTATCGCTGCTAGCTGTTGTGACACCACTTGTTATTGTACCAAAACCATCACATTTGAATATACTTGTTTAGATTTACCATCTTCTTCCAATAGTGGGAGTTTATCACCACCATTATTGATGATTGGAATTATCTTGATTTTGATTGGTATTGTGGGTTTATTTTTTGATGTTGCTTATGTCATAATTACTTGTCAAGAAGATGCGTCCCATGATTAGTTCACACTTTTGTTGATGTAGGAACACAAGTCGTGTCCTCACTAGATAACTAGGAAAAAACAAAAAACAACATCCGCCCTCTATGGCGGATTACGCGGCATTTTCGATTCAGATGCGCAACCATGAATTAGGGCGCCCGACTTGGGAGGGGATACCCTTCATGGGTGGTGGAAGATTTCTGGCTAACACTGAATGTTTTTCAGAACCTGGAACCAACCACAACCCATATGACGTGAGTGGACGTTTTGGCTACAAACAAGACAATCTTAATCCGAATCTTGTTTCTTCTTCTTCTTCTTCTTCTTCTATTTCTGCAACAGTGGTGGCAGAAGAACGACCCAAATCAAAAGAGGAAGAAAAGTTCGCTGGACACAAAACAGAAAAACCAACGACTGGTAATGCAATGCTGCAAATTATAAGTTCGAAACTAGATCCAACGTTGCTTAGCAAAGTTACACAGCATTGTGTGTCTCCAAAACATAAATATCATGTTTTCATTGACAATTTCTTATTATTAGAAGAAGACATCCTCCCATCTGGAGCAGTACGACTCGATAAACATACTTTATTTTATCGAGCTAGTCTGGCAGAACTTGTTAAACTTGTTTCACTTAAATCTAATGTTACCATTTCAGCTGCAAATCATGCAGGTTGGTGTACACGCTGGCAACAACAATCACATCTTGATTTGACTTGACTTTTTTAGATTTGTTTCTTGGTAAGTTATGAACAGACTTGTTTTTTGTATAGGCTGACTGTTAAAAGTACGTTGATTGTCATGTTGTGTTGATTTCTTCTTCCATCCTTTAATATAAGACCGTGTATTCCTTGTTGTGCACATGTTGAAAAAAAAGCACACAAACACAAAAAAAAAGTTGCAAAATGGACAGACATCTTAAAGTTCGAACACATCCTCCTGTTCTTTTTGAGCATTGTATCCAAATGACTACAACAACAAAAAAAGACAATACGGAAGATAAGCAATCTATGTCTCCTCTTTCAGAACCCGTTGTGATTGCAGAAGAACAAGAAAGAACAAAAAAAACGGCACCAGTAACCAAAAAAGAACAAAAAGAAGAAGCACAACAAAAAGTTAAATCATCAACAACAACAACCAAGTCAAGAGAACAATTCTTTACTATCTTTCTCTGCGCGGTTACGGTACATACCTTTTTTGTTTTTTTCTCCACTATGTGTTTTTGTTTTTATTTGTGTATGTATACACAGAATATATGGCAACATCACCCTAAAGTGGAAAAAGAGAAACAGAATGCCAAGGAAGTCAGAAAACTTGAAACTATTTTTGATCTATCCAAATTACCCAGTGTGTCTCTTCCTGACTTTGTAATAAGGTCGTCTCTTTCTTTCTTTTTCTCTTTTCATTTCTATATTTTGAGTTTTTTGTTTGGTGGTGTCGGCAGAATACACAAGTACTGTGAACCGAGCATTGAAGCTTGGGTTTTATCCATGTGTTACCTTGAAATACTCCATGTCAAACACCCATCCTTTCCCATCCACATGCTAAGTGTGCACCAACTCATTCTCACCTCGTACGTATTTTTTGTTTTTTTTTATTTTTCTGTCAGCATGTTTTTTATTTCGTGATACAGATGTATGATTGCGACCAAATATTTTGATGACAATTATATTGTCAACAAGGTCTGGGCAGAAGTCGGCGGCGTCAAATTGCAACATTTGAATACCATGGAGGTCGAACTATTACAGCTTTTGAATTGGGAATTGCATGTGTCACAAGACAGTTATTGGATTATGGTCTCCCACTTATCCAGCAGTTTTTTGCACCAATCTACGCACCATTGTACTTGTCTTGTAAAACAATATCGTGATCAACAAGTACCTGACTTTATACTAGAACAATTACTATTCACAGACTATTAGTTTCTCTTCCCTGGCATTTTCTATCTTTCAGTCAACATTTCTTCTATTGGTGAATTTATATGTTTCGTTAACTGACTTGGTTTTCCATTTTCCAGCCAGTTCTATACTAGTACTAATTCCAACTGCTACCAGTCCAGTGCCGTACTTGATAACTTGTTGCATGTTCTTTTTCTTTTTTAACGTTTGTTGATTTCTTTTTTGCTGACTGAAAAAGAAAAAAAGTGACACTTCTTACAATCAAGTTTGGGCAAAAAACAACATGTCAGGACGACGACGTACAAGAAGTCCTGATACTCATCGTCGTCATAATTCGTCTGATCGATCGTCTGATACAGATTTGGACTCACACCACTATCGTCATCACGATCAGAAAAAACGAAGAGGACATTCTTCAAGCAGACGTTCTTCAAGTTTGTCTTCTGGAGACTTTTCGCATTATTCACATCCATCCGCGTATTCTTCAACAAGAGATAAAGATTCTGATGTTAGTGATGTCTCGGATGCTGATGATAAAAAAGACAGAAGAAGCACAGCAAGGACGAATTCATCATCGACTCACAACAGCAAAATAAAAAAGATCTATGTGAAACGCCTCAGAAATTGTGGTACAGACAAGGAAGCGCGTAAACTATTTGAAGGTCAGCTGGTGTCTGACAAGGACTATGATTTAGTAATAAAAAATGATACGGATTTGTATGACGAGGACACCAACGAGTTAATAGCCGTCTTTCGCAAACGTCAAATTCCTCAAAAAGCTCGAGATTTAGCTCGAAAAATTTATAGTGATATTGACAAAAGATTAAGACCTTCTGTGTCGCGCAATACTGCAGCTGGACCCTTTACTGTAGAACGTATGCGAAAATGGAGAGATGATGTAGCTGCTGTTAAGAACGTGAATGCAACACAGGGATATTTAATATTAAAAAATGGAAAAACACTCAAACAATTGGTCTCCGTGCCAACCACTTCTTTTACTGCAGGCCTGAATTGCTGGAAGCGTCGTAATGGAGTCATTCAGCCCATGGGCTTTTCCAAACAATTCCCTGAAGAGTTTTATGAATCTATCCCTTTTTTTCAAGCAATTGACAAGGCGTTTAAAGACTCACATTATGATGGATGGATGAAAAACAAGAAACGTTGCGATACACACCGTCATTTGACCATTCCAGGAACACAACTGAGCTCCGTGGCAATAAATAAAAATTATCAATCCAGCTTCCACTTCGATCGCGGTGATTTTTTGGACGGCTGGTCTACATTGACAGTCATAGAACAAGGCAAATACGATGGTGGCTTTTTAGTATTTCCCTGTTATCGTATTGCAGTGGATGTGAGAGAAGGAGATATTTTAATTAACCAATCCCATTTACATTTACATGGCAATTCACCGATCAAATTACGATCCAAAGATGCTTGTAGATTGTCTTATGTCACGTATTTAAAGAATGGTATGGGCGACTGGCAAAAGCTCAAGTCAGATGAAGTCACTCCATTATGGACACCACATTCTCGTCGGCAACACTAACTCTCGTTTTTTTTGTTTGCATTTTTACGTCTGCATCTACTTTATTGTTCTTTCGTGTTTTTTTTTCTTGTTCAAAAAATGAGTCAGTCCAGTGTGCGTACCTCGTGCCAAAGATGGTTGTTTAATTATTTTCATCATGTAGATTTTGAATGGACAAATCAAGAAGTGGCGGATACAGATACACTTACAGAACTTGCAGACAAGGCAGAAGACGACGAAGAACTTGTTTCAGACAAAGAAGACGATGAACTCGAGGTAGAAGAAGAAGAAGAAGACGAAGAAGATACCGATGAAAACAAACTACTATAGCGTGTATTGTGATGATGATGACGTCTGGCCCGCCCCCGTCTAGCTGATGAAGTTCGTCGTGTCGTCACAACGTTTGCTACTAAATCACGAATTTCATTTTGTGTTTCTTCTGGTAAATTTGTAACAGCTCGTTTCGTGGCATCTTCACGACCAATTCGAAATCTGCGAGCACGATGTAATCCTCGTAAGGCAGTTTGACCCATTTTATAAAAGGCTGCAAACACAATTGAAGGAGTCGTTTCAGACTGACGTAATCCAATCGATCCATTACTGTCTTCTAATTGCTCATCTCTTCTCTTCATGGGTGGATCATCATCATCATCGTCATCCAAATCGGAATGTAGCGGTATCCAGACAGTCTTTTTGGTTTTTTCTGTATAATACCAACTTTTGTATTTCGCATTCTGGGATAGGGGCCACTTATTCATCCAAAAGGCTCTAAAATCATCACCCGTATGAAATACATTGTAATCATGAAATAACTAAGGATCATTTCTCAAACGCCTAACGGGATCAGGAACAAATAAAAACATTTGCACATGTTCTGGGTTTATGATGGCTAAATTTTCTACCACGTACTGATAGATATCTTGTGGTGTTTTGCACTTGTCAGGATCAATTAGGGCAAAAGATACAAAATCTTCTTCTCTCAAATGTTGAGAAGGATAGGTATCATTGAATGTCAAATTAAATCGGACTTCACCATCAGGTCGAAAAAATAACCACAAGTTTGTGACAATGGCTGCTTCGTATCGTAGATCGATAACAAATAAATCAGGATGTCCATCCCAACGTCTTATTTCCCAACGTGGACCATCCTCATTCTCCATCTTTGTTTTTTTCTTGTTTTTTTTTTCGTTTGATTTTGTGTTTCTTAGTGGGTTGTGTACACTTGCCAATACTGTTTTGACGTATTGTAAATAAATAATTTGTTTATATTCTTGGTAATTACAACATTTGATGAGTAAACAAACGAGTCTATTTGGATGGTTACAACCAGCTGACAAGGATAAAAAGATGGCGAGTGAAGGCAGTGACGACGTCAAGACATGTGAGGATGACGCTGAAGGCCAATACAAAATCATAAGTTACAATATCGACGGTTTGAGACCAAACGTCTGGCTTTGGATTTGTGATTTTTTGAAACGAGAAAAACCGCATATTTTATGCTTGCATGAAACAAAACTGGCAAAACATGTACTACAAGCAATGTTTGATCAAATAAACAACACATATGTAGCGTTAATCAATGAACACAACCCGAGTTGTTGGCATGGTGTAGTGATGTTGATCCGAAAAGATGTAAATTTTACCATTCCGCCACAAGCTATTAATTTGAAAAATTTGAAGTCTAGAAGTGATAACAAGTCTCTTGATGCCACTAAGGGTCGTGTTTTAACTGTCTTGGTTGAAAATCAATTTTATTTGGTGACAACATATGTGCCTAATGCGGGTATCGATAAATTAAAACATTTAAATTACCGAATACAGCATTGGGATCCCGCACTACAAGCACATTTAAATGAATTACAACTCGAAAAACCAGTCTTGTGGATGGGTGACATCAATGTGGCTCCTGAAGAAGTCGATGTGGTGGATCCCAAAAGAATGTCTAGTTGGGCTGGATTTACGCCAGAGGAAAGAAAGAGTTTTAAAGAATTTTTGGCGTCCGGAAACAAGTGGATTGATATTTGGCGTCAGCAACACCCAAAAACGAAACAATTTAGTTTTAGAGGCAAAGCGCACAAATGGGCATCTTCTGGAATGAGGTTGGACAATGCCATTGTCAGTTCGTCCTTGGTCAAGGACGTCACACAAAGTGATATTTTAGTAGATTGTCAGGCAGATACAGATCATGTTCCCATTTTAGTATGCATTAGTGTCAAAACACAAGAAGATGTTTATTGAAATGTCAATTGAATACAGACATTCAAACACGGAAAATGTTCTGAGGGAGTCATTTGTGACTGAAAATCACTTAACAATCCTTTCTTATCTTGCTCATTCAACATGGCCACGTTGAGGCCATAGTTGATCGACATCAACATGTTTATTTTCTGGTCGTCTTTCTCCTCATTTAGATTGGACAAGTCCAAATATCCAGGCAAATTTTCTGTGACCGTCATCGTCCAGCGCTTGTCACTTGCAATGCAAGCTTTTAATTTCGGAATCAAAGAACCAATATCATTTTGTCGATGAAACACAAATAGTGTCTTCGGTGGTTCTTCTGGGTCTTGCTTGTCTTTTGTCAACAACAACATAGCTGTCAAAATATGATGCAGACGGTTGGGCACCTCGTATAAACAATGACTCATCAGTATCAAGTTGTAGTATGTTTGGTGTCTTTTTTCTTCATCCACAGCATGCGGCCATTTGGCTTGTTGTATTTGTACAAATGGACATGACGGTAGTAATTCATCTATGGTCTTGGTTAATTCTTTGGCTAACATGGTGTTTTGTTCCATTCCATGATACAGGACAATTTTGTCGCGCGCTACTCGTGTTAATTCTTTGAGTGGACTGCCCAATCCGGCTCCAATATCCAACATGAAACATCCTGTCGATAATTTAGTCAAATGCTGACTCAGTATTTGAGAAATGGCCTCGTATTCGTGCGATACACCCACGAAAATTAGAAAGTATTTGGCAAAATCATCAGCAGATAGTGGATGTAATTGACGTAGTGCTCTCAGTTTTTGTTGTTGCATTTCATCCGCTTTTATCTTTTTAATTGCAAAGCAACCCACCGTTGATTACCAGAAACAACAATTAAGTTAATTAATTAATTCTTGGTATTGTTGCCGTAGAAATAAAAAACGCAAACACTGGTAGAGACACCATTCAAAAAAGCAAACAAAGGCAAGTACACAAACACAGATGGCAGAACAGCCGCAGAAAAAGAAGGCGTACAAGCAACGATGTGCTGAGGATTTTGAACGCCAAGCACGCAAACTCAATCTTGAACGATGGCACATACATGATTGTTCCATGTGTCATTACAAGTGCGCTTTTGTATTTGATTTAAAAAAGAATCAAGTGCAATATGATGCTGGCTGCTTTTGTATATCAACAACGCTTCAAGATAGATCATGGGATGCAGTTGCCAAATTTTATGAAATGCAAAGCACCCCAAAAGTGATTGATTTGTTTAATGAATTTTGGCATTTTGATGAAATGGATGTGGAACTTGCAAAGCAGCAAATCAAAGAAGGTGACGATGAAGCAACAAGATCTCAAAAAAGTATGGCCAAATTTGCTAGAATCAGAAAGGAACACCAAAAACTAACAGCGACACGACAAGAATATTTTGAATTGTCGCGGACGGTTGAAAATTGCAAAAGACGCATGGATGAATTAAAATTACAATTTCCACAACTCGGTCAATCGCAACCTTGGACGTCTTGCGATCGATGTAAATTTACAATTGAACCAAAGGACCAAGCCAAAAGTGAACGCTGTGATGAATGTACCAAGCTGTTCTGTTTCTATTGTATTCACTCGAATTGGCACATTCGATCCTCAGAAGACGTACGTCTCTATCCCGACAAGATGATCGGTCAAGCCAGTCAATGTCGGCATAATTCAGATCGAGGCGTTATACAAGATCGTTGCCTGAAAATAGTCTGTTACGATTGTTCGCAAAGTATCAATGAAAAGGCGGGCCAAAAACGTGTTTCGAAATGGGATTTTGTTTGGCATTGTTGGTGTAAGCAACACGTCATACCTGTCAAGTCCGGCTTGTTGTAAATTAAAGAAGTCGAAAAAAATGAATCAAACAAAATTTTCTAACGACTACGACTACTACGATGACCACTCTTGATTGGAATACGTAAATGAGGTGGGAATTTTTTTGGATTGGTCAGATATTTGGCATTGACACATTGACAAATGTCCCAGTCCGGAAGCTCACTGTTTTTGCGTTGCAGCACAAACGGCATAATCTTCAATCTCACAATAGCTTCTGGTATTTTTAAATGGTTGATTAAAATTCTAGTCGTTTCCGCTTTTTGTGCTTGACGTGACGCTTCTACATCTGCATATTTTTTCGCTAAAAATTCATGTCGTGGTTCTTCTGTGATGTACACATTTGGAAAATCAACAAATTCGTAATGAGTTCCAGGCATCAATTCTTCATATCTCGGTGTCGACTTGCGATCAAAATAAACACAACCACAATGTCCTCGATATTCTCTTGGTTGTTTAGGACCAGGTGGTTCAGTGTAAAAAATCTCTTGTTGAATATGACGCCAGGTTATAAGTTGATCTGGTTTGTCGTTTCGGGAAAAGCAGGCATCACAAAGACAATAACGACACTCACAAAAGGTGCAATGTCGATTTGCTATTGCAGGAATGTACAGATCAGGAAAGCCATATCTGAAGCGATAATGTTCTGGATGACATCTTCCACAAGGGTTGATAACAGATTTGTGAGTCGAAAAAAAGGGAAGCTGAACCATTCTGACCCCCAGAGCATAAGTGAGAAGACTGGTCTTGTCAAACAACTCATTCAATTCAGCTGTAGACCAAGCTTCTTTTGATTCTGTCTTTGCTATGATTTTGTCTTGGATGTCCTCGTATAATTTCCCTCGGCTATCCATATCCTCGTTGACGTTTGTCACGTCTTTGGCGGCTTTTTGCTCGTTTTTATGTGTTTTAAGTCCAGTGAATACCAATTCACAAAATATAATTTACTTCTTGGTAATAGTAGCGGAAAAGGAAAACGCAAGACCAGAATTGTACGTACACAAGTTTTTATCACTGCACATGAAATGCAGCTTTTTGTACACGCTTACCAAAAGCAAAAAATTCTAAATACATGTCTGTCGGGACAGGAAATAAGAGGATTAAATATGATTCACCTTCTGTTAGCTGTTATGGAAAATGTGGTGTCATTTTAAAACAGCAACAGCACAACAAGCTACCAAAACCAAAAGGATATTTTGAACATGCCATCCAGAAACATGGATTTAATTTGGACACGGCAACAAAATACTTGTTGAAAATAGAAGAATTGATACGTCGCTGTAAGGGACTGATTTTTGGTGGATTTGTACGTGATTATCTCGTGCCGCGTTACATTCTTAAAACACATTGTCAGTCTTTATTGAGGTGTGATCAAGCTGGTCTTTTTGATGCCATTCGGTTGGATGTACATGTTAACGGCTTGCTACATCAAGAATTGTGGTTGATAGTGGCTTCATATTGGGAAGATGAAGAGTACGTCATTCAGCACATGGATTTCAAGGATATGGACGTTTGTTTTCCGAGTCAAAAAGCTTGTGATGATTTCTTACAGATTTTAGTCGAATCCAAATATGATTTTGAACCCTGTCCTGCCACTGATCTACGATGGAAACACGAAGCAAAACATCCATTTGAAATGTATGGCGATTCGAAAAATTTTGAGTTGGAAGATTATTTAGTCGAATTGCCTGGTACTTACACAGATTATCCCTTTCGCAGAATTCAATGGATGTTACGTCCAAATTCAGAAAATAAACGGTTCAAAGAAAAGAAAACAGAAAAAGAAAATGAATACGAAGAACCAAAACAATTAGGCTTATTGTTGGATACATGTTGGCCACATGAAAAACTAACAAAATTTCGACAACGAGGACTAGATTATTGGTGTAATGCGTTAGAATATGATCCTGAATTGGGACTCGGTGAAAATCACTGTCGTGAACCCACCATAAAAGCCTTGAGGCTAGTGTCGAGATTGATTAACAATGATATTGAACGCAAACTGTACAGTGTAGAAGAAATAATACAACAAATCAAAGAAAGACGAGCGATAACAACAACACAATTGCTGTATTTTTGTAAACAAGATGGATTGGATCGGTGCAAAGTGGAACGTATGCACGATGAATTGCATTTCTGTGTGGAACGTATGCACGATGAATTGCATTTCTGTGTTGTGTTGCATGATTCAAGTGACGAATTTCCCCTTCCAAAGCACCAATTTGATTTTCATCCACCTGAATGTGTTTGTCATAGCATCAAAATATAAATTTCAGATTTTGATTTTTACACACGAGAACGGGACAAAAAACCCAGAAACAGAAAGACTACAACAAGTGGGGTGGCATGGGTAACGTATTGATAACACATAGAGGCATGGGTGTATGAGCTTGTAAAATAGACATTTGCACACTATCTGGTGACCAACGATGTTCGACACGATAAAATAACTTCCAGACATCGAGAGGTGGTTGTGAAACATCAGAAAGAACAAAACCAGGAGTTAACAAAATACTAGTAGCCCAACATTCTGAAAGCGTCGTGTTATTGCGCTCTTGCAATACATCCAAAAAGGTCTGCTTTTGTTTGTTTCGTAACCCTAACAATTTTGTTAATTGTGTGTGATTTTTAATCAAATTCCATGTCTTTTGCATTACTTCGTCTGATATCCAACTATCAGTGACACGGTTAGCCAAAATATGTAACAGAGAATCACCATTCGTATCGACGAGTAATAAATACGCATGGATCACATGGGAAACCAGAGGAGACATCAAAAATCCAGGACCGTCATCATCATCATCGTCCCGAACGAGCCATCGAAAGTCACCGAGCACAAAACACTGTAATATAAATTCAGCCACCAATAATTCCGATAATTCGTGATTTGCCTCTGAAATTGAGATTAACTTAAATTGCTTTTGTACCACTTTGGCCGAAGTAGGGTAGTGCAAACCCAAGCGCCGCCAATCGGGTAAATACTTGCAGACCTGTTGTAATGCATCTTTTTTCCATTCCACTGGAGCTTCCTGCCAAAGTTCTTTGGTTTTGTTTGCGCCCATCTCACAAGAAAGGGACATCATCCAGGGAGAAAGTAATTCTTCAAATTGATTCCAAAAAGGTTTCGGAATACATTCTGAGACTATTGCGTCGTCCGAATCATCGTCACTATCTTGTTTTCTAGATTGCTCACCGTCACTTTCACTTTCATCATCACACGAGCGTTTTTTCTCACATTCTGATTGTTTTGCATTGTCATCGTTGAATATTGTGATTGTTGTGGAAGGAGAAATCAAAAGCAAGTCGTACAAATGGGCCAGTCTGGTAAGAGGATGGTTTACCAGCCACAGTAGTAAAAAATCACTTTTCGAGGTCCAAAACTTACACATGTTCAGAACGGTTTGTCCCTTCTTGTTGGGAGTAAAACGTAAATCCCATACTTCTGGTAAATTTAAAATAGGGACTAATTTGTCCATGTTGTTGTTTGAATCCAACAAATGCAAAATAGTAAACCAAATTGAATTGCCAGTAATCGGACTGACAGAGGACCATTCTGCACGTAGTTGAGGGTACGACATCAATTCCAGCATAAGAGTTTCGACAGTAGAATAAATTTGACGGTTCTCGGCAACTGGAAGGCGTTTGGTCCCCAACCAATCAATCAACATGGTACAATGTCCAAAATTATTTGGTTCATTTTTGTCTTGAGCAATTTGTGACAAGAAAAAATTGCGATATGGAGGTGTTAACAACAACTTCCACAACATCAAATAAGAATTAAATACAGCTGGGTAGGTTCGATCATCATCATCATCATTTATAAAATGTAACAAGGCATTTTTGAGCACATGATATAAAGTACTATTTGGTGTAAATAATAATTGTGCCTTTTCTTGCAGAATAGGAAGTTGCAAAAGCGTAGACGCGAAATCAAATCGATTCATTTTGATGATTTGTTCAATCACATTGAGTTGTGTTGTTGTGTTGCGAACAAACAGTGACTTAGTCAATTCGAAAATGTTGGTAGATTCCACAAAAGAAAAGAGAGGCACTTCCCCACTTTTGTGTATGGTTGGTTTGGTCCAATGTTGACTTGCAAGCGGTAGTTCCGCATTCTTGTGTTTTGCTTCTTGTTCAAACACTTGTTTTTCTGTTTCGGGTAATTGATGCCATTTCTGAATTAACTCTGTCAGTCGAAATTCGGCACTGCTTGTGTATAGTGTAGGCCATATTTGAGCCGCAAATAAACTCCATGGTGTAAAAGGGTATGCAACCATCCAGGGCAATAACTCGATTTCTTTTGGTGGAGGATTGTGAATTCCTTCTAATTTCTGTGTTTCTTCTTTGACTCGTGCAAAATATTGTTTTTGGGTTTCTGGAGAATATTGCCACAAGGCAGCAGCAGAAGTGTTTATCTGTTTACATGTTACATCGGGGTTGTTGACGCCCTTGATTATTCTGTCAAGGTTGTCCTTAAACCACAATTCGTATGCTGTCGGAGGTGACATCAATGCTTGTTTTTCCTCTTCATGTAGCTTGATAAAGGGCTCTTTTTCTTCCTGACTTAAAGCATTCCACTCATGTCCCACCGCTTGATTTATCCGGCTAAACGGAATACTCGGCGATTCTTGAATGATTCTGGCAATAGCTTCTTCCTTATAGAACGTGAAGGCACTTCTTGGAAGTGTTCTCTCCCGATTATTCAAAAATGCTCGTTTTTCTTCCTCATACCGCTTGACTTTTTCTTCCTGACTCAATAACTTCCATCTCTGCCCTACGGCTTGTCCTAATCCAGAAAAGGAAATATTTGGTGATTCTTGAATAATTTGGGCGCGAGTTTCTTCAAAATAGTACATGAAAGCAGATTTGGGACGGGGTCTTTTTCGTATATTTGTTTCTGATCTTGTTTCTGTTTCTGTTTCGACTGTTGTTGTTACATTAACTTGTTGAATGTCCGTTAGTGGCGGGATCAAAGGAGCGACCATTGATCGAAATAACATACTCCATTGTGGTGAGGATTCTACAGTGGTATCCGAAGAGAACAAACTGTGCCAAAGTGTAAGTTTGGTGATAGGACAAATCCATGATAGATCAATGGGACCACTCTGTAACACTGAAATTTGTAATGCTCTGTCATCCTCACAGTAGATGATGGCTGCGACCAGCGCCGTACGTTGTGCCACAATTTCAGTATTTGGCAGTTTACTGTGCTTCCAACCAGCGACACAGCACGGTGTTTTTAGTTCTACCTGCACCAAAGCTTTACGACACTCTGCACTTTGAATCAAACGTGGCATCCAAAAGTCAAATGCTGGTTGGGTTAACATGAGCCTCTTGACAAATTGTGGAAAATTCATTGCTAGATGACCAAATAACTCAGTGCAGCGATAAAGACGTTGTGAACCACACCATTGTAATTCCAAAAATTGTGCCACACTTGGTATCTTGACTCGATTTGGACAATACAAAATTGTCCACAATTTACGTTGATCATATGAATACAGAGTTCTTCCATATTGGCCCAAAGCTTCTGTAAATGCCACCAATGTAGGAATATCACAATATTGATCGACCACACTAGTCAAAATCACTTTGGGAATTGGAAAGGTAAATCCAAACTCGCTCTTCGACATTTTCTTTTTTGGGATGTAAACACAAAAAAAAAAGAACAGACCAGGCACGATTTGAAATGCTGCAACAAAGGTATTCACCACAAGGGAAATTAGACCATAAGACAGTGAATTACCAAGAACAAATGTAATGCACCTATTGTGTGATGATTTTTTTGTTTCTTGGCAAGTCACAATAGATCCAACAGTTATT
>Ga0187875_10001509_pt1 | contig 17875 bp, 15 predicted proteins | sample June2016WEW_17_1_2_FD_132978 | JGI IMG/M metagenome (GOLD analysis project Ga0187875, IMG submission 132978) | Peatland microbial communities from SPRUCE experiment site at the Marcell Experimental Forest, Minnesota, USA - June2016WEW_17_10 | ecosystem: Environmental > Terrestrial > Soil >... | reverse complement strand
GCGGAAGCCGGAGAGATGCGTACCTCCATCAATGGTGTTGATGTTGTTGGCGAAGCTGAAGACGGATTCCGAATAAGCGTCGTTGTATTGCAGGCCGATCTCGATGTGCACCTGATCCTTGTCGGCTTCCATGTAGATCGGCTTGTCGTGCAGCGTCTGCTTGCCGCGATTCAGGTGCTTGATGAATTCGGCGATGCCGCCGTTGTACTTGAACTCGGTGTGCTTGTGCTCTCCCGTTTTCGCGTCGGTTTGACGCTCGTCGGTGAGCGTGATGACCAGGCCCTTATTCAGAAAGGCGAGTTCGCGCAGGCGCTGCGAGAGCGTGTCGAAGTTGTACTCGATGGTAGTGGTAAAAATCGTCTTGTCGGGGACAAAGTGAACCTTGGTTCCCGTTTTTATTTTGGCAGCGCCCGTCTTTTTCAGTTTGGTGGTGGGCTCGCCCTTGGAGTAGGACTGCTCCCAGGTGAAGCCGTCGCGCCAGATTTCCAGATCCAAGTCTTCGCTGAGCGCGTTGACGCAGCTCACGCCGACGCCATGCAATCCGCCGGAGACTTTGTAGGAATTGCTGTCGAACTTGCCGCCCGCATGAAGCGTGGTCATCACGACCTGCGCGGCGGGAAGTATGTCGCCATTCTCCAGGGTCATGTTGCCGACTGGAATGCCGCGGCCGTTGTCAACAACCGTAATGGAGTTGTCGTCGTGAATGGTGACATCGATCTTGTCGGCGTATCCGGCGAGGGCTTCGTCGACGGAATTATCGACGACTTCGTAGACGAGGTGATGCAAACCGAGCTCGCCCGTCGAGCCGATGTACATGGCGGGGCGCTTGCGCACGGCTTCCATGCCGCCGAGCACTTTGATCGAGTCGGCCGTGTAGTCGCCGTTCGCCGATTTACCGTTTTTGAGCTTCGCGTCGGCGAGTTCTGGGTTCAGTTCTTTGGTGGCCATTCTGCTCCGTGAAAAAATGCCGGGAAAGCGCCAGGCTGGAGGGGCACTTCCGGGCCGAGTCCGGTGAGCTCAACTTATTGAATTTTCTGCTAGTTAGCTGTCACCTGAGCTGTCGTTATTTTAGCACAGATTGAGTAGATTCCGAGGTTGGAATCGGAGGCGTAAACGGCGGATTTTGTTGGGGTTAGAAGGGACATTTCGAGGGTCGAACGCAGGTCAATATCGTGGTATGAGAAACCAACAACCACAGAGGACACGGAGCCCACAGAGGACCGCTTTCCGGCTTAATGGGCCGAGGATTTTGCGGTGCCAAAATGCAATTCTTCGATCAGGTTGTCGATCTCGTCTTCGCTTCCGCCAATAAACGTGAATGAGACGATCTGACCTTTGCTGAGCATCACCAGCGTGGACTGCCACATAGTGAGTTCGTCGTTCGGCGTTTTGCCGGCGAGTGCTTTGCTGAAATCGGCGCGGACAAGTTGGCGTCCGTCGATTTCAATCAGGTCAGGATCGCCTTCGGGCTTGAATCCTTTGGAGGTGGTGAGTTCGGTGAGCGGGCCGAGATAATCGACGGCTTTCTTGAGCCCGGGATAGGCGGCTGCGCTCTCAGAGGCAATGAGGACGACGGAGTTGACAGTGTCTCCGATGGCATCGGGCGGACGTTCGAAGATGGCGAGCAGGACTTCACCCTGGGGCTTGCTCGCAGCGTTTTTCTTCGGGTCTTCGGGTTTCTGCGAGTTTGTATCCGGGGAGTCCGTCGCTTCGGGTGCGTCCTGCTCGCGCATTTGCTGCGTGCGCTCGACCCACCCGTAGGGAATTTTGTATCGGAAACTGAAAGTTGAATTGCGGTAGAGTTGCGCGTCGTCAGCCGCCTTCGCCGCGGGCACAGTCGCCGACTTATGCTGTGTCTGCGAGGCAGCGAGCAGCGAAAGGCTCAGAATCAGCGAAAGCGTAAAACGGCGATAATTCATCCCAACTGAAACCAGTTTACATGGCTTATCCTGACAAGGCTGTGAGAGTACCGAGACTCTTTTATACCGATCACTACGAGTTGCCGCTGCCGCCGGGGCACAAGTTTCCGATCGAAAAATATCGAATGCTGCGGCAACTGCTTGAGGCGGACGGAACGTTCGCGCTCGAATCCGCGTCTCTCGCGGAAACTGCGACCATTGAACTTGTGCACGATCCGGAATATGTTCGCGCGTTTGTGGAGGGAAGGCTAAACGAGCAGGCGATCCGGCGAATTGGGTTCCCGTGGTCGCAGGGACTGGTCAAGCGCACGCTGGCATCGGTCGGCAGCACTCTGGCGGCGACGCGCGAAGCGCTCACTTGGGGGTGGGGAGGGACGCTGGCGGGCGGGACGCATCACGCGTTTCGAGCCGAGGGCTCGGGCTTCTGCGTGTTCAATGATATCGCGGTGGCGATCGCGTGGCTGCGCGCAGAGCGGGGCATTCGACGATCTGCGGTGGTGGATCTCGACGTGCACCAGGGCGACGGCACGGCGGAGATTTTTCGCGACGATGCCGATGTGCTCACGCTCTCGGTCCACTGCAAGAATAATTTCCCGCTGCGCAAGCAGCAGAGCCGGATCGATGTGGAGCTGGATGCTGGAACCGAAGACGACGAATACTTGCGCAGACTCGCCGACGTGCTGCCGAAAGTGTCGGAGTTTCGGCCGGAGATTATTTTTTATCAATCCGGTGTCGACGGATTGGCGGAGGACCGGCTGGGGAAGTTGGCGCTGACGCTTGCCGGACTGCAGAATCGCGATAGGGAAGTGATGAAAATGGCTAGGGAAAGTGGCGTTTCGCTCGTGATTACCCAGGGCGGAGGTTACGCGGACCCGATTCGACTGACGGCCGAAGCCCACGCCAACACCTTTCGCGCCGCGCGGGAAATCCTTCGCCGGGGTAAAGAAATCACCGAATAAGCGCATGGCCGCGAGTACAATTTCGTCGGTTGTTGCCGCAAGTTAGAAAGCAAAGTCAGAAAGCGCTATGGACCTCATACTCAATGCAAACGAAGTGCGCGCGCTGGGCGCGCTGATCGAGAAAGACATCACCACGCCCGAGTACTACCCGCTATCGCTGAATGCGCTGATGAACGCGTGCAATCAGAAGTCGAATCGCGACCCGTTCATGCAACTCGACGAGAATGCCGTGCGCGATGCGCTGAGCGGCTTGCAGGAGCATCGTCTCGCCGGTCCAGCGGGCGGCGCGGACAGCCGAGTTACGAAATATGAGCACCGCACGCAGGAAGTCTTCAACTTCACGCGCGCCGAAGTCGCCATTCTGTGCGTGCTGTTGCTGCGCGGCCCGCAGACGCCGGGCGAACTGCGCGGGCGCACCGAGCGCATGCACCACTTCGAGACGCTCGATGACGTGCAGTCTGCGCTGCAGAAACTGATGCAGCGCGAGCCTCCGCTGGCGAAAGTCCTGCCCCGTCAGCCGGGAACGAAAGAATCACGCTATACCCACCTGTTGGCAGGCGACGTAGTCGTACCGGAAGGACTGCATGCCGCAGCCGTCCCGACGTCTTACCATTCGGAAGATGACGGGCGCGTCGCGCGTCTGGAGGAAGAAGTCGGAGCGCTGCGTCGAGAAGTTGCCGACCTGAAGGATCAGTTCGAACGTTTCCGGCAGCAGTTTCAGTGAAATCCATTTGTGTGGCGCGGGCGCCCCGCCCGCGAAAAAGCTGGCGGCGAAACCGATTCAGCGGAAGAGCGTCACTCGAACTCTTGAGAAGGATGTTTTGGTAAAACCCACGAACGCCCTAGCAGGCTGCGGAAAAAGTAGATTTGAGTGCAAAGAACGACCACTGGGGCTGAAGCCCTTATTGAAAACAGGTAGCTTACGCGGCCCTGAAGGGCCGCTCTTCCACGAGTGGCACAGGCATTCGTGAATTCTTCCGCAGCCTGCTAGGCGTATTCCCACCGCCGCGCTACCCTGCGAGCGATTGCGAATAAAACCACCCCAATCGCCGTGAGAACGGCAACCTGCGGCCATAGATGCGAGATGGGTTCATTGCGCCAGAAAATCTTGGTGAATCCATCGATCGCCCATGCGTTGATCGTAAACAACCCCGCTTTCTGCATCGTCTCAGACATGAAGTAGCGCGGGAACATGCTGCCGCCAATCGACGACATGACCAGAATGACAAGCGTGGAAAGAGCGCCCAGTTGTGCGCGCGTTTTGCATATGCTGGCCAGCAACAGACCGAATGAGGCCACTGCAAACGCCGTGAATACACCCATCACGACGAAGCCCGGAATGTGCGACCAGAAATCGAGCTTGAACACGGCCCAGCCCCAAAGGAACATCACCACCAACTGCAAAAAAGCGAGAAAAGCGTTGTAAACCAGCTTGCCCAGCATCAAAGTGGTCATGGTGATGCGCGAACTCAGAACGCGATCGAGCGTGCCGCTTTCAGCTTCATCGAGTAATGCCCCGGCCGCGCCGCTCGCAGTGAAGAGCAGGAACATTACGCCGATCGCAGCCGCGTAGAACGAGACCATGTCGTGTTTGCTGCCACCCAGTACGGCACGACTGGTGACCGCAACGATCCCGCCGTTGCCGGAATCGCTGGCATCTGCTCCGCTCTCGTGCCGCTCGCGCAGGAAGCGGATGCCGTCGTTGAGCGAATCACGCTGCTCCCGAGTAAGGCCGCCGGCAAACTGATCGAAGTACTTCGATCCCTGCTCTGCCATCACGTCTGGCATCGAGGTCATCGCAATTTTTTGGAGCAGGCCTGAAACCACCTGCGGCGCGATCATGTCGCTGCTGTCTTCCAGCAGCGTGATGGTGGGCCGATCGCCATTGGCGGGACCAAACGAAATCGGATTCTCGCCGAAGCCGTGCGGAATAACGATCGCGACCGGTGCCTTGCCCTCCTTGACGGCCGCTTCGGCCGTGGCTGCGGTGTACTCGGGTTGCTCCACGCCCTTGGCCGGGACGGGGCGCGTGTTGATGACCAGAGAGCCTTCGTGCTTCAGTCCTTCGGTCAGCCGCTCCGAAATCTTGCTGTGGTCTTCGTCCACAACGAGCACGCTGATTTTCGGCATACCGCTGCGCTGCCCTCCGAAAATCACTGCAAAAATACTGAAAAAAGTGACCGGCAGAATGAAGCTGAGCGCGAGCGCTCCCCGGTCGCGGCGCAAAGAAACGAGGGCGGTGCGGACAATGGCAGAGATCATCATAAGAAAGTCAGTCGCGCAGCTCCCTTCCGGTCAAATGCAGAAAAACAGATTCAAGATTCGGTTTATGCAGCGACACGTCGAGCAGTTCCAGGCCGGCCTTGGCAGAATCTTCAAGCAGACCGGCGATCTCGGTCGGATGCTCAATCGTGAATTGCGCAGCGCCATCCACCGCCTGGCCGCCATGCTGCGTAACCCAGGTTGTGACACGATTGTCTGCTCCCGCAAAACGAGCCAGCACCTGGCTGCGCGAACCAAAAGCGTTCTGTACGAGTTCGGCATTGGTTCCGAGCGCGATAATCTTGCCGTGGTCCACGATGGCGACCCGGTCGCACAGGCGCTCGGCTTCTTCCATGTAATGCGTCGTGTAGATGATCGACATACCTTCGCCGCGCAGTTTTTCGATCATTTCGAAAATGTGGTTGCGCGACTGCGGATCGACGCCGACGGTCGGCTCATCCATCAGGACGAGCTTGGGATGGTGAATCAGGCCGGCCGCCATGTTGAGGCGGCGCTTCATTCCTCCCGAAAGAGTGTTGACGAGGTGGCTGGCTCGATCAGTGAGAGTGGCCCAGCGCAGGCACCACTCTATTTCGTCATCGAGCGCGCGGCCGCCAAGGCCGTGATAGCGCCCGAAGGCGTAGAGATTTTCGTAGCAGGTGAGACGTGGATAGAGCGCTAATTCCTGCGGGATCCAGCCCAGGACGTTGCGCGCCGCAGCTGAATCTGCGGGCGCGCCGAAAACGCTGATCGCCCCCGCGTCGGGAATCACGCGGCCGACGATGCTGCGGATTAACGTGCTCTTGCCGGCCCCGTTCGGGCCAAGCAATCCCAGGCATTCACCGCTGCGCAGTTCGAGCGTTATGCCATCGACCGCCGTCACCTGGCCAAAGCGCTTGGCCAGCGCGTCGATTTGCAAAGGGGAAGGTTGTGCGGCAGCGACGGACGCAGACAACGGGTCTCTCCTCGTAGATTTACACCATACTATGAAATACGCCCCGGAAAGCATGAACGTTCCGTGAAAGGGTGCGGCGCAAAACTCTGCAGAATCGTCGTCAAGGCAAGAGAAGGAACTTTTGGCCTCTGTTCTTCGTTCATTGGACTAGAACTGGTCTCATAAATGGTTTTTGGGTAGGGCACGGCTTCAGCCGTGCCGTTCAGGCTCTGATAAAGATGTGGGCTTTAGCCCCTGAGGGCAAGGCAGCGACTCCCAACCCATTTATATGAGACCAGTTCTAGTCTTAAAGCGCGAAGGAGCGGCCTTTGAAGCTGAGTATCGAGCACGTGAGCAAACAGTATCGCGGCGACGTCTGGGCATTGCGCGATTTCAGCATTGAACTGCGGCCCGGGGTGCTAGGATTGCTCGGGCCGAACGGCGCGGGCAAGACGACGCTGATGAGCATTCTTGCCACCATTACCCGCGCAACCCAGGGCCGTGTGCTGTGGAATGACACCGACCTTGCGCAAAACCCTGACGCCATCCGCAACGTGCTGGGTTACCTGCCACAAGATTTCGGAGTGTACCCAAATTTGAATGCGGTCGAATTTCTGGAATACCTAGCTGCCGTGAAGGGGCTTGACGCGGCCGCGTCGCGCCGTCGCATCGACGAGTTACTGAATCTGGTGAATCTGAATGATGTCCGAAAGCGCCCGCTGGGCGGCTACTCCGGCGGGATGAAGCAGCGCATCGGAATTGCGCAGGCCTTGCTCAACGATCCGCAACTGCTCATTGTCGACGAACCGACGGCAGGGCTTGATCCTGAAGAGCGGGTGCGCTTCCGCAATCTGCTTTCTGAACTTTCTGGCGAACGCGTCATCATCCTTTCGACGCACATCGTTTCGGATGTGGAAGCGACCGCGACCGACATCGCGCTGATTTCAGGCGGTACCCTGGTTGCGCAGGCCACGCCCGAAGGACTTCTGCAGAGGGTTGAAGGCAAGGTTTGGGAAGGCGTGTTTCCGAGCGCTGAATTGCAGGCGATCAAGCAGCAATACCTGGTCAGCGGTACGGCGCGGCGCGCCGACGGGGTTCACGTCCGCATGCTGGCGCCGTCCGCTCCGAGCGGAACGCAGCCGCTCGCGCCTACGCTCGAAGACGCTTATTTGTACTGTCTCAACGCGCATCGCGTGGGAGCGGCGGCATGAGCAAGATGCGAGTGCTTCATCATCTTGTGCGCGCCGACTTCCTCGAGCGGGTGCGCCGCTACAGTTTTTTGGTGACGCTTGCGTTCGCCGTATATCTTGGCTACTGCTGCGTGACTGGCAAAGTGGTGGTCCGCCTCGACGAATACCGGGGGGTTTACAACTCGGCGTGGATCGGTTGTGCGATGACGCTGGTCGCCACGACGTTCTTGAGCCTGATCGGCTTCTACATCGTGAAGAACACAATTCAGCGCGATGAGGAAACTCGCGTGGGCCGGATTCTTGCGACCACACCGATGACCAAAAGTTTCTACACCGTCGCAAAGATGATCAGCAATTTTGCCGTTTTGGCTGCGATGGTCGCGGTCATGGCGGGTGCGGCCGTGCTCATGCAGTTTCTGAAAGCCGAAGATCTGCACGTGCATTTCTGGGCGTTGCTCTCTCCTTTCGTTATTTTTGCGTTGCCGGCAGTGGCATTCACCGGAGCCTTGGCTGTGTTGTTCGAAACCTTACCGGTGCTGCGCGGCGGAGTGGGAAACGTCATTTATTTCTTTGTGTGGACGGCTCTGATCGCAGCACCCGTCGGTTCCTTGCAAGGTGGGCACGTGAGTCAGGCGACTTATTTCACGGACTTCACCGGCATCGTTTCGGTCATGGGCCAGATGCAGGAAGACTTGCATCGAGTTGATCCGGAATACAAGAACGGCGCGGCCCTGACGATCGGAAATACGGCAACCAGCAAGACGTTTCTCTGGCAGGGGTTGCGTGGCAGTTCGGCACTCTACTGGAGTCGCGTGACCTGTTTTCTAGCGGCCTTTGCGATCGCGCTGCTGGCAGCACTTTTTTTCCATCGCTTCGATCCGGCGCGGGAATGGGCATGGAAAACGTCTCAGAAGTCGGGAGAGAAAAGTTTCGCGTCTCCTGCAAACGGAGATCGCGTCGTGAGCCTCCCTCCGGCGCAGACACCCATTCGCTTGACACCATTGCTGCGCACAAAAAGCGCGAACAGCATGCCAAGCCTGGTTCTGGCGGAATTGAAATTGATGCTGAAGGGCCATCACTGGTGGTGGTATGCCGTGGCCGGCGGCCTGTTTGTGGCGAGCGTTGCGTCGCCCCTTGAAGCAACACGCGGTGGAGTTGCCGTGGTCGCTCTGCTCTGGCCCGCGCTGGTCTGGTCGCAAATGGGAACACGGGAAGCGCGCTTCAACACGGGATCGCTGATTTTTTCTTCCGGACACTCACTTGCTCGTCAATTGCCCGCCCTCTGGATCGCCGGCGTCCTCGTTGCCATGATCACGAACGGCGGCCTGGCGATTCGCATGGTGATTGCCCGTGACTGGGAAGGTCTGCTGGCATGGCTCGCGTGCAGTTTATTCGTACCTTCGCTCGCCTTGGCGCTCGGCGTTTGGAGCGGCACCAGCAAAGTTTTTGAAGCCCTTTACACGGCATGGTGGTACCTCGGACCAGCAAATCACACACCCGGCGCGGATTTCCTTGGCACGACGCCATATTCCGTCCGTCCCGGCCTGTATTTGATGCTAGCTGGTATGCTCTTGCTGGCTTCGTTCCTGGGACGGCGTGCCCAACTCGCATATGCCTGACGGGCAGCTGTGCTGGCAGGTTGTCTTCAGAGGCACAGGAAAAATCTTCTACAAAACTCTCTCATGCGCGTAGCCGGCCGCTCCCAGGGCCGAGATGATTTCGGCGATGTGGTCGGGCCCGCGGGTTTCCATGGTGATTTCAATCGCAGTCTCGCCGAGATTGACGCCATGGTAGGCGCGGTCATAGTCGGTTTCGACAATATTCGCGCGATGCTGCGCGAGAATCGATGTGAGGCGGTGCAGAGCGCCCGGGAAGTCGCCAAGATGCACCCGCAGGCGGACCAGCCGTCCGTCTTTTACAAGTCCGCGTTCGATGATGCGCGACAGCAACGTCACGTCGATGTTTCCGCCGCAGACCAGTACAGCCACCTTCTTATCGTTGAGCGGCAATTTGCGGTTTACCAGCGCCGCAATGGCCGCCGCCCCCGCGCCTTCCGCCAAAGTTTTTTCGCGTTCGAGCAACAGCAGAATCGCGTGCGCGATTTCTTCCTCTTCCACCGTAACGATGTCGTCCACATACTTCTGCACCAGCGGCAGCGTGCGCTCCCCGGCGCGGCGGACCGCAATCCCATCGGCAATCGTGGACGCTGCACTCAACGTCACCGGCTTGCCTTCGGCCACCGCGACCCTCATCGATGGCAGTCGCGAAGGTTGCACGCCGAAGACCTTAATCTTAGGATTCATCTCTTTCATGGCGCACGCGATGCCGCCAATCAGTCCTCCGCCGCCAATCGGGACCACCACCGCTTCCAGATCGGGATGCTGCTGCATCATTTCGAGTCCGATCGTGCCCTGGCCCGCGATTACGGCATCGTCATCGAAGGGATGAATGAATGTGAATCCGTTTTCTTTGCCCCGCCGGACGGCCTCTTCGCACGCTTCGTCATAGTTTGCGCCGTGCAGAACTACATCCGCGCCATATCCCCGCGTCGCCGAAACCTTGATCAGCGGTGTCGTGAGCGGCATGCAGATCTGTGCCCGGATGCCGAGTCTGCCGGCGTGATACGCGATCCCTTGTGCGTGGTTTCCCGCCGATGCGGTAATCACGCCGCGCGATCGTTCCTCGGGGCTGAGCAGTAGAAGTTTGTTCAGCGCCCCCCGCTCTTTGAACGCGCCGGTGCGCTGCTGGTTTTCGAACTTCAAATAAACATGGTTGGCGGTGGCTTGGGAAAACGTCTCTGAGCGCGCACAAGGCGAAAGGTAGATAGAATCGCGAATTCGGCCCAGGGCCGCCTGGATGTCAGTCAGAGTAATCATTTTTGAGCTATCTTACTGGAAAGACTGCGTCTGGCACTGTGACCGGCCGACAAAAAACACGAAGGACGTAAGGTGAACCGGGCTGGATTGCGCCTTCCGTAATGTACCTTTTAGTCTGGAACTACGCCCTTTCGAAACCTGTGCATTCGCCAAAACGCCCGTCAGAATGGACTTTTGGAGGATTCATCCCCTGGCTCTCATGACCACAACCTCCGTAATTCCCCAAACCCCGCCCATCACCACTTTGCCGAGCCACCGAAAATCCGTGGCGCGAGTTGCGCTCTTTGATTTAGGCGAATCGTCGCAGGCTTTGTTGACCGATTGTTTTCGTCAGTTCGGGATCGACACTCTACGGCTGGCGAATCGAGATGCCGCGCGTCTGCAAAGGGAAAAATTCGAGTCCTGCGTCCTGCCGCTTGGCCCGGCAGCGGGCAGCATCATTGAACTGGCACGCGGATCAGCCTCCAACAGCCGCATGGTGATTTTTGGACTGGGTGGCACCGCGCAGGATGCTCTGCGCTATTCCAAGTTATGCATCAACGCGATCTTCCATGAGCCGCTGGAGCGCTCGGCGGCGATCAAACTGGTGCGCTCCACCCGAATGCTGGTCGTGCATGAATTCCAGCGCTACCTGCGGGTTCCGGTCATGACGGAGGTTCGCCTCGTTACCGGCGATGGCGGCCGCGTCACCGCTACCAGCCAGGAGATCAGTTCCGGCGGCATGTCGCTCAAAGGCACCCACCCGCCCGAGACGGGTACTCCCGTGGAAGTATCCTTTTCGTTGCTCACATTGCCGCGCGTCTGGGTTCGCGGAAATGTCGCCTGGAAGAAAAGCGACAAGTCATTCGGCATTCGCTTCGATTCGACCGACGAGCGGCGTCAGCGTCTGAAAGAGTGGCTCGCGGCCTATCTTGAATCCTAGTTAACAACAAGGTTAAGCAACAAGCGCAGACATTGCCAGCCTCTCCCCCGGCTACAATGTCTGCGTGAATTCTTCTCCTGCTGCCGAGCCGGATCGGCTCTCGGGTTTGGATGTGTGCCGATTCTCCCTCCGGCAAAGAATTCTGTTATGGCTCATCAGTTGGGCGAACTATTTCGCCATCACTCTGATCGGCCCGACCCTGCGTTGTTCCATCTCATGGGAAGAACCGCCCTCCCCGCCCGACGCCATCTTTGAAAAGCCTGTGATCTATGCACTCTGGCATCGCGCGATCTTTCCCAGCGCCTGGATATGGCGAAAAACCGGTATTGCCGTGATGGTGAGCCGCAGCTTCGACGGAGAGTACATTGCGCGCACGCTCGAAAAACTCGGCTTCGTCGCCGTGCGCGGGTCGAGCAGTCGCGGGGGCGCGCAAGCACTGCTCGGTTTGAAGAGTCAGCTGGAGCAGGGCGTTTCAACAGTTTTTACGATCGATGGTCCCCGCGGGCCGAAGTATGTCGCCAAGCCGGGTCCGGTCCTGCTTTCACGGGCCAGAGGAAAGCCGATGGCGGCCCTCTATGTGGCGATTAGCGATGCATGGGTGCTGAAGACGTGGGATGCGCTGATGATCCCCAAACCGTTTTCGAAAGCGCTGGTGCGCCTGGGAAAAAAGATTCAGGTTCCAGCCGGCGCCGACGATGCGCAGATGGCGGAATTTCACAAGCAACTCCAGGCCGCGCTCGAGCGCGTAACGACATTCGCTGAAGAAAACGTAGCGCGCGTAGGATCCCCGGAATTTCCCCTGATATAGAGATCAGTTCCGCGGTGCGCAGTGAGCCGTAAGCAATCAGCATTTAGCAATAAGCAGTCACCGATGAGCCGACGATCGTCGCCGTCCGTTTGACTTTGTCTCACGCCACCGCGTAAATTTGCGATGCTGTCGTTTTGCTCTTTCTCAAATTAGGTTTGCGCATGATCGTAGGCCGGATCGACTCCGGCGCTATGGGAAGCGGGTGCAAATCCCGCGCTGCCGCGCAACTGTAAGCGAGGACACTCGCGAACGTTCACTGGGAATGATCTTCTGCTGTTCGCAGAAGACGCCTGGGAAGGACGCCGCAAAGGCCCGGACTCCAATCGAGTCCTTACTCGCAAGCCAGGAGACCGGCGCAGACCATCACCTTCAACCTTTCGCATGGAAAGGAAATGGTATGCGTTTCTCTCTCGCCGGTTTTTTTTGGTTGCTCCTCTCTGCGGCAGCCTTCGCCTCCGATCTCAATTTCTACCAAGTCAAGGTCAAGGTCCTCGATCCTCAATCCGCTGCCGTAGCCGGCGCGCAAGTTCTGCTGCTTCATAAAAGCGAAAGCACCGTTGTCACTACCCACACCACTTCATCGGAAGGAACGACAACCTTCCGCGCCGAAGCCGCAGGGCCGTACCAGATCAGAGTGTTGGCTCCAGGCTTTGCAGTAGAAACTGTCGACGTTTCCTCGGAGGCCGAGCTTATAGTCAATCTTCGCCTGGCAACCGCTTCCGAGACCGTTGTGGTAAGCGCGACGCGCACGCCCGTGCCCGGAGAAGCGGCCGGCGCCGATGTGGACACCCTCAGCGGTGGCCAACTGACGACCATGCAGCCGATCTCTGCCGATGATGCCATGCGTTTTCTTCCCGGCGCGATCATCAGCACTGCGGGACAGCATGGTGGCTTGTCGTCTTTCTTCGTTCGTGGCGGCGAGTCTACCTACAACAAAGTGATTGTTGATGGCGTCGCCATCGACAATCCGGGTGACACGTTTGACTTTGGCACGCTTCCGCTGACGCAAGCTGACCGGCTGGAATTCGTGCGCGGCGCACAGAGTACTTTGTACGGGTCCGATGCAATGACCAGCGTGACTCAGGTCTGGACGCGCACGGGAAGCACGGCTGTTCCCGAATTCCGCTTCGGCGCCGATGGAGGAAATTTCGGCACGGCCCATGGCTATGTCGCCCTTTCTGGCGTCCACCGCCGTTTCGACTACAACTTTTTCGGCGACGAGTTCAAGACCAACGGCCAGGGTCCCAACGACGCATACTCGGATTCCCTGCAGGGCGCGAATGCCGGCATGACTATCACCGATCAGGTGGCGCTGCGCGTACGCGTCCGTCACTCGAACAGTTATACCGGTGTCCCCGGGGAATGGGACTTCAATGGTGACCCCCTCCTGGCTCCGAATCCCGCCGAGTGGTCGCACCAGAACAATCTTCTCGGCAGTGTCGAGCTAACGGTGAATGCTCGTTCGGGCTGGCAGCATCGCTTCACGGCTTTCGATTCCCTTTACCGCTATACCGACATCAACCTGAACAGCGATCCCGCCAGCTATGACGACTTCCCCAGTCGCTATGACACGCATGACAACCGCGTGGGATTGGAATATCAGGGCGACTACTCCGAGCGCAGTTGGGCACACAGCACATTCGGATATCGGATAGAGAACGAGAACGGATTTGTGTCCGACGATACTGCCGTTCCTCCTTCGGCCTCTGGGCAGCGGTTGGATCAGGAAACCTATGTTCAACAGCAGGTTACGCTCGGCCGGCTGTCTGTGATTGCGGGTGGACGCTTCGTCCACAACAGCGCATTCGGCAATACGGGTGTGCCTCGGGTCTCACTGACTCTCTTAGCCCGGCGTGGTGGAGAATTGCTTTCAGAAACCCGGCTGCGTTTTTCATATGCGACGGGGTTTATGGTTCCTGCCCTATACCAGGTTTTCGGCTGGACTGGATTTGGATACGCCGGGAACAATGGCCTGCAGCCCGAGCGCACCCGCGCATTCGAGGCCGGCATCCAGCAGAACCTGCTGGGTGGGCGCTGGACCGCAGGCGCCACCTACTTCAACAATCTCTTTCACGAGCAGATTGAAGCGATCCCCAATCAGTCGGGCGAGTACCAGTTCTTCAACCTCAATCAATCGTTTGCGCAGGGCGCCGAGTTCGAACTGCAGGGAAGGATCCGGTCGAGATTGCTGGCGACCGCGGCCTACACCTACACCTCGACCGAGATACTGGAAAATCCCACCTGCACGCCGACGTTTCCTTGCTCGTTTCCTTACGCGCCGGGAGATCCCTTACTGCATCGCCCCAAACATTCCGGCACCACGTTCCTCAGCTATCTTGGGACGCGCTGGGGCGCAAATCTGGGAGGAAGTTTCATTGGCAGGCGCGCGGATTCCGACTTTGACGGCCGCGGAATCGAACACGCCGCCGGGTATGCCCGCGTCGATCTTGGCGGATGGCATGCGATCAACTCGCGCGTCACAGCCTACGCCAACGTCCAGAATGCCTTGAACGCTCACTACAACGAAGTTCTAGGCTATCCCGGACTGTCAGCGAATTTTCGAGCCGGACTTCGCTTCAGAATTGGAGGGGAGTAAGAAGATTGCAACGATGAAACGCGGTTGTTACCGCCGGCTGCCCGCAGTCTCTTTTGTCCCGTCGTCCGGCTCAAGCTCATCCGAGGCGGCTGGTTTCCGCGATAGCACAGAACTCTGGTAGCGGTGGCGTACTTCGTTGAGTTTCTGCACTTCTTTCTCGCCCAGCGGTTGCTCGTTGCCGAGCAGATGGGTGACGAGCGCAATCTTCGCGAAGTGCTCCACCGTCTCCATCTTCATGTAAGCGCTTTCGAGCGACGAGCCGAACGTCACGACCCCATGATTCGCCATCAGAATGGCGTCATGGTTTGGAATGAGTGGTTCGAGCGCATCGGTCAACTCGGGCGTGCCGGGGGTTCCGTAGCGAGCCAGCGGAATCGATCCCAGACCGACCACGACTTCGCATACCAGCGGCCGGTTCAGGTCGAGCCCCGATGCCGCAAATCCCGTCGCCGTTGTCGGATGCGCATGCACAATGCCCTGCACGTCGGGGCGCAGGCGATAGATCATGAGGTGCATTGCGAGTTCGCTCGATACCCTGCGTTTGCCCTGGAGGCGATTTCCCTTCATGTCAACAATCAGCAGGTCGGAGGTGCGCATCCTTCCCTTGCTGATGCAAGTCGGAGTTACCAGCACGCGGTTTCCGTCCAGCCGCGCGGAGAGATTTCCGTCGGTTGCCGCAACAAACCCGTTGGCGTGCAACAACCTTCCGAAATCGACGATCTCTATCCGGTGCCGGCGTTCGCTGGGCATAAAATCCCTTGCGCGCTATGGTACAGCACCGCTCCGACGCGTGACAACCAATTGCTGCGGCGTTTGCTACACTTTGGTTGCGATCCCGCACACTGTTTCAAGGAGACCTTATGGCCGATCAGCCGCAATCCTACGCCCATCACACCCGCTGGGACCCGCCCTTCCATTTCTTTATCCTGCCGGTATTCCTGATTGTCTTCATCGCGTCCCTTGTCCATCTTGGCATGCGGATTTACCACCATCATCACCCCCTGCATGGAGTTGTGATGGTCGTGATCGCGCTCGCCGCGCTTATGGCGATCTTCAAGATCCGCCTCAATGCCTTGAAGGTGCAGGATCGCGTTATCCGGTTGGAGGAACGGCTTCGTCTCGCCACCATCCTCCCCGAGCCTCTCCGTGCCCGCATTCCGGAACTCACGGTGGGCCAATTGATTGCCCTGCGCTTCGCGTCCGATGCTGAACTGCCGGCGCTCGTACAAAAGACCCTCAACGAGAAGCTTTCTCGTGACGACATCAGGAAATCCATCCAGAATTGGCGCACTGATGATTGGAGAGTTTGAAAGGCTGATCAGAAGAAAAGAAATGAGAAGTCAGATCTTGGCGGTCACTCGGTTGCTGGCTTCTTCGCTTCGCTCAGGATTTCGGCGCGCGGCTCAGTTCTTAGCTTGCCCTGAGCAACTGAGTGAAACGAAGTTGTCGAATGGGCCGCGCAAACGCCTCAACTTCTGCAATCTGACCTCTAACCTCTGACCTCACACCCATGCTTGTCTCCGGCTTCAATTTTGATCTGCCGCCAGAAAGTATCGCGCAGGAGCCGTCTACCGATCGGGCCGCCTCGCGCATGTTGCACATTCATCGGGCAGGGAGGGATGCGCCCCATGGAAATTGGGAGGATAGCTGTTTTCGCGGATTCCCCGACCTGCTGCGTCCCGATGACTTATTAGTCCTGAATAACACTCGAGTCTTCCCGGCCCGCTTGTACGGCCATCGCAGCGGCGAGCGGGCACAACTGCTGAGCCCGCAAAATCCGGCGGCGGGCGACTTCCTTCGCGGACGCGTCGAAGTCCTACTGACCCACCAAAGAAGCGAAACTCCGAATGAGTGGGAGTGCCTGGTTCGCCCCGGACGCAAGATCGGAATCGGCGAAAAGCTCTACTTCGGGAGTCCACCCGCCCTGGAAGCCGTAGTCATCGAGCGCGGAACCTTTGGAGAGAGAATCATCCGCTTTGCTCCCGCCCCGGATTTCTTTTCGACGATCGAGCGCCTGGGCCATGTCCCATTGCCGCCTTATATCGACCGTGAGGACCACCCCGAAGACCGCGATCGCTATCAGACCGTTTACGCTAAGACGCGTGGATCGGTGGCCGCTCCAACCGCCGGCTTGCACTTCACGTCCGAAATTCTGCAACGAATTCGCGCCCGGGGCATCGAAATTGCCGAAATCACACTGCACGTCGGGCTGGGGACGTTTCAGCCCGTCCGCGTTGAAAAAGTCGAAGACCACAAGCTTCATCGGGAGTCATATGAGATTCCCGTTAACTCCGCGCACGCGATCAACACAGCCAAGAAACAGGGGCGCCGCGTCGTGGCCATCGGCACGACCACGGTGCGCGCGCTTGAGTACGCGGCCGCTCAGACCGGAGAGAGCAATGTCGAAGCAGGTCGCGGCGAGGCCGATATATTCATTTATCCCGGCCACCGCTTCTGCATCGTCGATGCCCTTCTGACCAACTTTCATCTCCCCCAATCCACTCTGCTGATGCTGGTCTGCGCCTTGGAAGGTCAGGAACTCGTGCTGCGCGCCTACCGGCACGCAGTCGAGGCGGGCTATCGCTTCTATTCCTATGGCGATTGCATGTTCCTCGACTAAAACATTGTCGGCCGAGCGTTCCGGCAAGGAATATGCGCCTCGCTCACGGTATACTCAATAGTTTGTCGAATCCGTATGAGCACACGATCAACACGACCGAGGGTCCCGATCGAGAATCTGGTTGCGAAGTTGCGCACTCTGCCGGCGCCCGCCTTCGATCGCATCGACCAGGTGCAGGGCGTCCTTGCGGAAATGCCGGTGGAAGAATCCAGTCTTGCGCCTTATCTGACCTGGAGCCGCCAGCACTATACCCGCAACCTGATCGACAAGACGGACCTTTACGAACTAATCGCCATTTGCTGGGATATCGGCCAGTGCAGTTCCGTCCACAACCATCGCGACCAGAATTGCTGGATGGCGGCCCCGATCGGGAAGCTGCTGGTTGAAAATTTTCACCTCGAATTTCAGGATATGGCAGCGGGGACGTGCAGTCTGAAGGCATCTAACACGGTGGAGCTGACCGCTGCGAGTCCCTGCGCGGTTGATCCGCAAGAACCTGTGCACAGGGTGGTAAACCCGCGCGAAGCGAACCAGCGCGCCGTGTCACTGCACGTATATTCGCGGCCTTTTGATACCTGCGTGGTCTATTCGCCAGAGCAGGGAACTTGCGGAGATATTCAGCTTCACTACAACACAGTTTTCGGAAAGCCAGTAGTCAGTGCTTAGTACGTAAGACGCAGTATCCAGTCATTGGATCACTGGCCGCTTGGGTCGAAATGAGATTCTGCGGCCGTCCTGTCGATTTTTACTGGGTACTGGCATCTGTACTGATTTCAAGGAGGAATTCGT
>Ga0187875_10001507_pt1 | contig 17878 bp, 16 predicted proteins | sample June2016WEW_17_1_2_FD_132978 | JGI IMG/M metagenome (GOLD analysis project Ga0187875, IMG submission 132978) | Peatland microbial communities from SPRUCE experiment site at the Marcell Experimental Forest, Minnesota, USA - June2016WEW_17_10 | ecosystem: Environmental > Terrestrial > Soil >... | reverse complement strand
CAGGCAGCGCAGGTGCTTGGACACCAGTGGCTGGGGCAGCTCGAGGCTCTCGACCAGCGCCCCCACGTCCCGGTCCGAGGCGCGCAGCAGATCGAGGATCCGGCGCCGGGTCGGGTCGGCGATGAGGGTGAAGCCGTCCACCCCCTGAGATTACCCTACCTTCATATGAATATCAAGGTATATTATAGCTCCTCACGGAGCGGCCGGCCGGTCCCACGCCCCAGGGCGACGCTGGACGGCCTCAGGCCGCGACCGCCGCCTCCTCTCGGGACTCGATCCGGGCCACGTCGCCGCCGCGGACCAGCCCGCGCAGCAGCCCGACCCCGGCCGCGATGAGGATGGCAGCAACCAGGAAGGCGACGTGGAAGCCGTCGACCAGGGCGGCGTGCGCCGCGGCCACACCGGCCGCGTGGCCCCCGGCGAGACGCTGCGCGGTGGTGTTGGCGGCCAGTGTCGAGAGCACCGCGAGACCCAGTGCCCCGCCGATCTGCTGGGCGGTGTTGAGCAGGCCGGAGGCGACCCCGGCGTCGCGGGCGTCGACGTTGGTGGTGGCCATGAGGGTCACCGGCACGAAGGTGAGCCCCATGCCCAGGGCCATGACCAGCAGGCCGGGCAGAAGGTTGGCGGCGTAGCTGCCGTGCACCGGCAGGAGGCTGAGCAGGAGCATGCCGGCGGCGGCCAGGCCCATCCCGACCATCGCGACCTCCCGGACCCCGACCCGCCGGATCAGGGCCTGGGAGAGGCCGGCACCGACCACGATCATGCCGGTCATCGGCAGGAACGCGAAGCCGGCACGCAGGGGGCTGTAACCGAGCACGTCCTGCACGTAGAGGGAGGCGAAGAAGAACACCGCGAACATCCCCGCCGCGACCAGCAGCATCACGGTGTTGGCGCCGCTGAGCGAGCGCATCCGGAAGATGCCGAGCCGGATCAGGGGGTGGCGCTGACGGGCCTCGAGGACGACGAAGATCCCGAGCAGGGCCGCGGAGACGGCGCCGAGCCCGATCGTGGAGCCGGCCGTCCAGCCGGCGGTCTGGGCGTTGACGATCGCGTAGACGAGGGTCATCAACCCGGCGGTGACGGAGACGGCGCCGGCGATGTCGACCCGCCCCTCGGCCCCGACCGCCCGGCTCTCGGGGACGTAGCGCGCCGCCAGGATGAGCGTCGCGACCCCGACCGGGACGTTGACGAAGAAGACCCACTGCCAGGACGCGAGCTGGGTGAGGACGCCGCCGAGGACGAGGCCGATGGCGCCACCGCCGACGGCCACGGCGCTCCAGACCGCCATCGCGCGGACCCGCTCCCGGCCCTCGGCGAAGGTGGTCATCAGCACCGAGAGCGCGGCCGGGGACACCAGCGCCCCGCCGATCCCCTGCAGGGCCCGGCCCGCCACCAGCTCGGTGCTGCTGCCGGCGAACCCGTTGAGCAGGGAGGCGATGGAGAAGAGGGCGATCCCGATCGCGAAGAGCCGGCGGCGGCCGAAGAGGTCACCGGCGCGACCGCCCAGCAGCAGGAATCCGCCGAACGTCAGCGCATAGGCATTGACCACCCACTCCAGGCTCCCGGTGGAGAAGTGGAGGGCGCGCTGGATCGAGGGCAGCGCGACGTTCACCACCGTGGCGTCGAGGACGACCATGAACTGGGCCAGACCGACGATGACGAGGACCAGCCACGGGTTGGCGCGCCGAATTCCAATCAAAGGTGGGCTCTCCCTTGCGGTGGTCTTCTGCGGGGGCTAGAATCGGAACCAGGATTCCGGTTGCTGCTAATATACGGAACGATGGTTCCGTTTGTCAAGCGCCGGCACGCACCGATGCTCGAGCCCGCACCCACGTCTCGCCACCCCGCGCTGGAGACGGCGCCGGTGCCTTCGCACCCGCTCCGCGCGGACGCGCGCCGGAATCGTGAAGCCATCCTGGCCGCCGCCGAGGTCGAGTTCGGGGCCCACGGGCCGGACGTCGCCATCGACGACATCGCCCGCCACGCCGGGCTCGGCGTCGGCACCCTCTACCGCCACTTCCCCACCAAGGCGGACCTGCTCGGGGCGCTGGTCACCGAGCACCTCGGGACGATGGTCGAGGCGGCGCGGGCGGCGGCCCAGACCGGCGAACCGGGCCCGGCGTTCTTCGCCTTCCTTCGCTATGCCGCCGGGGAGTTCGTCGCCTTCCGGGCGCTGGCGGACGTGATCGCCGCCTCCGGGATCGACCTCGCCAACACCAAGGGGCCGGCCCACCTGGAGCTGATGGTGGTGATCGCCGAGCTGCTGGCTCGCGCCCAGGAGGCGGAGCAGGTGCGTGGGGACGTCGACGCGACCGATCTCACCACGCTGATGGGAGCCCTCTGCCAGTCGGAGGCGGTGGCCGGCGATCCCGTCCGCCTGGCGCGCTGCGTCGACCTGATGTGCGACGCGCTCCGCCCAGCTCGCCCGGCCGCGACCGGGAACGGAACCTGACTCGCGGCCGTCACCTGAGAAGCGAGAGCGCAGGCTCCGGGCTCGGAGCCGCCCCCGATCCGGTCAGAGCGCGCGTGTGCCCGGTGGCGGCTGGGGGCGCACCGCGACGGTGAGCCCGACCCAGGCGAGCAGCTGACCCTCGCTCCAGTACTCGGCACGGTAGCGGCCGGGGTCGCCGAACATCGGAGCCAGGTGGGTGACGGTGCTGACCAGCACCTCCTCCTGGTCTGGGGGCATCGAGGCCGCGGCCTGGAACCGGAGCGTCGCGGGCGGGATGACCAGCTTCCCGTCGGCGTCGAGCAGGCGCAGCTCCACGGTGTGCACGGTGTCGGAGTCGGCGGGGCTGAAGCGGAAGCCGCCGACCACGTCGAAGACGGCCCGCGCGGGGACCTCGGGGATGGCGATCATGTTGATGCCGCCGCCGAGCACGTAGAGCTTGCCGTCGGGCGGCACCGCGGCATGGTCGGCGAGGAACGCGAATGCCATGTCCATGGCGGCGACTCTGCCACGTGGGCCGGGTGCGCGGTCGAGGGACCGGGCAGCCGCGGCACCTCCACTCAGAGCGATGCCTCCGGTCGAAGCGGAGCCGGCCCCACCGCACCGGCCCCGCAGCAGCCCAGGTGCATTGCTGGTACGGTGGGAGCGAGGGGTGGGGCGCAGAAGCAGCCGGAACGGGGAGGTGGAGCCATGGGTTACATCCGAGGTTTCGTCCACGGGGCGGTCGCCGGTGCGGTGCTCGGCATCTGCTTCGCCCCCCAACCGGGGGAGCGCACCCGGGCTCAGATGGTCGCCTTCGGCAAGGCCGCCCGCGAGGCGATGGACACCGCCGAGAGGACCGCGAAGCACGTCGCCCCGGTGTTCGCCGGCGCCGCGTCGCTGGCCCGCGAGCAGGTGGTCCGCCGCCGGCACCACGAGGAGACCGCGCCCGCCTTCCCCGGCGCCGCCGAGAACGGGCACCAGTAGCCAGGAGCTGAGGCGCACCAGGCCGGCCGGGCCGAGAGCCGCGGCCGGGGGGCGCCGCGGGAGCGGCCACCTCACCCGTCTGAGGCTGGGCTTCGCCCCGGGCCCGCGTGCCCCGGGCCCGAGTGCTCCGGCCCGCGCCGCGCCGGTCAGGACGCGGTCAGGAGGCCGGGCGGATCACGCTGGTCGGGCCCTCGTCCTCGACGGTGCCCAGCGCGGCCAGCACGGCAAAGGCGCCGACCACCACATCGAAGATGTTCATCGCCAGCGTGAAGTGCAGGCCGGCGATGGAGCGGGCCCCGGAGTTGGTGTCCACGTAGAGGAAGCCGACCACGGCCAGGATCAGCAGGACCACCCCGGCCGCCCCGGTCACGATCCGCCCGATCCGGCGGCCGGCGAAGAACCCGACGAAGGCGAAGGCCGCGAGCAGCACCAGGTCCACCACGTCCCGGGCGTAGGTGAGATGGAGCTGCATCCCGTCGACGTTGCCCTGGGCCTCGCCGTGGGGGAGGGTCACGTGGGTCGCGTTGCCCACCAGGAAGCCTCCGATCACGACGACCAGGAAGACGGCGGTGCAGATCTGGGAGTAGAAGCGGGCCATGTCGAGCGTGTCCCTCCTCGCCCTGAGCACGGGCGGTCGAAGCGGGCGAATGATACCGGGCGGCCGCGGGCCACTGCCGCCGGCGGCGTCAGACGGGGTCGAGGCGCGCCACCACCGCGGTGACGTTGTCGGTCGAGCCCGCCGCCAGCGCGGCGTCGACGAGCTGCCGCGAGGATGCCCCCGGCGCCGCCGGGGCGCCCGCCAGCCCGGCGATCTCCACGTCGGCGAGGGGCTCCCAGAGCCCGTCGCTGCAGAGCACCACCACGTCGCCGGCGTCGAGGCGCAGCTCCGCGACATCCGGCTCCACCGGGTCGCCGAGCAGGGCCCGGGTCACGTAGTTCCGCCGCGGGTCGTGCCGCGCCGCCTCCGGAGCCAGGGTGCCGGCGCGCACCTGCTCACCGGTCAGGCTGTGATCCGAGGTGAGCTGGGTGGCCTCGCCCCTCCGGAGCAGGTAGGCGCGGCTGTCGCCGACGTGGGCGAGGGTGAGCCGGCCGCCGGCGACGACGGCGGCGATCATGGTCGTCCCCGGGTTGCCGCCGAGCAGGCGGCGCACTCCGGCGACCGCATCGTTGGCCAGCGAGACCGCCTCGCGCAGCCGGTCACCGCCACCGTCCGGCTCGGCAAGCCGATCCGCCGCGGCGGCGACGGCCGCCTGGGCGGCCTCCCCTCCCCCGCTGTGGCCGCCCATCCCGTCGGCGAGGATCAGGCCCATGCCCACCCCCTCCATGGGGACGACGCGGAAGGCGTCCTGATTCTCCCGCCGGACCGGGCCGCAGGCGGTGGCCCCGGCGCCCAGAACGTGCCACCTTCCGGCGGCGACGGTGGCCTCGGCCGGGCCGGAGGTTCCGGTCACGATCGGGGGGTCGTGGCGCCGGCTGCCGGAGATGTCACGACCTCATTGTGGCGTGAATGCCCCCCCACCGTAGTCGCGCGGGCTGAGGCACAATGCTCCAGGTGCCAGTTGAACGAACGGGGGCTCGAGGCCCGGCGACCACGGGAGCCGGGCTGACGGGCGCCAATGGGGGGCAAGCAACCCAACCGACCCTGGACGTCGTCCTCGGCGGCCCGATTGGCGCGCCCGCCGACTCCCCCACCCGTGAGCAGGCCAGCACCCCGCACGCCACCTCCGAGGTGACGGTGCGGGCAGCGCCCGAGGCGCCCACAGTGCCTGCATCGGAGACGGCGTCTGCGGGGGCTCCACCGGCGGCGGCCCCCAAGCGGCGCGAGGCGGCGACCACCGCTGACCCCGACACCGCACCCTCCGTCGACATCGCCGGCACGCGCGCCGCCGACGCCACCGGCGCACCCAGCAGCGGCCGGGCCACGAGCCGGGCGGCCGAGCGCGTCGCCAAGCCCGCCAAGGAGCCGGTCCTCATCAACCGCGAGCTCTCCTGGCTCGACTTCAACGGCCGGGTGCTCGCTCAGGTCGAGGACGACAGCCTCCCCCTGCTGGAGCGGGCCCGCTTCCTCGCCATCGCCAGCCGGGCGCTGGACGAGTTCTTCCAGGTCAGGGTGGGGGGCCTCAAGCAGCTCGCAGCGGGGCTCGAGGGGGCCGCCTCCGATCCCCAGGGGCCACAGGCCCAGGTCCGGGCGATCCGGGCCAAGGTGGTCGACCTCTACGCGCGCCAGTCGCACACCTTCCTCGCCCAGCTGGTGCCGAAGCTCGACAGGCACGGGATCCGGTTCAGCGACTGGTCGAGCCTGGACGAGGAGGACCGCGGCCATCTGGACAAGGTCTTCGAGGAGCGCATCTTCCCGGTGCTCACCCCGCTCGCGGTCGACCCCACCCACCCGTTCCCGTACATCTCCAGCCTCTCGCTCAACCTGATGGTGGTGGTGGCGGACCCGTCGAGCCACGAGCAGCGGATCGCCCGGATCAAGGTGCCGCCGCTGCTCAGCCGGTTCGTGGTCCTCCCCGACGGCGAGCGGTTCGTCCCCATCGAGCAGGTGATCGCCGCGCACCTCCACCCCCTCTTCGAGGGGATGCAGGTGGTCGCCCACCACGTCTTCCGGCTGACCCGCAACGCCGACTACCAGCTCGATAGCGACGAGGCCGAGGACCTGGTGGAGGCGGTACGGGCCGTCCTCAAGGAGCGGCGCCGCTCGCCGCTGGTGGTCCGCCTCGAGGTGGGCGCCGACATGCCCGCGGAGATGGTCGACCTGCTCGCCCGCGAGCTGGAGATCGACGCCGAGGACGTCTACCCGGTCGCCGCGCCCCTCGACCTGGGCGGCCTGTTCGACGTCTGCAAGCTGGAGCGTCCCGACCTCAAGTTCCGCCCCTGGACGCCGATCACCCCGCCCCGGATCGCCCATGACCTGGCGAGCTCGGAGGGCGACCTCTTCCGCGACCTCCGCGAGGACCAGGTCCTCGTCCACCACCCCTACGACAGCTTCGAGCACACGGTGGAGGCGTTCATCGAGCTGGCGGCCGAGGACCCCCAGGTGCTCGCCATCAAGCAGACCCTCTACCGGACCTCGGGTCCGGTCAGCCCCATCATCCGCTCGCTCACCCGCGCCGCCGAGGCGGGCAAGCAGGTGGTGGCCCTGGTCGAGCTGACCGCCCGCTTCGACGAGCAGAACAACATCAACTGGGCCGAGGTGCTGGAGGACGCCGGCGTCCACGTGGTGTACGGCGCGGTCGGGCTCAAGACCCACGCCAAGGTCACGCTGGTGGTGCGGGAGGAGCCGGGCGGCATCCGCCGCTACTGCCACGTCGGCACCGGCAACTACAACCGCGACACCGCGCGCGTCTACGAGGACCTGGGGCTCCTCTCCGCCGACGCCGCGCTCGGCGCCGACGTCGGCGAGCTCTTCAACAGCCTCACCGGGTACAGCCATCAGGCCAAGTACCGCAAGCTGCTGGTGGCGCCGGGGACGATGCGGCCGGCGCTGCTCAAGCTGATCCGCCGCGAGGCGGAGCGCGGCGAGGCGGGCCGGATCGTCATCAAGGTCAACAACCTGGTCGACCCCGAGATGATCGGTGCGCTCTGCGCCGCCTCCCAGGCCGGCGTCGAGATCGACCTGGTCGTGCGCAGCATCTGCTGCCTGCGGCCGGGCGTCCCCGGGGTCAGCGAGAACATCCGGGTCCGGTCCCTGGTGGGGCGCTACCTGGAGCACTCGCGGATCCTCCGCTTCGGCCGCGACCCGCACGATGCCGAGTACTACATCAGCTCCGCGGACCTGATGCCGCGCAACCTCGACCGGCGCGTCGAGGCGGCGGTCCCGATCCGCACCCCCGAGCTGCGCGCCCGCCTGGATCAGATCCTGGAGATCAACCTCAAGGACGACACCCTCGCCTGGGAGCTGGGCTCCAACGGCGAGTGGCGGCGGGTGGCGAGCGACGCCCACGTCGACACCCAGGTCAGGCTCCAGGAGGTGGCACTGCGCCGGGGCGAGGGGAAGAGCTGAGCCCGGTGTCGCCGGTCGAGCGGTGCCAGGTCGACCTCCCGGTGGGCACCGCGTTCCGGCTCCGCCAGCTGCGGTGGGGACGGACGGCCACCACCCGGATCGAGCGTTTCGAGACCATCCACTGGGACACCCCCGACTTCCGGCTGGCGGCCTGGGATGCGGGGCTCCGGTACCGGCGTGGCCGGGGCTGGCGGGTGACCCTGGCCGGCTGGCCGCAGACCGGCTGCTTCCGCAGCATCTCCCTGGACCTCGAGGGAGGCCCGGTGGCGCCGCCCCCGGAGGCGCTCCGGCTGCTCAGCGGGTACCTGGGCGATGCCGCTCCGGAGCCGGCGGCCCGGATCCGCCACCTGGAGAGCCGGCGCGACGTCGAGGACCTGGCCTGCGTCCACCAGGTGGTGAGCCTGCTGGTCGAGCGCCGGGCGGTCGCCCATGCGCGCCGGGTGAGCCTGCGCGGCGGGGAGGAGCTGACCGGTGCGCGGCGCGCGCTGGCGGCGCTGCGCCGGGTCGGTGTGGAGGAGACCACCGTCCAGCCGCTGCTCGGCGAGCTGGTGGGTCCGGCGGCCGCGCCGCGGTGGCGGGAGCTCCAGCTCGATCCGACCAGCACGGTCGCCGCCACGGTGACCGCGGCGCTGCGCGACTACGCCGCCCGGCTGGTCCGCAACCAGGCCCTGCTCCTGGAGGGCAGCGATCCGGAGGGGATCCACCAGGCCCGGGTGGCCTGCCGCCGGTTCCGCTCGGCGCTGCAAACCTTCGGCCCGGTCCTCGACCCCGCCTGGGCGGAGACCCTGCGCGCCGATCTGGGCAGCCTGGCTGCCGACCTCGGAGCGGTCCGCGACGCCGAGGTGCTGCTGATGCGGCTGCGCGGGAGCGCCGCGGAGCGGGGCCTCGAGCCCGAGGCGACCGAACGGCTCCTCGCCCACCTGGACGGGGATCGGGTCCGGGCCCGCGAGGTGCTGCTGCGGCGGATCGGCAGCCCGGAGCACCGCGAGCAGTTGGAGCGCACCCTGGAGGCCGCCGCTCACCCGTCCCTGCTGCCCGAGGCGGCCGTCCAGCCGGCCGTCGAGGTGCTGATGCCGCTGGTCGCCGGGAGCTGGCGCAAGCTGCGCCGCCGCGCCAGCGGGCTCGGCGCCCATCCGGCCGACGACGAGCTCCACCGGCTGCGCATCCTCGCCAAGCGGTGCCGCTACGCGGTGCTCGCCCTGGCACCCGTGCTCGGCGAGGGTCCGGCCCGCACCGGGGCGCTGCTGGGCGGGCTCCAGGACGCTCTCGGCGATCAGCACGACGCGGTGGTGGCGGGCGACTGGCTGCGTCAGTTCGCCACCGGGGAGACCGCGTTCGCGGCCGGCATCCTCTACGGCGTCGAGCGTGAGCTCGCCGAGGTCGGGCGGGAGGCGTGGCGCGGGCCCTGGGCCAAGCTGCTGCGCCGGAAGCAGTGGGGCTGGGCGTGACCGGGTCGAGGCGGGCCCCCAGGGCCCTGGAGATCGCGGATCACGCCGGAGGCCCCCCGCGGGTCGGGCGCGTCCTGCTGATCCGCCACGGCGAGGCCGGCGAGCGGAAGCTCTGGACCGGGCCGGATCGCGAGCGCCCGCTCACCGAGCCCGGACGCGCGCAGGCGGTGCAGATCGCGGCCCTCCTCGACGGATACCCGATCGATCGCCTGCTCTCCAGCGGCTACGTGCGCTGCGTGGAGACGCTGGCGCCGCTGGCGACCCGGCGCGGGCTGGCCACCGAGACGGTGGGATGGCTCGAGGAGGGAGCCAAGCCCGCCGAGGCGCTGGCCGCGCTGCTCGCCGGAGGATCGGTGGTGGCGTGCAGCCACGGCGACGTCGTCGGTGGCGTCCTCTTCGAGCTGGCCGATCGCGGGGTCGCCATCGGCTCCAGCCCGCGGATGCAGAAGGGCTCCATCTGGGTGCTGGAGGTCCGCGAGGGCGAGGTCGCGTCGGCCCGGTACCTGCTCCCGCCGGACTGATCCCGCCCGACTGACCCTGGCTGAACTGCCACCGGCCGGACGGTCAGGCTGGACGCGGAGGGCTCACGGGAACGTGACCTCATACCAGTCCGCCCCGGCGTCGACGGTGCGCCAGAGGCCGGTCGTGCCCGCCACGCCGCCTCCGGAGCTCAGGGCGAAGCCGTCCTCCGAGGTGGTGAAGCCGACGATGCTCCAGCTGTCCCCGTTGTCGAGCGCGACCCGGTAGGTCCGCCCCCCGTCGTCGCTGACCAGCAGCTCCGTCCCGGCCAGCTCCAGGTGGGTGGCGGAGGTGGCGGCGACTGTCGCCCAGCTGGGTTCGTCGTACCCGGAGGATTGCGGCACCGCCGTGAAGACGGCGCCGCCATCGGTCGAGGACCAGACGTCCGCCAGCATCCCCGTCGAGCACGCGGCCCAGAGGTCCTCCGAGCTGACCACGTAGAGGCTCGCCACCCCCATGGCTCCCGCGCAGATGGAGGCCTCGCTGAAGTGCTCCCCATCGTCGCCGGAGGTGAGCACCCGGCTCAGCTGCACCGCCCCGGAGCCCGGGCTCGCCCCGAACGCGAGGGCGATGTAACCGCCGTGGACGTTGAGGCTCTTGGGGACGTACCGGAGTGTCTCGACGTCACCGGGCAGGGAAAGCGGTTCCCACCCGTCCGCCTCGGTGGCGCTGCGCCGCATCGAGCACGCGGACTCCCCCGAGCCCGAGGCGCAGACCACGGCGTAGACGTAGCTCCCCGATGTCTCGAGATCCTCGATGGTCATCCCCGACCAGGTGGCGGCGCTCCAGCTCGCACCGGCGTCGTGGGTGGACCAGACGGTCGTCGAGCTGTAGGCCCAGCCGTCCTCGGGGTCCCGGAAGCGCAGCCCGGTGACCGAGGCGGGCGGGGTGGGGATGGAGGCGAACGTCTGGCCGCCGTCGAGGGTGACCAGGATGCGGGAGCACGCGGCGCCGGTGCACCCGGCGGTGTCGTGACCGAGGACCCACCACTGGTCGGCGCTCACCGCGGTGACGTCCTGGGGAAGGAAGCCGTCCGCCGCCGTCACCGGGGGGCCGACCGCCAGGGTGGGCACCGCCGACGCGGACGGATGGGTGGCGGGCCCGGCGGGGCCGCTGTGCGACCCCGCCGGTTTGGGGAGACTGCGGAGGTGGAGCACGGTGCCCACGGTCACGGCGGAGGCGACCGCGACCACGACGGCCAGCACGGCGCCGACCCGCACCGGGGTGGGGGCGGCCCCCGAACCCTGGCCGAGCCACCACCGCCGGCGTCCGTCCGCCGGGGCGGCGCCGAGGTCGAAGCCGCGCCCGGTGATCTCGGGTTCCCCGATGGCCGCGTGGATGCGGGCTCGGAGCGCGTCGGGGGTCAGCTTCTCCATCAGACGTCGTCCTCCGACGCGAGATCCAGGCGGAGCCGGCGCAGCGCTCGCGAGGCCCGCGCCCGGACCGCGGTCTCGGTCTGACCGGTGACGGCGGCGACGTCCTCGTGGGAGAGGTCGAGGTAGTAACGGAGCACGATCACCAGCCGGTCGCGGTGCCCGAGGCGGCGGAGGGCGTCGCGCAGGTCGTAGATGGCCTCGCGGTGCTCGTTCCGGTCCGGCGCCACCGGCTCTGCGAACTCGACCGCCGGCTGCCCGCCACCCAGCCGCCACCAGGAGCTGCGCCGGACGTCACGGCAGCAGTTGGCGACGATGGCGAGGAACCAGGGCCGGAGTTCGCTGCCGTCGCGGACGTTGCCCCGGGCCCGCCAGGCGCGGAGCGCCGCCTCCTGGGCCGCGTCCTCGGCCAGGGTGCTGTTGTGGAGCATGCCGTATGCCAGCCGGATCGCCTCCGAGTAGAGCGGTTGGAGCCGGGCCTCGAACTCGGCGGCGTCCTGGACGGACTCGTCCGCCGTCCCCCCGAGCGCCGCCGCGAAGACCATCTCGTAGTGATACGGCGGAGGTGCCGAAAAGGTGACAGGAGGCAGCCGCGAGCGAGGCGGAGGTGGAGGTGGAGCTCCGCCAGGAGGAGGCCAGCCGGGCGGAGGAGGCCGCCGCGAGCCGGATCAGCCCGGCGGCGCCGGGAGGACGGTGCCGGTGGCCAGGCCCGGAGGCTCCGGGCTCGGGCGGTACCACGCAGACCGCCGAATCGCCGGGCCAGAGACGGTCGATTCGCGCCAACGCACCTGATGGCATGATCGGGCTGCAACGTGCATTCGCATCGGTCGGGATATCGGATCGAATCGCCTATCGCACAGCGGGAAGGCTGGGGGTCGCGCTCCGCACGCGAGTTCCTTTACCCGCGGGCGGCCAGGAGCCATGATTGTCGGGAGAGAGCCCGACCTGTACCCAGGGGGAGTACGCATGCAAGCACGAGTCGCAGCTTTTTTTGGCGCGTCCGCGCGCCTCGAAGGAGGAGGGTCATGAGAACTGTCAAATCGTGGGCGGCGCTGGGCGCGGTGAGCCTGGGGGTTTCGGCCCTGGCTCTCGGCACCAGCGCGACCGCCCTGGCATCCGGATCAACGAGCCGCAGCGACCTGGCGGGATCGCTCTCCCCCAGCGCCGAGCGGTCGACGCCCGCAGGCGCGGTGGCGGCCTCGAGCCAGGTCAGCTTCGACCTGGTGCTCTCGCTGCGCAACCTGGCGGGGGCCGAGGCGCTGGAGGCGGCCGTCTCCACCCCGGGATCGGCCCAGTTCCACCAGTACCTCACCGACGCCCAGTGGGAGGCGCAGTACTCGCCGAGCGCGGCCTCGATAGCCACGGGGGAGTCCTGGCTCAGCAGCGAGGGCTTCAGCGTGGGCAGCGTCCCGGCTGATGGCCTCTACATCCCGGCCTCGGGCACCGCGGCCCAGGTGGAGAGCGCGTTCGACACCACCCTCGGCCTGTACCAGTGGAACGGGCAGACGGTGCGGCTCGCCAACACCACGCTGTCGATCCCCGCATCGCTGGCCTCGGTGGTCGCCGGGGTGCAGGGTGTGAACGAGGGCTACGCGACCAACGACCAGGAGCCGGCGCCCCCCGCCGGGTTCCGCAACCCTCAGCCGTGCTCCGCGTACTTCGGCCAGAAGACGGACACCGCTGATCACGGGTCGCTCTACGCGCCCTACACCAGCCCGCTGCCCTACGACATCTGCGGCTACACGCCGTCGCAGCTGCGCAGCGCCTACGGGCTGACCTCGAGCAACACCGGCGCCGGCGTCTCGGTCGCCATCGTCGACGCCTACGACTCGCCGACCCTTTTCAGCGACACCTCCCACTACTTCTCGCTCAACGACCCGAGCATCCCGCTCTCCAGCTCCCAGTTCGAGAACCTGGAGCCGGCGACGGTCGACGACCAGACCGAGTGCTCCGGCAGCGGCTGGTACGACGAGCAGGCCCTGGACGTCGAGGCCGTGCACAGCATGGCGCCCAAGGCGGGGATCATCTTCGTGGGAGCCCAGGACTGCCTGGACAGCAGCCTGCTGGCGGCCGTGAACACCGCCATCACCAGCGGCGCGTCGGTGGTCACCGACTCGTGGGGTGACACCGTCGGCGACCTGCTGGACGACGCGGCCAACAAGACCGCCTTCGACGACACCTTCCTGCTCGCGGACGGGACCGGTGTCAGCGTGCTCTTCTCCTCCGGGGACGACGGCGACAACTTCGCAGTCAGCGGCCTGACGGCCCCGGATTACCCGGCGTCCAGCCCGTTCATCACCGCCGTTGGCGGCACCTCGCTGGAGATCGGGAGCAGCGGCCAGCGGCTGGCCGAGTACGGCTGGTCCACCGGCAAGGAGATCCTCTGCGAGCCGCTCACCAGCAAGAATTGCGGCTCCGCCACATCCCCGGTGGGCAGCCTCGCCTACCAGGTCGGCGGCGGCGGCGGGACGAGCTACTACTACACCCAGCCGTCGTACCAGGCCTCGGTGGTGCCGTCGGCCCTCGCCCTGAAGAACGAGAACCTCTTCGGACCGGTGCCACTGCGCGTGGTGCCGGACATCTCGATGGACGCCGACGCATCGACCGGGATGCTGATCGGGCTGACCCAGACCTTCCCCAACGGCACGTACTACGCGCAGTTCAAGGAGGGTGGCACCAGCCTCGCCTCCCCGCTGCTCGCCGGAGTCGTCGCCGACGCCGACCAGAAGGCGGGCGGGTCGCTGGGCTTCCTGAACCCGGTCCTCTACAAGGCGTACACCGAGTACCCGACGGCCTTCAATGACATCGTGGCCCCGACCAGCCCGGACTCGACCGCGGTCATCCGGGTCGACTACGCCGACACCGTCGATGCCACGGACGGCTACGTCGTCAGCCTCCGGGTCATCACCTACGAGGGCGTCGAGACCTACTGCGACGGCACCGACAACTGCGCCTCGCGGGACGTCACCCTCAACACGGCCCCCGGATACGACAGCATGACCGGCCTCGGCTCGGCCGGTACGACGTTCATCACCAGCCTGGCCAAGTTCTAGACCGGCTGGCCATCGAGCCTTCCCATGGTGGTGGGGCGCCGGGAGACCGGCGCTCCACCGCCCCATCGCCTCCGCACAGTCGAAAGACCGGACGGCGAGGTGACCATCGGCACGGTGAGTTGACCTGGGGACTTCCGTTTCCCTAAGGTGAACGGATGGCGCCGACCACCACACCTCACATTGCGCCGATCACCGGCGGCGTGGAGCTGTTCCGAAGCTGCCTGGTGTCCACCCAGTACCCCGGGGTCGAGGCCGCCACCCGGTGGCTCTTCGGGCAGCTCGATGTCGAGTACGTGGTCAACCCCGACCAGACCTGCTGCACGGGGCTCGGCTACTACACCGACGTGGTCTCCTTCCCGACCACGGTCGCGGTCGCGGCCCGGAACGCCTGCGTCGCGGTGGAGGCAGGGCACCCCGTCCAGGCCTACCTCTGCTCCACCTGCTACGCGATCAACAGGAAGGCCCATGAGGCCCTGGAGGACCCGGAGCAGCGCGGCCGGACCAACCGGGTGCTCGAGAGGATCGGACGCCGTTACGACGACACGGTGGCCGGTGCCGTGCAGCATCGCCACGTGCTGGAGATCCTCTGGAGCCGGCACCCCTCCATCCGCGGACTGGTCCGGCGGCGGCTGGCGGGCGTCAAGGTGGCGACCCATCCCGCCTGCCACTACTGCAAGGTGTTCCCCGACGAGGTGCTCGGAGACAGCGAGGATCTGATGCTGCCGGAGGATCTCCTCCAGCCCACCGGGGTGACCTCGACCGGGTACTACCCCGAGAAGGCGACCCACTGCGGGGCGGGGTTCCGGCAGCGGTTCATCAACCCGGCGATGTCAATGGCCCTGACCCGCGAGAAGCTGCGCCGGCTCGCCGAGCAGGGGGTCGACGTCTGCGTCCACATGTGCCCGAACTGCCACGTCCAGTTCGACCGCTTCCACGACGTCATCTCCCAGACCGCGGCCGAGGACTATCCCTTCGTCCACCTGCACGTGCAGCAGCTGCTGGCACTGGCCCTCGGAGCTGACCCGGACACCGTCTGCGGCGTCGAGGCCCACTCCCAGGACCTGGAACCGTTCCTGGAGCGGATCGGAGCTCGGGAACGGAGGAGCGCGGGGGCGGCGGCCGCCGCCCCCACGGCCGCGGGGGCCGGCGCCTCGGCCGGTGTCGAAGCCGGGCTCGGATGACCCGGGGATGACCGAGCTGCAGACGCGGGAGGACCTCGATCGCCTCGAGGGCGCGCTGGCCGAACCCTACGCGACCATCGCCGCTCCGGCCTTCCGGGCTGCCCCGACGCGACCCCCCGAGCTGCTGGAACGGATTCTGAGCGACCCGCGGATGCATCGCCATGGGCAGGGGCTGCTCTCCTGCGTCCAGTGCGGCATCTGCACCTCCGGATGCCCGGCGGCGCGATTCGGCGATTACTCGCCGCGGGAGATCTCCCGGCGCGCCCGCGACGGCGATCCCAGCCTGCTCGAGGATGACTCGGTCTGGCTCTGCTTCTACTGCTACACGTGCCAGAGCCGCTGCCCGCAGGGGAACTCGGTGGCGGTCATCAACCAGATCATCCGGGGACTGCAGGTCGAGTCCGGGTACGGGCTCCGCCATGTGGCGATCTTCCGCGCCTGGACCGAGCAGTTCTACGCGACCGGGCTGGGCGGCTGGCCGCACCAGCTCCTGGGTGACATCGCCGAGGTCTGGGGCGAGCGCTGGTGGCACCTGGTCGAGCACCTCGACGAGCTGCGCGAACGGCTCGGCGTCGGCTCCGCCTTCCCGTCCGGTGAGGCCCTCGGAGAGTTGCGGACGATCATGGACGCGACCGGCAGCCGGGAGAGACTGCAGGCTCCGGCGCCCGCGGGCTGCGACGTCACCACCGGCGCCTGAGCCGGATCGCCGAGCCGGCCGCGCAGGCCGGCCCTCCCGCCGAGGGCCGGCCCCGCGACGCGCTGCGGTCAGGCGGGGAACAGCCCCTCGACCGAGAGGTAGCGCTCGCCGGTGTCGTAGGTGAAGGTGAGCACCCGGGCGCCATCCTTCATCTCGGGGAGCTTCTGGGCCACCGCGGCGAGAGCCGCACCCGACGAGACGCCGATGAGGAGACCCTCCTCGCGAGCGGCGCGGCGAGCGTACTCCGCGGCGTCCTTGGGGTCGACCTGGATCACGCCGTCGAGCAGGTCCACCCGCATCACCCCGGGGATGAATCCCGCGCCGATGCCCTGGATGGTGTGCGGCGAGTGGGTGCCCCCGGAGAGGACCGGGGAGAGTGTCGGCTCCACCGCGAACACCTGGAGCCCGCTCCAGCGCGGCTTGAGCACCTCGGCGATGGCGGTGATGTGGCCGCCGGTGCCGACCCCGGTGATGACGTAGTCGAGCCCGTCGGGGAAGTCAGCAGCGATCTCCTCGGCGGTGGTGCGCTTGTGGGCCTCGACATTGGCAGGGTTGTCGAACTGCATCGGGATCCAGGATTTCGGGGTCTCCTTCTGCAGCTCGTTGGCACGGGCGATGGCGCCCTTCATCCCCAGCTCGCGGGGGGTGAGGTCCAGCTCGGCCCCGTACGCCTTCATGAGCCGGCGGCGCTCGATCGAGAACGACTCCGGCATGACCAGGATGATGCGATACCCCTTGACCGCCGCGACCAGGGCCAGGCCGATGCCGGTGTTGCCCGAGGTGGGCTCGATGAGCACCGAGCCGGGGCCGATGGTCCCCGCCTTCTCGGCGTCCTCGATCATCCCCAGCGCGATCCGGTCCTTGATGCTGCCGCCGGGGTTGACCCGCTCCTGCTTCGCCCAGACCGTTACCCGGGGGCCGAAGAGGCGATTGATGCGCACGTGAGGCGTCTTGCCGATGGTCTCGAGAACGCTGTCGTAGGGCATGGGGTGGGTCTCCCTTCTCAGATCGAGTAGTCCGAGTTGCCGAGCGCGTCGGTCACGCTCCGCACCCGGATCTGGCTGGTGTGATAGACGAAAGAACGGGGCCCGACACTGGTGGTGAGCCAGACGTTGCCCCCGATGACGCTGTCGTGGCCGACGACGGTGTCGCCGCCGAGCACGGTCGCGTTGGCGTAGATCACCACCCGGTCCTCGATGGTCGGGTGGCGCTTGGTACCGGCGGCGGCCTTCGCGACGCTGAGAGCTCCCAGGGTCACGCCCTGGTAGAGCTTGACCTCGTCACCGATGACCGCGGTCTCGCCGATGACGATGCCGGTGCCGTGGTCGATGCAGAAGGCGCGCCCGATGACGGCGCCGGGATGGATGTCGATCCCCGTGCGGGCGTGGGCCGCCTCGGTGAGGAGGCGGGGCAGAGTGGGCACCCCGAGCCGGGAGAGCTCGTGGGCGATGCGGTGGACGGCGATGGCGAGGAATCCGGGGTAGGCGGCGATCACCTCGTCCAGGCTCTCGGCGGCGGGGTCGCCCTCGACGATGGCGGCCGCGTCCGCCCGGAGGCGATCGTAGATCCCGGGCAGCGCCCGGACGAGCTGGTCGGCGATGTGGTCGGCACGCTCCCGGGGCATCCCCGCGTGCAGCATGCTCGCCAGCTCGGCGCGGAGCAGATTGACCCTGTCGAAGAGCTGCTCCTCGCTGCCCCGGCTGTCGCTCCCGTGCTGGGGAAAGAGCAGGTCCACCGCGGTCTCGACGAAGGTCTCGACCCGCTTGCGCGAGGGCAGCTTCGACGCACGGGTCCCCCGGTGCTCGATGAGGGAGCGCACCAGAGCGCGTTCCGGGCTGCCCGGTTCGCCGGCTGCGCTCACGCTCCAGTGCCCGCCGGCGTCGGTCGTCGGGTCATAGCGCCCTCGCCGCGACGTGGCGGATGTCCCGCGCGCCGTCGTGCCCGCGCCGCCGCCGTCGCTCTGTGTCAACGCGTCCATGGATGCTCCTGCTGAAGAGGGAGGTGCCCGCCGGGCGCGACGGGGCACCGTGATGGGGTGCGCCAAGCCTGGTGGGGCCGCGACGCGGCCGGGCCAGGCTCAGATACAGGCGCAGGTGTTGCGCGCCCCGAAGTCGAGGAAGAGCCGCCGGGTGAGCAGGATGCGGCTCGGCTGCGCAGACATTTGCCTTCGATGATACACACCGCCT